>Ga0187893_10002176_pt1 | contig 43910 bp, 27 predicted proteins | sample MA1701074metaG_FD_139574 | JGI IMG/M metagenome (GOLD analysis project Ga0187893, IMG submission 139574) | White microbial mat communities from a basaltic lava cave in the Kipuka Kanohina Cave System on the Island of Hawaii, USA - MA170107-4 metaG ... | reverse complement strand
GTGTTCACGCAGGCCGAAGCGTCCGCCATGATCGACGACGCCGAGCGCTTCCTGCGCGAGGTGGAGCGGATCCTCGGTCTTGGGGGAGCAGGAGGGTAGAGCCTCCCGACGACTTTCCCGACGCGTCTCGATACCTGCGCTATCGCCGTCAATTCTCCGCTCCCTCCGGTCGATAAACATCGTCCGGCGGGCGAACGCGTCAAGCGCTGGAGTGCGCCGCCTTCATCCCGCGGCCCGGCCCGCGGTATGCTACTCCCGCCTTCGGCGATGGGACCCAGGCATCGCCGGTCCCGCGCCTTGGCCGGCCGGCTGGCGGAGGAGTCCGAGAACACCTCATGAAGGCGGGCGCCAATGGTCCTGAGATGCTTGACCGACTCCCACGTTCGTTCTCGTCGGTGGGCTGGCGGTCAACACATGCGGCTACACTGAACGCGAGCTCGTCGAGACCTAGGCCACGCTGGACTACGCTCTCTTCTGCCCAGCTGCAGCAACAACGACCAACGAAGCCAACTGCCCAGCCCTCGAAAGTGGCGCGTGGCCCCGGTGTTGTGAGCCCCCGAAGCGAGAGAGTTCGATGAATCAGAACTCCCGCTCCTGTATGGAATATGGACTTGAGCGATTCTACGCCGTGCTACTTCGCTGCGTTCTCGGCACGTTGCACTCATCACGAAGGAAGAGACAGAACAAGCCAGTCCTGCCATTCCACAAGCTACGGGAGCGGGCGCATCAGCCCGAAGCCCATGTATCTGCCACGGCCGATGACGATCGGACCGGGCACCGGCTCACGGAAGCTCACGCGAACGTGGAACCGCGGGCTCTGGCGCAGGTAGCCAGCCGTTCGGTACTGGCTGGCGGCGTGTGCGCCTGCCCGCCAGGGTGCGCGAGACGACTCGACATCTACCGGCTCGCCGATCCCGAGCCGATCCACGGCCGCGCGCACTAGCGCCTCGCGACGCTCTGCGATCGCGCGGTCAAGCTCCTGCGCGGCGCGAGCATCACCTGCGCGCGCTTGATGTCGGCGCCGCGCGTGCCCCAGCCGCTCCCAGTCCTTGCGCAAGAACTCGGGCCGTTCCAGAACGACCGGCGTGACAGACTCCCAGACGGCGGAAGGTCGGGTCAGCAGGGAGAACCAGTCTTCGTCATGCTCGCGTTGGAACCGGACCCCCGTAGCAGCGCCGCCATCGACGAGCTCTCGCCCGTGAAGGAGCGCCGCGACGGCCTCGAAGAATTCGATCGCACGGGGGTCGGTGCATCCGAACCCGACGACGGCCACGCGTCGCACTCTGCCATCAGGGTGAGGTCCGAGGACACTCGGCAGTGGAACCACCGCCGCATGGGGGCCTTCGCGCTTCCCTCCGTCGACGGCATGGCCACAGAGCAGCCCCTGGCCGAGCCGCACCATCTCCTCCCGCTCCGTCGAGTCGCTCGCAATCTCCGCGGCGGCCTCGTTCAGGCACTTCGCGAGTAGGTGCCGGCATTGTCCGACTGGAACGCGGAGGAGCCGCACGTCGAACGCTCGTCTCGATCCGTCCTTCCAGAGCCCGAAGATCGCGATGGGAGGGCGCATTCTGACGACTTCCCCGTTGTCGGGCGAGTACGCTTCCAGGTGAGTGCCCATTGCTGGAAGCTCGTGGATTGTGTTCCAGCTGGGATCGGCAGCACGCCTGCGGAACAGCTCGCAACACACGCTGAGACAGCCCCTGGCAGGCACTTCGAGTTTGAATGCGTCACGCAACGAACCGGGCCGGTAGCGGACCGGGCCTGAGGGAATCTCGTTCGCGTATTCGCCGCGCGCGATCACGAAGTCCTCGCCCTTGCCCAGGCTCGCCACGCGACGGGCGATAGCGGCGATAATATCCGCCTGGGTTGATTGTCCCGCCACACTCCACACGTACGCCACCTCGGCGGGCGGATCGACGTGCCAAGCATGGAACCTCTCCGGCTCCTTCGATGCACGCGCGGCGGGCCACTCGGCGTTGCCCGTCTTCGGATCGACCTCTGAGTTGTTGGGTACGAAGCGGCGCAGGCGCGAGCGCATCCTGTTGGCGTGCGACGTGAGGACAATGGGAGCGTCCTGCTCCTCGAGCCATTCGAGTGACGAATCCGCATGCGTGACGCCATGCCGGCTGACCGCGACTAGCGCCTTGAATAGACGAGCCGGGCTCGGGGGCCACTCCCAACCCGTGTAGCCCGCCAGGAAGCGCGCTCGAATGACGAAGTGCATCGCGCCCTACGTGCTGCGGGCCGCGCGCTTCCCGCGGTTCCTACTCTGCGATCGTTCGGTATCGGCCGTCGTCGCCGCAGGCTTCCCCTTCTCCTGGAGCTTCTCGCGGACGCGATCCGCCGCCGTCTTCGCGTTGAACGTGCGCGTGCGCGGCCGCGGAAACTGTTCTCCGAAAAGGTCACGTGCGCTAGCGCTCAGGAACGCCTCGATCTCCATCGCAGTCGGCGGGTTCCAGGGTTCCTCATGGCCGTCGTGAAACACGCGCTTCGACGTTAGGTTCGGGACTTCGACCTCCTTGTCCCCGTCCTTCTTCGTGCATCGGCCCTGTACGAGCAGGCACCCTTCCCGGAGATCCCAGCCGCCGCGAGGCATTGACGCGGAGGCCAGCATCAAGGCGAAGAGGTACCGGCGCAGCCTGGTCGTGCCATCCGCGTTACCGTCTTTGTTGCTCTTTTTCATGTCGCCGTTCTCGGCGGCGGTCTCGGTCGGTGCCTCCAGGTTCCGCAGTCCGGTGAGCGAGAGGATCGTCAGCCGGACGATGTCGCCATGCGCGATGACCCCCCCCAGCCCAGCCGCAGGCGCGTCGCGGAATCCTAGCTGCGATCCGACATCCTTCTCCTTGTCGCCCTTCGCCTTTGCCCTGGCCTCGTCGAGCGCCTTCTTCAGATCCTCGCTTGCTTCGGGATCAACGCTCGCCCAGTACTGGTTCTTCCTCGAAAGCTTGACGACGTTTTCCGCGAAGATCTCGCCGCGGATGAGTCGCCGCGCCTTGCCCCCGGTCGTGCCCCGGCTGTCCCAGTAGCCGAAAACAAGCGACGTGGGCGCGACCTTCGCGAGGGGCAGCGCATTGCCTTGGACGTATGCCTCCAGCGCGCTCTGGAACTCGTCGTATCCGTCCGCCGACCACAGCGCCGCGTCGGCGACACGGTGGCCGACATCCAGGAGACTCAGCGCGCCGTGCTTGGAACCGGTGAGCGTTACCTTGGGAATGTAGCGGCCCTCGAATCGCTTCAGGCCGTTCTCCATGCGGTTCGCCTGGGAAGGGATCGAGTCCAGCGTGCAGCGGTTCGCCACCCGGCCCTCGGCTGCAGCCTTCAGAACGCTCTCCCAGTTGCGCGGATCCTCGCCGTCGTAGTTGTAGTCACTGTCGCCTTGGCCGCGGCCCGCGAACGTCGGCGGCGCGACAGGAGAGCGCAAACCCGCGGCAGGCCTGAGGCACTCCCGGATGACAATGGCGGCCGGACCCTCCCTCTCGTCGAGGACGGCATCCCAAGCGCTGGCCTTGACGTCAACCTGCTTCTGCTCCGGCATCATCTTCCTCCTCTTCCACCTCGATCTCGGTGGAGACGTCCGGCGCCGAGCCGGTCCCACGGGCATACTCGAACCGATAGTTCTTGCCGCCGCCACTTGCACGCCGTGCCTCGAAGCGATCGAGCACCGGCGCGCCGGGCACGTTGATGCCGCGCGCGAGGAGACGCGCCAGCGGCAGTGGCGCCTCGGCTCCCCATGCGCAATAGCGTAGCCGCTCACCGTCGAAGCCAGCCGTGCCGTGGGGTCCCGACTCGCGGAAGCCACCGAGCCGGCGCGGGGGGAAGAAGGCAGACAGCCCGATTGCAGCAAGCAGCTCGAGCGCAGGTCGGGCGGCAGCGACGTCGCCCGTGGCACGTTTCGCCTCGTTGGCAGCGATCCCGCGATCGAGCGCGCCTCTTCTGGCTGCGGCGTCGAAATTGAAGCTGCTCCCGGTTCTACATTCCAGGGACACGAGGTCCGCCACCCCCATGACGGAGTGGCCAGCGTGGACAGCGAGCGACGAGATCAGCCCGGGTTTCCTGGCCTCGCCGAGTAGTGTCTTCTGCACCGCCATGCGTCCGCCCCAAAACTTCCACGCGCTCTTGCCGTCGGCCAAGCGATCCTTGAGTCTCGGGTCGTCTGTGCGTGCGAGACGGTGGTACCAGTGATCGATGGCGAACTCCTCGGTCCGCTCGCTGAGGCGGATCGTCACGGACACGGAGGCCAAAGGCTCGTCCTTGCCGATTGTTCCTAGCGACGCGCGGCGCCCGTCGAGCATCCGAGCCTCCCAGCGCTCGTGTTGCGCGAGCCCGTCGTGGATCGCCGCCGTGAGCTCGGTTTCGGACACGTCTGTCTGCACGATGCACGCGCTGGCGAACAAGCTCGCGGCGCGGAACGTAACAGCCTGACGTCGCCAGCTGGAGACGGAACCAGGATCGAACGCGCCGACGATCTCGACGACGCCACACGCGGCGAGATACGCACCCGGGTTGCGCGCCTCGACCGGGATGACGATCGTCGCGGTCAAGAACCGACCTCCCTCGATGCGAGTGCGTCCGCGGCTTTTACGACCGCTTCAAGGTAGGCAAGCTGCCATGCTCCGAACCGCTGGTGAAGGTTCGCGAACCGCCGTGCCGCTGCGCCGATGACACGCTCGCGATCAGCGACGCTTGTAGGACCGGCGGCGTTCACCGTGAAGCTGGGACGACCGTGTCCGTGATGCGTCGCCACGAGGTGTGCGACGAGGTCAATAGGTGGTGCGTCCTGCTGCAGGAGGTCGAGAAGCGATCCGAGTTCGTGCCGATAGCCGGCGTTGACAGCGTGATCGAACCCGCTTCGACCCGACTTCGCCAGGGGCGGCGGTCCGGTGACTCCGATCGCGCGCTGCCACCACGGACGGTTCTTGCCGAGGTCGTGCGCCTCGGTGGCGTCGATGATGGCTGCCTGGTGCTCTTCCAAGTGGAGCCGGTCACAGAGCAGGCGTGCCCATCGAGCTGCATCTTTGAGGTGCTGCGCGAGACACACGGGCTTCGCGTAGCCCACCGCCGCACGATCGCCTTCGGCGCTCTCCACACCACGTATTCGGCGCTGGCGCACAACAATGACACCACGCTCCGCAGACCCTCCGGCTGCGATAACGTCCCATCCATTACCGAGCAGAGCCCTTGCGGGCGCTTCGCACGCGGCACGGAGTTCCGCGGCGTCCTCGGCGGTCCACGCGTGCGACGCCTCCAGTCCGCCGTCAACTCGAGGAGCGGTGCCGACGGATGCCTCCCGGACCCAGAGTCGTCGCCGGGGAGCCCAGGTTTCGGGGAGCGCACGATCGGCCACGTCATCGACGACGCTCTGAGCGCCCGGGTCGACGAAGTGGTCCTCGTATCCGCCGGCAGTACAAGGAAGGGCGATCTGTGCCCACGCGACCAGGCGGTAGAGCTCTGCCTCGTCGTCCGGAAGCGTGCCGATGCGCTGTCCTCGGGCCGTGCCACCGCGGATGACAACAAGAACGCCGCCTGCGTGTTGCGTCGCTGCGCGAAGCCGGCGGAGCAGCCGCACGGCATCACCTAGAGTGCAACGCGCGGTCTCTCGGGGCGCGAGCGGAAACGCCTCGAGCAGGCCAGCGGCATCCTGCTCGTCGCTAACCCAGTCGAGCTCCGTTCGCCAGCCGAGTTCGACGTACCCATGCTCGTCGTCGGAAGCGCAGCCGTGAAGCCAGAGGGCGACATCCGGTCGATCTGCTTCGTGCCATCCAAGCGACGTCATCGCGAGGTCGTCAACCGTCGCGCGGCTCAGGACGGGGACGGGCTCCGGAGCGCCACACAGTCTGATCCGCGTCTCGTGCACGTCGGGACGATCGGCGGCGGCGAGCAACGGGCCCAACTCTGCTGCCGCTGTGCGTGGTAGGCCATCCGGAGAGGCGTCGAGCACGCCATCGACGACCATGTGCGGCTGCTTCTTCGCCAGATCAGCGAGCCACTTCGCGACCTGCGCGGCAACGTCTGAGGCGCCCTTACTCCCCGCTAGTACACGAACCCTTGATGGGCTCCTCCGCTCGCCGCGGCGGTTCACTCGCCCAAGACGCTGAACGAGGCTGTCGAGTGCACACGCCTCGGTGCCGAGGTGATCGAGATCGATGTCGGCCCCCACCTCGATGCACGAGGTGGCAACCAGGAACGAAGGGCCAGTCGCGTCGCGGTCGCGACCAGCGCGGAGTCGCTGATACAGGCGGGCCTCGGGACTCGCCCCTTGCCGGCTGACGATCTCGTCACGCTCGACGCCTCTCATGCTACCCGTGAGAACGAGGACCGCGTCTGGATCGAGGGCTGCTTCGCGCAGGCGCTTGCGCAAGTTCTCGTGCGTGTCGCGCGCGGCACGAACGGTGTTGAGGACGAGCCCAATGGCGGGCTCCTCATGGACGGCCCTCCGAGCGGTCTCGACTGCCCAGGCTGCAAGATCGGAGGCAGCACCGGCATCGGACACAGCTTGCACATCGAGGTGCTTGCCGCCCTGGCCGCCGAGCCCCGCCTGGACACGCAGCAGGATCCGCGGTTCGCGATCCTCGTCCTCGAGGAAGAATCGCCGGCGGCCGGGAGGGCATGGCCGACTCGTCGCGCCCATGCGGATCACCGCGAACGGCCGGATGCACGGGCGCCGCACGACGAGCGCCTCCACGGAGGTGAGGGTGTCATCGAACGGCTGGCTCAAGTGCGCCTCGTCCAGTACCACCAGGCAATCCTGGGTCAGGAGCCCGGCCTCGTATGGTCGCCCCCACCGACCGACGCGCCCGTATGCGCTGAACAGCAAGCGGGAACCGATCATGTCGACAGTGCCGATGACGATTGCCGGGCGCGAGGGGTCGGTTCGCCAACTCGTGTCCAGCGTCCGCTGGCCGCGCAGGGCCGACAGGGCGACGACTCCATCGTCGCACCCGGCGTCCCGAAGCCGTACGGCGAGGGAGTGCAGTTCGTCACGATGCGCATCGAGGGCCCGTTCCAGGCGCGTTACGACCGCCTCGGCCTCATCGCTCGCCTGGTCGACGACGATGCGGCGATCGACCACATACGCTAATCGACGGGGGTAGAGAAGCGGCTTGGGGTTCGTTTCGAGGGCGCGACCTAGGGCGAGCACCCAGAGCGCGATGACGGACGTCTTGCCGAGGCCGGTCGGGAGGTCGATCTGGTATGGCCACTCGTACTTGGTGAAGTCCTCGAAGAGTCGCCACTGCCAGCGGAACGGTCGGTGCCCGGTGAGCGCGCGGAATCGTGCCTCGAAGAGGCGCTCCTCGTCCGTGGATGGCTTCCAGTCAGGCACTGTCACCGATTCGGCCTTCTAGGCAGTCGACTTCCGGTTTCCACGGGCTGACCTCCAACATGATCGCGGGTTGGCCCGGGAGGCCAGCGCGGCACGCTGGATGGACCAGCGAGCACTTCGAACCGGACGTCAACCATGAACCAGCTACGCTTTTCCGGTGTGGATATCCACAAGGACTCCATCGACATCGCGGTCGCCCACGGATGTCAGCTGGATCAACCATTCACGATTCTCGCTGCCACGCCCACCTTCCCGATCTCTCCAATCTCGACTCCCTCCGCTCCGGCCCCAAGCTCGTTCAACCGCCGCGCCGCCACGAGAACCCGCGACTCCATCGACGTCACGGACCCGTTGTAGGCCCGCACCGTCTGGTGCAGCCGCTTGCCAACCAGGCCCCAGTGTTCGGCCAGACGCGCAACGCGCCGGTACAACTCGCTCCCCAGATCGGCCACCTTCTGCGCGTTCTCGGCGATCGCCTCCTGCCGCCACCCATACGCCACCGTCCGGAGCAGCGCAATCAGCGTCGTCGGTGTCGCCGGGATCACGCGTTGGTCGACGCCGTGCTCGATCAGCGCCGGGTCGTGCTGCAACGCCGCGCTGAAGAACGACTCGCCCGGGACGAACATGACGACGAACTCGGGCGCCGGGTCGAACTGTTGCCAGTAGCTGCGTCGGCCAAGGGCGGTCATGTGGGCGCGGACCAGGCGAGCATGCTGCTCGAGTCCCGCTCGGCGTGCGGAGTCGTCCTCCTGCTCCATCGCCTCGAGGTAAGCGGCGATCGGCGTCTTGGCGTCGACGACGACGTTGCGGCCGCCGGGGAGCCGGACGATCAGATCGGGACGGAGCCTTCCATCTTCGCTTTCCACCGAGGCCTGTTCGTGGAAGTCACAGTGGTCGAGCATGCCGGCCAACTCGACGACGCGGCGGAGCTGCAGTTCCCCCCAGCGGCCGCGCACGGCCGGCTGCCGCAAGGCGCGAGCCAGGCCGGCCGTCTCCCGCTCCAGGCGGGGAAGATGGTCTTCGACGAGGCCACGCAGTTGCTCGGTGAGCCGAGACTGCGCGTCGATGCGCGCCTTCTCCAGCTCGCCAAGCCGGCCATCGACCTTCGCGAGCGACTCCTGAACCGGCTTCACCAAAGCGTCGATCGACTTCTGTCGCGCATCGAGGTCATGATTCGTCGCCAGCCGGATCCGTTCGAGACTCGTGGTCGCGAGAGCCAGGAACTGTTCGTTGTTGCTGCGCAACGCGTCGGCGGAGAGCGCCCGGAACGCGTCCCTGAACGTCGCCTCGGCCTGACGCATCAAGTCGATGTTGCGCTGCATCTCCCTCTCCTGGTGGGCCAGGCGCTCCTCGAGCCTCGCGCGCTCCGCTTGCTGCCCGGATATCTCGCTCCGAGCCGCGGCCAGGAGGTTTTCGAGGTCAGCGCGGGCCGCGGCTTCGGTGCGCAGCCGCTCTTCGGCGACCGCGCGTTCACGCTCTAGGTCGGCAACCTTGCGGAGCATGCGGCCGCGCGCGACGGACCACGCCGCCGCCGTCGCGGCCCCACCGACGGCGAGACCGGACACGAACCCGGTGACGACGTCCATTTCCCCCGGACCCCTCTCGCCCCGCCTGGCGGCCCGAGCCCGACCGCGCGGTGCTGGCTCCCTTATACCCCAGATCGCTATCAAAACTCGATAGCGGGGTCCCTGGGCTACGCCCGTAGACGGAAGCGATCGACCTGGCGGCCCTCTGGCGTCAGCGGTAGAGCGCGGCGGCAGCCGCGAGACGCGCGGCGATCTCGCGCCGGAGGGACTCGGGCTCGAGGACTTCCACGTCGGACCCGTAGCGGAGGATGTCCATCGCCAGCTCGCGGGGATCGCCGTAGGGGACGCGCAGCTCGTAGCTCCCGTCGGCGTGGAATGTCCCGATCTGCTGCGGGTGCCAGCTCTCGTCGGCCACCCAGCGCGCCCTCGCGACCGCGAAGCGGAGCATGGCGGTCTTATCCGGCTCGCCGGCGAAGATCCCGTAGGCTCCGGCAAAGTGCCGATCGAGCTCGGCGTCCGGAATCGATCGCGCCGGCTCCTTCAGCTCCGCCGCACGGCGAACTCGATCGACGGCGAACGAGCGAAGCCCGTTCGCGCGGTGGCACCAGGCGTCGAGGTACCAGTTGTCGCGGTAGTGGACGAGGCGCTGGGGCGAGATGACGCGCTCGGTGATCTCGTCCCTCTCCCGGCCGTGGTAGGCGATCTCGAGCCGGTGGCGCTGGAGCGTCGCGCTGGCCACGGTGCCGAACCAATGGCCCGCAGGGCGGCTGCCCATCCCGAGCACGCGGATGCGCTGCGCGGCCTCGCCGAGGTTCAGCCGCCGATGCGCGAGCAGCTCGCGGATCCTGCCGGAGAGCGGTGCGAGATGCTCGCCCAGGAGACCCGGACCGAGGCGGTCGAGCAGGCTGTGGAAGACCACGAGGGCCTGGAGCTCATGGGCGCTGAACCACAGCCCTGGAAGCTCGAAGCTCGGCGCGGCGGCGTCCTGCCGGTAGCGGTAGCCACGCGCCACGCGGTCAAACTCGATCGGTGCGTGGAGGAGCGTGCGCAGCACGTGCAGGACGCGATAGACCGTGGGCCCCGAGCATTCGAGCTTCTCCGCCAGATCGTCGCGCGAGATCGGCGCCCTTCGCCCGCGGAGGACCGCGTCGGCAGCGTAGACCCGATCGAACTTGTCCATTCGCGGCCGAGTCTACATCCAGCGTTCCGCCCGGCCAAGCCGGTCCGTCCAATGAAGCCCGGTGTGCGCCGCTCCGGCGACACCGTTTTCGGCTTGCAACTCGTCGGTGCCGCCCCGGGGTATCCTGCGCGCCCGAACGACGTATGGATTCTTCCGGTGCCCCGCGCCGCCACGATCTCACGCCGAGCGTCGGCTCTGCTCTCCAACCCATCGCCGTTCTCCCTGGGGCCGCCCGCGGTCCACCCCGCGGAGACCGTTGCCGGCAGCGGCGCCTCACGGTACGATCCCGGGAGCAGGGAGGATCCGTCGTGGGACCGGAACTCAAGCGCAAGCTCGACTACTCCGACTACCTCGCCACCCCGGACGACGGCAAGCGCTACGAGATCGTGGAGGGGGAGTTGTACGTGACCCCGGCACCGAGCGGGACCCACCAACGAATCTCCGGCAGGCTCGAGCGACAGATCGCGGACTTTTTTCACGCCCGTTCCCTGGGTGAGATGCTCCACGCACCGATCGACGTCATCCTGACGTCCGGTGACATCGTGCAGCCGGACATCGTCGTCGTCTCGAATCCGTTGCAAGTCTCGAAGCGCGGGATCGAGGGCGCTCCGTTGCTCGTCGCCGAGATCCTCTCTCCGTCGACGCGCGAACGTGACCAGGGGTTGAAGGCCCGACGCTACGCGGAGCTGGGCGTCCAGCACTACTGGATCGTCGATCCCGAGGCGCGGCGTCTCGACTGCTATCGGCTCGAAGCCGGCGCATTCAAACACGTGGCGCAGGCCGAAGGCGACGCGGAGCTCGAGCACCCGGCCTGGGAGGGACTCGCGCTCGACCTGGCCGCGCTCTGGCGCCAGCCGTAGCACCCGGCCGGCGCCTGCGGCCAGGCCTAGTCGAGCGGCGGGTACGCCGCCGGGTCGGCGTCGTGCATCAGGTCGTAGACCGTGCGCACGACCTGCTCGCGGTTGGGCTTCGAGAAGTAGTCGCCGTCCGAGCCGTAGGCCGGGCGGTGCGGCTTGGCCGAGAGCGTGCGCGGCGGCGCGTCGAGCTGGTAGTACCCGCCCTGGACCTCGATCACCTGCTGCAGCATGTAGGCCGTCGCACCGCCGGGGACATCCTCGTCGAGGAACACGACGCGGCCGGTCTTGCGCAGCGACTCGACGATCCGGCCGTGCCGGTCGAAAGGCAAGAGCGTCTGCACGTCGATCAGCTCGACATCGACGCCCAGGGTCGCGAGCTGCTCGGCGGCCTCGAGCGCGATCCGGCAGCACGCGCCGTAGGTCACGAGCGTCACGTCCCGTCCCGCGCGCAGCAGCTCGGGCACGCCCAGCGGTAGCGTGAACTCGCCGACGTTCGACGGCAGCCGCTCCTTGAGCCGGTAGCCGTTCAGGACCTCGATCACGAGCCCCGGGTCGTCCGAGCGCAGCAGCGTGTTGTAGATGCCGGCGGCGCGGGTCATGTCGCGCGGCACGCAGACGTGGACGCCGCGCACCAGGTGGATGATGCCCGCCATCGGCGAGCCGGAGTGCCAGATGCCCTCCAGGCGGTGGCCGCGCGTGCGGAGGATCACCGGCGACTTCTGCCCGCCCCGCGTCCGGTACAGCAGGGTGGCCAGGTCGTCGGACAGGATCTGCAGGCAGTACAGCAGGTAGTCGAGGTACTGGATCTCGACGATCGGCCGGAGGCCGCGCAGGGCCAGGCCGATCCCCTGGCCCAGGATCGTCGCCTCGCGGATGCCAGTGTCCGACACCCGCAGCTCGCCGTACTTGGCCTGCAGGCCGGCGAAGCCCTGGTTGACGTCGCCGAGCCGGCCGACGTCCTGGCCGAAGGCGACGACGCGCGGATCGCGCGCGAGCGCCGCGTCGAAGCAGCGGTTCAGGATCTCGAAGCCGCGCAGGGTGGGGGAGTCGTCGGCGTAGCGTGGAGCGACCACGGGCACCGCGAGCGCCGCCTCGGGCGAGGCGCTGGTGAGGTGCGAGCTGTAGCGCTCCTCGTTCTGCCGCTGCTGGTGGGCCATCCACCCGGCGAGCGCCTCCCGCCGCGCGGGCGGGTCGCCGCGCAGCGCCACGAGCGCGTCGTGCGCGGCGCGCAGCAGGTCGCGCCGGAAGGGGTTGCCCAGCTTGTTCAGCTGCTCGCGGATCCGCCCCAGCTCCGCCGCGGCCGCGGCGCGCGGGGCGACCTCGCCCAGGATCTCGACCAGCGCGTCGCGCTCCTTGCGGATCGGCGTGGCGTAGGCCTCCCACGCCCTGTCCATCACGTCGCGGACGTGGCGCCGGTCCTCCTCCTCCATCCGCTCGACGTCCTTCTCCTTGACGAGCTTCTCCTCCAGCATCCAGCTCCGCATGCGCGCGATGCAGTCGTACTCCTGCTCCCAGTCGAGCCGCTGCTGGTCCTTGTAGCGCTCGTGGCTCCCGGAGGTGGAGTGGCCCTGCGGCTGCGTCATCTCCGTGACGTGGACGATCGCCGGCACGTGCTCGCGGCGGACCGTCTCGGCCAGCGCCAGGTAGGTCTCGACCAGCGCCGGGTAGTCCCAGCCCGGAACGCGTCGCAGCTCGAACCCCTCGCGCTCGCCCGGCCGGCGCTGGAACCCGGCGAGCACCGCCGACAGGTCGCCCTTGGTGACCTGGTGCTCGTTGGGCACCGAGATCCCGTAGCCGTCGTCCCAGATCGACAGCAGCACCGGCGCGCGCAGCACGCCGATCGCGTTGATCGCCTCCCAGAACAGCCCCTCGGCGCAGCTCGCGTTGCCGATCGTGCCGAAGGCGATCTCGTCGCCGTGGTGCGACAGCTCGGCGAAGCGCTTCAGCTCGGGCAGCTCGCGGAACAGCCGCGAGGCGTAGCCCAGGCCCACCAGGCGCGGCATCTGCGAGCCCGTCGGCGAAACGTCGGACGAGGAGTTGAAGCGGTCGGTCTGCGGCTTGAAGCGCCCGTCGGGCTCGAGCGCCCGCGTGCCGAAGTGGGCGGTCATCGAGCGCCCGGCCGACGCCGGGTCGGCCGCGACGTCGGCGTGGGCGTAGAGCTGCGCGAAGAACTCCTCGAGCGACAGCATGCCCAGCGCCAGCATCAGCGTCTGGTCACGGTAGTAGCCGGAGCGCGTGTCGCCCTTGTGGAAGGCGTGGGCCAGCGCCACCTGGGCCACCTCCTTGCCGTCGCCGAAGATGCCGAACTTGGCCTTGCCGCCGAACACTTCCCGGCGACCGAGCAGGCTCGCCTCGCGGCTCAGCACCGCGATGCGGTAGTCGCCCACCATCGCTTCGGTCGCCAGCTTGAGGCCCTTGATCGCCATGCAGCTCGGGACCCGGCCGTGCGCCGCGCGGCCGAATGCGTCGCGCGGGCCAGCGGATTCTAACATGGTCGCCGCGCGTCGCACGGCGCGTCCGGGCGGTCCGCGAGCGTGCGGAGCACGACCTGGCCGGCGCCTGCTCCCCGCGACCGGACGCGGTCCGTGAGCATGCGGAGCACGACCCGGCCCGCGGCCGCTTGCCGGGCGAGAGCACGCGGTCCGTGAGCGTGCGGGCCACGACCCGGCCGGCGACTGCTTCCCGAACGAGCACTTTGCCCGTGAGCGTGCAGATCACGACCCGGCCGGCGGCTGCTTCCCGGGGCCGGACGTGGTCCGTGAGCGTGCGGAGCGCGACCCGCCCCGCGGGCGCTTGCCGGGCGAGAGCACGCGGTCCGTGAGCGTGCGGGCCACGACCCGGCCCGTGACTGCTTCCCAGGCGAGAGCACGCGATCGTGAACCTACGGGCCACGGCCCGGCCCGCGACTGCTTCCCGCGTGAGCGGAGATGATGTAACCTCCGTCGGCGGCGCGGAGCGAGCATGCACGACCCACACGGCCACCCCCGCGGACTCTACGTCCTGTTCTTCAGCGAGATGTGGGAGCGCTTCAGCTACTACGGGATGCGTGCGCTCCTCATCTTCTACATGACGCAGACCTTCCGCTTCGGCGACGAGCTGTCGTACACCGTCTACGGCGCCTATACCGCGCTGGTCTACCTGACCCCGGTGTTCGGCGGCCTGATCGCCGACCGCGTGCTCGGCTACCGCCGGGCGGTGATCGTCGGCTCGCTGCTGATGGCGGCCGGGCAGTTCTGCCTGGCGATCGAGAGCGTTCCCGTCTTCTACTTCGCGCTGTCGCTGCTGATCGTCGGCAACGGCTTCTTCAAGGCCAACATCTCGACGATCGTCGGCAAGCTGTACGCCGCGGGCGACGCGCGGCGCGACGCCGGGTTCACCATCTTCTACATGGGCATCAACGTCGGCGCCGGCCTGGCGCCGGTCGTCTGCGGCTGGGTGGGCGAGACCTACGGCTGGCGCTGGGGCTTCGTGCTCGCCGGGGTCGGGATGGTCGCGGGCCTCGTCAACTTCCTCTGGGGGCAGGCGCGGTTCCGCGAGCGCGCCGACGCCGGCGGGCCGCTCGATCCGGCGAACCTGGCCGCGCCCGCCCGCTCGCGCGAGGTCGCGGTCTACGCCGGAGTCGTCGTCGCCGTCGGAGCGGCCTGCGCGCTGATGAACTTCCCGGAGTTCGTCGGCTACCTGTTCCTGTTCTCCGCGATCCCGATCCTGGCCTATCTCGTCGGCTACTCGTTCACCAAGTGCGAGCCCGTGGCGCGCCACCGGCTGTGGGTGGCCCTGACGCTGACCGCGGTGTCGGTCGTGTTCTGGGCCTTCTTCGAACAGGCGGGAAGCTCGCTCAACCTGTTCACCGACCGCAACGTGGACCGCGAGGTGCTCGGCCTGGTCGTCCCCGCGGCGGTGTTCCAGGCGGTCAACCCGCTGTTCATCCTGATCTTCGGCCCGCTGTTCGCCGCGCTGTGGGTCGCGCTCGGCGCGCGCAACCCGACGATCCCGCTGAAGTTCGGCCTGGGCATCCTGCAGCTCGGCCTGGGCTACGTGGCGCTGTTCTACGGCGCCTGGATCTCGCGCGACCACGGCAGCGTGGCGCTCGTCTGGCTGGTGCTGGGCTACCTGTTCCACACGACGGGCGAGCTGTGCCTGTCGCCCGTCGGCCTGTCGATGATCACCAAGCTCTCGCCCCCGCGGATGACGGGCATGATGATGGGCGTGTGGTTCCTGTCGATCTCGTTCGCCCAGTACGTCGCGGGGCTGCTGGCGCGGCTGACCAGCGTGGCCGAGGAGGGCGGGGCCGCCGGCGCGATCGATCCGGTCGCGACGGTGATGGTCTACGGCGGCTTGTTCGGGCAGCTCGCCCTGATCGCGCTCGCCGTCGGGGCGATCACGATGCTCCTCGCGCCGCTCGTCAACCGCGGGACGCACGGGATCCGCTGAGCCGGCCCGCGCGGACCATCTCGCCCGACGCGCGTGCCGATCTGAAGGTCGCGGGACGCACGGGATCCGCTGAGCCGGCCCGCGGGGGACGTTCCCCGAGGGCCGGTTCCAGGGTTCCGCGGCCTCGGCGCCACGGGTCACGGCGACGGCTCGGAAGCCGTGCGCCCCGGCCGAAGGCGCGACGGCGCCGGAAAGCCGACCCTTGGAACCCACGGTCCGGCAAGCGTCCCCGGGCCGGCACCGAGGCGGCCGAACGGGGCGTCACCCCCGGGTCCGTGCGTGGCGCGGCTCGAAGCCCCGATGGCACAATCGAAGGCCGGGCGCCTCGTCCGCGGAGCGATCCGCTTCGCGATCGGGAGCGGCGGTGCGGGACGCGGGAGGGAATCGTGGTCGGACCTCGTTTCTGGTGCCGCTTCCGGCTCGCCGCGCCGATCCTGGCCGGGGTGCTGTCTTCCGGCGCCGCCGCGGCGCCGGACGCGGCTCCTCCGGCGACCTCCGCGACCGAGGTCCGGATCACGCACGTCGGCAACGCCGGCTTCCTGGTCGAGGCCGGGGGCAAGAAGGTCATCATCGATGCGCTCTACCGCGCCGGCGTGCCGGGTCACGTCGTTCTCTCCCGCGAGGTGCAGAACGCCGCGGAGGCCGGCCGCGCTCCGTTCGACGGCGTGAGCCTGGTGCTCGCGACCCACGTGCACAACGACCACTTCGACGGCAACGCGGTGGGGAGACATCTGCTGTCCAATCCGGCCGCGACCTTCGTCACGACGCCGCAGACCGTGGCCCGGATGGAGCAGGTATTCCCGGCGTTCTCCGCCGTGGCCGCGCGCGTCCGCGGCGTCTTCCCGCCGGAGGGGGAGAAGCTCGCGGTCGACGTGAACGGGCTCGGGCTGAAGGTCCTGACCCTGCACCACGGTCGCACCACGCCGTTCCAGAACATCGGGTTCCTGCTCGACCTCGACGGGGCCACCCTGCTGCACGTGGGCGACACCGAGGCGAGCCACCCGGAGCTGGGGCGCTACGCGCTTCCCGCCGAGCGCATCGACGTCGCCTTCGTCCCGTTCTGGTACCTGCTGGACGAGCTGGGGCGGAAGGCGCTGCAGGACGCCATCGGGGCGCGGACGATCGTGCCGATGCACATCCCCGCGCCGGGCGCGCCGTCCGCGCTGTTCGGCCCCGGTCAGGACCGCAACGGCGTGCTGCAACTGCTGCGGCAGATGAAGGACGTCCTCGTGCTCGAGGGCGAGATGGAAACCAAGGTCGTTCCCCTGGGCTGATCCGTCAGCGACAGGGCGACGGGCGCTCGGCGCCTGCGGAGTCGCTGCCGGTCGAGCCCCCTCCTCCGCAGCCCAGGTCGACCGCGCGCACCAGGTACAGGTACCCCGCACCGGGCAGCGGTACGTCGGCGTCGACGAGCGACAGGCCCGGGACGAGCGGCCCGAGGCACGACCCGTAGTCGCCGGGAAGGCCGCCGAGCGCGCCGCGCGAGACGTCGTAGGCGTCGGCCAGCGGCGCGGCCGACCAGCTCAAGCTCGTCGGCTCGCCGCTCCCGCCCGCGAGCACGAGCCCCTGCACCTCGCCGGGCAGGCCCTGATCGGGATCGAGCGGGGCGCAGTCCACGTCGTCCGCGAGCGAGTCGCCGTCGTCGTCGTCGTCGCAGGCGTCGCCGGCCAGGTCCCCGTCGGTATCGGCCTGCGACGGATTGGCGACGACCGGGCAGTTGTCGTTGCGGTTGGGGACGCCGTCGCCGTCGCCGTCCGGCAGCGCGATCTGGGTCACCGAGGTCTTGAGGATCCAGTTGTCGGCGTCGAACAGCACGTTCTGGACGGGAGCGGCCGTCTCCAGCACGAAGTCCTGGTCATCGGCGTCGTTCCACACGGTCCGTACCTCGCTGCCGCTGCCGGTGACGAGCGTCAGCCGCACCGGCATCGTGAAGGTCCCCGCCCCGCTCTGGGTCTGGCCGATCCGCACGTAGGTGCGCCAGCTCCCGCTCCCGGGATCGACCGGGCTGAAGCCGTACTCGTACTTCGGCTGTCCCGCGAGGTAGACCCACTCCGTGAAGAACCAGTCGAGCGGAGCGCCGTGCACCGCCTCGAGCGTTCCGCGGAACTGTGCCGTGTTTCCCGTCGAGTCCTTGTGGCCGGCGTACCAGTCGCGCAGGCCCTGGAAGAACGCGGCGTCGCCCAGCACGCCGCGCAGCATGTGCAGCGCCCACGCTCCCTTGTCGTAGACCGTGCTGCTGAACAGCGAAAACGGGTCGTACAGCGGCCCGCTGAACGACGACGCCCACATCGACTGCATGTACGACTTGTAGGCGGCGGCGCCGCCCAGGTGCTCGAACCACAGCGCCTCGGAGTAGCTGGCGAAGCCCTCGTTGAGCCAGATGTTGGGCCAGCTCTCGGGGCTCACCGAGTCGCCCCACCACTGGTGCGCCAGCTCGTGGGCCACGATGAAGTCGTAGGTGTGGCCGCCGTTGATCAGCTGGTAGCCGTAGGACGAGTTCGTGGTGTGCTCCATCGCCCCGCCGAAGGGGAAGGCGCTCATCCCGTACTTGTCGTCGACGAACGGGTACTCGCCGAAGGTCTGCGCGTAGTGGGCGATCATCGCCGGGGTCGCCGAGAACGAGGTCTGGGCGTCGGACAGGTCCTCGGGGTAGACGTAGTAGTCGACCGGCATCGCGCCGCCGGCGAGCGGGGTGTAGCTGTGGGAGAACGAGGCGTAGTTCGTCGCGGCGATGCTGACCAGGTAGGTCGGCAGCGGGTTCGTCGCCAGCCAGCGGTAGCGCTTGTCGCCGTCGGCCAGGATGTCGATCCCGGCGAGCGCGCCGTTGCCGGTCGCGATCCAGTCGGGCCGCACGGTCCACCACTCCTCGACCAGCGCCTTGTCGTCGGGCCGGTCCTTGCACGGCCACCACAGCCGCGCCCCCTCCGGCTCCGACAGCGACCAGACCATCTGCTTCTGGCCCGAGGAGGAGTACTTGTTCCAGCCGAAGGCGCCGGAGGACTCGAGCGGCGAGCCGTGGTAGTGGATCGCGATCGTGAACGAGTTGCCGGCGTCGACCGGCTCGCGCAGCGTGACGTCGAGCGTGTGGCCGTTGCGCGTGTACGACACGAACGGCAGGCCCTGGGTCACGGCCACGATCGCCATGTTGCTCTGCAGGTCGAGCACGACGTGCTGGAAGTCGTCGACGAGGCTCGCCGCCGTGATCTCGACCGTGCCGTCGACCGTCTTCGCCTGCTCGTCGAAGCGCAACTGCAGGAAGTAGCGCGTGACGTCGTAGTCCTCCTGCGCCGCGAGCGCCGCGGTCTCGGCGGTCGACCGGGCCCGCGGCACGCGCGGCTCCCGCTTGCCGTCGATCAGCAGGCGGTGGCGCAGCTGCGGATCGGGGATCGGCGGGAGCGTGGATTCGCCGTCGCGCGCGATGGCCCGGGGCGAGACCAGGATCGAAGCCGCAAGCACCAGCCGGATTGCAACACGCACGACGTCCTCCCGTGATCGCAGCCTGAGATACCTTGAATGCGACCCGGGCGCAAGCGCACGCCGCCCACGGTCGTGGTCGGCGAGGCTCGTCGACGCGGATCACGACCTCGCGCGCTCGACCGCCACGGGTGCGCCCGTGGCCCGCTCGCTCGGCGTGCCCCGGTCGCGTTTACAATGACGCCGTCCGCGATCCGGAGCCCCGTGGTGCCGCACCCGTATCCGAAGACTCTCGCCCTGGCGCTGGCGGTCGCAGCCCCGGCCCTCACCGCCGATTGGCCGACCTGGCGCGGCCCCGCGCTCGACGGCAGCGCGCCGGGGGACGGCGTGTTCGCCGGCGAGTTCGGCCTCGCCGTGTCCTGGAGTCGGCCGCTCGGCAGCGGGTACTCCGGCATCGTCGTGTCCTCCGGTCGCGCGTTGACGATGTTCTCGGACCACCGGGACGACTGGGTGATCGCGCTCGATCCCGCGACGGGCGAGGAGCACTGGCGCCACCGCATCGGGCCGACGTACGCGGGGCACGACGGATCGGACGACGGGCCGGCGGCGACTCCGGTGATCTCCGGCGACCGGGTCTACGCGCTCGCGCCGCGGGGACGACTCCTGGCGCTGCGCCTGGCCGACGGCGTGCCCGTGTGGTCCGTCGATCTCGTCGAGCGGCTCGGGGCGCGGGCCCCGCGCTTCGGCTTCGTCGCCACGCCGCTCGTGGGCGACGGCCGGCTGTTCGTCCTGACGGGAGGCAGCGCCGGGCGCCTCGTCACCGCCTTCGACGAGGCGACGGGCGAGGTGCGCTGGTTGAGCGGGGGAGACGACCGTGCCGCCTACCAGTCGCCGATCTTCGCCGAGATCGCCGGAGTGCCCCAGGTCCTGGCGCTGTCGAACAAGCTGCTGACCGGCTTCGATCCCGCGAGCGGCGCGATCCTGTGGCGCCACGAGGTCGGGGCCGACGACCAGGACGGCGGCACCGCGCAGGTCGTGCCGCTCGGGGCGGGGAGGTTCGTCGTCACCGCCGCACCCGCGACCGTGGCGCTCGAGGTCGTGCGTGCGGCGGAGCGGTGGACGAGCCGCGAGCTGTGGCGCGCCGAGACGCTCAAAGCGCGGCTCTCGACGCCGGTCCACCATCGCGGTCACCTCTACGGATTCGACGGTCGTTTCCTGTCCTGCGTCGACGCGACGACCGGCCGAAGCGTGTGGAAGTCACGCCCGCCGGGCGGGACCGGGCTGATCCTCGTCGGGGACCAGCTCGTCGTCTTCGCCGACGACGGCGACGTGGTCGTCGTCGCCGCCTCGCCCGAGGGCTATCGCGAGCGGGCCCGGGTCAACGCGGCTCGCTACGACACGGTGAGCTATCCGAGCTTCGCCGACGGGCGCATCTTCTTCCGGAACGTCGAGGAGATCGCCGCGCTCGTCGTCACGAGCGCCGGCCCCGCGCCCGCCGCCGGGGCGCTGCCGCCTCCCGCGAGCCGCTTCGAGGAGTGGGTGCGGCGCGTGGAGTCGGCGCCGGACCGGCGGCTGCTCGTCGATCGCTTCATCGGCTCGCAGCCGCGCTTTCCCCTGGTCGAGGGCGATCGTCGGGTCCACTTCGTCTGGCGCGGCGACGCCGCCGACGTCGCGATCGCCGGATCGATGGCGCCCTACGATCGCGAGCTGCCGCTGACCCGCGTCGCGGGCACCGACCTGTTCTGGCGCAGCTTCACGCTCGAGCCCGAAGCGCGCTGGGAATACCGCTTCAACGTCGACTTCGACGACGTCGGCCCCGACCCGCTGAATCCGCGCCGCGTGCCTTCCGAGTGGTACGGCGAGCAATCGGAGCTGGTGATGCCCGGCCGCGTCGAGCCGGCCCACCTCGCGCCCCACGACGGGTCGGCCGCCGGCCGCGTCGAGACCGTCAACCTCGCGAGCGCGATCCTCGGCGGGGAGCGCGAGGTCACGGTCTACCTGCCGCACGGTTACGACGCGAGCGCGGAGCGCTACCCGTTGCTCGTCGTCAACGAGGGCCAGCAGTGGCTCGCGGCGGGGCACATGGCGAACTCGCTCGACAACCTGATCGCGAGCGGCGTCGCGCCGCTCGTCGCGGCCTTCGTGCACGCCCACCCCGACGCGGGGTGGGCGGAGGTCGGCGGCCGGCGGACGGTGGACTACGTCGCGATGCTGGCCGACGAGCTGCTGCCGCGCCTGGAGCACGACTATCGGCTGCGCGCCGGCCCGGAGCAGCGCGCCGTGATGGGCAAGTGGCGCGGCGCCGTCGCCGCGGCCTGGGCCGCCCTGGCCCGCCCGGACCGGTTCGGCCTGGCGGCGCTCGAGTCGTTCGGCGCGAGCGAGGAGATCGAGCCCGCGCTGCTCGCGCTGGTCACGCACCCCGCCGCTTCGCGGGCACGGTTCGTCGTCAACTGGAATCGGTACGAGCTGCGCAACTCGCGCGACCTTGACCTGGCGCGACAGAGCGCGCACCTGGCCGGCCTGCTGCGCGCCGCCGGCCACGAGGTGGCGGGGGGCGAGCGCATCGATTCCCACGGCTGGGGAAGCTGGCGCGCGCACCTGGGCGAGATCCTGGCCGAGTTCGTTCCGGCGCGGTAGGCGGCGCGTGGCGCCCGCGCACAGCGAGCGAGATCCCGGCCGGGCCGCGGTGCGCGGCCCTCGCGGGCCGCGTCTCGTGGCGCTCGGTGTCGGCGCGCTCGCCGCGCTGCACGCGCTGGCCTTTCTCGGCGCCGGGCCGCTCGACGACGACTTCATCGTGTACCGCTACGCGCAGAACCTGCTGGCGGGGGAGGGGCTCGTCTTCAATCCGGGGGAACGCGTCGAGGGATTCACGGTGCCGCTGTGGCTGTTCGTGATCGCCGGCGGCATGCGGCTCGGCATCGCCCCCTGGAGCGTCTCGGTCGCGGTCGGGGTGGCGACCGCGGCACTCGCCGCGTGGGCCGTGGCGCGCCTCGCCACCGAGCGGGAAGGGGCGATGCTGCCGGCGGCGGGTCTGCTCCTCGCCCTCTCGCCGGCGCTCGCGTTCCACGCGGTCGCGGGACTGGGGACCGCCTTGCTCGCCGCGTTGCTCGCGATCTGGCTGAAGCTCTGGGACCGCGCCGTGCGTGCCGGCCGCACCGCGCCCGGTGCCGCCTGTGCCTTGGGCCTGGCCTGTCTGCTGCGCAACGAGACGGTGCTCTTCGCGCTGCCCTTCGTCGTCGCGGAATGGCGGCGCCGGCGCATCGTTCCGGCGCTCCTCGCACTGTTTCCGGGCGCGGCCTGGCTCCTCTTCCGGCTCGCGTACTACGGCTCCCCGCTCCCCGTCACGTACGCGGTGAAGAAGCTGCCCCTCGCCCACGACCTGCGCTACGGACTCGACTACCTCGCGCGCTGCACGCTGCAGTCGGGCGTGCTCGTCCTCCTCGTGCTGGGCCTCGCGCTCGTCTGGCGGCGCCGTGGAGGGCCGGTCGAGAGCGTGGCGTTCGCGGGCGTCGCGGCCCACACCGCCTACGTCGTGTACGTCGGCGGGGACTACCTGCCGCTCGCCAGGTTCTTCGTGCCGGTGCTGCCGGTCCTGCTGTGGCTCGGCGTCGAAGGGTTCCGCACGCTCGTCGCTTCCCGCGCCGTGCGTGCCGGCGCCCTGGCAGCGGCGGTGCTCGCGACGCTCTGGGCCGAGCGCGCGCGACCGGAGCTGCTCGAGCTCTACACGCGGCACGAACGCCGCTGGATCGCGATCGGAGCGAGCTTGCGGGCGGCGCTCCCCGCGGGCTCGACGCTCGCTCTGTCCCCGATCGGGGCGATCCCGTTCTTGTCCGGTCACCGCATCGTGGACATCCTCGGCGTCACCAACGAAGTGATCCACCGCCGCGAGCCCGATCTCTCGGCCACGATCAAGGGGCACCACCGTCACGACGGCGCGTGGGTGCTGTCGCAACGTCCCGACTACCTGCTGCTCGGCAACGGGTTCGTGGCGATGGACGCGCGAGGCCGCCCGACGCCGTTGCGCTTCGCGTGGGAGCGCGACGTGCTGGAGGACCCGCGACTGGCCCACGACTACGCGCCGTTCGCGCTGCCGATCGCCGGCAGCGACCCGCTGCTGCTGTTCGTGCACCGGGATGCGGCGGTGCCGCCGGGGGCGATCCCCGTCCAGGCCGCGACCGCGACGTCCCGCGCGACACCGGCTCGCGACACGGGCGGGCGTCGGCCCTCGTCCGCAGGGTGAGCGCCGGCGGCGGAGCTGGCCCGCGCCCGCCCCGCGGCTCTGCTACCTTTCTCGACATGGACCTGTTCGAGCACGACCGCCGCTTCGTCGAGGGGGTGGATCGCGTGATGGAGGGAGCACGCCGGGCGTCGGGCGAGCGCTGGGCGTGCGGTCCGGGGCGGGTCGACTGTTGCCTCGGTCCGTTTCCGATCAACCTGCTCGACGCGCGGCGCCTGTCTCGCGGCCTGGCCGAGATGGCTGCCGCCGAACCCGCCCGCGCCGCGGCGATCGAGGCCCGCGCGCGCGGCGCGGTGGCGCGGATGCGAGCCGGTTTCTCCGGCGACGCGGAGCGCGGCATCCTGGCCGACGACGACACGGCGCAGGACGCCTTCTTCGAACGGCACGGCGACCTCCCGTGTCCCGCCCTCGACCCGACGACGGGACGCTGTGAGGTCTATGCGTTCCGCCCCTGGACGTGCCGCACCTTCGGCCCGCCGATCCGCAGCGGGGACGAGCTGCTTCCGCCCTGCCCGCACTGCTTCGCGCCGTGCAGTCGCGAGCAGGAGGATGCCCTGCGCGTCACGCCCGACCCCGACGGCCTCGAGGCGACCCTGCTCGACGCTCTCGAGCGCCACGAGCGCCTCTGCGGCGAGACGATCGTGGCCTGGGCGCTGCTCGGGCTGCCCGGGACGGCGGACGGAGGCTGACCCGGATGGTCCTGCCCCTGATCGTGATCGGCGTGGCGGCCGCGATGATCGCGGTGGAGCTGCTGCACCCCGGACGGCGCTGGCCGCAGGTCGCCGGCTGGTGGACCCGAGCGCTCCTGCTGAACGCCTGCCAGGTGGGGACGGTGCTCCTCGCGGGCGTGGCGTGGGACGGCTTCATGGTGCGGCACCGGCCGTGGTCGGCGGATCGGCTGGGCGTGACGGGCGGGGCGCTCGTCGGCTACGTCGCGATCACCTTCGTCTACTACTGGTGGCATCGCTTGCGGCACGATCTGGGCTTCCTCTGGCGCTGGGTGCACCAGGTGCACCACAGCCCGCAGCGCATCGAGATCGTCACCAGCTTCTACAAGCACCCGATCGAGCTCGTGGTCAACGGCGTGCTGTCGAGCGCGATCCTGTACCTGCTGGTCGGCGTCGGTGCGCGGGCGGCCTCGGTCGCCGTGCTGCTGACCGGGCTGGCCGAGCTGTTCTACCACTGGAACGTGCGCACGCCGTACTGGCTGGGCTTCATCGTCCAGCGCCCGGAGAGCCACTGCATCCACCACCAGGAGGGCGTGCACTCGTACAACTACGCCGACCTCCCGCTGTGGGACATGCTGTTCGGCACGTTCCGCAATCCACGGCGCTGGGACGCCCGCTGCGGCTTCGGCCCGGTGAACGAGGCGCGGCTGCCGGAGATGCTGGCCGGCGTCGACGTGAACCGGGTTCCGGCGGAGGGGCCGCGATGAGGGCCGCCGCCGCATTGCTCCTCGTCGTCGGCCTGCTCCAGGTCGCGGGCGAGATGTCCGGCATCGCGCCGCTGGTCGGCCTCGCCGCCGCCACCGGCGCGTCGCCGGCTCCCAAGGTGTTCTCCGCCGTGCGCGGTCTCGAGACGTATTCCACGCGCTTCTCGCTGGAATGGACCGACCCGGGTGGCCGGGTGCGCTCGCTCGCCCTCACCCCGCAGGTCTACGCGCGTCTGCGCGGACCGTACAACCGCCGGAACGTCTACGGTGCGGTCCTGGCCTACGGCCCCGTCCTCTCGACCGACCCGCGCACCGCGCCGATGTTCGAATCGGTGGCGCGCCGCGCGCTGTGCGGGGAAGCTCCGCTGCTCGCCGAGCTGGGGCTGGACCCCGCGGCGGTCCGCGGCGTGCGGCTGCGGCTCGAGCCGCGCCCCGGGAGCCGGATCGAGGGCCTTCCGCTCGTGCTCGAGCCGCGCTGTCCGTCGTGAGCGGCCCCGGCGCCGCCGGCTGGACCGGCGGGCAATACAGCGCGTTCCGCTTCCTGCTCGGAGCCTATCTCGCGCTGCACTTCGCGTGGCTCGTGCCGTGGGGCGCGGAGCTGTTCTCGAGCCGGGGCCTCCTCCCGGACGCGGCGGCGAGCCCGCTCGCTCGACTGTTTCCCAACGTGCTCGTGCTGGCTGACGCCCCGGCCGTCGTGACCGCGCTGCTCGTCGCGGGCATCGCGGCCGCGGTCGCGCTCGCCGTCGGCTGGCGCGACCGGATCGCCGCTCTCGTCGCCTGGTACGTGCTCGCCTGCCTCTTCGGGCGCAATCCGCTGATCGCCAACCCCGCCCTGCCGTTCGTCGGCTGGATGCTGCTGGCCCACGCGCTGCTCCCGCCGGCGCCCTACGGCTCGCTCGCGGCGCGGGGACGGATCGACCCCGCCGGCGGCTGGCGGATGCCGCGGCCGATCTTCGCCGCGGCGTGGATCGTGATGGCGGTGGGCTACAGCTACAGCGGCTTCACCAAGCTCGTCAGCCCGTCGTGGCTCGACGGGAGCGCGCTCGAGCGGGTTCTCGAGAACCCGCTGGCCCGGCCCGGCGCGGTGCGCGAGCTGCTGCTCGCCCTTCCGCCCGCGCTGCTGCGCCTCGCCACCTGGGGCGCGCTGGCGCTCGAGCTGCTGTTCGCGCCGCTCGCGCTCGCGCGCCGCGCTCGCCCGTGGATCTGGCTCGCGATGGTGGGGATGCACGCCGGGCTCCTGCTCACGATCGACTTCGCCGACCTCAGCCTCGGCATGCTGCTGCTCCACGCCTTCACCTTCGACCCGGGGTGGATCCGTCCCGCCGCCGCCGCGGACCGCGACACGGTGTTCTACGACGGGCACTGCGGCCTGTGCCACGGCCTCGTGCGCTTCCTCGTGGCGGAGGACCGGGCGGAGCGCCTGGTCTTCGCGCCGCTCCAGGGCGACCACTTCTCCACGACCGTTCCCGCGGGCGATCGCGCCGGGCTCCCGGACAGCATCGTGGTCGGCACGCCCGGCGGAACGCTGCTCGTGCGCTCGGCCGCGGTGCTCCACCTGCTGCGGAGGCTCGGCGGCGGTTACCGGGCGCTCGCGGTCGCAGGCCGTCTGGTCCCCGTCCGGCTCGCCGACCTCGGCTACGACGCCGTCGCATCCGTCCGTCGCCGGCTGTCCCGTGCGCCCGGCGCGACCTGCCCGCTCTTGCCTCCGGCGCTGCGCGCGCGCTTCCGCGCCTAGCTCTCCGCTCGGCGTCGTCGGCGGACCGACCGTCAAATGAAGCGGCGGACCTGCGGCCAGACGTCGCGGATCGGAGCGCGGTGGCCGCGGCAGACGCGGATCGGCACGTCGCTCTCGAACGGCATGCACCAGGTGCAGCGCCTGCCGCCCGCCGTCGCGACCTCGGCGAAGTCCTGCAGCAGACTCTCCTCCGGCTCGTCGTCGACCACGAGCACGATTCGGCCGCTGGCCTCCCCCGGGCCCCAGCTCCAGTAGCTGTTGTGGCCGCAGATCACCGGCGGCAGGTCGAACTCCCGCGCGTAGTACTCGAGGGCTGCGGCGCGGCCGTAGTTCGTCGTGTAGATCACCGCTTCCCGGCGCTCCGCCTCCGGCAGGGCGTGGTGGACGCGGGCCACCTCCTGCGCCAGCTCGCGCCAGCCGAAGCGATCGGCGAAGAACTGCGGCAGCGCTCCGAGCGCGCTTCGCTCCTGCTGCCGCGGCACGACGCCCAGGGCGCGGGAGTAGGCGACGAAGCGCGCCGGCGGGAGCACCGGGAGCGCGAACGGCAGCACGACGAGTAGCGCGATCGAGCTGTGGGTCAGAGCCAGCGGCACGACCCAGCGCCAGGCTCGGCCGCGGGAGCCCAGTCGCTCGACGGCCACGGCTCCCGCGGCGAGGAGCAGGGGGAACGAGGCGTTGGCGTAGTAGGGCTTGGCCGAGCCGGAGGCGAGCAGGATGGCGAGCACCGTCAGCCAGCACCAGCCGGCCCAGCGCTGCGGCCGCAGGCGCCGGCCGAGCAGCAGCGCGGCGAGCCCGGCGAGCCAGAACGGGGCGAGCGCGGGGTTCATCTCCAGCGCGACCTGCGCGAGAAAGGCGGCGGGCTCGAAGCGGACGTTCTTCTCCGCCGCCGCGTTGCGCATGAACTCCGCCGTCGGCCACCCGTGGGCGATCTGCCACCGCAGGTAGGGCAGGGCGATCAGCCCCGCGATCAGCGCTCCGAGCCAGGGCCAGGGACGGGCGAGCTGCCGGCGGAGCGGCGTCAGCACGACTCCGGCGAAGATCCCGGCACCCAGCCACAGCACCCCGATCTTGTTGAGCAGTCCCAGCCCGAGGACGGCCCCGAGCAGCAGCCACGACCGCGGGTCCGCGCCGCCGGCCAGCCGTGCGACGAGCAGCAACGCGAGGGCCCAGACGACCACGTCGATCGCGTTCATCGAGTAATAACCGAAGGCCCCGAGGTAGCCGGGCACCGCGAACAGCAGCAGCGCCGCCAGCACCTGCGCCACGGCCCCTCCGCGCAGCTCGCGCGCGAGCAAACCGCCGAGCAGGGTGGCTGCTCCGGCGAGCACCGCGGGGAGCACGCGGATCGCGAAGAGCGAGTCGCCGAGCACGGCGCGCTCGATCGCCAGCAGGACGATCGACAGCGGCGGATGATCGACGTAGCCCCAGGCGAGGCGGCTCGCGCACGCGAGGTAGTAGTACTCGTCGCGGAAGATCCCGTAGCCGTCCGCCGCGTTGATCCCCAGGTGCAGGGCGACGTTGGCGGCGGCCAGGCCGAAGACCCAGCCTCGCGCCAGCTCCGGTCGTCGATCGCTCAACATCGAAGCGCGTCCGGCGCAGCGGTGGTCGCGACGAGCGCGAGAGGTGGAGTGTAACGCAGCGGGGCTCGGCGGATTCGGCGTCGTCGGCTCCTTCCGCGCACCGCGCTCCGACCCTTGACGGAAGTCCGTGTTGTCGTGCGTTGACCGCCGTGGATCCGGGTTCTACATTCGCATTGCATATGCGAAAGCGAAGTTACACATACTTCGTCCTCGCTCTCGCGGCGGCGGCTCTCGTCGGCGCGCCCTCGACGGCCCAGCCCGTCCCCGCGCCCTTCAGCGTGCATCGAGCGAACAGCGCGTCGCTCGTCCAGGGCGGCCCGCTCCTCGCGCAGACGGCCCAGGCGCCGTTCGACGACGCCCCCGGCTCGCTGAGCGACGGCGCGCCCTACTTCTACCTCGTGACGAACGCCGCGGGAGCCGTCCCGCTCTCGGTCCAGAAGAACCTCGTGCTCGACGCGGTGCGGCTGGGCTTCGACGACGGCGATCCCGCTTCGGCCGCGGTCGACGCGCTCCGCTCCAGCGTGACGCTGAACGCGACGAGCATCCCGGCGGACGGTGCGACGCTCGCGATCGTCGTCGTGATCCCGGTCGATCTCCAGGGCGTGCCGCTCGGGTCCGGGCTGGCGGTCACGATCGACGCGTCCGCGCTGCTTCCCGGCATCGTCGCCTCGCCGGTCGTGGACCTCGGCGACGGCAGCTACTCGTTCGTCGTGTTGTCGCTGCTCCCCGGGACCGGCGCGATCGTCGTCGACGTCGAGGGGACGACGCTCGCGAGCCGGCCGGCCGTGACGTTCGAGCTCGTCGGGCCGTCGGTCTGCGGGGACGGCTTCGTCGACACGGCGAACCAGGAAGCGTGCGACGACGGGAACGCGAGCGACGCCGACGCCTGTCCGAGCACCTGCCAGCCTGCCGTCTGCGGCGACGGCTTCGTATGGTCGGGCGTCGAGCAGTGCGACGGCGGGATCTCGTGCAATCCCAACTGCACCTCGTCGACCTGCGGCGTCAACGGCAACCTCGAGGGCTGCACCACACCGAACGCGCTCTTGGTGTTGATCGGCCAGTTCCAGGCGCTGATCGCCGGCGCTCCCGGGAGCCCGCTCGCGGCGGAGCTGCAGGTGATCGTCGGTCACCTGCAGGTCGCACACGCGGCCCTGACGCAGGCCACGCCTGATCGGGCTCTGGCCCGGGCCCGCGTCGATCTGGCGCTCGGGCACCTCGACGACGCGGTGGCCAAGGGGCTCAACTCCGGGTACGCCTGGACCAAGGGCGTGCAGCTATTCTGGATCCGCCTGAGGATCTGAGCCGTCACGAGCCCCGCCACCGGGCCGAACGACGCGGAGCGGATCGTGGGGCGCCTCCCGTGGCGGCGACCGCGCTCCACCGCGACGCCACGCAGCGGAAGCCGCGTGCCTTGGCTATGATGAGCCGATGCCGCGTCTGGCTCGCCTGTGTCTCGTTGCCGCCGTCGGCGCGACCTCCGCGCCCGTCCTCCCGCAGATCGCCGCTCCGGAGCCGGTGGCGCATGGCGCGGCGATCGCGCCGGATGAGATGGCCCGCTGCCTCGAGCTGATCCGGGCCAAGCAGTACGAGGCCGCTCGGCGCCGGCTCCAGCCGATCGTCCTCGCGCACCCGGGCTGGGCGCGCGCTCACCTGCTGCTCGCGCTGACCTACCACGAGGAGCAGCGCTACGAGCTGGCCCGACCGCTGTTCGCCCGGGCGCTGGAGCTCGACCCGCAGGAGCGCTCGGTCCTGCCGTTCTACGGCTGGTGCCTGTACTACCTGGGCGAGGCCGAGGCCTCCCGCCGGCAGTTCACGGCCTTCCTCGAGTCCGACCCCGACTATGCGGACGCCCACTTCGCCCTCGGCCTGATCGACTACGACCACGACGACCTGAAGGGGGCGGCGCAGCGTTTCGGCACGACGATCCGGCTCGCTGCGACGGCCGGCGACGCACGCACCGAGGGTAAGGCGCGGGCACGTCTGGCGGACGTTTTCATCCGGCGCGGCGAGCTGGCGCCGGCCCGCGCGGAGCTGGAGCGTGCCGTCCTGCTGCGGCCCGACGCCTACGAGGCGTTCTTCAAGCTGTCGCGCGTCCTCGAGCGACTGGGAGACCACGAAGCGGCAGCGCGCGCGCTCGCGGCGCACGAGGAGGTGCGCGAGCGCGTCCGTCCCGGTCCCCGGCCGCCCGTCCGGGCCGAGGACGCAGCGGTCGAGCAGGATCCGCCCACGCCATGAGCCCGCGCGGGCTCATCCGCAGGTGGCGGACGCTCGCCCGCGATCCCTGCCGTCCCCCCCGGCACCCGGGTCGCCGTCGCCGGGCGAACCGGCGGGGACCGGCTGCCGCGCTGGTCGGGCTGTGCCTGCTGCCGCCCGGCTCCGCCGGGGCCTCGGGCATCCGGCTGACGGACGTGACGAAGAGCTGCGGCATCGATCTCGTCACGACGTCCGGCGGCACGCCCTCGCGCGAGATCCTCGAGGTCAACGGCGGCGGGCTCGCGCTGTTCGACCACGACAACGACGGCGATCTCGATCTGTTCGTCGCCAACGGCGCGACGCTGGCCGAGCCCGAGCGCGGTCCCGGCTCGCGGCTGTACGCCAACCGCGGCGACGGCAGCTTCGAGGACGTGACGGCCCGGCTCGGGATCTCGCTGCGGCGCTGGGCGATGGGTGTCGCGGTCGGCGACGTCGACGCCGACGGCTGCGACGATCTGTACGTCGCGTGCTACGGGCCGGACGTGCTGTTGCGCAACGAGTGCAACCGTCCCGAGGGTCCGCGCTTCGTCGACGTCAGCGCCGCGGCGGGGATCGGCGACCGGGCCTGGGGCACGAGCGCGGCTTTCGGCGACGTCGACGGCGACGGCGATCTCGACCTGTACGTCGCGAACTACCTGGCGTTCGACGTGCGCAACCCGCCGGACCGCGCGGGCAAGACGTTCAAGGGGGTGCCGGTGATGGCCGGGCCGGCGGGGCTCCAGCCGGAGGACGACATCCTGTACGAGAACCTCGGCGGGCGCTTCCGCGACGTCACCCGCGAGTCCGGCATCGTCGAGCGCACGCCCGGCTACGGGCTGGGCGTGCGCATCTTCGACTACGACGGCGACGGGCGGCAGGACATCTACGTCGGCAACGACTCCACGGAGAACTTCCTGTTCCGCAACCTGGGCCGGCGCCGGTTCGAGGAGATCGGCCGGCGCGCCGGCTGCGCCGCGAACTACGACGGCGCGACCCAGGCGACGATGGGCATCGCGCTCGGCGACGTCGACGGCAACGGCTTCGCCGACCTGTTCTCGACGAACTTCTCGAGCGACACGAACACGCTGCACCTGAACCTCGGCGACGGCTTCTTCGACGACCGCACGAGCCAGTTCGGCCTGGGGCTGGTCAGCCGCCCGTTCCTGCAGTGGGGCTGCGGGTTCTACGACTTCGACGGCGACGCCGACGAGGACCTGTTCGTCGCCAGCGGCCACGTCTACCCGGAGACGGCCCGCCACGCGATGGACAGCGGGTACGAGCAGGAGCCGCTCTTGTTCGAGCGCGCCGGGGCGCGCTTCGAGCGCGTGCAGGACGCCGGCCCGCTCCTGTCGAAGAAGTACTTGGCCCGGGCGACCGCCTTCGGCGACCTGGACGGCGACGGTGACGTGGACATCGTGATGGCTGCGCTCAACGGCCCGGTCCACGTCTTCCGCAACGACTCGCCGCAGGCGAGCGCGCTGGTCGTCCGGCTGCGGGGCCCGGCGGCCAACCCGCACGCCTACGGCGCGCGCCTCGAGCTCGCGTCGCCCGCGGGGATCCAGCGACGGTGGATCACGGGCGGCGGGAGCTACCAGTCGGTAGACGCGCCCGAGGCCTACTTCGGCCTCGGCCCGGCCGCAGCGGGGGCGAAGGTGCGGCCGACGCTGCGGGTCGTCTGGCCCGACGGCCGGCAGACCGAGCACGGCCCGCTGGTGCCGGATCGCGTGGTCACGCTGCGCCACGACCGCTCCGCGGTCGAAGCAGCGCCCCTCCGTGGCCGGCCCGCGCCGCCCCCTGCGCCGGTGCGGCCCCCGCCGCCGCCCGCGCCGCCGCACTGAGCCGGCCGCCGTCGCCGGCGTCCCACGGCGCCGCCGGTCGTCGTGCGTCGCGCCGCCGGCGCTTCGTCGGCCGCTACGGCGTCAGCTCGTCGTAGATGCTGTCCGAGACTACCTTGCGGATCTTGTTCAGCCCCTCGAGCCAAGCCTTCAGCTCCGCGTCGCTCTTCATCAGGGAATCGTCCTTGGCCAGGGCTTCGAGGCTCGGGTACTCCACGGCGACCACCACGGTGCCCGCCCGGTCCCCGGCGAAGCGCGCCTTCCACACGCGGATCGTCGCCGGGCTGCCCTTGCTCTTCAAGAGCTGCTTGCCGCGCTTCACACCCTCGAGGTAGGCGTCGATGTCCGGGGTCTCGACGACCAAGGTCCGCAAGGTGGCCGCCTGGGACGAAACCGTGGCGAGCAGCAACAGCGCGGCGAACGTCAAGACCAGCTTCGATCGCATGCGACCCTCCGACCGCGTCCACGCGGCGCGGCCCGAGATTAGCGAGGGGCCGCGCGGCTGTCAACGAGCCGGCGGCCGTCAGCAGCCGCCGAGCACCTGGCTCACGCAGGCCGGAGCGCCCGGCGGACGCTCGCTCCCGCCGCTGGTCCGCCCGTAGGAGCCCTCGCTCGCGGCGTTGCGCGGAACGACCAGGTAGTAGCGGTCGCCTTCCGTCGGCGCGAAGGTCGCCGACGTGAGACCGCCGGTCGTGCACAGGATCCATTCGTGGCTGGTCCAGACGCCGAGCGTCCCTTCGTACACCTCGTAGTCCGCGGCCCCGGCGCTGCACGAGGCGCCCCAGCTCAGGCTGATGTCGCCTCCGGAGCGGGACAGGGTCAGCGGCACGCCCGGGAGGCTCGCGCCGTCGGGCACGCGGCCGGCGGCCGAGACCGCGAGCGAACAGTCGGCGCCGGTCCAGCCGGAAAAGCACTCGCACGTGTCCGGGCCGACGCAGCTGCCGTGGCCCGAGCAGTCGCCGACGCTCGTGCAGTCGAAGTGGACGGTGAAGCTCTGCGCCGGGCCCAGCGCCAGGTTGAGGTTCCGGTCCCGGGCGCTCACCCAGTAGTCGATCACCGACACCGCGGGCTGGCCGGGGATCGCGCCGCGATAGACCTGGCCACCGCTGTGTAGCATCGGGACGCTCGCCGCGGCGCCGCGGTTGACCGAGTAGTTGAGCTCGATCCCGCCGTCGAAGAAGTTGCGGTCGGACGTCATCTGGTCGAGGATCAGCGCCCGCGCCACGTAGGGCCCGGCGGTCTCCACCGTGTCGGGCAGCGCCTCGGTCGAGACGATCGTCGGCGGCAAGAGATCGGGCGGGCCGGTGTTGATGTAGATCCGGTTCTGGAAGTTCCCCGACTCGCCCTGGGCGGTGACGATGTCGATCCTGCCGTCGTCGTTGAAGTCCCCGAGCTTGACGTCGAGCGTCGAGTCGGTGATCGCCTGGATCACGCCCGTCGTCTGGGTGAAGCCGCCCGTGCCGTCGTTGGCGTAGGTCTTCTCCGGGCCGCCGATGCGGGCGATGATCAGGTCCAGGTCGCCGTCGCCGTCGTAGTCGAGGAACTTGCTGTCGTTGTCGTCCTGGTTGGGGTTGGGCACGAGCTGCGTGGAGACGTCGCTGTAGGCTCCCGTCCCGTCGTTCTCGAGCAGGATCTCGGCGTTCGAGCCGACCAGGCCGTTGGCGCCGAGCAGGTCCAGGTCGCCGTCGCCGTCGATGTCGCCGAAGTCGTAGGAGTAGCAGTTCTGATCGGGGGGGACGGCGGTGACCAGGCTGAACACGCCGCTGCCGTCGTTGCGGTACAGCCGGCTGTTGTTGTTGCCCGTGCTGGCGGTCTTGATGTCGAGGTCGAAGTCGCCGTCGATGTCGCCGAAGATGCAATCCATGTTCTCGCAGACCAGGCCGAACGGCAGGTGGCCCAGCGTGGCGTCGGAGTAGAAGCAGTTGCCGTCGTTGAGGTACAGGCGGTAGCGGCCGCAGCCGAAGCGGTTGCCGCTGCCGGTCGTGAAGTACAGGTCGAGATCGCCGTCGTTGTCGACGTCGCCGAACTGCCCGCGCGAGCTGGAGAGCACGATCGGCGGGAGCCGCGTCGAGCCCTCGACGCTGAAGAAGCCCGAGCCGTCGTTGATCAGCAGGTTGGGGCGGGTGTCGAAGTCCTGCGCCAGCACGATGTCGAGGTCGCCGTCGCGATCGCAGTCCCCCAGCTCGACGCCGCGGTACAGCCCGGCGTGGCCGCCGGTCCGGAGGTCCGTCTGGTCCTCGAAGCTCCCGCCGACGTTGATGAACACGCGCGCCTTGAGCGCCGGTCCCGGCGTGCTGAAGTTGCCGCCGTTGGCGAAGACCAGATCGAGGTCGCCGTCGCCGTCGAGGTCGCCGACGGTCAGCTGGTTCGTCCACTCCGCCGGGTTCGGGTCGGGGAACCACGTCGCGGTCGATTCGACGAACTGCTGGCCGAGCGCCGCTCCGCCCGCAGCGATCGCGACGATCAGCCAGGCCGGAGCGAAGCGTGCGTGGTGCCAGCGACGCGCGCGGGTGCCGCTCATTGCACGACCCTCTTCGGGCGTCGCCGAAGAGCGCGCCCAGCGCCCTGGAAGATACGCCGAAAGCTCGCTCCCCGCCGGGCTGCCACGCACCGCGGCCGTCGCCGGCGGGAGCCGGGCCGCTTGGTCCCGCGAGCCGGGCCTCACGCGCTGCGTCTTGACCCCTCGCAGTTCCACGTGCTAGAAGCCCGCGGGCCCGACCGCAAGAGGCTCGACGGGCTGCGCCGAGACGCCGCAACGACGGCGCCAGCCAGCGCCGGGAGCCTGATGAAGCCGGGAAGCCCCGATCGTCGCCGGTCATGTCCGGTCGATGTGGAGGCCGCCATGCGGGTCCTCGCCGCTCTCGCCGCTCTCGCCGTCTGCTCCGTGCTGCTCCACGCCCAGAACGCGCCTCCGGTCGAAGCCGGACCGTTCCGCGTTCCCGACCTCGTCGAGCTGACCGCGCTCGACCCGACGATCCGGCTCGACGTGCGCTACGCCCGTGCCGACAACCTCGTGGGCCGGGTGCTCTACGCCGAGGCGCGCGTGTTCCTCCAGCGCCCGGCGGCGGAGGCGGTCGTGCGGGCGCACCGATCGCTGCGCGAGCAGGGGTACGGGCTCGTGGTCTTCGACGGCTACCGTCCGTGGCACGTCACGAAGCTCTTGTGGGACGCCACGCCTGGCGCGAAGCGGGCGTTCGTGGCCGATCCCTCCCAAGGCTCGAAGCACAACCGGGGCTCGGCCGTCGACCTGTCCTTGGTCGACCTGGCGACGGGAGCGCCGCTCGAGATGGCGGGAGACTACGACGAGATGTCCGAGCGCAGCTATCCGACCTACGCCGGCGGCACGCCCGAGGAGCGTGTCCGGCGCGACCGGCTGCGCGCCGCGATGGAGCGGGAGGGGTTCTTCGTCCACACTCACGAGTGGTGGCACTTCGACCACGCGGCGTGGCGCGAGTACCCGATCCTCGACCTGCCCTTCTCCGCGCTCCAGCGCTCCGCCCCGCCGCGGCCGCCGCTCGACGTCGCGAGCGCACGCGTCGTCGACCTCACGCACGTCTTCGACGGGACGACGCTCTACTGGCCGAGCGCCGCGAGCGGGTTCGAGCTCGAGCGGCTGAGCTTCGGGCTCACGCCCGGCGGCTGGTTCTACGCCGCGAACGCGTTCTGCGCCCCCGAGCACGGCGGAACGCACCTCGACGCTCCGGTCCATTTCGCGCGGGACGGCCACGCTGCGGACGCAGTCGAGCTGTCCAGGCTCGTGAGCCCCGCGGTCGTGATCGACGTCCGGGAGAAGACCCGCGTCGATCGTGACTACCGGCTGAGCGCCGCCGACGTGCGGGCGTGGGAGCTGGTGCATGGCACGATCCCTCGCGGAGCCGCCGTGCTGCTCCGGACGGGGTGGAGCGGACGGTGGCCGGATCGCAAGGCGTACTTCGGCGATGACACGCGGGGAAAGACGTCGGATCTGCACTTCCCCGCGTTCGGCGGGGAAGCGGCCGAGCTGCTCGTCGGCGATCGCGGCGTCGCCGGGCTCGGTCTCGATACCCCGAGCCTCGACCACGGTCCCTCGACGGACTTTCCCGTGCACCGCATCGCGGCCGCGCGCAACGTCGCCGGATTCGAGAACCTCACGAACCTCGACGCCCTGCCCGCGACCGGCGCCTGGCTCGTCGCCCTCCCGCTGAAGATCGGCTCGGGGTCGGGTGCCCCGCTCCGCGCCGTCGCGCTCGTGGGGCCGGCCGCCGGCGCCGCGCCGTAGGTCGGCGACGAGCCGCGCGCGTCCCGCGCCGGTCGAGCGGCAGGGTCGTCCCGGCCCTTGGGCCGCGGAACGGCGTCGTGCGGGGCCGGCATGCCCCGGGCGTCGCACCCGGGCGGCTCGCGGGGCAGTTTCGGGGTAGTCGGGATCGGGCGGCCCGGCTCCGCTTGCCCGCCTCGGGAACGGCAAACAATCGGGCCCCGCGACGTGCCCATCCGTGGTACTTGTTCTGTGCTCGTTCCGTGCGGGAACGCGGCGCGTGGCCGTTCCGCCGGAGGGCGCCGGCACGTGTTCGACGCGAGGCGAGGAACAAGATGAAGATCAAGCGAACGACGACGCTGCGTGGATCGATGCTGACGTCGATGTGGATTGCGGGCGCGCTCCTGACGCGCGGTGCCGTCGCCTACCCGACCGTCTTCCCGGAGGGAGTGACGATCCACAGCTCCGGTGTCGCCGAGGGCCACATGTTGTTCTCGGCCCAAACCGGGTTTGTGTACCTGATCGATTCCGCAGGAACCGTGCTCCACACCTGGCAGGGGCCCTGCGGCTTCTCCGGTGCGGTGCGGCCGCTCGCCGACGGCCACGTGTTGATGAATTCCTGCGGCAACATGGTCGAGCTGGACTGGGACAGCCAGGTCGTGTGGCAGGCCCCGCCACCCGGCGACTGCGTCTTCCACCACGACTGGGAGCGCCTGGAGAACGGCAACACGCTGGCGATGTGCCTGCACACGATCGACGAGCCCGCGCTGTCCACCAAGCCTTTGATCGACGACTTCCTGGTGGAGCTGGCACCGAACGGCGACGTCGTCTGGGAGTGGCACCTCGTGGACCACCTCGACGAGCTGGTGCTGTCGCAGGATCGGCTCGATTACATCTCCGAGGTCGGCGGCGACTACTCGCACGGAAACACGCTGATCGTGATCCCCGAGAGCACGCCGCATTCGGATCCGCGCTTTCGCGCCGGCAACGTCTTCCTCAGCTTCCGCCACCTGAACACGATCACCATCGTCGATCCGGCGACGGGCGACATCGTGTGGAGCTTGACCGACGTGACGGTCGGCCAGCACAGCCCGCACATCATCCCCGGCGACCTGCCGGGCGGCGGCAACGTCCTGGTCTTCGACAACGGATTCGCCGGCAACTTCGCCGTCCTGCCGAATCGCGGCTTCTCGCGCGTGCTCGAGCTCGATCCCCTGACCAAGTTCACGGTCTCGGCCTACACGGCGGACCTGTCGCAGGACGTCCCGCCGCACCAGGGCCCGCTGTCGCGCTTCTCCTTCTTCGCGCCGTTCACGAGCGGCGCGCAGCGGCTGGAGAACGGCAACACCTTCATCGCGGAGGGGCCGAGCGGCCGCATGTTCGAGATCACCCCGGCGTCCCAGATCGTGTGGGAGTACGTCAATCCGTTCCGCGGCGCGACCAACAACCCGCTGGTCTTCCGCCCCTACAAGGTCTCGTTCGATTTCGCCGGCTCGAGCTTCTCGCCCGACCTGGTCGTCTCCGGCGACGCGCCCGGGCCGGCGCTGGCCGGACAGCCGCTCAGCTACTCGGTGAGCGTGGCGAACGCGGGAGCGGAGCCGGCGATCGACGCCCGGCTGGTCGTGACCACGCCCCCGGGCACGACGTTCGATTCCGTCGTGGTCCCGGCGGGATGGGACTGCTCCACGCCTCCTCCCGGAGCCACCGGGGCGATCCACTGCACGACGCGAAACCTGAGCGGCGGCGCCGGCGCGCAGTTCACGCTGACCGTGGAGGTCGGCTTCTGCTTCCGCGACGGGGGCCCGATCCTCGCCTCGTTCTCGGCGTCGAGCGACGGGAGCGACGCGGCTCCGGCGGACAACACGCTGATGCTGCAGTCGATCGCGGAGGGCATCGATTGCGACGACGGCGTCGCCTGCACGATGGACGGCTGCGATCCAAGCGCGGAGCAATGCATCCACGTCTCGAGCTGCGGCGCCACCGGCGACCCGTGCCTGGCTCCGTTCTGCAATCCCTCGACGGGGAGCTGCGAGCTGGTGCCGGCGCCGATCGGCACGGCCTGTGACGACGACGACCCGGCGACCTGCGCCGATCAGTGCTCGGCCGGGGTCTGCGGCGGGACGTTCGTTCCCGAGCCACCCGCGGTCAACGACAGCGTGCGCTTGGGGCAGACGCTGGGAACGACGGCGATCGGATGGGCGGACGCTCCGGGGGGCTTCAACGTCTACGGCGGGTCGATGCAGTGGCCGGACGGCCTCGAGTACACGCACGAGTGTCTGAACCCCGCCGGGCCGCTGGGGACGATGAGCTTCGGCTACGCGCCCGAGCCGCCCCCCGGCTCCGTGATCTACTTCCTCGTCACGCGCGTCGATCAGTGCCGGGAATCGACGCCGGGCCCGGCTTCCGATGGCTCGCCGCGGCCGAATCCGTACCCGTGCGGCGCGGGCTCGTCCGGGCCGTGAGGGGCCGGCCCGGGCCAGCCGGCCGGCGCGAGGTCCGCGGATACGGAACCCGCGGAGCGGTCAGTCGCCGCCTGGCCGCGGCGCTCGGGCCGAGCGAGTCCAGCCGAACGCCAGCGGGGCCGTCGCCCACAGCAGCGGCGTGACGGTGGCGCCCCAGTAGCCGGGCTGACCGCCGTCGGGAAGCGTTCCCGGCGGTCGTGCGATGAGAAAGCCCACGAGCGGCGCCGCACAGGCGAGGAGCAAGAATCCCCGCAGCGGTGCGGGCCGTGCGACGGCCGCGCCAGCGAGCGCTAGTGCGAGAAGCATCCACGGCATCCACGGCAGCCCGCCGAGCAGCTCCGCGCCGAACGCCACCGTCGCGACGAGGTGCCGTGTGCCCGGCGCGAACCAGCGGCCCAGCGGAAGCGCCACGCTGTCGGTGTGAGCCGCGGCGGCGGCGGCATGAGCGATCATGGCGGCGGCGAACAGGACGAGTGCGACCAACCACGGGATCCAGGCCTTCCTGGCGCGCTCCGCCGACGCCCCGAGCGCAACAGCAAGGGCGGCAAGCGGAACGAGGACGAAGTGCTCCCGCAGCAGCGTCGCCGCCAGGCACGATCCGGCCGCGAGCCACGTCCAGCGGGCGCGCGTGATCCCGTTCCCGGCGGTGAGCGCGCTCGCCCAGCCCGCCGCTCCCACCAGCGCCAGCGCGGCGCCCCACGGCTCGGCCTGCAAGAGGTGCGACGCGCTCGCCTCCCGCGTGTAGAAGACCGCCACGAGCGCGGCCCCCACGAGCGCGAACGGCTCGCGCACGATCCGCGATGCCAGCCGGTAGGCCGCGACGAGCGCGACCGTGCCGAACACGAGCATCGCCGGCACGAGCGCCGCAGCGCTCCCCGGCAGGATCGACCACAGCCAGAACAGCGTCGGCAGGCGGAAGCTGAAGGTGCCCACGGGATCGCCCGCCGTCTGCCCCTTCTCGTTCCACGCGATCCGCACCGCCTCGTAGTAGCCGACGCCGCGGCCGACGAGGTGCGACACGCGCGAGTAGATCGCCTCGTCCGAGACGTAACCGCCGGGAGGCGGCTCGATCGGCAGGGCCTGGACGAGCGGCGGCCGGCCCGACAGCGGTCCGGACGCGACCTTCCACGCCGTCGTCCACAGCGTCAACGTCAAGAACGCGAGCGCGCCGGCGACGAGCGGAGCGACGGCTCGCCGCCCGGCACGACGCACCAGAACGGCGAGCGCGAGCGCGGCGAGGGAGGCGAACGCCGCGGCGGCGATCGTGGCGCCGAGAAGAGCCCAGCGACCCGGCGCCGGCAGCATGGACGAGAGCGGGGCGGCGGCGACACCCGCGGCCACGCCCGCGGCGCAGGAGAAGGCGGCACCCCAGGGTCGGGTGACGATCAGCGCGGCGATGATCGCCGGCAGCACGGCGACGGACAGCGGGCGGGCGACGAGGAAGAACCCGTTCGACGTGGCCGCCGCGGCAAGGGCGCAGGCGGCGGTGGAGAGCAGGAAGCTCCCGAGCGGGACTTGCGCGTCGCAATCGGCGGCCGGCTGCGTCCGCTCGCCGCGGCTTCCGGGGGCCCGGGACGGTCGCATCGTCTCTCCCCGGTCGTCACCTCGGGTCGCAGCCCGCACGCCGGGTCGCGTGAATCCTCGGCGGATCATTGGCGGCGATGGGACCGAGCAGTCGCGCGGCCGGCGTGGTCGAGAGGCCGTGGCGAACCTCGGATTCGGCACTCTAGGATACCAGCGGCCGCCGCGCGTCGTGGATTCGGCCAGCAACGGATGAAGACGAATGCGTCGATCGCGGTCGCTCGGACGCCGCTGATCGGCGTGGCGGTGCTCCTTGCGGCATTCGCCGTCGCGGCGCTACGCAGACCGGCTCCGCCCACCGGCTACGCCACCGTCGGCTCCGGTTCGCTCCAGTCTCCCGCAGGAGCTTCGCGCGCCCCGGCGCTCAGCCCGCCATCCGGACCAGCAGCGGGGCCAGGATCAGCGCGATGACCGACATCAGCTTGATCACGATGTTCATCGTCGGGCCGGAGGTGTCCTTGAACGGGTCCCCGACCGTGTCGCCGATCACCGTCGCCTTGTGACAGTCGGAGCCCTTGCCGCCGAGATTGCCGCTTTCGATGTACTTCTTGGCGTTGTCCCACGCGCCTCCGGCGTTGGCCATGAACAGCGCCATCAGCACCCCCACGATGTTGGCCCCGATCAGGAACCCGCCCAGCGCCTCGCGCCCGACGAGGAACCCGACCGCGACCGGCGAGAGCACGCCGATCAACCCGGGGACGATCATGTAGCGCAGCGCGGCGCGGGTCGCGATGTCGACGCAGGTCGCCGGGTCGGGATCGGCCTTGCCCTCGAGCAGGCCCTTGATCTCGCGGAACTGCCGGCGGATCTCCTCGACGATGTGGAACGCCGCCTTGCCCACCGCGGTCATCGTCAAGGACGCGATCAGGAACGGGACCACCGCGCCGAGGAAGACTCCGATCAGCGTGTGGGCGCGCGTGATGTCGATCACCTGCAGCTGGGCGGCCTGGCCGTAGGCGACGAACAGCGCGAGCGCCGTGAGCGCCGCGGAGCCGATCGCGAAGCCCTTGCCGATCGCGGCCGTGGTGTTGCCCAGGGCGTCGAGCGAGTCGGTGATCTTGCGCGTCGCCGGGCCCAGGCCGGACATCTCGGCGATCCCCCCGGCGTTGTCCGCGGTCGGGCCGTAGGCGTCGACCGTCATCGTCACGCCGACCGTGGCCAGCATCCCGATGCCGGAGATCCCGACCCCGTACATCCCCGCGGCGAGGTAGGCGATCCAGATCGCGGCGCAGATCCCGACGACCGGCAGGACGGTGCTCAGCAGCCCCACCGCCATCCCCGAGATGATGACCGTCGCCGGTCCCGTCTTCGAGGACTCGGCGATGGCCACGACCGGCGCCGCCGACGTGTAGTACTCGGCCAGCAGGCCGATGACGACCCCCACCACCAGGCCGCTCGTCACCGCCCAGAACACGCCGAGCGGCAGGCCCAGGGCGCGGTCGATGACCAGCGTCAGCGCGATCAGGATCGCGCCGGCGATGAACGTCGAGTAGCGCAGCGCGTTCTGCGGGCCGAAGCGCTTGAGCACGCCGATCGAGGCGATCCCGAGCAGGGACGAGACGAGGCCCCCGATCACGACCAGGATCGGCATCGCCATGTAGCGGTACTGGATGGCCCACGTGCCCTGGCCGGGGAACTGGCCGGCGATCTCCGGGGTGACCGTCATCGTGGCGCCGATGGCGATCGCCGCGATCATCGCGCCGACGTAGGACTCGAAGATGTCGGCGCCCATGCCGGCGATGTCCCCGACGTTGTCCCCGACGTTGTCGGCGATGACCCCCGGGTTCCGCGGGTCGTCCTCGGGGATCCCGGCCTCGACCTTGCCCACCAGGTCGGAGCCGACGTCGGCCGCCTTGGTGAAGATCCCGCCGCCCATGCGGGCGAACAGCGCGATCGAGCTCGCGCCCATCGCGTAGCCCGTGATGTAGGTGGCCGTCTCCGCGCTGCCGCCGTAGATCCAGAACCACAGGCCCACGCCCAGCAGGCCCAGGCTGCCCACCGCGAGCCCCATCACCGAGCCGCTCATGTAGGAGACGATCAGCGCCTTCTCCATTCCCGACTGGTTGGCGGCCCAGGCCGTGCGGGAGTTGCCCTTGGTCGAGGCCATCATTCCGAAGAACCCGGCGAACATCGAGCACAGCGCACCGGTCAGGAAGCAGATGGCGGTCTGGACGTTGATCCCGACGGCGAGCAGGAGGAAGACGAGCGAGACGAAGACCAGCAACGTGGCGTACTGCCGCTTGAGGAACGCGAGCGCCCCGGCGCGGATGTAGCCCTCGATCTTCTTCATCAGGTCGGTGCCGTTGGGCTGGCTTGCCACCCAGCGGTAGATGAAGAAGGCGACGATCAGCCCGAACACCCCCCACAGCGCCGACGTGTGCGTGAAGCCCAGCATGCCGCCTCTCCCTGGTTCCGTCCCTGTAATGCGGGGGCGAGCGGGATGGCCCGGCGACTCCCGGCCGTGCTCGTCCCCCAGACGAGCGGCCAAGCAGAGCAGATCGGAAGCGGCGTGTCAACGGACCGGCCGCGCGGGTAGCGCCTCTGATTCAGACCGAGGCGCTACCGCCGCGCGCGGGTCGCCGGCCTGCGGCTCACGGCGCGCCGGATTGCCGCGGCCCTTCGGGGCACCGCGCCCAAACTAGAATGTCGGCCCCGCGATGGATCCCTACCTCCAGCTCCTCACGCTCGTCGCGACCCTGTTCTTCCTCCCCAAGCTCTTGCAACGCTTGAGGATTCCCGCGCCGCTGACGGAGTTCGGTCTGGGGGTCCTGCTGGGGCCGACGGCGCTCGGCGTGATCGATCCGAGCGGCGTGCTGCTCGGGCTGTCCGGGTTCGGCATCACGGCGCTGTTCCTGTTCGCCGGCCTGGAGGTCGAGCTGCCGGAGCTGCACGCCCGGCGCCGGACGCTGACGGTGCACCTCCTGCTCCAGGTCGGCCTGGTCGGCGTGGCGACCGGCGTCGGCGTCTGGCTGGGTCTGGACCGCGCCGTCGCCCCGCTCGTCGGCGCCGCCGTCATGTCGCCCTCCGTGGGGTACATCACGACCGCGCTCGAGGCGCGGCCGATGCGCCCGGACCTCGCCGGCTGGATCATGCAGAAGGCGATCGCGGGCGAGCTGATGGCGATCGCGATGGTGCTGGTCTTCGCCAACACCCGCACGCCGCGCGAGCTGGCCTTCGGACTCGGGGCGGTCGGCGGCTTGATGGTCGCCGTCCCGTTGCTGATCTACGTCTTCCATCACCTGATCCTGCCCTGGGCGCCGCGCACCGAGTTCCCGTTCCTGCTGATCCTCGCGCTGCTCGCGGCCTACGTCAGCCATCACGTCGGAGTCCACTACCTCGCCGGAGCGTTCGTCGTCGGGGTCATCGCGCGCCGCTACCTCGACCGGCTCTCGCGCGCGGGGATCGAGACGGCGTCGGTGGGCGAGGCGTTGATCGCCTTCCGCTTCTTCGCGGCCTTCTTCATTCCGTTCTTCTTCTTTCTCGTCGGGGTGCGGCTCCCGGCCGGAGCGTTCTCGCGCGAGGCGGCGCTCCTCGCGCTGGCGCTGCTCGCGGTGGCGGTGCCGCTGCGGGTCATCCCCACGCTGCTGCACCGCCGAGTCGGCCTGCGCGAGCGCTGGCACGAGGCCACGAGCGTGGGGCTGTTCCTGGTCCCGACCACGGTGTTCACCTTCGCCGTGGCCGAGCTGCTGCGCGAGCGGTTCGATCTCGCACCGTGGGTCTACGGCGGTCTCGTGGCCTACGGCGCGGCCACCGGTCTCGTGCCGCTGCTCTGCCCGGGCGCCGCGGTGGAGAGCGGCAGCGAGATCGTCGACGTCGCCACCGAGGAGGTCCTGCGTGACCGGCAGATCACCGG
>Ga0187893_10002175_pt1 | contig 43925 bp, 30 predicted proteins | sample MA1701074metaG_FD_139574 | JGI IMG/M metagenome (GOLD analysis project Ga0187893, IMG submission 139574) | White microbial mat communities from a basaltic lava cave in the Kipuka Kanohina Cave System on the Island of Hawaii, USA - MA170107-4 metaG ... | reverse complement strand
GAACCCCAATATTGATAGGGCTTTCACAAAAACAGTCCACGATGTCGTGAGACCTTTTGCCAATTAAGGAGTCCACGATGTCGTGAGACTTTTTAGTCCACGATGTCGTGAGACCTGACAATTGATAGATATGATTGGGATTATTCCGAACACTTGACGGTTCCCAACCCTGACTACAACAGTAAGTCTCCTGATGCCATTGCTCCTAATTCGAAGAAGCTTGTTGTTTATCATTCGAATGCGAAGCGACTTGAAGATGCCAGGCTTGCGGCTCCGTACGACCTGCAATCGAAGTGGTGGAAGATAACCAATCTGAGCGTTTGCGGCCCGGCGGATATCGATCCAAATAAAACATTGTAGAGGAATCAAACATTACCACGGAGCGGCGTTATGAATCAGAGTCACAACAGCCGGATGGGGCGCGAAAAGGAATGTGGTGTCCGCCATCTCACAATACAGGAAGCTATCAGGCATGCCGAAGAGAACCTCGGTTTCAAGGGCAAGCATATCGAGCCGTACTGGGGAACGACCCGATGGAATTGCCATCTGGTCGTGGGCTATCAATCGGGAACGAGGAAGCGATGGCGACCGGATTTTTCTGACAGTTCGGAAAACGGGCAGCCGCCGAAATTCATCCATGTGAACGAAGAAAACTTCGAGGCTCCTCCCGGACAGCAGAAAGTGCTGCACCGGGTTGACGCGATGAAGAATGGGAATGGTCATTATTGGGTTGAGTTGCAGTGGCGCAAATGGACATCGCGTTATGATCTGCCGGAGAAGGTCAGGGAGGAGATTGAGTTTTACCGAAAGACGAAGGGGTAGTTATGAAAAGCAGGCTTGGCCAATTCAGATTAACTGTTGCCCTGGCCCTTCAGATCGCTTTATTGCTGGTGGTTTCGGGTTTGCGCGTCTACAGCCAACCCCCGACGCTCAAGCGCCAGGCGCCGCAGCCTCCCGATCGCGGGATGCAGGTCAAAGAGCTTCGCAGCGGCGGCGCGCTCGACGGGCGCGGCAGGTTGTGGGCGGTCGTGATCGGCGTGTCGAACTATAAAAACCTCAAGCCGGCGGAGCAGCTCGAATTCGCGCACCGCGACGCCGAAGCCTTCGCCGGATTTCTTCGCAGCCCAATCGGCGGGGGCTTTCCTTCCAGCCAGCTCACGCTCCTGACCAATCAATCAGCGCAGGTCTCTGAACTCAACCGCATCATTACCACGCGGCTTAAGGCCAGGACTGTGATCCTGATCGCCGACGCTTGCCATTCCGGGCAGTTGGGCTGGACTTCGCGCGGCGCCGCGGAGGATGCGAAGCTGGTCAACCGCTATCTGGAAGAGGTGGGCAAGAGCGGCAAAGGCGTCGTCCGGCTGATGGCCTCGCGCACCGATCAGCGCAGTTATGAAGACAAACGCTGGGGCGGGGGACACGGGTGCTTCACTTATTTCCTGCTGGAAGGGTTGAAAGGCAGAGCCGACCGCGATGGGGATGGGTTTGTGCGAGCTGGCGAACTGCTCGACTTCCTGTCAGAACAAGTCCCGAAAGCCACACAATCGCTCCAGCATCCGCGCGCCGCTGGCGATATTGACACGCGCCTGCCAATGTCCGTGATCCCCGGCGCTCCGGCGAAAATCAGCGCCAAGGTGGCCGCGTCGCCGCAGATGGTGGCGCTCGAGGTGCGCGGCGCGCCAGGGATGGAAGTCTACCTCGACAACGCCTTCCGTGGACGGGTGTTGCCGAATGGGATGTTGATGATCGAGCAGATCAAAGCGGGCGACCACGACATTTCGATCATCTCGCCGAGCGCCGAGCCGATCAACCAGAAGCTCTCGCTGTTGGCGCCCAAACGCGAGGGATTCTCAAAGCGCGCTGAAAAGCGCCGGAAGAAAATGAAATGAGCGATCGATATCTGGTTCGACCGGGCGACAGCCTGTGGAAGATAGCCAAAACGCAATTGAGCAATCCGAACAGGTGGCCGGAGCTTGCCCAGTTGAATGGCTTGCAACCCCCATACAAGCTGCTGATCGGACAAGAAATCAAATTGCCGGACAGACAGCAGATCGTCCAGCGAGGCGCTGGCAACAAATCCATCAATCCTCCGCGCACGGCCACAGGGAGCGCAGCGGTTGTGACAACGCCTCAAGAGGGGGCCGACACGATGCCGGGCAGAGGATTTTTCTTTATCCTCGCGGACGAAATTCTTCCTTCGGGAAAGCTGGTCCGCAAGGTGCTGCGCGTTCCGCTGACGCCGGAACAATTCGTAGAAGCGAAGCCGGAGATTTTCGGTTTGCAGGGAAAGAATCCGAACTCGAAGATCAGCCTCGGGGAGCACGCTCTGGGAGAGCCGAACAGCCCGTATACCTCCGCCAGCACGAAACCCGGCGGCGCTCCGAATATCGACGGACGGCCTGTTTACATTGATAAAGCCAAAGCTCAGGCAGCCGGAGTGACGATCCATTCGACCGAGGAGATCATTGCTGATCTTGATCGTTTGGTGAAAGAGAATCCTCAACTGAAGCCACGGGTTGACAAGCTTAAAAGCGTGATCGGATCAGTGGAAGGCGAAGTGCTGCTGGAAGGCAAGGCGCCGGCTTCGGCCATCAAATCCGGCTCTGCGATGGCGGTCACACGAGGATTAAGATTTGTGCAGGCGGTTGGCGTTGTGTTGACGGTTTACGATGTGAGCAAAGCGACAGTGAAGTCAGTTGAACAGAACTCGTATAAACCCCTCGCCGCCGAGGGGATCAGGCAGGTCGGAGGATGGGGAATGGCATTGGCCGGCGCGAAAATCGGAGGCGCGGCTGGCGCTGCGGTGGGAATCGAAACCGGGCCGGGAGCCATCCTGACTGGAGCCGCGGGCGCTTTGATCTTCGGAACCGCCGGATATTTCGGCGCCGATTGGGTGGCGGACTTCGTTGATAAGAATTGAAGTGATGTCTGACTTGAGAGATTACAAGCGGCGTATCAAACGCGTCTTCGAATTGGAGAATGAACGCCCGCCTCGGATCGAAGAAATATCCGAAATGGCGTTGCGCGATGATCGCAGTCTGGCTTTTCTGGGTTATCCTTCGCTCACCTGCGTGGAGATTTTTTTGACCGCGCCGGGAAGCCGGATGTGGAGGGAAGGTCAAACGATTCGCCTGCCTGAAAAATGTTGTTTCTGTGGCCGCCAGTCGGAAGTTTATCTGGATGTCGAAGAAAGTGATGGGATTTTACGTGGCTGGCGAAAGAGAACGGTCCTCAAGAATGCGCCGCATTGCCGGGGACACGCCGGTCAAGGGCAGGCGAAGTTGGTGGTGATAGTTGACGCCTGGACTCGTAACTTAACCAGGATCACGTTGATCGGATTGAATCCCGATTTTTTATTGGCGGCGGCGCAGTTGAATCAGCAAGGAGATGTTTTCCCGCCGTGGGAAGCGTTTCCCGGATACGGGCCTTATACCATGGGATGGCGCGAAGGGAATGGCGAATACTGGCTCAGGAAAGTTTGGGGGCCTTTTTGGGACAATCTCTCCCAATCCGGGAAAGAGGAATATTTGAACCGCTGGAATGCGCCCGATGAATGGCGTGAGAGATTCTCGGCAGACGCAGGAAAATAGAATGGGCGAGTACAAACAAGACAACCGGCTGATCCAGGTCGCTACGCCGCTCGGCGCGGATGAATTACTTCTGCGGAGCTTCCACGGGCAGGAAGGCGTCTCGCAGCTTTTCCGCTTCGACCTGCTGATGCATTCGGAAAACCGCAGCATTAACTTCGAAGCCGTGGTGGGCAAAAAGGCCACGGTCTCGATCCATCTGCCTGACGGGAAGGTGCGCTACATCAACGGCATCATCAACTCCTTCTCGCAGGGCGGTTCTTCTCCACTTGAAGGTGGGACAACGCCCGCGGTCTTTACCTCTTACTACGCGACTCTGGTTCCCTGGCTCTGGGTGCTCACCCGTTCGAGCGACTGCCGCATCTTCCAGAACCTGGCTGTGCCTGACATCATTACAAAGGTTTTCAAAGACCACGGTTTTTCCGATTTCGCCAACCGGCTCTCGGGCGCCTTCGAGCCACGCGAGTATTGCGTGCAGTATCGCGAGACCGACTTCAACTTCGTTTCGCGGCTGATGGAAGAAGAGGGCATCTACTATTTCTTCGAGCACGAAGCGGACAAACATACGCTGGTGCTCGCCAATCGCCCGAACGTGTTCAAGCCCTTGCCGCTACACGAGGCGGTCAGCTACAAATCAATGATTGGCGAAGGGCGCGAGGAGGACGTCATTTCTGAGTGGAGCCAGAGCCAGGAAGTGCGGCCAGGCCAGTACACGCTCGTTGACTTCAACTTCGAGAAGCCGACGCTCGATTTGACCTCGACCGTCACTGGCAAAGACGAGCGCAAACTGGAGATTTACGATTATCCCGGCGAGTACCGCGTGAAAGCCGAGGGCGAACGGCTGGCCGGTATCAGAATGGAGGAAGAGCAGACGCCGCAGATCGTGATCGCGGGGGCAGGTTCCTGTCGCGGCTTCACACCCGGCTACCGCTTCGACCTGCGCGACCATTACCGCCGCGATTTCAACAAGAGCTACGTGTTGACTTCGGTCTACCATTCGGCGGATCAGGGGACGAACTACCGCAGTTCCGCCGATCAGGCGGCGGGAGACTTGAATTACTCGAACCATTTTCAATGCATCCCGCATCCGACGCCGTTTCGTCCTCCCCGCATCACGCCCGTGCCCATCGTTCATGGATCGCAGACGGCGATCGTCGTTGGCCCGGCGGGTGAAGAGATTTACGTCGACAAGTTCGGGCGCGTGAAGGTGCAATTCCACTGGGACCGCGAGGGCAAATACGACGAGAAAAGCTCCTGCTGGGTGCGCGTGTCGCAGAACTGGGCGGGCAAGCGCTGGGGCGCGATGTTCATCCCGCGCATCGGCCAGGAAGTGATCGTGGATTTCCTGGAAGGTGACCCCGACCAGCCGATCATCACCGGCCGCGTTTACAACGGTGATTCGATGCCGCCCTACGCGCTGCCGGACGAAAAGACCAAGAGCGCGATCAAGAGCTATTCATCGAAAGGCGGCGGCGGGTTCAACGAGATCCGGTTTGAAGACAAGAAGGGAAGCGAACAGCTCTTCATTCACGCGGAGAAGAATCAAGACCTCCGCATCAAGAACGACGAGTTTGAATGGGTCGGTAACGAACGTCACCTGATCGTCAAAAAGGATCAGTTGGAAAAGGTCGAGGGCGACAAGCATCTCACCGTCAAAGGTGACCAGAACGAAAAGGTTGACGGCACGGTCTCGCTCAAAGCCGGCATGGATATTCAGCGCAAAGCCGGAATGAAATACGCGCTCGACGCCGGAATGGAGATCCACCTGAAATCGGGAATGAACCTGGTGGTCGAATCCGGCGCGACGCTCACGCTCAAGGTCGGAGGCAACTTCATCAACCTCAACCCTGGCGGCGTCTTCATCCAGGGGACGATGGTGATGATCAACAGCGGTGGCGCGGCAGGCTCCGGCTCGGGCGCGTCGCCCGAAGCGCCCAAAGACCCGAAAGAGGCCGACAAAGCCGATCCGGGCGCGAAGCCGGAGATGCCTCCGCCGAAGACGCCCGTCAAGCCGCAGACATACAGCCCGGGCGCGTTGGTTTTGAAACAAGCGGCGCAGAGCGGAACGCCGTTCTGTGACATATGACCGGAGGGATGATCAGCCCGTGAGGCGATGATGACGACAAACGAAAAGATCATTCAGGCAGTGAGCGACGAGTTGTTCAAACACGAAGAGATGAACGTCTTCGCGGTGCTCGACGGCGCGTCAATTCCCGACCTGCTCAACCAGCTTCACGAGCAGCAGCCGGAACACGTCTGCCTTTATCGCGGGGAGTTGGAGCCGGACATGGCTGAAGTCGCGCCATACCTGGTGAAGGTCGAACCGGATACGGATTTCACCGACTGGTTGATCGAAAAAGGCTGGGGCAAACATTGGGGAGTATTCGCCCTGAGCCACGAATCTTTGAGCGCGCTGCGCCGCCACTTTCGCAAGTTCCTGGTGGTTTACGACCCTGAGAATAAACCGATCTATTTTCGGTTTTACGACCCGCGCGTGTTGCGGATTTATTTGCCTACTTGCAACGCGGAAGAGTTGGCGACGGTGTTCGGCCCCGTTGAGAGCTATTTACTGGAAGACGAAGATGCGAAGACAGCGCTACGTTTTCGGAATAATTCCGGGGCGTTGAAGCAAGCGAAGGTTTCACTAACACAAGAGTAACTTGAAGGAGAAAAGCTATGCCTCCGGCAGCCAGATTGACTGATATGCATGTGTGCCCGATGGTGACCGGCGTTGTGCCGCACGTCGGCGGGCCGATCCTGCCGCCCTGCTGTCCGACCGTGATGATCGGATTTTTGCCGGCGGCGCGGGTGACGGATATGGCGACTTGCGTCGGCCCGCCTGATGTGATCGTCAAAGGGTCAATGACCGTGATGATCGGAGGGATGCCGGCGGCGCGGATTGGGGATTTGACGGCGCATGGCGGGGTGATTGTGATGGGGTATCCGACAGTGATGATTGGAGGATAAACAAAGGAGAAGTCGGGAGACACGCAATGCTGAAAATCCGCAAAGAGCAGATTGATGTTTTCGAACAAGCCGCGCTGTGCAATTTTGAAGACCTGATGGTGGAGCATCTGAAGCAGTTCGCTCCTAAACACGCTGAAGTTTTGGGGGAGCCGAGAGTGCGTCAAGTAATAACCCTGGGAATGGAACGAGCCAGGAAATACGGATTCACCAATCAAGGACCTGTACGTTTCTACCTCGAACTGATGTTTATGTTCGGCAGTGATTTCGACACTGACCCACAACTGCCTTGGGCGCATGAAACTCTTAAAGACGCAGTGTCGTCGAACCAAATGGCGCTGGCCGATGAGCTTTACGACAAAGCGATGGACTATTTTAACAGAGTCGTAGGGCCCAATTATGAATATGAAATAGCCGCTTTACATAAAGTCAGCCGAGAGCGCTATGAGAATTTACCCAGGTCGGATCGTAACTTCGGGGATGAAGTGGCCGAACGGCTGAGGAAATTATATCCGCAAAAATGCGATTATCTGGGTGAGTTGAAGTTACGGTTGTTGATCCCACGCGCCAGTGAATTAGCTGAAAAGTATTCTGTTACGGATTCCATTGGGGAATCTGTTTTTATCGGCCTGATGTTTGCGCTTGGCCACGGTTGTACCGCTGACCCGCAGTTCCCCTGGATAGAAGCCACATTGCGTGACGCTGCGATCGGTGATCCAAACAAATGTATTGAGCGACTCTACGGCAAGTTTATGACTTACCTGAATACAGGATTGGCCAATTTGGAGCAGAGGTAAAACCATGCCAGGATGCAATAGCCCTAGTCGCCCTAGTCAGAGCGAAAACAGCAATACTCCTTGCGACCCTTCGTTGCAATCCTGTCCAAAACCGCCGTGTAACAGAGCGACGATCAAGAAACCACGCGGCTCTCTCGATTCCGGCTCCAATCCGGTCGCCTCCTGGTTGTCGAGTCCCTGCTTTCACTTTGATTTTCAGGGTGTGGTCAGTGGCTCGCCTGGTCCCTATGTGCTCGATTTCCAGGGAGAAGTCGATCCATCTGCGACTTACACGCTGAAGTGGACGCTCGACGCCGCTGCCGGCGCCTTGACCAGTGATACCTCGGCCACGCCGACCCATACTGCCCCTTCAGCGGCCGGAGAAGGACTCCTAAAATTGACGGGGATGGACGGCGGCGCCCCGGCCAGTTGTAAGGATCAAAAGAAACTCAAGATCTATCAGGATCATCTAGCTCGTGATCGCGATAATTTTGGGGTCGGGATCAGTTGCGAGGGGCCCTGGACCTTCACCAAATACGGGGCCACGATCACCATGGCAATCACCTGGAATTGTTTTGGCTCGACCGATCATATTTATAATGGCTCCGGCACGGGGTATACTCCCTCCGTCAATATCGCTAATGGATGGACTAAAACTACTTATAATTCTCCCATTAGCGCTTCGGATTGGGCCAGCATCAACGCTTCTTTGAGGCGGGGCGATGTCGTCAGCTTTTGGAGCGATGATGGCAGCGGGGGATTTGCCGCGCAGCACTCGCACACCTGTATAAGTGGCACAACCATGTATGGCGCGAATAATGAACCGGTCATCCGACCGACTGGTCATCCAGCAACCTGGAAATGGTTTGAGACCACTTCTCAAACCTATTACACAAACGTCAACAGCAACCCGCGCACGAGAGACCTACTTACGCGGGTGATTGTGCATAAGAAACCTTAATTGATGAGCGACGATATGGTGGTCAATCAAGGTAAAGATAAAATACGGTTATTGGTCTTAACTATCTTCTGCGTTATCGGTATTTCGGGTTACCTATTGACGTTGACGCCAGTCCCGAGAATCGGATCGCGGCGGATGGATTCGGAGAAAGAGACGAATATGTCCACGAATAATGTAGCAAAGCCCAGCGCGTCTCTCGTCCTCGATGGGTCGCGCCTCGATGGCCGGGTTGTCCTCGTCGAATACTCCGGTGGTGATCAGATCACCGTCAAGGAGGTGGTCAAAGACGCCGCATTCTTCAATGGCGCCGCCAGCGGCGATTTTATTTACCGGAGCCGGAACAATAAATGGCTGCTCGGAAATGTGAGGAAGCCGGAATCAATAGCCAATATCGCTTCCGTTCCCGAGGGGGTCACTTACGCCGCCTTATCGCCGGATCGAAAAATGATGTTGTGGTGTATCGAGAAGGGGAATAACAGCAGCCTTGTCTCATTCCATCTGGAGACTGGTGAGCGGCATAATCTAGTTTCGGCGAATGGATTAATCCGGGCGCCGTCCTGGTCGCCGAAGTCGAACGGCGTGGCATACTATCGAGGCCGGCCTGATGTCCTGATGACTGGTGGGTTCACCTTGGAACTCGTGACGATAGCCGGCTCCAAGAATCAGACCAGGCAACTGGCCTCGGCCTCGCACCCAACAGGCATCACTGCCGAGAGAACACAGCCTCCCCGCTGGTCTCCTGACGGAACGCGGATTCTGTTTATCGGCAATTACGAAAGTAATGACTTGATCAAAGCTTATGCTTATGTTGTTCGCACGGACGGAACCGGTCAGAAACGCGTCGAGGGCGGAGTGTGGAGCGCCGACGGAGCACAACTCCTGATTGTCAAAAGAAAACAATTGCCATTTGGCCCGCTCGTGCTGGCGATATTCAATCCCTCAACAGGAGCCTCCAGTGAAATAAATTTACCGTTCGACTTGCCAATGAGCATCGGGAATGGTCGCTGGAAACCGGATGCGCAGATGTTTGCCTTTATCACAGATGAAAACGAAGTCCACTTGATTGATGTAAGTAAACAGCGGAAGTTGAAACTGCTTGATTTTGCGCAAGGCGCGAATCTCATTTGGCTCGAATAAACCATGGAGAACCGAGTTGAGTAAGCCATCATCCGATGCGTAAGTTGGATTGAGGCGCAAATTGTGAGTTTAGTGATTTCATCTTCTGTAATTGAGATCGGTCGGCTCAGCCGTTAGTAGAGCAGGTTCTCTGCTGGTAAACAGATCAACTTGAGATAAGGAGTAACGTTATGCCCCGTTTTTCACTCGCTCAGTCAGCGCAGAGTAAGCGCAGCCTGTTTGTTTATGCGACAGCAATCATCGGATTGACACTCGCCTTCTTCCTCGCGGATGTTCTCATTCCTGGATCAATCCAGGCGCAAAAGAAAAAGACGCGAGAGGTTTCTATCGTCGCCGACGCGGCGCCGGATCAAAGTCCAAGGGACGCCCGCGCCGCGCTTAGTCAAGGTAAAGAGTTATTGAGGCGCAATCTGGCCGATCAGGCGCTTGGCTATCTGGAGACGGCGCTGCGCCTCTTCGAGCAAGCCGGAGACGGCAATGGTCGCGCGGCTGCCGAAGACGCCATCGGTGATATTTATGCCCGTCAAGGTCAGTACAAGATGGCGCTGAGCCACTACAAGAGCGCCTATGACGTATTCCAGGCGCGGAATGAGACAACCAACTACAACCTCATGCTCGCCAAAATAGGCGAGACCCATTACAGATTGGGCGAGATCTCCGAAGCCCAATCTGCCTTTGCCCGGATGACCGCCAAGAAAGAAGACGACCCATCCGGTCTGGGCGCGCCGGCGTCCGTTGACAGGAAACTGCCCCGCGTCCCCAAAAAGGGGGGTGGAAGCAACTCCCAAGACGTAACATCAGGTCAGCCTGATGCGCCCGACTTGAATAACACGCTGGCTTCCTGCCCGTTTTTCAATCCCAAAATCCCGAACATCCCCAACCAGGGAATTGCGCCGAAGAAACTCGATGACATTGGCCGCCTTGATTTGCGCGTGTTGGATCAAACCGGAAACCCGGTGAAAGGCGCGAAGGCCCTGCTCGAATCACTTCGACCGCAAAGCATGCTTTGCTCCTTCGAGGGGGTGACCGATCAGTTTGGTCGTTTGCTGATGGATCCACTGCATGTCGGCAAGCTCACACTCAAAGTCAAAGCCCCAGGTTTTGATTCGCTCAAGACGGATGTGGCTCCTGAAGCTTTGGGGCAACCGTTACGCCTCGTGCTTCAAAGCAAGGACGCCGCGCCGGTTCCAAGCGCATCGAGCATGCTCGGTTCGTGCTCCAATCTCTACCGCCAGTCCTTCGCGCAAGGCGCCAAGCTGCTCGGCCTGGGGCGCACGGCTATGATGAGCAATCAGTTTGCGAATGCGCAGCAGCACTTTGAGGATGCGCTCAGTTCAGTCAGCAGCAGTCTGGTGTTTGGAGGTTTGGCGCATTCGCGCAAGGCGCGCGTAGCTGCGCGGACGAGTCTGGGCGATATCGCTTTTCAACAGGGCCGTTATGCGGATGCGCTCAAACTCTATCAAGAAGCGATAGAGGGCGCGCGCAAAGATGGACGGCTCGATCTGGTGTGGGCTGCGCAGCGAGGGATCGGTAAGACTTACTGGACGCTGAGCCTGACGGAGAAAGAGGCCGCTCGGGCCGCAAAGCTGAGGCTGGACGCGATCAACTCTTATCGCGAAGCGCTCAAGGTTATCGAGACGATCCGCGCCGGCGGCCTGCGCGCCGATGAGGCGCGGACAACCTTTGTGGCGACAACCAAAGATGTTTTTGATGAGGCCGCTGGCATTCTGATTGAGATGGCTTTGAGGGAATCGCCGGCGACTGGCCCACTTGGCGGGCAGGCGGCGACGTTTGCCGCTGAAGCTTTCGGCGTCGTCGAGCAAGGCCGGGCGCGCGCGTTGCTCGATCTGATGGACGAGGGCCGGATAGAGATCAGCGAAGGCATTCCGCCGGATTTGTTTAAGCGCAAGGCGGAAATTTTGGCCAGGCAGGGAGAGATCGCTGAGGAGTTGACCGGGGCCGTATTGACCAGCGAAACACCGAATCGGTCAATTCAGGATCTGGAAGCCGAACTCGACCGTTTAGCCAGTGATTACGACTGGATCGACAACTCCATTCGCGTGGCCAGCCCGCGCTACGCTTCGCTCACTTCAACCAAGACACTGTCGCTGACTGAGATTCAGCAGCAGTTGCTCGATGATCGCACGGCGCTGCTTGTCTACAGCCTGGGCCGTGAGCAGTCTTACTTGTACGCGGTTACACGCGCCGCATTGGCGGTCTACCGGTTGCCTGCGCGCGCAGTGATCGAACGACAGGCAATGGATTTGCGCAATCAATTGATCCCGGATTCCAATCGCCCCCGAATCGCCGGAATTGATACGCCCGCAAATACGACTCGGCGTGAGTTACGGGTTAAAGCGGCGACTGATTCCGGGGGAGCGAGGGGCTATGCCACAGCGGCGAACGCTATCTATCGCACGATGATTGAGCCGGCGGCTTCGCTCATTGGCGACAAACGCCTGGTCATCGTCCCCGATGGCGCGCTCAACTTCGTGCCATTCGAAGCATTCGTTAAATCGCCTGATGGCGCCGATTTCGCCAGCTTGCGTTACCTGATCAAGACAAACGAGGTAAGCTATGCGCCTTCGGCAACCGTCGTCGTCGCCAGCAGACAACAAGCCGCCGGTAACAGGGGTCAAGGTATGTTGATCGTCGCCGATCCTGTCTTCGACGCGAACGACTCTCGCGCTCAAGGAGCGGCGGGCGGCGCAACCGCCGCTGGCGGCGCTTTGCGCGACCTGGCGATCAAGAGCGCTGTCGAAGATATTGCCAAGAGTCCGCTGCCCAATCGGCCTTCATCAAATTGGGGGATTGCGCGGCTCGAAGGGACGCGCGCCGAGGCCGAGAGGATTTCGCAATTCACGCGCAGCGCCGGCAGCCGGGCGGATGTCTGGCTCGACCTCGAAGCGAGCGAGACCAATGTCAAAAAGCGTGGCATCAATTCCTACCGCTTTCTGCATTTTGCCACCCACGGGCTTTTGAACGCCGAGCGCCCGCAATTTTCCGGTCTGGTGCTTTCGCTGGTCGGGGAGAAAGAGGGCGATGGGTTCTTGCGCACCCAGGAAATCTTCAATCTGCGTTTAGGCTCGCCTTTGGTCATGCTCTCGGCCTGTGAGACCGGGCTTGGCAAAGAGCGGCGCGGTGAGGGCGTGATCGGTCTAACGCGCGCTTTCATCTACGCGGGCGCGCCCACAGTCGGCGTCAGCCTCTGGTCGGTGGATGATGATTCAACCGCCGAGTTGATGGCGGCTTTTTATAAAGGTTTGCTCGCGGGACAAAGCGTCTCGCCGTCGTCGGCTCTCCGCCTGGCGCAGCAAAAGATGATTGAGAGCAAACGTTATAGCGAGCCATACTTCTGGGCGCCCTTCGTTCTCATCGGCGACTGGCGCTAATCAGATGGCTAAGGATCACGAACAAGGAGAAGCGATATGCCCCGGCTTTCACTAAGGATCAACCCAGGCGACAGGTATGCGCTGACCACTTTATTTTGGTTAGTCCTGGGTGTGGCTCTTTCCTCCGCCGTCTGGCTGAATGTCGTGACCGCCTATGTCGGACCGGCAAAATTGAGCCAGGCGCCTGACCAAAATTCAGCGCAACCGTTATCACTTTCTGCGGGTGATTTTGATGAGGATGGGGTCGCAGATTTAGTCGGCGGATACGCTAACGGAGACCGCGGCTTTTTAAGTTTGTATCGCGGCAACGTGGATGCGCTCTATCCGAACACTCCCGAAGCCCGGCAGCGAACGCAACCAGCAGGTAAAGGGCAACCTGCGACTCCTCCGCCATTCCATTCAACGCCGCATCTTTTCGATCTGCCGGTCGCGCCGGATTTCGTCGGAGCGGGAGATTTTGACGCCGATGGGCATCTCGATCTGGTTGTGGCGGCGCGCGGCGGAACCGAGCTTTACCTGATCGCGGGCAACGGCAAAGGCGAATTCAGCGTGGCGAAAGAGATCGAACTGTGGGGTCGGGTGACGGCGCTTGTGGCGGGCGAGGTCAACCGCGCCGATGGATTGGCGGATGTGGTGGTCGGGATCACTGATGGCGGAGCGTCGAAGGCCTTGGTCTTTGAAGGGCCGGAAGGAGCTTTGCGGGCGCAGGCCGAAGAGTTCGCTCTGCCGGGCGAGGCGGCGGCGCTGGCGCTGGGACGGGTGGATCAGGATTACCTGTTTGATTTAGCAGTCGCGGCGGGGCGCGAGTTGGTGGTTGTTCACGGGCGTGACCGGTGTTTGTCGTTCGATCAGGCGCGGCGCGAGGCCGCGCCGGCGGCGAAGCTCAGCCGCCTTTCCTTGTCGTCCACCGTCAGATCGGTGGCGATTGGGAATTTCACTGATGAGCTGCGCGCGCAGGTGGCGGCGCTTGGTGACGATGGAGTGGCGCGCATGACCAGTTCGGTCGCGGGCGAATGGAAGAGCGAAACGTTGAATGGCTCTTGGCCACAGGCGGATCGTTTGATCGGCGCTCGCGTCTCCGGCGGGAAGTTTGATGATCTGGTTGTGTTGGACGCGGCCAGCAATCGGTTGTTGGTGGTGAACGCGAAGGCTGACGGCGCGGACCGGTTGGCGACGGAGTTTAAGGTCGAGGGCACGCCGGTCGCGGCTGTGGCGATGCGGCTCGGCGTTCACGCCAGGAATGATCTGGTGTCGCTCAGGCGCGGGCAGAGCGCGCCGGTGATTGTGACGCCTCAAAGCGCAACGGCGAACTTCGTGGTCAATTCGACCGAAAATGGCTCCGACGCGAATCCGGGGAATGGAGCCTGCGCTACCAGCCAGGGGATCTGCACGCTGCGAGCGGCAATTGAGGAAGCGAACGCGAATCCTGGCCCGGATATTATCAATTTCAGCATTGGCAGCGGCCCCCAAACGATCAGCCCTACCCCGTCGGGGACGCCGCCGGTCCATTTACCGGATATCACCGGTCCGGTGACGATAGACGCCACGACTCAGCCTGGTTTTGCCGGAGCGCCAATCATTGAAGTGAGTGGCGCGTTGGCAGGCAGCGGTCAGGTCACCGGATTGACGATTCGGTCCAACGATTGCGTCGTGCGCGGACTGGTGATCAATCGCTTCTCCGGCAATGGGATTCGCATTGTCGGCAGCAATAACATCGTCGAAGGCAATTACATTGGAACAGATCGCACGGGCGCTCTTCCAGCCAGAAACATTGGGAACGGGGTTTTCATTGACGGGACTACTTTTGGAACGCCAATCAACGTCAGTAACAATCGGATTGGCGGAACCACCCCGGCTGCGCGCAATGTGATTTCAGACAATGGCGAAAACGGCGTTCTGATAGACGGATCAATCCTTCCCGGTCTGTCGCCCGGATCGGTCAGCTCAGCCACGGGCAATCGGGTGCAGGGCAATTACATCGGATCGAACCGGGATGGCTCGACCGGCGGCACTTTCGATCTGGGCAATAACGAACGTGGTGTTTATGTGGTCAACGCCTCCAGCAACATCATCGGAGGCGAGGAGGCAGGCGCCGGGAATCTAATTATTGATAATGGCATAGTCGGCGAAGGCTCGATCGGCGGAGTGGAAATCGCTGCCCAATTTGGCGAAACAGCGGAAGGCAATCGGGTGCAAGGAAATTTGATAGGCGTGAATTCTTCCGCGGCTCTCGGCCTGGGGAATTTCGGCGATGGAGTTCAAATCTACACAGCCACCAACACCACAGTTGGCGGTACATCGGCAGTGGCCGGCAATGTTATTTCAGGAAATCGCGGCGATGGCATAGATATCATCGGCGCGGCGGGAACAGTGGCGCAGGGAAATTTTATCGGTACCGACCGAGCCGGATCGAGGGTTGGGAATGTGTTTAACGGCGTCTTTGTCTCCTCGCTGCCGCAGCTATCCGCTTTCGCGCCCGATCAGCAACCCCCTCCCAACTTAATCGGTGGAACAGTCGCAGGCGCGCGCAATGTGATCGCTTTCAACGGCGGCAGTGTTTTCAACGGCGCCGGCGTGTCGGTTCTGAGCAGCGCCCGGAATTCGATTCTGGGCAACTCCATTTTCTCCAATTTGTTTTTGGGGATTGATCTGGGCGACGATGGAGTTACGCAGAACGACGGCGCTGACGCCGACAATGGGCCGAACAATCTCCAGAACTACCCGGTCCTGACATCCGCCGTGACCAACACCGTGCGCACGACCGTCAACGGCGCGCTCAACAGTACGCCCAACACCACTTTCAGGATCGAATTCTTCTCCAACGCCTCCTGCGATTCGTCAGGCTTTGGCGAAGGCGAGACGTTCCTGGAAGCGAGGAATGTCACGACCGACGCAAGCGGGGCGGCCTCGTTCAGCCTGCCGCTTTCTTCGACGCCGGTTCCGCCGAACCGCTCGATCACCGCGACGGCCACCGATCCCAACGGTAACACCTCGGAATTCTCCCGGTGCGTTCCGGTCGTCGCCGCAACGAGCGACCTGGCGATCACCAAGACCGATTCGCCCGATCCGGTCAACGCCGGCTCGCCGCTCACTTACACCATCACGGTGAGCAATGCGGGGCCAAATACCGCCACCAACGTGGTGGTTACGGACGCGCTGCCAGCCGGCGTGACCTTCTCCTCAGTGACGACCAGCCAGGGAAGCTGTACAGCGCCGCCAGTCGGAGGCACTGGCACAGTGACATGTTCGATCGGGAGTCTGTCTCCGCCTACGCCTCCGCAACAGGCCACGATCACACTCGTCGTTAGACCTACCGTGGGTGGAACAATCACCAATACGGCTGTGGTCACCAGCGACGAGTTCGATCCGAATATGGCCAACAACCGCGCCTCGCAGAGCACGACGGTCATCGGCGAGGCCGACCTTTCGATCACCAAGTCGGCTTCGCCCAGCCCGGTCTTCGTCAACAACCTGCTCACTTACACTCTCACCGTGTCCAACAGCGGCCCAGCGACGGCGACTGGGGTCACGGTGGTTGATACGCTGCCGCAGAACGTCAGTTTGAGTTCCGCCGGGCCAACGCAAGGATCGTGCAGCGCCAGCGCAGGCACGGTCACCTGTAACCTCGGCTCGGTTCAGCCGCAAGCCACGGTGACGATTACGATCATCGTGAACGTCTCGCCCTCGGCGGCAGGAACGATCACCAACACCGCCCGAGTCAACGCCAGCGGCGGCCAGAACGATCCGAACCAGAGCAACAACACCGCCAGCGTTACTACGCCGGTCACCGCCGTGGCCAACCTGGTGATCTCGAAGACTGCGACGCCATTGCAGCCAGGCCCGGGCGACGATCTGAGCTACGCGGTCAGAGTCACCAACAGCGGGCCGAACGCGGCGACCGAGGTGTTGATGACCGATGCGATCCCGGCCAACACTTCCTTCAAATCGTTCTCCATCGCCTCAGGCGCTACGAACTGGACGTGTTCGACTCCGCCGGTGGGCGCTGGCGGAGCGGTCTTGTGCAGAGCCGTCTCGGCGCTCCCGGCTGAATCTGTAAGTTTCGTCCTGGTCGTGACGGTCAACAACAATGTGCCGAGGAATACGACGATCACCAACACAGCGGAGGTCCAATCGCCGACCTTCGATTCGGACAAGAGCAACAACTCCGCCACATCGGTGATTCTCACCGGCGCGCCGGTGGTCGTTGTGACGGGCGGGAGAATCGAGGTCGGGCCGATCACGGCGTTGATCTCGCCCAGCTCCAATCCGGCTTCGGGTACTTTCGTGATCACCAACTCGGGCAATTCACCGCTCTACCTGACTCCGATTGACCTGTTGCGCGTCTCGCCGAACGTGGACAAGCTCACTCCGCCCGCCGACGATCGCAGCCTGTGGTCCATCACATCCGAGGGAGGGGTTCCGCTGACCTACGGTCCGAATGGAGTGATCTTCATTTTGCCGGCGCAGCAGCTTCGATTCCGCGCGATCTTCAACCCGATTATCCCAATGCGCGCGGGCAGGACCAGCGGGCTGGCGGCCAATCAGGCTCTGCCCGATCTGATCAATTCGCGGTTAAGACTCGCCTCGCGCGACGGACAATCGGTGAGCGTTGATTTGATCGGACGCGTCTCGACCTCAGCGAAGATGATTCACCCGCTCGATCCGACCCGCAATCCGTTGGTCACGCTCACGCAATCCAGCGACAGGTTGGTCGCCGAATGCTGGGTCTACGATTCGAACCACGACGTTTATCTTATGCGTTACCAGTTCCTGAATTCGTCGGGAGGAGCGATCGGTTCTCCGGTTGACGTGGATATCGCCGGGGCAATCAGCCAGGCCGGGTTGGCGCGCGGGCAGGTGTTCGGCGTCGAACAGGCGTTTGAAGGCGCGGCGAACCTCGGCGTGGCGCGCGTGCGCGTAACCGTCTACGACCGTGACAACAACAACGACACGGCGCTCTCCGGCGCGATCGGCGCGGTCGAGCCGGCCATCGCCAGCGTTTCGGCGGCGAGCTTCACCGAATTCGGCTTATCGCGCGAATCAATAGTCGCGGGCTTCGGCGGCAATCTGGCGGCGGGCACGCAGGCGCCGACCAGCAATCCCTTGCCGACTTCTCTCGGCGGCGTGAGTGTCAGGATCAGAGACGGCGCCGGGATCGAACGGTTGGCTCCGCTCTTCTTCGTCTCGCCAGGCCAGATCAACTATCAACTGCCGGACAGACTTTCGCCGGGCGCGGCCACAGTCACGGTGATGAACGGAGGTAATACGGCGGCCATCGGCGCAGTGCGCGTAGTCGCGACGTGGCCAGGCTTGTTCACGGCCAATGGCGATGGCAAAGGCGTCGCCGCCGCTGTCGCGTTGCGCATCGGCCAGAACGGCTCGCAGAGCTACGAGCCGGTGGCGCGCTACGATCAGGCGCAACAGCGGTTCGTTCCGATCCCGATTGATCCGGGGCCGGCTTCGGATCAGGTTTACTTGATCTTTTTCGGCACGGGCATCCGTCATCGCCTCTCGCCAGGCGCGGTCGGTTTGACCATCGGCGGAGTAAGCTCGCCGGTCTTGTTCGCGGGAGCGCAAGGCGAACTTTCAGGTCTCGATCAAGTCAACGTACTGTTACCTCGGAGCTTGAGCGGGCGGGGTGAAGTTGACGTCGCGCTGACGGTTGATGGTTATGCGGCGAATGTGGCGCGCGTCAGCATCGGCGGCGCCCCGGGCTTGGCCGGACTCGCGCCCATTGCGCCTGCCAGCGGTGAAGCCTCATTGAGGCGGTCGACGGATGCGGAGTTCAGGCCGCGTGAAATCATCGTTCTGCCACCGGTGCGGTTTTCGCCGCAATTCGGAAAAGGGAGCAAATAAATGACCAGAGCAAAATATATCGTTGCCAATCTGTCTCTGATACTGATTCTGAACGGGGTGATCGCGCCGTGGCGAGCGTTGGCCGGTGACGAGCCAGGCAAGAAGCACACACGCGCGCGCTTTGTCACTGCGACGCATTCGCGCACGGCCGCCGGCGAAGCTCCGCTGGGAGTGGTGGAGTCGTACGGCTCGTACAAGGTCAACGGTCAACGGGCCTATGGCAAAGAGGTGATCTGGCGCGGCGATCTGGTGCAGGCGCACAATAAGGTTGGCGCGCGCGTTTCGCTGGGCGAGTTTGGCAAGGCGACGCTTGAGATGGGGACGACGGTCAGGTTTACGACAATTGAAAGCTCCGCGCCCGGGCGCCACGATCTGCTGATTCGGCTGATCGCCGGCAGCGTCACGGTCGCGTTGCAGACCGGAACGCGAGCCTACCTCGATTCATTCGACGCTTCGTTCATCGCCGGAGCAGGAGCGAGGTTCCGCTTCGGCATTCGCGAGAACCGCACGGTCGTTGATTTGTTGGGAGGGAAGGTCGCCGATCTGGGCTCCTGGGTGGTGCAAGCGCCGCCGCCGATTATGCTCGCCGCCGCTCGCGCCTCGAGAGCGCAGGCGCAAGCGCAGGCCCCGCGACAGCCCTATCGAATCAAGCCCGTCGGCGGAATCAGTGAAAGCGCAGTCTTCGACGTTCGCGCCCGGGCTACTCGCCAAATCCAGGTTCAGGTGACAGACGAGAACGACCGTCCGGTTCCCGACATCCCAATCATCTTCGCGCTCGGATCGAATATCGGCAGGTTCGGCGCCACGACCGTCTCGACCAATCCGCAGGGGATCGCGACCGTCACTCTGACCGGAGGCAACCAGGCGGCTTCGGGGCCTTTCACCGCGACGATCCAGGGAACCAACATTTCACTGTCCGGTCAGATAGTCGTGATGCGCGCGCTGCCGATGTTCTGGACTTTCCAGAACGCAGGGCCTGTGCTGGCGACGGCGGCGGCGGCGGTCGCCGTCACCTCTGCCGCAGTGATCACTCAGGAAGATAAGCTGCCGATCAGGGCCGTGGGTGGGCCGGTGATCAAGCCTTAGCCAAACCTGTGTTGTTTTCGTCAGCTCTGTTCAATCATCAGTGGGAGGCAATTATGAGAGGACCCGCGGCTTCAATCGCTGTGATCATCATGGCGTTGTTACTTTGTCTGGCGTATGGCGCCGAAGCGCAGACCCGCCTCGCCGAGCGCGGATTGAAGGTCGGAGCGCAGGCCGCCGAAGTCTCCGGCGGACGCGACATTCAACGCTGGGCCGTGGTTATCGGCATTTCGCGTTACAAGAACGGCGGGAAGAACATCAACGGTGTGACCGTCTCCGACCTCGACAGCGCCGCCGATGACGCCCAGAAGTTCTACGACTTTCTGCGCAGCCCCGAAGGCGGCGATTTTCGCGACGAGAAGGAGGGCGGACGGATGATCCTGCTCAAGGACGAGGAGGCGACGAAGGGCAACGCGGAAGCCGCGTTGCACAAACTCAAGCAGGCTAAGCCGGAAGATTATTTCATCATCTACATCGCCGCGCACGGGGCGAACGTTCCCACGCTCGATCAAAAGTCGGGAGCCACAATCGAGTCGCCCTATTTCATCATGCACGATTTCGACGCCGGCAACGTCGCCAACACTGCGATCCGAATGACAGCGTTCCGCGATCTGGTCAGCCAGATTCCGGCCAAAAAAGGGCTGGTGATTTCCGACACCTGCCACAGCGCCGGCGTGCTGCTGGCCGGGCGCGGGATGTACGCCACAACCGGCGCCAACACGCGGTTCATCGAAGAGATGAGCCGCGTTCCGCCCGGCGTTGGCTTCCTCTCTTCCGCGGGCCAGCTCGAAGCGGCGCTGGAGTTGCCGGAATACGGCGGGATCTTCACTCACTGTTTACTTGAAGCCCTGCGCGGCAACGCCGATGTCGCGAAGTCGGACGGAGTCGTGACCTTCGGCGAAGTCACCACCTATTTGCGGAAAGCTGTTCCCGAATTGACCGAGAAGTTGTCGGGAGGGCAGCGGCAGAATCCGGTCCACAACACGACGACGCTCGAAGCCAACCGTATTCCGCTGGCCATCGTCAGTTATCCGAAGACCGGGCCGTGCGAGGATTTGCAACGTTGCGGCACTTTGGTGATTCGCACGCCGGACATTGACGGTGTAGACGTCTCGGTCAACGGCGAGCCGCTCGGAGCCTTCAGTCGCAGACTCGAACGAACGATCAGGATGCCGGTTGGCGATCAATCGCTCACTTTCGTGAAAGGCTCGCTCAGACGCGAGCTGAGGACCGCGGTCGAGCCAGGCAAATCGAAAGTTGTCGAAGTCAACCTGTCGTTCTCGGAAGGCAGCGAGGATTCGCTGGTGGCTGCGCCGAGCCGTTTCGTAGATGTTTTCATGGGCGACGAGAAGCCGCCGGCGCGTGAGGCCGAGAAGCATTTCCGCGACGGCGTCGAGCAGTTCAACAAGCAGCGGTTCGCCGAAGCGATCAAACTCTTCGACCGCGCGATCAAGGCTCAGGGCGGGGCCTACGCCAACGCGCTCGTTTACGCGGGGCGGGCCTATCAGGGGCTGCGCCAGCACAAACAGGCCATCGAAGCCTTCACCGGCGCCCTCAAGCTGAAGCCATCTGATTTCGAGACGCAGACGTTGCTGGCCGAAGCCAAGTTCGCCGCAGGTTATAACCTGCAGGAAGTCGTCGCCGAGCTAAAAGACGTGATCGCCCGCCATCCCAGCTACGATTTCGCCCGCGTGGTTTATGGCGACGTGCTGCTTCTGCAATGGGGGAACGCGCCCCAAGGCAGAGAGTACCTGCTTAAGGACGCCGAGCAGCAGCTCAGGAACGCGATTATGGTGAATCCGAACTCACCTCCTGCTCACCTGATCCTGGCCAACGTACTGTTGCACACCGACTCGAAGGTCAAACACAAAGAGGCGGTGAAGATGGCTGAGAAGGCGCTCGAGCTGTTCACGAAACTAGCCGAGAAGAAGGTGCGGGTTTCGACGGGGTTGAAGGCGCTCTCGATTTCGCACGTCGTCTTCGGCGGCGCGCGTTACGAGAACAACGCGGTGCTCGCCGAGGCGAATTACATCCTCGGCAAGGCCCTCACCCGAGTGGTTGACGGCGAGACGGTTTCGGAGTGCGAAACTTCGGCGCTCAACGTCGGCGAGCAGGGAAGTTACCTCGACCGCGGGCGTGTTTATCTGAACGCGGCTGAGAATCTGGCGCGGAAGATCAACAATCAACTGCGACTGGGGTTGGTGCTTTACACGAGCGCCGAGAACTACATGCTCAAAGGCAATCTGAAGGGCGCGATCAAGGATGCGCAGCAGGCGTTGGCGATGCCGGAAATGAAGGATTATTACCGCGCACACTGGCTGCTTTGTGGCGCTTATAAGAGCGAGCAGCAATACGCGAAGGCCGCCGAGCATCTGCAAAATTACATGGGCCTGGTCAGACAGATTGCGACCAAACAGGAGATGGACGCTTACAACGTCGAGCTCCAGGGGCTCAACCGGCTGGTGGAAGCCAACCGAAAGTAACTCTCACAATTCATCCAGCCCACTTGATGAAACCTTGTTGCCATCGCCAGCAATGATCACGCTGCGTTTAACGCCGCCACCGATGGCGACGCTGCGATCTCCGCTGGCGATCACAATTCGCCCTGCGCTCTTTCCGTCAGACAGCCACTTGTCAAGCTCTGCGGCCAACGCCGGGTCTTCACCGAGCAGCTTTTCCAACTGCCAGGCCAGCGAGTTCTGCGCCTGCTCCTTTTCCGGCGCGGCGGCCACGTCCCGTACGGCTTCAAGCGCCGCCGGTTTCGATTCGATCTTCGAGCGCAGCTTTCCCCACAAATATTTGACCTGATCCCAGGCGTCTTCGCCTACTTTGCCGGCAATTCCTTCTGAGACCTTCTTTCCCGCTTCCAGCAGGTAGGGCGTGTAAGGGGCCAGAAAAAGCGCGATCTCCTTGGCAAGTGCTGCGACATCCATTTTGCATCTTCCTCCTGATTGAATTGAAATACGCTTCACCGACATCGGTGGTCATACTATACTTCTTTTCCGCAAACGTGATCGGCCTGATCGGCGCCAGTCAATTCCGACCCATTTTACACGACGTATCAGGAGAACAGTGGATGATGGAACCCGATGCAATGAGAGTCACGCTTGAACGCCTGATCGCCGGGACCGCCAGTCCGGAAGACCGCCTGTTTATGCAGCGCGCCTTGCTCGAAGGCAAGGTAGTTTTTGAAACCGGCGGACGCGATGTCGCCGTCGAAGGCGACATTCAAAAGTCTATCGTGATCACCGGCGATCATAATCAGGTGAAGATCGAACTGGGCGAGTCCGCTTATGGACTCGTCCGGGAAGGTATCTTTCCTACGCCGCCGGGCATTGCCCCACCGTTTCCTGCTCTCGTCTTCATTGGCCGCGAGAATGATCTGCATGAAGTCAAGCGGCGCTTGGGACTCACCGGCGATCAGTCCGGGAATGGCATCACTGTTGTGCGCGGCTGGCCCGGCGTGGGCAAAACCACACTGGTCGGCGTGATCGGTCGCGATCCTGATGTTGTGAAGACATTTACTGAGGGCGTCCTCTGGACCTCGCTCAATCAGCAACCGAACCTGCTCTCAGTTCTTGCCGCCTGGGGACGCGCGCTTGGAACAGACGACCTGCTGCGTGTTCCGACGCTCGGCGAAGCGACACAGCGACTTGCGGCATTGCTTCAGCGCAAAAAAATGCTCCTGATTGTGGACGATGTCTGGAACGAAGCGGACGCCGCGCCGTTCCTTCAGGCTCGCGGCAGCGGATGCGCATTGCTCATCACCACTCGTCTCAACAGCGTGGCCGATGCGCTTGCCCCAAAACCTGAAGCTATCTTCAAACTGCCGGTGCTGACGGAAGAGAACGCTCTGAAGTTGATGGGCATTCTCGTCCCGTCCGTCGTTAAACAACATCAGGATGAGTGCGGTAAGTTGGTGCGGGCCTTAGAGTGTTTGCCGTTGGCGCTTCACGTCGCCGGGCGATTGCTTAAATCGGAAGAACGACTGGGTTGGGGAGTAGCCGATCTGCTGAAGGATATTCAGGAAGGCGCGAAGAAGATTACTCCCGAGCAGGCTCCGGTTGATCGCGCTGAAGACGGGACGATCCCAACCGTTTCAGCCCTGTTGCAAAAAAGCACTGATCTGTTGGACGAACAGACGCGGGATTGTTTCGCGTTTCTTGGCCCATTTGCTCCAAAGCCCGCCACTTTCGATGAAGCGGCGATGAAGGCTGTATGGCAGATGGCTGATCCCAAACCGGTCATCCGGAAACTGGTCAATCACGGGTTGCTGGAGTCGGTTGGCTCAGGCAGGTTTCAAATGCACGCGCTGCTGGTACAACACGCGCTCTCTTTACTTGAGTAATTCGGTCAAAGGCTAGTTTTCCTTTTCCTCTTCCTGTTCCTGGCGCCACACGCTCAATCGCTCCCGCACCCTTGTGGCATTGGGGTCTTCGATTCGCGTGTAAATTTCGAGAGCGGCTTCGGCATTGACAATTGCCTGGGCCGTATCCCTGAGCTTTCGCAATGCCACTCCAAGATTGAATAACGCATTCGCTTCACCTCTCAGATCGCCCGTTTCGCGAGCGATTTCCAGAGATTGAGATTGACAATCTACAGCCAGCTCTGTTTCGCCCATCTCCCCATAGCTGTTGCCAAGATTCCCAAGCGCCATACCTTGATGGTAACGATCCTCGACTTCGCGGAAGAGGGCAATAGATTCTTTGAGCAGTTCCACCGAGCGTTCGTGCTCATCCAGGTGGTAGTGGGCCGTGCCCATATTCATCAAACAGTTCGCTTCCGTGCGGCGGTCCTCGATCTCTTTAGCGATTTCGAGAGCGGCTTGGTACAAAGGGATGGCCTCCTCATAGCGGCCTGCCGAATGCAACGCCAATCCGATATTGCCGAGCGCGGCCTGTTCGCCCTGGCGATCTCCCGTCTCCCGGTGAATGACGAGCGCTTCGCCCTGACACTCAATCGCGCGGCGATAATCACCCAGACTCCGGTAAGCCGCGCCCAAATTCGTCAGCGCCATCCCCTCGCCGCCGCGGTCCTCGATAGCGCGCGCGATGTCCAATGCTTGCTCGTGGCATTCGATGGCCTTGCGTGAATCTCCCAATGTCTCGTAAACGCCGCCGAGGTTGCTCAACCCAAAACCCTCCCTACGCCGATCGCTGATCTCGCGCGAGATCGCAATCCACTGCTCATAGTATTCGATTGAGCGGGGGTGCTCACCCAAATCCGTATAAGCCGCCGCAATACTGCCCAAGGCTATTCCTTCGCCTGATTTGTCTCCCAACTGTCGCGCTATTGCCAGGTCCTGCTCGTAAAGTTCAATCGCCTTGCGTGGTTCGCCCAGATCCGCATACGCGTTGCCCAGGTTGCCAAGCACCTGCCCTTCGCCTCGGCGGTTTTGGGTCTCACGAAAGACCGCCGCCGCGCGCTCGTAGAAATCAATGGCCAGGCGAGGATTGCCCAAGTAAGAATGGGAATTGCCAATATCCATCAGCGCATTGGCTTCGCCGCGACGGTCGCCGATTTCGCGCGCGATCTCCAATTGCTGCTCGTAACACTCGATCGCCTGCCGATGCTGGTTCAACGCCTGATACGCCGCGCCCAGGTTGCCCAACGTCGTCTCTTCGGTGTAACGGTCGCCAACTTCGCGCGCAATGGTCAGCGATTGTTGCTGGCATTCCAGACCGCGCCGCAAATCTCCGATGTCCCCGTAAGCCAGACCGAGATTGCTCAGATGTATCGCTTCGGATTCCCGGTCGCCAAGCCGCCGCGCGGCTTCCAGGGCCATCTCGATCCACCGAATGTGCTCTTGAGGATTGAATCGCAGGTTGAGCAGATTGGCTCCGAGCATCGGATAGAGGTTACAAAGCTCAGCCGCCCGGCCGTCGGATGAAGAGTGGTCTTGCGCCTTTGACTGACCGGCGCGAATGTTCTCCCATTCCAAGTCGAAGGCGTTCAGGGCTTGAAGCGTTGACTCGCCGCCCTGCTGGTATGATCTGTCCGCTGCGCGCAGCACGCCAACGTAATGCGCGGCGTGGCGAAGGGAAGCGTCGACGAGGCTGGCCATATCTCTATCTTCCTTGCCGTTATCTGCTGTTATCAGCGCGGGGCCTGAAAAAATCTTGCGCCGAAGAGACCGTTTCCGATTACATTATACGCTGCTTTGCATACACGGGGTCGGACTTATGTCGTCGGATAATTTCACTGACCAACTGAAGACCATCCTGGACCTACCGGAGTCCGCTCGCGGCATTCTTTTGCGAAACCGGAAGACGCGCGGCCATTAAGCGCAATCAAAGTTATGCCCAGTCTCAGGGAAGCTCAACTCCGCCACGCCAGGTATTACGAGGCTATGCTTCGTGAAGCCGATCATCTCTATGATCAAGGCGGCGACGTATTGCGACAAGGATTGGTTGCGTTCGACTCGGCTTGGGCAAATATTCAAGCGGGCCAGACTTGGGCGGAGTCGCAAGCCGATAAAGACGATGAAGCTGCGGCGCTTGTCATTGCCTATCAAAATGCCGGGCCGCATCTGCTCGATCTGCGCCAGCATCCGCGCGAACGCATTCGACGATTGAATGCTGTGCTCGCAACCGCCCGACGCTTGAAACGACGCTACAGCGAAGCGAGCGCATTGAGCCATCTCGGCGTCGCCTACGCCGATCTGGGCGAGGCACATCGCGCCGTCGAATTTCACGAACACTCGCTCACACTGGCGCGAGAACTCGGCCATGAGCCTGGTGAGGCGAACGCGCTCGGCAACCTGGGCATCGCTTATGCAAACCTTGGTGAAACGCGACGCGCGATTGAATTCTATGAGCAAGCCCTGGCCATCGTTCGCAAACTCGGCGACCGGCGCGGCGAAGGCCTTCATCTGGGCAATCCGGGTCTCGCTCATGCGGCTTTGGGTGAACTGCGGCGGGCGATTGAGCTATACGAACGAGCTTTGGGTATCGCGCGCGAGCGAGGCGATCGGCGCGGCGAAGCGAGTGATCTGACCAATCTGGGTCTTGCCTACGCGGCGCTGGGAGACGCGAGGCGAGCCGTCACATTCTACGAGCAGGCGCTGTCCATCGCGCGCGAACTCAACGATCGGCGTAGTGAGGGAAGCATTCTGGGCAATCTTGCCAACGCTTACGAAGACCTGGATGAAACACAGCAGGTCATCAGTCTTCACGAGCAGGCCCTGGCGATTGCTCGCGACCTGGGTGATCGGCGCGCTGAAGGCAACGCTTTGGGCAATCTGGGCAATGCTTATGCCCTGCTGGGCGAGACGCGGCGCGCTATCGATCTATATGATCAATCACTTTCCATTGCGCGTGAATTGGACGACAAGTTGGGTGAAGGTCAGGCTTTAGGCAATCTGGGCAAGACCCATCTGGATTTGAGTGAGACTGATCGCGCGCTTGAACTCTTCGAACAAAGGCTCGCTGTTGCCCGCGAGATGAATGATCGGCGAGGCGAAGCCAGCGGCCTGGTCAATCTCGGCCTGGCCCATGCGAATTTGGGCGAAGCGCAGCGAGCTATCGAACTCTACGAACAGGCTCTCAGCATCTTCCGCGAAGCCGGCGCTCGGCGCGGCGAAGGCGGCGCATTGGACAAACTCGCCACTGCGTTGATGGCTTCGGGTGAGACCCGGCTCGCAGTAGAGGTCTTCGACCTTCGGCTGAAGATCGCGCGCGAGCTTGGCGACCGGCGAGGCGAAGGCAGCGCGTTGGGTAATCTTGGCAACGCGCACGCCGACCTCGGTGAGCGAGACCGCGCTCTTGATTGCTATGAGCAAACGCTCGCCATCAGCCGCGAACTCAATGACCGGCGAGGCGAGGGACGAGCGCTTGGCAATATCGGCATCATTCACATGGAGGCGGGCGAAGCGGCGCGCGCCATTGAGTTTTACGAACAGGCGCTGGCCATCGCGCGCGAGATCGGCGACCGGAATGGCGAAGGCGCCGTATTGGGCAACTTCGGCCTCGCCCTTGCCGCATTAGGTGAAAACCAACTGTCCGTTCAACTCTACGAGCGGCAATTGGCCATTGCGCAAGAGAACGAAGACTGGCGCAGCGCGGCTGTGGCCTTAGGCAATATCGGCAATGCTCATATCGAAGCGAACGATCCGAGCCGCGCTCTGGAATATTACAAACGGGCCCTCATCGTTTATCGCGAGCTTGGCGACCTGCTGAACGAACAAACCACTCTTTCAAACATGAGTTTCGCACTTAACGAGATGGGAGACCGCGATCAGGCTGTCGTTTACGCTGAGGCGGCGATGAAAATCGGCGAGCAGACCGAAGATTCATCATCGGAGTAATTATGATGAATGTCCCTCAAAAAGCCTATCTCAATGCGGAAGGCAGCGTGCCGGATAATCTCGGCAGCGCCTACTTCGCGCTCGACGAAATTCATCGCGCCATCAAGCGCCACGAAAGCGCCTTGGCAATCAGCCGCGAAATCGGCGACCGGCGCGGAGCAGGAACAGCGAATGGCAATCTTGGACTTGCTCACCTCAATTTGAATCAAACGGCTTCGGCGATCGGCTATCTGGAGCAGCATCTGGCGATCACTCGCGAAATTGGCGACCGTATGGGTGAGAGCCGTGCGTTAGGTAACCTGGGACTGGCTTACCTTGCTCTGGACAAGGCGCGTAAGGCTATCGAACTGTTTGAGCAAGCTCTGGCAGTAGCGCGTGACATCGGCGACCGGCAGAGCGAAGGAGAGTACACGGGGCATTCACAAGCGACACTTTCACAAAAGGTCCTGCGCAATGGAGTTTGCTTGTCGCAGGGTTGGCATAACGGCTATTTCTTCCTTTATAGTTTTAAAACCGCGCTTCGCGATCAGCGGCCTGGCCATCTCCTCGTCGGAAGAATTGCCTGATCCGCCTGATGACTGGCCAGACCTGTAATCATCTATCGTCTCCACTCATGAAAGACTTCGTATGCCCGCGCGCCAGGCGATCAACACCAGACCTTGGGCAGTTCGTCCCACCTCGTCGTGTAGCGGGGCGAGCGGGAGGAGAGTTTCATCCGCCACTTTCCGTCAGTTGCGAAGATCCCGAATTGCACCGTCTCGCGCCCGAACCGCTGATTGAGCCTGTCAACGTTGAACATCAGACTTCGCATCCTCGCCTGCTTCTCCGTATCCCACAGCGGTTGCGACGCCGATTGCTCCGGTGACAGATCGGACAACATCACGCCGGCTTTCTTGTAGCGGTAGCCCTGGCGGTAGAGCGAATCCAGCGCTTTGAGGGCCACTGCCTGGATTTCAGAGGTGAGGTTTGTCAGCGGCGCTAAATGTAACGTGACGGCGCCCGAGTATTGCCGCTCTTCGGGATTAAACCTGTTCGTTCGGACGAAGACCGTGATCGCCCCCGCGACCATCCCCTCACGCCTCAGTTTCTCGCACGCCCGGGCCGCGAATACGCTGACCGCCGCCCTGAGGTCTTCTCTCGATTCAATCAATTCTCCGAAAGATCGCGTGGAGTGAATCCCGCGTCTTGAGGAGGGACAGGTGTCGAGGGTGTGGCATTGAATGCCGCGTAATTCGTGGGCGATCCGCAGTCCCGCCACCGACATCCGAGCGCGGATCCAACCGTCTTCAGCCTCGCGCAGGCGAAGCGCCGTCGTTATGCCGCTGAGTTTGAGTTTTGCAGCCCACCTCGCCCCGATTCCCCAGACCTCTTCAATCGGCGTCCGTCTCAAGATCGGCCTTTGCACGGAAGCTTCCGTCAGGCTGAACACGCCATCCAGCTCAGACCAGGCCTTTGCGTAATGGCCAGCGACTTTCGCCAGCGTCTTCGTCGTCGCAATGCCGACCGAAACCGGAATCCCGATGCGCCGGTAGACTTTCTCCTTAACCTCCCGCCCGAGCTTCTCGAGCGAGTCAGAATCGGGAGCTTCCAGTGTGATGAAGGCTTCGTCAATCGAGTACCGCTCGACCTCCGGGGAGCAGTCTTCCAGCACCTCCATCATTCTGTGGGACATGTCGCCGTAGAGTTCGTAATTGCTCGAAAGGACCTGAACGCCGTGCCGCTCGACGATCTCCTGCGCTTTGAAAAACGGCACGGCCATCCCAATGCCCAGCGCTTTCGCTTCATTCGACCGCGCGACGACGCAGCCATCGTTGTTCGAAAGGACGATCGCGGGCTTGCCTCTTAAGCGCGGCGCGAAGACACGTTCGCAGGAGACGTAAAAATTGTTGGCGTCGATCAGGGCTATGGCTTTCATAGTCAATGCCTGGTGAGCGACCACATCACTCGGCCCCAGACCTCGCACTCTTCGGTCAGCGGAACGTCCTCTTGATCTTGATACGAGGAGCAGAGCCAGAAATGCCCGTCGCGCACCCGCAACCTGCGGATCGCAAACTCGCCCTCGATAACCGCCAGGACCAGGTTCCCGTCACAGTAATCCATGGCCCGGTCAATCACGATGATGTCCCCATCAAAAATGCGGTCCTCAGCGGCGGTATGCCCTTTGACTTCGAGGAAGAAGGTCGAGGTGGGATGTGGAACGAGTCGGTCATTCAAATCGAGCGGGCGGCGCAGGTAGTCATCCGCCGGAGACGGAAAACCGGCGTATTGCCCATCATTGAGGGAATGGTTGTCAGGTAAGAGAGGTTGTTCATTTGCAATCACAGGTGGCCTCCAATTCATTCGGGGCGCATTTGCTGTATCAAGAACGCAAAATGTACCACGACTGAAACGCTCGCTCCAAGAAAGTTTTGGTGTGAAACGTTGGAGGCAAAGGCGGGGTCACTGCGATTCCATCCGGTCTGAGCGATGAAGCCAAAGAGCGAAGGTCACGCGAGCACTCCCCGCGGTTGATCGGCGCCTGGAAATCGGCAGAGACCGCGCCGCGCTCTTCAACGCGATTGACGCGACTTTGTGGGAGCGCGAGCCGCTGTTTACGGAACAGGAGCGGAGACTTTCGCCGATGCGCATTAAAAACTGAGCCGTGCCTGTAACTCCACAACGCGTCCGGCAAGGCCGCGAGTTGAGCGGCCAAAGAAGAGATCGTTTTCAATAAACGTGCCTGGGCTAGAGAATCTGAATGGTTCGAGATTCAGTTTGTTAAAAGCATTGAACAAGTTGGCGCGTAAATCGAGATTCGCTCCTTCGCGGAGACGTAGGAACTTCGGTAGCCCTGTCTGCTTGACGAGGCTGAGATCGACTGAAAAATACCTCGGGCCGCGGAACGAATTTCGCCCGATGCCAGGCGGGCCAGGAGTTTTGATGTCAAAGTAGCGTTCGCCGCCGCCAGGGAAATTACCACCGGGCCGGATGAAGGCGTCGTTGCCTGCATCCTGAAGCGCACCTCCGAAATACTGCGTCGGGCGCCTAGGCCGAGGGCCGGGGGTGTTGAGTGGTCGGTTGGTTTTTGGCGTCCACGGAAAGCCAGAGTGTGTCGTGAGAATCCCGTTCATTTGCCAACCACTGAACGCCTTGCTGAGCCAGCCCTGGCGGCGGTGAAAGATAGGTAGGTCCCACATTCCTGACAAGACGAAATTATGCTTCACATCGAAATCCGAAGGGCCGCGCTCAGACCGCAGATCCTTCGGATAGGTCTGGTTGGTTTCATCGCCAAATTCATAGGAGGCTGTATCAATGCTCTTGCTCCACCTGTAGATGCCTTCCAACCGAACCCCTTGGGAAAGCTCTTGCGTCAGTCGCGCGATCATCGCGTGGTAATTGGCGTTCACGTCGGGAAGCGGGAAATAGACGGCATAGAAAGCCGGACTCGGTTCATAGAGGAAGTTGAGGTTGACAGTGCGAACTAGTTTGTGACTGCTGCTTCCTTGATAGCCAAGCGAAGCGACGAGATGATGGGGAAGTTGGTACTGAGTCTCAAGCGAGAAGCTGTAGACGTAAGAGTTGGGCAGCTTCGACTCAGTGCCATAGATTTCAGCTTGCATCCCTTCCGGGCCCCCTGTGATTGGATCAATCGGTTTCTTCAGGCGAGGATTTGGCGGAAAACTTAACGGCGATCTGTTCGCCCCAAGGGTGTAAAAAATGCCAAGACGATCTCTGTCTTCCGAACTGGAGGCACAACAGAGACTGTAGCGAACCAGATACGGCGGGTTCCCGCGGACATTAGCCAGGATGACCTGTGGGATACGGTTATAGCCGACGCCGACTCCTCCGCGCAGCGCAAGCTTGTTAGCCAATCGCGCCGGACTCCAAACGAAACCGAAGCGCGGCGCAAAGTTGTTGCGGTCCGGCTGAAAGAGCGATTGAGTGACAACCACTTTCGAGTCTGCCAAGCCGTGCGGGCCAAAAACGAGATTGCTGAAGCGCCCCTCCTTCTCTTTGAGTGGCGTGAAGTACTCATAGCGCAGACCCAGATTGAATGTCAGATGAGGCCGCGCCTGCCAATCATCCTGGACGAAAAAGGCGTAGGCGCTGGTGCGGAAATAGCGCTGAATATCGGCCGTCGCGCCGGTGCGCGGATCAGCATTGATGCGTTCAAACTTCGGGGCGTCGTTAGCGAGGTTGAAGAGTCCATTGAATGCGTATTCAGGGCGTGCGCCGCCCACCAGATTATTGTTGTCCTGCTCCTTGCGAATCTCCAGGCCAAACTTCAGCGCGTGACGGCTCAAAGCTTTGCTCAGCGTGTCACGGAACTCGAAGGTGTTTTGAGCGAAGATGCCAGGAGTAGTTTCGCCTCCTGGGGCTCCGAAAGCGATCAGGCCAATCGGTAAGTCCTCGACCTTGATCCGAGGGATGCCGAAATTAGTGTCTTGCGAGGACTTGACCTGATCATAGGCAAAGCGCGTGAAGTTGAAGCGTGCTTCATTGAGCGCAGTAGCTGAGATCATGCGGTTATAAATCAAGGTGACAAGCGAATTGAGGGGCTTGAAGGTCAAGTCACCAACCGGACGGCTTTGAGAAGCAGGGTCGCTTTGCAAATCATTACGGCGCGTAAAGTAGGCGCTCACTGCAAATTGGTTATTGCCTCGGTTGTAATCAATGCGTGTGTTGAGTTGGTCGCCGCGGGTAAGGTTGGGAAGAATAAACTGAACACGCTGAACATCCGGGATGCCATCGGGTTCGCCGCCCGTCGCGCTGGTATAGTCGCCCAGCGCACCAGTGAGCGAGCCGAGATCCAAGCCATCTGAGAGTGCGCCTCTGATGCGCGGCTCAATACCCGGCATCCCAAAAAACCTCGCGGTCATGCCACCAGGTCGCAAGTTTATGACTCGTTGCCGAAAATCGGATGTTTCTACGAAACCATTAGCAAAGTCGCTGGCATTGTTGCGTAGCCCCTCATAGGACGAAAAAAAGAACAGCCGCTCCTTGCTGAGCGGTCCGCCGAAACTGCCGCCAAATTGACGGAAGCGTTGCTCGACTCGCACGGGCGGGGCTTCGGGGCCACCATACTTGTTGAAGGCGTTGAGCGCCGGATCGTTGTACTTGAAGAAGGCGCTGCCGTGAAACTCGTTGGTTCCATTCTGCGAGACAACCTTGATGCGCGCGCCAGTGCTTTGTCCATCCTCTGCCGCGTAGGTATTAGACAGCACGCGCACTTCTTTGACTGATTCTTGATTCGGAGTCACGACTGCGGCTCCACCGTGACTGAGGCTGTGGACGCTCACGCCATCAATTTGAACGTGATTGGTTGAGACCCGTTGTCCGTTGGCTGAGATTTGAACCTGATCCTCGACCTGAAAGATCGCCGTGTTCGAGCCGCCCGGCCCGGTGACATTCGGCAGCCCAACCGCATTGCCGTTCGCGTGCCGCGCCCCGTCGCCAGTGACGCCAGGCGCGGTGCGCGCCAGTTCGTAGGGATTGCGCCCGACCTGCGGCAGTCCGCTAAACTCCTGCCTGGAAATCGTCTGGCCGACACTCGCGTCATTCGGCGCCAGCCTGATCTCTACAGTATCCTCCGGCCCACGTGGTTCCAGCGTGAGGTTGAGACGTTGCGCTTCCTCGGCCCTGACCGCGAAATCCCCGACCACTGCCTTTTTAAATCCCGGACGCTCGACGCTGATCTCATACCTGCCAGGCGGCAGTTGGGCGAAGCGGTAATAGCCTTCTTCAGTCGAGATAAACTTTCGCTTCGCGCCAGTCTCTTTGCTGGTGAGGATGACCGTGGCCTGCACAATAGCGGCGCCGTTGACATCCTTCACTGTCCCCTGAAGAGCAGCACTGAATTGCGCACCGGCGCTGGCGGTAAGCCACAGAATGATCGCGCCACACAAACCGGCGCGGAAAGAATTTCGGTGAAGCATAACGCTACCCTCCGTTTCCAACGGTCACAAAACCCGCCTTCCGCATTGCTTCCTGCACATAGGGAATATCCATAAAGCGGCTCCACACAAGGCCACTGCGATGATTTTCCAGCATCAGAAGCGCGGCTCCGAGGTCAATGCCAATGACATCTTGGCCCCACCAGTTTCTGTCCATATTGAACGCATCGCTAAAACCATAGCGCCCCCACACTCGCTCTCCGTATGTTTGGTAAACATGCCCCATCGTCCCCAGCGAAAGATCAGGCGTGAAAACGATTGAAGCGACGGCGGCCCATGGAGCGATTGTTCCGTCGTGATTGGCTCGGCCCGGAAGGGCGCTGTAAGCCCGATAGCCATCGGGGCCGTCGCAAGCGCTCAAACAGCAGGCGTCGCTATAGGCGCGAAATCGCTTGGCGTTATCAAGACAAAACCGCCGATTTGCGAGCGTCGCCTGAACCGAGCTTTGGAAATAGTCAAACCCCGACCGATCCCGCTTGCCGCGGAAGTCCACGAAAGCGTGGCTGAATTGATGCACAAACAACACATTGATGGCGAATGTGCGATGACCAGCATATTCTCCCGGCGGACGCGCCCAGGCATCCCAACTCTCAGCCGGAATCGGATGCGTGGGAGAGCCGAGAGCCAACAGGTACAAAATCATGTGCTCGGAATAAGAGTCCCACCGATAAGGCAGAAAGCCGCGTTCAGGCGTCCAGCCGTGACTGAGCAATTTTTCCTGCGGCCTCGCTCCATCGTCCGTCAGCAGCCATTGAAAATCCACGCGCCTGTACAACTCATCCGCCAGTTCCGCGACTTCGGTATCGGCGAAATACCGGCCGGCGAACAACGCTCCGGCGAGAAACAACGCGGTGTCAATCGAGCTGACTTCGCTCCGCCAGACTCGCTCGCCCGTCCGCCAGTCAACGAAGTGGAAGTAAAACCCGTGTTGCTGCTCCAGGCGGTCACGAAAGAAGCGCAGCGTGACGAGCATGCGATCCCGCGCCTGTTCCCGCGTAATCCACCCGCGCTCGGCCCCGATGGCCAGCGCGGCCAGACCGAAGCCGGTGGAAGCGATGCTGCTGACGGTGTAATCATCCGCAGCGAAGTTGCCCGCGCGATCCTTAATCAGCCCGGTCTGCGGATGCGCCTCATTCCAGAAAAAGTCGAAAGCGCGCCGCTGGCACGATTCCACGAATTCCGGGGTCGCCGGAGCAGGGCGGGGTAGCAACTTGTCGGTTGTCCGCGAACGAAACCCGTAGAACGCCAGCCCTGCAATCAACGCTGCGCCAACGACGGCGGCAGGATAGTAAGCGACCTTCAATCTCATCACGCTAATACTCCTGCTTGTCGGTCATTAGGCAATCTATTTCCCATGCCTTAACCAAACCTGGGAGCGCTTCACTGATACACCCTTCTCCGTTCCCGCTGAACTGAAAGGCGACGACCAGATTGTTCACACAGGACTCGTTATTCACCCTCAGTCCTGCTTGCTTCGAGTTTGAGATAACGCCCCTGATAAAGGTGTTGCCAGCGGCTGGTGTGGTAATATCTTCATCTACCTGTGCCAGAAAGATGCCGTGTTCTTTGCTGTTCCGGATCTGCAGATCGTGAAAGGTATTATCCCGCGAGTCGCGCATAAAGATGCCTACCTTCATGCTTCCTGTAATGATCACATCGCTGAAGAAGTTGTTGTTGAAGCGAATGTCGAAGGATAACCCCGCCGCCTGATTGTCGTGCAATCGCAGCCCCGAAAAACTGCTGTGCTCGGTCTCATACCCAGCCAGACCGTCGAACTGGTTGTCCGAGGAAGTGAAGTCGCGGATGATGAGGCGCCGGCAGCCCCGCTCGCTGACCAGCCCGCCTGACCTGGCCCTGAAGACGGTCACGCGCGCGATCAGCGCGTCGCTCACCCGGCGCAGGGTGACGCCATTGTTTCTGATCGGATTGTTTGCGCAGTCGCCTCCCCAGCATTCATCAGGTTGGTTAGCCCGGTTACCATCAATGACCAGGTCTGAAACCCGGATGTTGTGACGCGTCACGGTGGGATCTGGTTCTGTCTGTCCCAGCACCAGCACTGGCGCATTTGCTCCGTCAGCGAGCCGCAACACTGTCTCAGACCCTTGTCCGTATAAGCGGACGTTGTCGCGGTCAATCACAATGGGTTTCGTGCAGGTGTAACCGCCTGCCGGAATAAAGACCTCGCCGCCGGTAGCAGGGAGGCTATCGATCATTTCCTGAATTGCCTGACAGTCGCCCGACTGGGAGCTGTCTCCGGCAATGCTCGGAGTTACAGTAGACGATCTGCTCGGTTGGCTGTTGTGATTCTTGGCTTCCACCACGGAGGCGTCACGACTCCAGGCAAGGAGCATGAGCGATCCGATGAAAAGTACCCCAAGAACCAATGGATAAAAAAAGAGCCTGTGCTTGACGAGCCTCAAGGAATCCCCGGATGTATTCATTTGGTTGCCTCCTTTAAGTCTTGGGTAGATTGTTCCGGCCACAGAGAGTTATCGTTCGAATGCGACATCGTCCAGAAAGAGAATGCCCTTCGGCGCTGTCGCTTCGCGGTTCTCTACAGTCAAGACGAATTCATCCATCCTGTCCCAGTTACCGAACTGCTGAAAGTCGCTTAACCGCAGATGGAACCGTTGCCACTGGTCAGTGAGATTGATGTAGATGATCTTCCAGCCAGGTTTCGTCTCTCGTGTTTTGAGTTCTACCTTGAGCTTACGTGTGTATCCCCCGGAATCTCCGCGCAGCCAGAAGGTAAGCGCCGGCCATTCTTCAGGCCGAAAATTCGGCGCTTTGAATTTCACGTAAAGCCCGGCAAAGTCCCCGGGCTGGCTAACGTCATAGGCGAGTCGCGCCACTCTGCCCCGCGCCTGGTCCCGGTCAACCACCACTGCGGTTTCAGCCCATCCCTGGCCCGGAGTAAAGAATGGGCCAAGCGGCACGGGTTCAGCGAAAGACGCGATTGTCAGCGTCTGGACCGCTAATGGCTGAGGTACATAGCCTGTGGCTGACGGCCTTGGTGCCGAAGCCGTCGTCTCTTCCCCTCTTGTTACCTCGAGAACAACATCGCCATTCCACAGCGTGTGCGTTCCCTCTCTGATCTCCAGGAAGACACGGTCCTGGCCGGGCAGAGGCGGAGCCAGGTAGGTTGTCTCGTATCTGGTGGAACGCTGCGGATTGAGCGTTCCGCGCTCAGCGCGCCAGATAAATTCCAGGTTGTTTCGCGGCTTCACGATATTGGCCTTGATCTCGGCAGTCTTGCCCGCCATAACCACAGCGCCAGTCTCCACTTTGAGTGTTACATCCAATCTGTAAAAGCTACAACCAGCGAAGAAGAACGATAGTAGACATACGCTAACCAAATGCGCAGAGTATTTGATACGGATTCCCATTGGATCCCTCCTTCCTTTTTAGCACGCCGGGAGCGGCCCTCTGAAAATAACTCCATCCGGCAAGCGGCGACCGAGGAATTTGCGGATGTAGCGTACCTCTATTTCACCGCGAGCTGGACCAACAGCAACCGGATGTTCTTCCAAAGGTATATGCGCTACCACGGAGTCCAGGCCTTCCTTCTTGTTTGTGTCCAGTTCAACGGCGCGGTTCCTGTAGTAGTCCGAGGTCACTACAATCAGAAAGGCGTCCGGCTCGCTGGCGCGAAAATCGAGTCGTAACTCTTCCGGTCTGCCATCCGGAGAGAAGTAGCAACGATAGCCTTTGTTGCGTTGCGCTTCCTCAACCCACTCCGGTTGCAAGCTGGGAGGATGGAGAAGCGAGATTATATCGGTCACCGCAAAGCCCAGGAGCACAACCAGCGCCAGCTTTGCAATAAATCCAAATATGCTCCAGCGGTTCACCAGGTTCCCCATTGTCAGAATGACCTTTACCAGGTGCCGGCAGCGATGCAGTCGCAGCTCGGAGGCTCCAGCGGCTTGCCCAATGCAATTCGCAGTTGATAGTTCCGGCCCGGATCGCCGCACCGTGCGAAAGCGGGCTTCCTTCTGTGCAGGCAAGATCATGTCGGTAATGTCAGGATGATCGAGTGAGGCCGCGATTTTGCACTTCAGGCGCTCGACCCGCTTGATAAAACCTGAAGCTGTAACTTCCCCGGTGCCATTCCAGCCAGGCAACTTCTGACTTAGCTGGTCAAAGAACTGCTGCCAGAGCCACGATTGTTGAACCGTGACCGGAGCTTCCTCGTGCAGCGCCAGTAGGATACCCAGACACAATTCCACTCCGAAGGATGGGCCTTTGACCTGCAGCGGCTGCCTGGCCCCGGCGCCGCCTATTAGCAGGCACAGATGGCTTTGCCTGAGCAGTTCCGCCCAAATCTTTCCGCTTCGCCACGCGCCCAGTCCTTCGCGGACACTGGCGCCGAGGGCATACATCAACAGCAGCGACGGAATGATCACCAGCGCGCCTAAGATCAGTGTGAGGGCCTGGTCGTCCGCAAAGTAGGCGAATGGCGCGGTGAAGAATAGAAAGAGCAGAATGCCAGGCGTCAGCGTCCAACCGATCCACTGCAATGTCCGGATCCGCGAGCGGCGGGGTTTGCATCCCCACAAACCCCAGGACAGAAGCAGCGCCCAGAATGCAAAGCCGTTAAGCAGACTGAGGGTCGCTTCCCAGGCATCCCGTCGCGGAGCATCATTCGTTTCCAGATTGACGAGATGATAAAGATGATCGGTCGCTTCCTTCGGGATAACGAAGAGCGCCAGCGGCTGGATGTCTTCTTTGCTCCCTCCCTTGGGCTGCCGCAGAATGATGGCATTGGGGCCACGGAGATTTTCCGGGCGATAAGGTATCAAACATTTCCAGAGCTGGAACAAAGGTAGCTGTGTTAATTGCCCCAGCGCCCAACGTCCGGCCCCACGCCGCTGATACCGTTCAGCTATCCACTCTGCCACCCAACCTACGAAACTCTGCTGCGCGGCTTCATTGCGGCCGATGACGCCCATTAGTTGCTGTAGCTCCGCTCGCTCGGCGGACGCCAGTTCGCTATCCCACCAATCTTCCCAGTTCTCTTTCACGTGGGCTAGCGGCTTCAGCGTTGTCTGACGTTCGGCTGCTTCAAGCTCTGCGAACCTCCAGAATTGAGTGAACCTTTGCTGCAATCTGTCCAGTTGACTCGAAGACATAGGTCAGCCGCCTCCTTCGGCCTGAACCTGCTGCCTCACCTTCAGATATTTCCACTGTTTCTTCCGATGTTTCAGTCAGAGGGCGCAAAGCGAAGCGGAAAGGAAGGTCGCTCCAATCCCAATGCTTGACCTCGCGCCATGCTTCTTGCAGTTCCTGGGGTAGCTCAAAAGCCAGTTGCTCCACTTCTCCGACCAGGAGTGACAGAGACTTCCCGATGAGGTTCCCTTCCGGGAAACCAAGCAAGGTTATCTCGACTTTCGCGCCTTTCTTGAGACCCGACTCCGGCGCCCTGGCTCGGAGAAGTAACCGCCCGTCTTTTGAAACCCCAGGCTTGCGGATTACCTCGACACTTGTTTCAACCGCCTTGTCCAGCAACAGACACGCGGGAATGACACCCAGCGCAGGCGTTTTCTGATCACTTTCTCCTACACTGTCGCCTTGCGCGTGCGCTTCAACCAACAGCTCAGGCTTTGCCTCACGCAGCCATTCCCACGCGCTCTTTAACTTCTCAGCCTGCTGCTCCCACCACGACTCAACCCGCAGCCTCGACTCTACCCTGCGGGCTGTAAGATGTTCGCGCAACCATTCCACGCCGGGCGGTGGCGGCGCTTCTTCTTCTGCCTGCCGCAGCATCAACTGCACGATCTGCTCAATGTTCATTGGTTTCATACGATGTCAGCCCTCCGTTTCCTTGTTCTTCGAACAGTTGCAGCAACTGCGATGGGGCAAGCTGTACGCCGCTCGCGCGCAAGCATCTGGCCAGGTTTTCCAACGCTATCCTAACGTGATATTTGCCTCGATTGAAGGCGGCGTTGTGAGTCAACGATGTTTCCTTCTTTTGTTCCAGCTTCCAACCCAGTTCTTCAAAAGAGCCTCCCTCATAGAAAATAAAAAGCAACGCGATTTGTTTATCCGCAGAAAGTTTGGACAAGCACTGTTTGAATGTGACCTGAAGAACATAATCCTCTTCAAGGTTCTGTGTCTCCACTGGAGGCAGAATATCGCCCAGCGTGGTTCCCCTTTCGTCATCCCCAATCGGCTCGTCGATTGAAAAAATCCCCGCAACCTCCTTTTCGATTCTTCCGACACGTCGCAAGTAATCTATACAGATATTTCTGGCGATACGGAATATAAAGCCACCGAACTGTGAGAATTTCTGCGTGTCAAATTTGACAAGCTCCACCCAGGCCTTGAGCAAGGCCTCTTGCGCCAGCGCCTCCGAATCACCACGCGTCCCAACAATGTGGGAGCATAGCGCCCAAACCTTTTTCCAGTAAAACTGCCATAACCGGGCGAAGGCTTCGACATCACCATTTTGAGCGGCAATGATTAACGCTCTTTCTTGGGATTCATCAGCCAGTGATTTGGTAGCCATGTCGGAAACCTCCAGGCCCAATGTTGCGCCTTTCCCGGAATGCTATGCGTGTAGCCGTCCCGCGCTCAATAGCGAACGCCGAAACCAACCGCGACGGATTGCAGGTTGATCGTGTGAAGCGGGGTTTTGTCGGACAAGCGGTGGTTTCTCAACCGAAAATCCGCAAAGTAATTTTGCTCTTTGCCAAACAGATACTTCATCCCTACCCCGGCGTTCCAGGTCAGCGCATTATGGTTCTCCTTGTTGTTGATGTTGTCGAGATCAATCGCCATCAGCGCGCCTCCAACACCCGTGGTGAGATAAGGACGCAACCTTCCGCCGAAAAGCAGAGTGCGGAAGGGATAGATCAAAATATCGCCTGAATAGATGACAGGTTGCTCTCCATGATTGGGAAAATCAACGCCAAACTCGTTTTTGACGCCAACAGTTCTGGCGCCGGACAACAAGTTAGCCTCCAACCCAAGCAGATCGCTATGCCTTCCAAACTGCAGCCCGACACTTCCTCCGCTATCAAGTCTGCCGATGAGTTGCTCGCGCTGGCCGCCCGCGGCGTTCCTGCCGCGCCCTACCTCTTTATCGGCAAGCAGAGCGCCCCCGTAGAAACCCAATTCCCATTTACCGGAAGTGTTTTGGGCCTTCGTATCTTGCATCCCAAAAACACACGTAAAAAAAAACAACAAGCCGAGTTTGTAAAATCTGTCTTTCATACTACCTCCCTCTATGTAAAGCCATGCGATCAGGCCAGCCTGTGATGAGCCTGATCGCTGTGAAGCGGGAAGTCGCTCCCACCTCGCTGCTCTCGCTTCCAGTAACAACTACGCTCGGAGCGCCGGAAAATGAAAAAATCTCCTCCCCCCGCTCCTGCTTTCTACCCGCCGTTTTTAGAACGCCCACTACACCATCCGAGCTTTCGCGCCGTGGCTGCTGAGGAAACGGACTGCAGACCGTTTTCATTTCGTGAAGGATTCATCGTACTAGCCAGCAGGACAGAAGAAATCAGTGACATCGAATTTCTTTTAAGCGCGTCTGGTTTGGCCGCCTGTGCAACCGCCGCCAGCGGTCGAGCCAGGCGCTCTACATGAATGCAACGTAAACGGAAAACGGCAGTTCCATCAAAGCAGGCAAAACTGATTCGCACGTACAAATGAGGCAAGGTTGCCCTTGGGAGACGGAAGCTCGAAAGCTAGGCGGTGAGTGCCTTGCCTCCACATCAACCACCTTTGTGCAGCATTTACAGGAGGTCAAAAATGAACAATAGATATCGTAGTTTCATTTCAGTTGTTGGTATCAGCCTCGTGCTGATCATCCTGGCATCCGGCTTCTTCCTAAGCAGAGTGAGCGGAGCAAACGACAACGATCGGATCACCCAAACCACGCCCGCAGCGAAAAATTCGCTTGGGGCGAAACTGGAACAGACTTACGTGCTAGCGGACTTCAATGGCGACGGCTTGATGGATGTGGCGGTGACAGACTTCGTCCACGATACTGTTTCGGTTATGATCGGTGATAGAGCAGGCTATTTTCACTCAGTGGTCAAGCTGTCTTCCGCAGGCGGGCCACGGGCGATTGTCGCGGCTGATTTCAATCGCGACGGCGCGATTGATCTGGCAGTGACCGGTTTCTTTTCAGGCGATGTGGCAATTTTCCTGGGCCGGGCCGATGGTAGTTTTCAGAATTCGCATTCCGTCAATCTCAGCGGGGGCTTGACCTCCATCATTGCCGAGGACTTCAACTCCGATGGCCTTCTCGATTTAGCTGCCGCAAATTTCCTTTCGGGCGAGATAGCTATTTTGAAAGGATCGGGCGATGGCTCTTTCGAGACACAAGCCATCATCGGCCAAGTCCGAACGCCCACGCTCATTCTCGGCCACGATTTTGATCGTGATGGGTTGCAGGATTTGGTCGCTTTCGGAGCTTCGGAGAAAGAGGTTCGACTTTTTACCGGCGAAGGTAACGGGTCCTTTAAAGATGCCGGGAATATAGATCCGGCGACGGCAATTTCATTTGAGCGCGGCAAGAAGCTGGCCGGTGGTGAGGCTGGCGAATTGCGCGCCCTTAGAAAGCTCCTCGGTGAAGGGCAGTCAGCTTTGGCAGGTACCGCCTTACCTCAGCCGTTAGTTATCGAGGTGGACGAGCAAGACAAGTTGTCGAGAGCGGGAAGACAGGTCACCTTCTCAATACTATACGGAGACGCCAGGCTGGAAGCAGGTAATACGCGAACGACGGATGAGCGAGGACAGGCAAGCCTTGCTCTCTCTCTCGATGAATTGCCTGGAAACAATCTGGTGGCCGCTACGGTTGAGGGGCAGGTTGCTGTCTTTGGCGAGTTTTCTACTTTTTCTTACGGAGACTTTTTCGCAAAAATCAGGGACGCGCTCGCCCAATTGCCGCTCGAAGATAGCAACATTCGTGAGCAACACGCGCTTTTGGATGAGGCGGAACGTAAGGCAGGCGCTGGCGATGAAATCGGAGCCGTCGCAACGCTCAGAGATAGTCTTGACCTGCTGACCGGCCCGCGCTCCTTACAGCCGGGCGAATCCCAATCTGTCACTGGTGCGATTGGTTTGACGAAGAGGTTGATCAACCAGGTTCTGCTGCTCAGTCTGGAATCACTGACAAGTCCTACAATCGCCATTTTGTGCGGTCAGACGATCCCTGGCAACATCGCGACCCTTCCTCAGGTAGATACCTACACGTTCAGTGGAAATGCAAATGAGGCGGTCAAGATCTCTGCTGTTGCCACATCCGGCACTCTGTGCACGCGCGCAGAGCTATACCGTGGGGCAACGTTTCTTGGAAGTAACGGCTGCAACTCAAACACCTCAAGCATCGTATTGCCGGCCACTGACACATACACAATCCGTGTCTTCGACCTCGGCCTCAATGACACCGGGACTTATGACGTGAACCTGCAGTTCACGACCGGTCGGTGTGGAACAGTGATCGCTTGCGGGCAAACATTCAACGGGCCAACTGCTCCGTTAAGTAGAGCAAGGCAAGACACCTACAAGTTCAATGGAAATGCTAATGAGGCGGTGAAGATTTCTGCCATCGCCACTTCCGGCACTCTGTGCGCGCGTGCGGAGTTGTACGATCCGTCAGGTACATTTCTGGGAAGCAACGGCTGCAACTCAAATACTTCTAGCATCGTGCTGCCAGTCACTGGCGTCTACACGATCCTGGTGTATGACCTCGGCTTCAATGACACCGGCGCCTACGACGTGAATCTGCAATTCACGACTGGGCGATGTGGGACGCCAATCACCTGCGGGCTAACCCTCGGTGGGAACATCTCAAGCAAGGCGAGACAGGACACCTACAAGTTCAACGGGAATGCGAATGAAGCGGTCAAAATTTCTGCCATTGCTATTTCCGGCTCGTTGTGTGCGCGTGCGGAGTTGTACGATCCGTCAGGTACGTTCTTGG
>Ga0187893_10002174_pt1 | contig 43929 bp, 35 predicted proteins | sample MA1701074metaG_FD_139574 | JGI IMG/M metagenome (GOLD analysis project Ga0187893, IMG submission 139574) | White microbial mat communities from a basaltic lava cave in the Kipuka Kanohina Cave System on the Island of Hawaii, USA - MA170107-4 metaG ... | reverse complement strand
AGCTCGCGACGGGGCAGCTCCCGTTCCGCGAGGGGAACGTTCCCTACCACCACGTCCACACGCCGCCGCCCGACCCGCGCGAGCTCCAGCCGAAGCTCCCGGACGGGTTGGCCCGCCTGCTCCTCCACTGTCTCCAGAAAGAGCTGGACCAGCGCCCGCAGAGCGCCGCCGAAGTGGCGAGCGCGCTCCGCCAGGCCGTCGGAACCGCAAGCGGATCGAGCAGCACCTAGCCCCTCTTGCTCTGCTCCGACCGTGACGCCTGCGTCACGCCCGTAACCTGAACGTCACTCGAAACGAGGGACTGGAAGCGGGCGGAATCGAAGAGTTGTGACCGGCGTCACGCTAAGTGTGCGCGGTTTCGAGGAAAACCCCGCAGCGGGCTTCTCCCCCAGGGAAATCTGTGATGGCACGCACCTTGCTATCCATCCCCCAGCCAACGCGTGACGGGTGCCTTCGGGGGGGAACACGAGACCATGCAGCGGACCATCGCCGAGAAGATCTCGTGTACGGGCATCGGGCTCCACTCCGGTGAGCCGGTTCAGCTGACCCTGCACCCCGCCCGGGCCGATTCCGGGATCGTGTTCGCGCGCACCGACCTCGCCGAAGCCGTCGACGTGCCCGCCGTTCATAGCGCCGTGACCTCGACGCGCCTCGCCACCACCCTCGGGCGCTCGGACGCCACCGTCGGCACCGTCGAGCATCTGCTCGCGGCGCTCGTCGGCCTCGGCATCGACAACGTGCGGGTCGAGGTGGACGGCCCCGAGATCCCCGTGATGGACGGGAGCGCGGCCTCCTTCGTGTTCCTGATCCGGGCGGCCGGCATCTTCGAGCAGGACGCCCCGTGCCGGAGCCTCCGCATCCGCAAGCCCCTCGAGATCCGGGACGGCGACCGCTCGATCCGGGTCGAGCCCCACCGGGGCCTCCAGGTCAGCTACTCGGTGGACTTCACGCACCCGGCGATCGGCCGCCAGCAGCTCCGCTCGTTCGCGATCGACGCCGAGAGCTTCGAGCAGGACATCTGCCGGGCCCGGACCTTCGGCTTCCTGCGCGAGGTCGAGGTGCTCTGGCGGAACGGCCTGGCCCGCGGGGGGAACCTCGACAACACCGTGGTGATGGACGACTACCGCGTCCTGAACCGCGACGGGCTCCGCTGGCCGGACGAGTTCGTGCGCCACAAGGTGCTGGACCTCCTCGGCGACCTCGCGCTCCTCGGCATGCCCGTCGAGGGTCACATCAGCGTCGAGCGGGGCGGGCACGCCCTCCACCAGCGCTTCGTCCAGGCGCTCCTCGCCCACCCGGATCACTGGGAGGTCGAGACCGAGCTGCCCACGCTGGTGCGCCGGCCCGCCCACGCCCGCCGCATGGCCGGGGCCCGCGCCAGCGCCTAGCACCCGCTCCAGCTGCCGAAGCTGAGCGAGACCTGAGTCCGGCGGCCGGGCTCCGCCGCGCGGTTCCGCTCGACTCGGTCGGAGCGCCGAGCGTAAGATGGTGGCGCTCGGGGGGCCGAGGAGACTCGAAGGCTCCCCATGCTGCTCCGGCTGCTCTCGCTCGCGCTCTGCCTCTCGGCCCCCTGCTCGGCCCTCGCCCTCCCGACCGTCTATACCGACTCGGCGAGCTTCTTCGCGGACCTACCCGGGGCCGCCACGACCGCCGACTTCGACGGGCTCGGCTCGGGCGACGTGATCGCCTCGGGCGACACGGCGGGCGGCATCAGCTTCACCTACGCGTTCACGGGCGGCGCGGAGCTCGTCGTCACCGACGGCAGCGCGTTCGGGGGCGGCGGCCCGTTCGACACGACCTCGAGCCCGAACTTCCTGGGCACGAACGACTTCGACGTGCTCCTCGACGGCGACGACCTCGTGCTCGGCTTCGCGAGCGCGAACGCCATCGGGCTCTTCATCATCACGGCCGAAGAGCCGGGCCTCTCGATCCTCGACGGTGACATCGGCCTCACAGCGGGCGGCGAGACCGCCTTCCTCGACGTGGACGCCGTCGAGGCGACGCTCTCCGACGGCATCGTGTTCTTCCTCGGCGTGATCGACCCCGACGCGAGCTTCACGTCGGCGAGCCTCGACACCTTCGGCGGGGGCGGCGCCTTCGCCTACAACGTGGACGACATCGTGACCGCCGTGCCGGAGCCAGCGGCGCTCTGGCTGCTGCTCGTTCCGCTCGTCGCGCCGAGGCTCCGCAGGTTGGGAGGGACCCCATGAGAGTGCCGCGCCGCGTGTTCCTGCAGACCCTCGGGCTCGCAGCCGGCGCCCTGGCGACGGCGGGATGGCTCCTCCGGGACGGGCTCGGCGCCCGCCTCCCGGGCCCGACGGCGTCGTTCGGCCCCGAGCTCGAGGCGCTCGCGCGCGGCGCGCTCGCCGAGGCCCGGGCGCTCGGCTGCAGCTACGCGGGGATCCGCGTGGACCGCTCGCGCCGCGCCGACGGCAGCGTCGCGAGCGCGAGCTGCACCGTCCAGGTGCGAGAGGGCCGGGTGTGGGGCTCCGCGTCGGCTACGAGCCACGATCCGGCCGAGCTCGCCAGCACCGTCGCCCGCGCGCACGCGCGCGCCCGCGAGGGACTCCGCGAGCGCGACCCCTGGCCCGTCCCGCCGCGCTCGACGTCGGCCGTCGGCGAGATGGTGTTCGTTTCCACGAAGGGCGAGCGGATCCGGACGTTCGGCCTGTCCGCGTAGCGAGGAGGGACGGAAGCATGCCGCACGTGGGGAGCCTGGAAAGGATGAACACGACAATCACGCTGGAGGGCAGCGACACCGCCGTCTCGATCGTCCAGGTCAACGAGCGCGGCGGCGTCCACGAGACTACGAGGACGAGCCGCGTCAAACGATCCCGTCGTCTTCGACGTGCTGATCGGGCCGCGGATCGTCCAACTGCGTGTCGAGGTGAGACCACCGCTCAACGGCATCGCGAAGCTGACCCTGGAGCAGGGAGCCAAGCGAGTCGTTGATTTGGTCGAGGTCAGCGCGGACACCGAGTTCACTTTCGACTTCGACTTCGCCTGAGAGGAGGGACGCAAGCATGCCCTACATGGGGATCCTGGAGCGGGTGTCGCCCCTCGTGATCACGATGGAGTGCCCGGCGTGCGCGGTTGCGGTCGTCCAGGTCAACGAGCGCGGAGGCGTCCACGAGACCGTGTACGTGACCGGCAACCTCGGCACCCACGAGATCGCCTTCGACGAGGTGGTCGGAGCGCGGGTCGTTCGGCTTCGTCTCGCGTTGGCTCCAACGATCAACGTGACCGGGAGGGTGACCATGGATAATGGGGGACGACGGGTCCTCGACAGCGTGGACGTGATCGGGGACATCGAGTTCACGTTCCGCATGATCTGAGCGTCCCGTCGGCGGCGCCATGCGAAGCGCTCAGTCGAGCCCTGCCTCCCGCAGGGCGCGTCGGAGCAGGTCGGAGAGCCCGAGCGCGGCCGCGATCATCCTCAGGTCGTCTCGATCCAGCCGATCGGCCTGCACGGCGAGAATCCCGAGCACGTCGCGCCACTGGCGATCCGATGCGAAGCCGCCGGCTCGGTACCACTCGAGCTTGCGCAGGACCTGGTCTTCGGGCGATCCGACCCAGAGCTCCCGGTGAGGCGACTCCGAGACGACCACCCGCTGGCGTCGCTCGATCTGGCGTCGGTCCAGCAGGGAGGAGCCGAGCACGAACAGGTCGACCTTCGACACCGTCGCCAGCTCCACGATGTTGAAGGACGCGCCACGCGCGAGCGCCGAGCGAACCGCCTCTTCACTGACGTAGTAGTCCCCGGCGAGCGCTGCGAGCAGGGGCGCGACGTCGTCGTTTCGCAGTCGAACGGCGAAATCGAGATCGACAGTCGAGCGCGGCTCGCCGACGACCGAGCTCGCGAGTGACCCGCCGAGCACGTACGAGATGCCGAGGGAGTCGAGCAGCGCTGCCACGCGCAGGGCGAGCTCGACGGGACCGTCGGTCACCTAGCGGCGGCCCTCTTTTGGGTCCCAGCCGTAGACCGTGAGCACGAGGTCGCGGCCGATCCGGAGCGCGCCGAGGCGCAGGCGGAGCTCCTCGGCGGTCGCGTCCGGATGGCGCATCCGGATCCCGGCGAGCGCGAAGGCTTCCGAGCCGCGGGTCAGCGAGTCCACCAGGCCGCACTTTTCCGCCGGTGTCATCGTCCGAAAGCGCGCGATCAGCATCCGCTGCACGTCGGGCGACGTATCCCGGGAGAAGGGCTGCGGCTCGGTCACGCCTTCGAGTCTAGGCCGCGGCGCTTCGCTCAGCCCTCGAGCCCCCGGCCGACCGTTGGACTACGCGTCCGTGATCCGCTCCAGCTCGTGGGCGAGCGCGGACGCCGCGCGGGCGTCGGTGAACTCGACGCCCATCCCGCTCGGCCGGAGGTCGCCGGCGCGGGCCTCGTCCGCGCGGTGGTGCCAGGTCACGCGGCCATCGATGCTGTGGAGGAGCTCGCCGCCCGGGAGCCGGAAGCGCACGCGGAGCGAGGTGCCCGGGTCGAGCGGCGCCTCGGTCTCGATGAAGAGGCCGCCCGCGCCGAGGGTGGTGGCGTACTCGCAGCAGGTCGGGCCGCCGGCGGAGTAGTCCACCAGCACGCGGAGCAGCCGCCTGCGGAAGCGGCGGTGGCGGCGGCGCGGCTGGTAGTAGCCCAAGCGGCCTCCTAGACGTGCGGGATCCAAGCCTCGACGAGGCGGCCGACGAGGGCGCGCGCCTCGGGGCTCGCCGCGACGCGCTCGCTCAGGTTGCTCTCGAGCGAGAGCTGGCGCGCGCTCTCCGGGTCGTCCGCGACCCAGGCGAGGAAGGCCGTGCGTAGGTCGGTGCTCGTGCCGGCGAGCGCCACGATGCTCGCGAGCCCGCGGAGCTCCGCCCGCCAGGCGGCGAAGTCGATCGTGGCGATCGCGCGCGCGGGCGTGTCGCCGAGCACGCGCTTCAGGCGCTTCCTCGCGCGGCGCCCGAGCGCGTCCACGAGCGCGTTCACGACGCGCCCGTCGCCGGAGACGCCCTCGGCCTCGGCGGTGAGCTCCGCGATCAGGGTGAGGTGCTCGCCGATCTCGGCGATGGCGAGCGGCACGAGCGCCGGCGCGGTGAGCGCCGCCTCGGCCGCAGTGACCTCGGCGCGGAAGCGGGCGATGGGGTCCAGCAGCCCGCGCGGATCGGGCGGCGCCGCGCGCCCGACGCCGAGCGCGATGCCGAGCTCCTCCGCCGCCTCTTGGGCGAGCTCGCGCGCCGTCTCCCAGAGCGGGTCCGCGAAGCGCGGCCGCCGCTCGAGCGCGAGCGGGAAGCGCGCCGCGGCCTCGCTCCGCTCGTCCTGAGTGGCGAGCCCGAGCGCGCGCAGCAGCGAGAGGCCCGCAGCGACGGCGAGGTCGTGGCCGCGTGCGCGGGCGATCCGGAGGAGCGCGCGGAGCGAGGGCACCCGGAGCGGATCGCGGGCGAGGAGCGCGCGGTGGCGCAGGACCGCCTCGTCCCAGAGCTGCGGGCGATGGACGAGCAGATCGGCGAGCGCCTCCTGCGCGTCCGTCAGCTCCGGGTCGGCGGCGGCCGCGGCGCGATAGGCCGCGAGGCCCTCGTCGAGGCTCTCGAGCGGGCCGGCGAGGAGCCGCCCGAGCTGGTGGTGGACCGGTGCCGTGAGGGCGCCCGCATCGGCGGGCGCCGCAGCCAGGAAGGCGTCGAGGAGGTCCGCGGCGGGCCGCCACTCGCCGAGGCTGCGGAGCAGCCGCGCCGCCGAGAGCGCGGCCTCGCTCGCGAGCGGGTTCGCCTGGCACGCGATGCGGTAGTGCTCCGCGGCTTCGCGCGCGTCGCCACGCTGCTCGAGCGCGCGCGCGGCGGCGAGCGCCACCCGCCCGCGGTCGGGCCCGGGCGCGTGCGCGAGCGCCTCGTCGGCCAGCGCGATCACGTCGCTCCCGCGGCCCTCGGCCCAGAGCAGGTCCGCGAGGAAGGCGAAGCCGCCGGGGACCGCGGGCCACGCCGCGACGGCGGAGCGCAGCAGCTTCTCCGCCGCGGGCTTCCGGTCCGGGCGCTGGAGCTCGAGCTCGGCCGCCTGCAGGAGGCGCGTCGCACGCGTCTCGCCGTCGCTCGCGAGCTTCGCCCACGCCTGGAGCGCGCCGATCGCGTCCTCGAAGCGCTCCTGCTGGACCAGGAGCCGCGTGAGCCCCGCGTGCGTGGCCTCGCGCTTCGTGTCGAGCGCGAGCGACTCGCGGTAGTGGGCGAGCGCCTGCTCGTCGTTGCCGAGCCGCTCCTCGGCCTCCGCCAGCCGGCAGAGGTGGAGGGCGCGGTCCGGCTCCGGCGAGGGCAGCGCGAGCCGGCGCACGAGCATCTCGCGCGCCCCGCCGGCGTCGCCGAGCGCGAGCCGGAGCTCGCCGAGCCCCGAGAGCGCCTCGGGCTGGTTCGGATCGAGCGCGAGCGCCTCGGCGAAGAGGTCGCGCGCGGCCTCGCGATGGTCCTGCGCGCGCGCGGCGCGGGCGCCGACGAGCGCGGTCTCGAGCCGGAGCGCCGGCGCGAGCGCGTCGGTGTCGTCGCCGGGGAGCGAGAGCGCGCGGAGCGCCGCGCGCTCCGCGTTCGCGAGCCGTCCGAGCTTCGCGCTCGCGACGGCGAGCCGCGCGTGCGCGGCGGCGAGGGCGGGATCGTCCGCGACCGCCTGGCCGAGCCACTCCGCGGCGCGCTCGGGCCGCTCCGCGAGGACGAGCTCGGCCGCGCCGAGCCGCCGCACCGCCGCCTCGCGTCCACCGGTCGTGGCCGCCGAGCGCACCAGCGCCTCGGCCGCGGCCTCCGCGCGCCCGAGCTTCTCGTGGAGCGTCGCGATCCGATCCCAGGCCTCGCCCGACTCCGGAGCGTCCTCCGCCGCCTCCTCGGCGCGCGCGAGCGCCTCGGGGTACCGCCCGAGCTCGGCCAGCGCGTCGGAGAGGCGGAGCCGGTCCGAGAGCGAGACCGCGGCGCCCGGCGTGTCCATCCAGCGGCCGAAGACCGCGGCGAAGGGCGCGGACTGGCCGAGCCGCGCGTGCGTGTTCGCCCAGTGCCCGAGCGCCTCGGCCGGGAGCGGCTCCAGCGCGTCCGCCTGTGCGAAGGCGCCGAGCGCGCGCTCGAGGTCGTCGGCGCGCTCGCGCGCCAGCTCCGCGACGCGGAGCCAGGCCGCGCGGCGGCGGTCGGGCTCGCGCTCGCCGAGGGCCTCGATCTCGCGCGCGTAGAGCTCGAGCGCGCCCTGCCAGTCCTCCATTGCCTCGCAGAGCTGCTCGAGCGAGCGCAGCGAGACGAGGTCGTTCGGCTCGGACTCGAGCGCCGCCGCGAAGGCGTTGCGGGCGCGGGAGCTCTCCTCGAGCTCGCGCCAGGCCACGCCGCCGAGCCGCCGGAGCAGCGCGGCGCACTCGCTCGCGCTCGCCTCGGGGCGGAGCACGAGCTCGCGCTCGAGCGTGCGGGCGACCGACTCGAAGTCGCGCAGCAGCTCACAGCAGGCGCGGAGACCGCGGAGCGCCTCGAGGTGCTCGGGCGTCCGTGCGAGCACCTCGCGGTACGCCTCGGCCGCCGCGGCCGGCCGGCGCAGGCGCTCACGGCGCAGGCGCGCGAGGTCGAGCCAGCCCGCGACGTCGCCGCGGTCGGCGCGGCGCGCGAGGCGCCGGGCCAGGCGGCGCTCGAGCTCGACCACGTCGGACGCCGAGCGCAGCAGCTCGAGGAGCAGCAGCTCCGCCTCGTCGAGCCTTTCACCGGACTCCGACTCGCGGTCGAGGAGCGCGCGCAGGTGCGCGATCGCCGCGTCCACGCGGCCGAGCTCGCGGCAGCTCTCGGCGAGCTCGAAGCGAAGTGCGCGCCGGCGCTCGGCGAACACCGGCGCGTCGGGATCGAGCGCGTGGAGCTCGGCCTCGGCGGCCGCGACCGCGCGATCGGCGCGGCCGAGCTCGCGCCAGACGCCCGCGAGCTCGCAGAGCACCTCCACGCGTTCGAGGCTCGTGAGGCCCGGCTCTGCGAGCACGGCCTCGAGGTGCTGCGCCGCGACGGGACCGCGGCCGAGCGAGCGGGCGAGGGCGGCGGCGCTCCGCTGGAGCGTGGTGCGCGCGCCCGGCGTGGCGCGGGCGATCCGCGCCTCGAGCACCGGGAAGCGCTCGGCCGCGCGGCCCTGGACGGCATACAGGAAGTCGAGCAGCTCGAGGATCTCGACGTCGTTCGGCGACGCGCGGCGCGCCTCCTCGAGCGCCACGCACGCGGCCTCCGGCGCGGCCAGCGGGCCGGCGAGGAGCCGCGCGCGCTCGAGCTGGAGCCGGGCGCGGCCCGGGCCCTCGGGCTCGAGCGCGAGCCGCGCCTCGAGCGCCGCGCAGAAGGCGGCGTGGCGCCCGGCGCTCTGGTGGAGGGCCGCGATGCGCTCGAGCACGCCCTTGTCGTCGGGCAGCCAGCGCGCGAGCCGTTCGAGCCAGGGCAGCGGGGCGTCGCCGCCCAGCATCTCCGCGGCGACCGCGGCTCCCTCGCGGAGCAGGGCGATGCGCCGCTCGGGCTCGCCCGGTCCGACGCGCGCCGCCGATCGCTCGAGCGAGGCGAGGACGCCGCGCCAGTCGCCGCGCCGCGCCAGCGCCTCGCGGAGCCCGGCGAGCGCGGTCGCCTCGTCCGGGTCGTCGGTGAGCGCCGCCTGGAAGCACGCGATCGCGTCCTCGGGCCGTGCGAGCGGGCCCGCGAGAAGCGTGCCGCGGCGCGCGCGGAGGAGTGCGCGCTCGGCCGCGCTCGCGGCGCGCGCCTCGGCCTCGGCGAGGAGGGCCTCGTGCGCGGGCGACGGCCCGAAGCGCTCCGCCAGGGCGAGCGCGCGCGCGAGCGCCTCGGCGTGCCCCGGCGCGATCTCGAGCACGCGCCGGAGATGCGGGAGCGCGTCCTGCGGGCGCCCGAGCGGGCCCTCGAGGAGCCCCGCGAGCTCGAGCCGGAGCGGCACCTCGACGCCACCGACCACGCGCGCGACCTGCGCCTCGAGGAGCAGTGCGAGCGGCGCGGCTTCGCCGAGCTGGCGGTAGAGGTCGCGGAGCGTGCTCTGTGCGGCGCCGTCGTCGGGCCGGTCCGTGAGCGCCTGCCGCACGGCCTCGGCGGCGCCGTGGAGGTCGCCCGCGCGGCGGAGCGCGTCGGCGATGCGGAGGCGCCAGCCGGCGCGCTCCGAGCCGAGCGAGGTCGCGCCGGCCGCGCGGCGCGCGAGCGCGACCAGCGCGTCGTCGCGCCCGAGGCGCTGGTAGAGGTCCGCAAGCGGCTCGGCCACCACCGGAAGCGTAGACTCGCTCTCGGCGGCCGGGCCGAGTGTCGCGGCTGCGCTCTCGGGATCGGCGAGCGGGCCCGCCTCGAGCGCGGCGATGCGGAGGCGGAGCGAGGTCGCCGCGCCCGGCTCGTCGGCCAGGTGCGCGAGCCGCTTCCGCAGCACCGCGGCGAGATCGGCGTGGCGCTCCTCGTTCTCGAAGCGCCTGGCCAGGAACTCGACCGCCGGCACCGAGCTCGGCTCGAGCGCGAGCACCGCCTGCCAGTGGCGCTCGGCGCGTTCCGGGTCGGCGAGGCGCTCGGACGCGAGCTCGGCCACGCGATGGTGGAGGAGCAGCGTGCGCTCGGGGTCGGTCCCGGCTGCAAGCTCGGCCTCGAGCACGCGCGCCAGATCCTCGGGGCGGTCGAGCTCGTGATAGAGCAGGGCGAGGCCCTGGAGCACGTCGCTCCGCCCGGGCTCGAGCGCGGCCGCGGCCTCGAGGTGCGAGGCCGCCGCCTCGCGGTCGTTCAGGCGATCGCGGCAGAGGAAGGCGAGCCGGCGCCGGAGCTCGGCGTCGTGCGCGGGGGTACCGCGGCCGAGGCGCGCCTCGAGCGTGGCGGCGAGGCCGGCGAAGTCGCGGCTCCGCTCGAGCAGCGAGAGGAGGCGCGTCTCTGCCTCCTGCGCGACGGCGCTCGGGCCGTTCGCGAGCTCGGCGAGGAGTGTGCGCGCTTCGTCGAGCCTCCGGAGCGGCTCCTCGAGGAGGCGCGCGCGCTCGAAGAGGAGCGTTGCGCGCCGCTCCGGATCGGAGACGCGGCCGGCCTGCTCCGAGAGGAGGTCCACGAGCCGGCTCGAGTTCCCGGTCCGGCGGAGCGCGCGCTCGAGCGCGGCGCGCGCCCGCTCGTCGTCGGGGAGCGCCTCGCGCACCAGGTCGAGGAGCGGGATCGCGGTGTCGGGCCGGTCGAGGCGGTCGAGCATCAGCTCGGCGCGCCGGAGATCGATCGCGAAGGCCTCGGGCGCGAGCGGGTCGAGCCGCTTGCGGCGCGAGTCGAGGCGCTTCACCAGATCGTCGAAGCGGCCGAGCGCCTCGAGGCCCGCGTGGAGGCGCTCCTCGTTGTCGGCGGGCGCCTCGGGCTCGCGCGCGATCGCCTCGAAGCAAGCCACCGCGCCGGTGAGGTCGTGCGCGGCCTCCGCGAGGAGGACGCCGAGGTCGTAGGTGACCTGGACGCGCTCGGCGCCGCTCGCGAGATCGGCGAGCCGGCGCCGCGCCGCGACGAGGTCGGCGACCCGACCCGACGGCACGAGGAGCTCGACCAGGGCGCGCGCGCTCTCGACGTCGCCCGGGTCCGCGGTGAGCGCGCCGCGGTACGCCTCGAGCGCCAGGTCGAGCTCGCCGCGCCCGCCGCGGAGCGCGCCGAGCCGGCGCCGGAGCGCCGCTCGCTCGGGGCCGTGGAGTTGCCGGTCGAGCGTCTCGAGCGTGCGGGCGAGCTCGTCGCCGCGGCCGAGGCTCTCCTGGAGGCGCGCCGCCTGGCGGAGCGCGGCGACGTCGTCCGGGGCGGCGGAGACGAGCCGCTCGAACCAGGCGAGCGCGCGTTCGGGGCGGCCCTGCTCCTCGTGGATGCGCGCGAGCTCGCCCACCAGGAAGGTGAGCCGCCCGCGGTCGCTCGTGGACGCCGCCTCGCGCTCGAAGGCCTCGAGGATCGCGTCGTCGTCGCCGAGCGCGAGCGCGATGCGCTCCAGGCCCTGGCGCGCCACCAGGCAGTCCGCGTCGAGCGAGAGCGCCGTCTCGAAGCACTCGCGGGCGTTCTCGATGTCCTCGAAGTGCTCGAGCTCGAGCGCGCCGCGCGCGCAGTGGAGCGCGACCGCCGCGGTGGGATCGACCGATGCTGCGGCGCGCGCGAGGTGCGCGCGCAGGTCCTCCCAGCGCTCGCTCTTGCGGAGTGTTCGCTCGAGGCCGGCCACCACCCGCGCGTCGCCGGGCACGGACTCGGCAGCGCGGTCGTAGGCGCGGATCGCGGCCGCGAGGTCGCCCGTGCCATCCTCGTGGGCGTTCGCGAGTGCGAGCCAGAGCGCGGCCTCCTCGGCCGAGCCCGGCGCCGCCTGCTCGAGGCTCCGCTCGAGCAGCTCGACCACCTCGCCGTAGCGGCCGGCGCGCCAGAGCGCGCTCGCGAGCTCGTGCTGGAGGTCGGCGCGCATCGGGTGCGCCTGCGCGGCCTTCTCGAGGTCCGCGATCGCGCGCTGGTGGTCGCCCCGCTCGGTCGCGAGCTTCGCGCTCTCGCGCAGCACCTGGGGCGGCGTGGCGTCGGCGGCGAGCTCCGCCGCCCGCCGCAGGTGGCGCGCGAGGTCCTCGCGATGGCCGGCGAGCCGCGCCACGTCCGCGAGGTAGAGGTGCACGACCGGGTCGTCGGGGAAGAGCTCGTGCGCCCGGCGGAACCAGTGCCGCGCGCCCTGGAGGTTGCGGAGCCGCTCGAGCTGCATGCGCCCGGCGTCGTGCGCGATCGCGAGCTTGCGGAGCGGGTCGCCTTCGAGGGCGAAGCGGCGCTCCTGGAGGTCCTCGAAGAGGTCCCACTGCTCCTGGCCCTCGGCGCTCCGCACGAGCGCCTCGAGCGCCTCCATGTTCTTCGGGTCCTCGGTGAAGGCGCGGCGGTAGAGCTCGAGGGCGCGTCGCGGGTTCTCGAGCGGGCCCTCGCAGAGCCGCGCGAGGCGCACGAGCGCGCGGGCCCGCTCGGCCCCCTTCAGCACGTCGATCGCCCGGCCGAGCGCGTTGGCGGTCTCCTGCACGTGGCCGAGCGCCTCGTGCGCGGCGGCGAGGCCGAGGAGGGCCGGGGGGTGGTGGGGGTCCGCGGCGCAGGCCTGCTCGAAGGCCGGCAGCGCCTGCGCGGGCTCGGAGAGCCGGCGCAGCCAGAGGTCGCCGAGCTCGGTCGCGAAGCTGGCCCGCTCGTGCGGCTTCATCGGGAGCGCGCCCTCGAGCTCCGCGACCTGGAGCGCGAGGTCCCAGGCGTCGCGCCGGGCGTGGATGCGGCGGAGCTGCGTGAGGGCCGGGCGGAGGGTCGCGTCGAGGCGCAGCGCCTCCTGGTAGCGCGCGACGGCGTCGTCGATCCGCTCGCAGCGCTCCTCGAGCACCTGCGCGAGGCGCAGCAGGAGGCGCGCGCGCGGCGCTGCGTGCTTGCCGGCTTCGAGCTCGGGCGCCGCGAGGCGCTCGGCGTAGAGCTCGACGAGCGCGGGCCAGCGGCCCGCCACGAAGTGCGCTTCCTCGAGGGCCTCGAACGCGACGCGGTCGCTCGGATTCGCCGCGAAGCGCGTTGCCAGCTCGTCCACGCGGGCGGTGGCCACGGTTCTCCCCTTCCAGGGACGAGCACACGTCGCCCCATCGCTCCGTCACAATCGGCGGCTCGGCGGTCGGCCTTGAACCCGAACCCGCTTGCGGCACGATCTTCGTTCAGTAGGGTTTTCGCGGGGTTACACGAGAGCCATGCCGAGAGGCCCCGACTCCCCCAGACCGCCGCCGTCGCCGCGCCTGCCCGAGGCCGAGCGCCGCCGCCGCCGCCGTGACCTTCTGCTCACGGCCGGCGTGCTGCTCGCGTTCGCGGCGGTGCTTCTCGTCGAGGGCCGGATCGGGAGCCTGCCGGCCGCGCTCCCCTTCGCCGACAGCCTGCTGTTCCTGTTCCTGAACGCGCTCAGCGTCGTGCTGATCGTGCTGCTGATCTACCTGATCGGTCGTCACCTGGTGAAGCTCGTCTTCGAGCGGCGGAGCGGCACGCTCGGCTCGCACCTGAACCTGAAGTTCGTGCTCGCGCTGCTCCTCGTGGCGGCGGTGCCGACCACGCTCCAGTACGCCGTCTCCTCGTCGCTCATCACCGCCTCGATCAACGCCTGGTTCGGGCTCCAGATGGACCGCGCCATCGACGAGAGCGATGCGGTCGCGGACGCCTACTACGACGCCTGGGCGAAGAAGGCGCTCCACTACGGCGAGCAGATCGCGACGCGCATTCGCGACAAACGGCTGCTGCGCGAGGAGAGCCGCGAGGAGCTCGGGGAGTTCATCCACGCCAAGCAGCGCGAGTACGGCCTCGGCGTGGTGCAGGTGTTCCCGTTCGCGGCGCTCGAGCCGCTCGCGACCCTCGTGAACCCCGAGATTCCGACCGCCGCCTTCGTGCAACGCGAGAGCACGCTGGTGACCTCGGCGTTCGGTGGCGTGTCCGGCTCGCTGGTCGAGGCCACGGGCAGCGAGATCGGCGACGTGATCCGCGGTGCCGTGCCGATCCGGTCGTCCGACCCCGCGCGGCCCGACGACATCGTCGGCGTGGTGGTCGTGAACTACCTCGCGCCGCACCCGCTCGTGAACAAGGTGGACAAGATCCGCGCCGCGGTGGCCGAGTACCGCAGCATCCGGCCCTTCGCCGGTCAGATCGCGGGCGTCTACCAGCTCGTGCTGCTGCTCTTCTCGCTCGTCGTCGTGCTGTTCGCGATCTGGTGGGGCCTCCGCATGGCGAAGGGCGTGACGGGGCCGATCCGCGCACTCGCCGAGGGCACCGAGAAGGTCGCGAAGGGCGACCTCGACGTGGTGATCGAGGAGAGCAGCAACGACGAGATCGGGCTGCTCGTGCGCTCGTTCAACCAGATGACGCACGATCTGCGCGAGGCGCGGTCCGGGCTCGAGCACTCGAACCTCGAGCTCGAGCAGCGCCGCCGCTACATGGAGATCGTGCTCCGCACCGTCGATGCCGGCGTCGTGTCGCTCGACGCGGACGGCCGCGTCAGCACGGTGAATCCGTCGGCGCTGCGCCTGCTCGGGGTGCCGCCCGGGACGCCCGTCGTCGGCAGCAAGCTCGAAGAGGTGCTCGACCGCCCCGAGCTGCTGGCCGTGCTGCGCGAGCTCGGGGTGCAGGCGCGGCCGGGCGTTCGCGAGGCCGTGCGCCAGCAGGTCGTGGTGCCGAGCGGCGAGGAAGTGCTCACGCTCGTCGTCACGCTCTCGCTGCTGCAGGACGACGAGGGCCGCGGGCTCGGCTCCGTGATCGTGTTCGACGACTACACGCAGGAGGTGCGCGCCCAGCGCATGTCGGCCTGGCGCGAGGTGGCCCGCCGCATCGCGCACGAGATCAAGAACCCACTGACGCCGATCCAGCTCTCGGCCCAGCGCATCCGTCGGCGCTTCCGCGACCGCTTCGAGGGCGAGGCGGAGGACGCACAGGTGTTCGACGAGTGCGTGGACACCATCGAGAGCCACGTCGACGGGCTCAAGCTCCTCGTGAACGAGTTCTCGCAGTTCGCGCGTCTGCCCGCCGCGACGCCGAAGCCCGACGACCTGAACCAGCTCGTGCACGAGACGGTGTCGAGCTACACGGGCAAGGAGGGCGTGGCGTTCGAGACCGAGCTCGACGCCGCGCTCCCACTCGTGGACTTCGACCGCGACCAGATCCGGCGGCTCCTCACGAACCTGCTCGACAACGCGTGCGCGGCGCTCGGCGAGACCGGGCGCGAGGGGCGCGTCTTCGTGCGCACGCTCCACGATGCGCCGCTCCAGGCCGCGCGCATCGAGATCGCCGACACTGGCGTCGGCATCCCGCCCGAAGACCGCCGCCGCATCTTCGAGCCGTACTTCTCGACGAAGGCGCACGGCACGGGGCTCGGGCTCGCGATCGTGTCGCGCATCGTGGCGGACCACCACGGCTACGTGCGCGTGCACGCGAACCGCCCGCACGGGACGCGCTTCATCGTCGAGCTGCCGCTACGCAGCACGTGAGCACGCTCGAGGAACCGAGGTCGATGTCGCGCATCCTGATCGTGGACGACGAGCAGGGCATCCGGAAGAGCTTGGCCGGGCTGCTCTCCGACGAGGGCTACGACGCCTCCGTCGCGGCCGACGGCGAGGCGGCGCTCGCCGCCGTGCGCGAGCACCCGCCCGAGCTCGTGCTGCTCGACATCGCGATGCCCGGCCGCGACGGCATCGACGTGCTCGAGGAGATGCGGCGGGCCTGGCCGCGCCTCCCGGTGATCATGATGAGTGGCCACGGCACGATCGAGACGGCGGTACGCGCCACGCAGCTCGGCGCCTTCGACTTCATCGAGAAGCCGCTCGGCGCGGAGAAGCTCCTCCTCACCATCCGCCACGCGCTCGAGCGCTCGCGCCTCGAGCGCGAGAACCGCGAGCTGCGCTCGAAGAGCATTCGCGCGCACGAGATCCTCGGCACCTCGCCGCCGATCCTCCGCCTCAAGGAGCAGATCCAGGTGGCCGGCCCGACCAACGGCTGGGTGCTCATCACCGGCGAGAACGGCACGGGCAAGGAGATGGTCGCGAAGCAGCTCCACGTGCACAGCAAGCGCGCCGACGGCTCGTTCGTCGAGGTGAACTGCGCGGCGATCCCCGAGGATCTGATCGAGTCGGAGCTGTTCGGGCACGAGAAGGGCGCGTTCACCGGCGCGATCGCCCAGAAGCGCGGCAAGTTCGAGCTCGCGAACGGCGGGACGATCTTCCTCGACGAGATCGCCGACATGAGCCTCCGGACGCAGGCCAAGATCCTGCGAATCCTCCAGGAGCACAAATTCGAGCGCGTCGGCGGAACCGACACGATCGAGGTGGACGTGCGCGTGTTCGCGGCGACGAACAAGAGCCTCGAGAAGGAGATCCAGGAGGGGAAGTTCCGCGAGGACCTCTACTACCGGCTCAACGTGATCCCGTTCCACGTGCCGCCGCTCCGCGAGCGGCGCGAGGACATCCCGGTGCTCGTGAAGTCCTTCGCCGAGGAGTTCTGCGTGGAGTCCGGCGCGCGGCCGAAGCCCGTCACGGGGCGTGCGCTCGCGCTCCTCCAGTCCTACGCCTGGCCCGGCAACGTGCGCGAGCTCCGGAACCTGGTGGAGCGGCTCGTGCTGATGACGCCGGGCCCGCGGATCCGCGCGCAGGACCTGCCCGAGGAGCTGCGCTCGGGGGCGCGCCCGGCGGAGATGGCCGGCGCCGCCCTCGACGATGCCAAGCGCGAGTTCGAGCGGCGCTTCCTGCTCGCGCGGCTCGAGGAGAACGGCTGGAACGTCTCGCGCACCGCCGAGGCGATCGGGATCGCGCGCGAGAGCCTGTCGCGGAAGATGCGGAGCTACAAGCTGCGCAGCGCGCGTGAGTGAGACGGTCCGCGTCGAGCGGGCCCGACCCACCGATGCGGTCGCGCTTGCCCGGCTCGCGGCCGCGGCGCTCCCGGAGCCCTGGTCGGAGGCGGGCTTCGCGGAGGAGATCGAGCGGCCCGAGGCGCGGGTCTGGCTCGCGCGGGACGGGGCGGGCGCCACCCACGGCTACCTCGTCGTGCATCGCGTGCAGGACGAGCTCGAGGTGCTCTCGCTCGCCGTGGCCGCGGCAGGCCGGCGGCGCGGCACGGGGCGAGCGCTCCTCGAGCGCGCGCTTGCGAGCGAGCCGGGCGTGCGCGCGGTCCAGCTCGAGGTCCGCAGCAACGACGCGGCCGCGCAGGTGTTTTACGAGCGGCTCGGGTTCCGCCCGGTGGGCCGGCGGCGCGGCTTCTACCCGGGCGGCGTGGACGCGCTCCTCCTGACGCGCACGCTCGCGACCGGAGACAGCTCCTAGACCCCAGGGGGCCAATCTCCCCCGGGGGCGAGACCTGGACGGAGCTTGTCAATCCCTAGTGATTTGGATAGGTTACGCCGGCTTTGGTCGAGCGGATGAAGTGGACCTCCCGTCCACTTCTTTCGTTTTGGGCCAACGGTTGGCGAACGTGTACCTGGACATCCCGGAAGAGATGAGGGCAATGATCGAACCGATCGTCGCGGATCACGGCTTGGAGCTGGTGGACATCGAGCGCCACCAGGGCCGGCCCCCCTGGACGGTGCGGGTGATCGTGGACACGCGCGCGGGTGACGGCCGGGTGCCGGTCGAGCGCTGCGCGGACGTGTCGCGGGAGATCGCGGCGCAGCTCGACGCCAGGGCCGCCATCCCGGTCGCCTACTCGCTCGAGGTGTCGTCGCCCGGGCTCGATCGCGTGCTGACCCGCGAGAAGGACTTCGTGGCCGCGTGCGGGCGGGAGATCAAGCTCGAGACGCGGGCGCCCATCGCGGGGCGCCGCCGCTTCCGCGGCCGGCTGCTCGGCTACGAGCAGGGCCAGGTGCGGCTCGTGGTGGACGGCGTCGAGCACCAGATCGCCTTCGCGGAAGTGGCGAAGGCGAAGGTCCTCTACGAGTTCACACGCGACGACTTCGGGAAGGGCAAAGGAGGCGGCGGCCGCTAGGCCGGCGTTGGAGCTTCCATGAACATCGCACCGCTCAAGAGAGAGATCGAGCAGCTCGCGAAGGACAAGGGCATCGACCGCGACACCATCATCGGTGCGCTCGAAGAGGCGATGCGCCAGGCGGCGCGGAAGAAGTTCGGCCAGGAGAAGGAGATCGAGGCGCGCTTCAACCACGAGAACTCGGAGATCGAGCTGTTCGAGTTCCGCCAGGTGGTGGAGCAGATCACCGATCCCGCGAGCCAGATCGTGCTCGACCGCGCGAAGGAGTTCGATCCCGACGCCGAGATCGGCGACGAGATCGGCGTGAAGCTCGACACTGCCGACTTCGGCCGGATCCTCGCCCAGGCGGCGAAGCAGGTGATCATCCAGCGCGTTCGCGACGCCGAGCGCGACATCGTCTTCGAGGAGTACAAGGACCGCAAGGGCGAGGTCGTGAACGGAATCGTCCGCCGCTTCGAGAAGGGCGCGCTGATCGTGGACCTCGGCCGCGCCGAGGCCGTGCTGCCCGTGAAGGAGCAGGTGCCGCGCGAGAACTACCGCCCCGGCGACCGCATCCGTGCGTACGTCCTCGACGTGAACAACCACACGAAGGGCGCGCAGATCGTGCTCTCGCGCGCCTCGATCCACTTCCTGTCGAAGCTCTTCGCGCAGGAGGTGCCGGAGATCTACGAGGGCATCGTCTCGATCGAGTCGGCGGCGCGCGAGCCGGGCGGCCGCTCGAAGATCGCGGTCGCCTCGCGTGACGGCGACGTCGATCCGGTCGGCGCCTGTGTCGGCATGAAGGGCAGCCGCGTGCAATCCGTGGTGCAGGAGCTCCGCGGCGAGCGCATCGACATCGTCCCCTGGAGCCCGGATGCCGCACGCTACGTGTGCAGCGCGCTGTCGCCGGCCCAGGTCTCGAAGGTCATCATCGACGAGGCCCAGAAGTCGATGGACGTGATCGTCCCGGACGACCAGCTCTCCCTCGCGATCGGGCGCAAGGGGCAGAACGTCCGGCTCGCTGTCCAGCTCACGGGCTGGAAGATCGACATCAAGAGCGAGTCGCGGATGCGTGAGCTCGCGCGCTGGTTCGCGGAGGCGGTGTCGGTGGTGCCGGGCCGCGGCGAGGCCGAGGCCGACATGCTGCTCCAGAGCGGCGTCACCTCGCTCGAGGATCTCGCGCGCTGCCAGGACGAACTCCTGACCTCGCTGCCGGGCGTCGACGCCGCGGGCGCCGCCGCGATCCGGCGGCGCGCCGCGGAGCTCGAGGCGGAGCGTGTCGCGGCAGAGGCGCGCGCGGCCGCGGAGGCTGCTGCGTCCGAGGCGGCGCTGCGCGCGGACGGGGAGCGCTAGGCCGCGGGCCCGAGGGCGCGCGAGTCCGAACGGAGCTGAATGTCGGTCAGGGCATACAAAATCGCGGAAGAGCTCGGCATCGAGCGGAACGAGTTCGTCGAAAAGGCGAAGACTCTCGGCATCGAGCTCCGCAACGCGATGGCGACGCTGGACGAGGAGCAGATCGCGCTGCTGCGCGAGAAGCTCTCGATCAAGAAGACCAGCGGAGTGACCGAGGCGCGCGTGGAGCGCAAGGGCGGCTCCGCGGTGATCCGCCGCCGGAAGCGCATCGCCGAGCCCGAGGCGGTGCCCGTCGCGGTGGCGTCCACCGAGCCTGGCGTTCTCGCCCCTGAGCCCGACGCCGAGGTCGTCGCTCCGGCGTCTACCGCGCCCGTGGCCGAACCCGAACCCGAGCCCGAGCCGCTTCGCCCCGCGGCGGCGGCCGCGTCCCCGGCGGCGAGCGAGGCGCCGCGCGAGGCGGCCGCGCGTGCGCGGCCCCCGGGGCGCGACGAGGCGCTCGCCGAGCGCCAGAGCCGGAAGCAGTTCAAGGAGGTGGTGAACCTCCGCGAGCAGGAGCAGCTCGCCCGTCAGGTGACGGGTCGGACGGGCGCGCGGACCACCGTGATCGACCCGCGCGCGTACGCCTCGCCGCGCCGCAAGCGCCGCGACGCGTTGCCGGCCCGGCGTCCGGCGGCGGCCGCCGCCGCGAAGCCGGCCAAGCGCGTGGTGCGCGTCGAGGGCACGATCAGCGTGGCCGAGCTCGCCCGCCAGCTCGGCGCGAAGGCCGCGCAGGTGCAGGGCAAGCTCATGGCCTTCGGCACGATGGTGTCGATCCACCAGACCATCGACGTCGAGACTGCGGGGCGCGTGGCCAAGGAGTTCGGCTTCGAGGTCCAGGACGTCGGCTTCCAGGAGGAGAGCTTCCTGGCGGCGCCGGTCGCCGAGGCGGCCGATGCCGCGCAGGTGAAGCGACCGGTGGTGGTCACCGTGATGGGCCACGTCGATCACGGAAAGACCTCGCTCCTCGACGCGATCCGCGAGACCGACGTGGTCGCCGGCGAGGCCGGCGGCATCACGCAGCACATCGGCGCCTACCAGGTGACCGCGAACGATCACACGATCACGTTCATCGACACGCCCGGCCACGCGGCCTTCACGGCGATGCGGGCACGCGGCGCCGAGGTCACCGACCTCGTGATCCTCGTGGTGGCGGCGAGCGAAGGCATCATGCCGCAGACGGTCGAGGCGATCGATCACGCCAAGGCGGCGGGCGTCCCGATCGTGGTGGCCGTGAACAAGTGCGATCTGCCCGACGCGAATCCGCGCATGACGCGGCAGCGCCTGATGGAGCACGGCATCGTCGTCGAGGACTTCGGCGGCGAGGTCCTGGCGGTGGACGTCTCCGCCACGAAGAAGACGAACCTCGGGAAGCTGCTCGAGGCGGTCGTGCTCCAGGCCGAGCTGATCGAGCCGAAGGCCGACCCCGCGCGCCGCGCGAAGGGCGCCGTGCTGGAGGCGGAGCTCGACCGCGGACGCGGTCCCATCGCGACCGTGCTGGTCCAGGACGGCACGCTCCGCCGCGGCGATGTGATCGTGATCGGACGTCACTGGGGCCGCGTGCGCCTCATGACGGACGACCACGGCGAGGCCGTCGAGGAGGCTCCGCCCTCGATGCCGGTGCGCGTGGTGGGGCTCTCGGGCGTGCCCGACGCCGGCGACGCGGTGCACGCCGTCGAGAGCGAGCGCGTGGCGAAGGACATCGTCGCGAACCGCGAGGCGAAGGAGCGTGAGCAGGTCGGCGCGCCCACGCGGCCCCGCGTCAGCCTCGAGGAGCTCTTCGCCGACGCCGCGGGCGAGGGCCCGAAGGACCTCCGCGTCATCGTCAAGGCGGACGTGCAGGGCTCCGCCGAGGCGCTGCGCGAGTCACTCGTGAAGCTCGCCACCGAGAAGGTCAAGGTGACCGTGCTCCACACCTCGGTGGGTGGCATCACCGAGAGCGACGTCCAGCTCGCGCAGGCGAGCTCGGCGATCATCGTCGGCTTCCACGTCCGGCCCGACCCCAAGGCGCGCAAGCTCGCCGAGGCGAACGGCGTCGACGTGCGCGTGTACCAGATCATCTACGAGGCGCTCGACGAGGTTCGCGCGGCGATGGCCGGCCTGCTCCCGCCGAACCTGAAGGAGGTCGTGCTCGGCCAGGCGGAGGTGCGCAAGACCTTCTCGATCCCGAAGGCCGGGACCGTGGCCGGCTGCTACGTCACCGACGGCCTGATCCGGCGCGGCGCGCGGTCGCGGCTCGTGCGCGACGGCGTACAGGTCTTCGACGGCCGCTTTGCCTCGCTGAAGCGCTTCAAGGACGACGTGCGCGAGGTACAGACCGGCTTCGAGTGCGGCATCGGCCTCGATGGCTTCAACGACGTGAAGGTCGGCGACCGGATCGAGGCCTACGAGATCCAGGAGCAGCCGGCCCAGCTCTAGGAGGCCGGATGATCGTCGGAGCCGCGCGCGTCGAGCTTCACGTCCACGGCTCCCAGTCGCTGAAGGCCAAGCGGGGCGTGGTCCGCTCGATCACACAGCGGTTGCGCAACCGTTTCAACGTGTCGGTGGCGGAGGTGGGGGGGCAGGACACCTGGCAGATCGCGGTGCTCGGCCTCGCCGTCGCCGCGAACGAGGCGACGGCCGCCCGGCGCAGGCTCGAGGAGGCGATCGACTTCATCGCCGAGCTGCACCTCGCGGAGGTGATCGATCAGGAGGTCGAGATCTGGTGAGTGGGCAGGGCCGGAGCCGCCGGAGCGAGCGCGTGGGCGAACAGATCCGCGCCGAGCTCGCGCGTCTGCTGCGCGAGGAAGCCACCGATCCGCGGATCGGCCTAGTGACGCTCACGCGCGTGGACGTGGCGCCCGACTTCTCGAACGCGCGCGTGTACTGGAGCAGGCTCGCGGCGCCCCGCGCGGCAGAGACGCCCGAGGCCGAGGAGGCGACGCAGGCCGGCCTCGACTCGGCGGCGGGCTTCCTCCGGAGCCGGCTCGCCGGCCTGTTGGAGCTGCGCCGCATCCCCGAGCTCCACTTCCTCCACGACCCCTCGCTCGCGGCGGGAGCGCACACGCTCGCCTTGCTCCGGGAGCTCCGTGATGGCGACGCGTAGAACCGAGCGCCCCGGCCCGATGGGCTTCCTCGTCGTGGACAAGCCCGTCGGCTGGACCTCGCACGACGTGGTCGACGCCGCGCGGCACTGGCTCGAGACGCGCCGCGTGGGCCACCTCGGCACGCTCGATCCGCTCGCGACGGGCGTCCTGCCGCTCGCGATCCGCGAGGCGACGAAGCTCGTGCCCTTCGTGGCGCCGGGCGACAAGGTGTACGTCGGCACGATCCGGCTCGGCGCCTCCACGGACACGTACGACGCGGAGGGGCGCGTGACCCGCGAGCACGACGGGCCCTTCCCGTCGGAGGCGGCGGTGCGTGCCGCGCTCCAGGGCTTCGTGGGCGAGATCCTCCAGTTGCCGCCGATGTACAGCTCGGTGAAGCGCCACGGCGTCCCGTTGCATCGCTTCGCGCGCCGTGGCGAAGAGGTCGAGCGCACGCCGCGCTCCGTCCGGATCCACGAGATCCGCATGCACCACTATGCGCCGCCGGAGATCGGCATCGAGGTGATCTGCGCGCCCGGCACCTACGTGCGCGCGCTCGCCCACGACCTCGGCGAGCTCCTCGGCTGCGGGGCGCATCTGTCGGGACTCCGGCGGACGCGGAGCCACCCGTTCACGCTCGAGCAAGCGCACACGCCGGAGGAGTGCGAGGCGCTCGCGGCGCAGGGCGGCCTGGCTGCGGCGCTCGTCCCGGCGGACGTCGCGCTCGGGCTGCCGCGCGTACGGCTCACCGCGACCCAGGCGCGGCGCGTCGCGAACGGCGGCGACGTGCCCGTGGGGGAGGCCCGCGGCGAGCTCGAGCGCGGCCCGCTCCCGAAGCCGGGCGACCGCGTCTCGGCGCTCTCGCCCGACGGGAGCGTCGTCGCGGTGATGGAGCTCCGGCCGGATCGCCGCCTCCACCCGCTCCGCGTCCTCGTCTCCAGCTAGGCGGCGTTGCCCCGCCCGCACCCCTCTGATAAACCTTCGCCTCGTTTCGGCCCCCGTGGGAATCGAGAAGGTCCTTCCGCCCTTGATCAGCGCGCAGCAGAAGCAAGAGATCGTCGCCGGCAACCGCCTCCACGACACCGACACCGGCTCGCCGGAGGTGCGGGTCGCGTTGCTCACCGAGCGCATCAACCAGCTGACGCAGCACTTCGAGAGCCACGCGAAGGACCATCACTCGCGGCGCGGACTGCTCCGACTGGTGAGCCAGCGCCGGCGTCTGCTCGACTACCTGCGAGGGACGAGCCCCGATCGCTACCGGGCCCTGATCGCGAAGCTGGGCCTGCGCCGCTAGGAGAGGAAGGAGCGGCACGCCGCCTGAAGGTCGGGCGGCCCACAATCAGAGAGGCGGACACCACGGAATGTGGGAGTCCGTGATCCGCGAAGGCCGCGCGTCCCGAACCGCGCTTCGCGCATCCCCGATCCCGCATTCCGTCTCCTCCGGACCGTCCGTCCGCCTCCGACGTACCGGCGGCCGGGCCTCGGCCGCCGGCAGGAGACATTTTCAGATGCCCTATTGGTTCGAACCCCAGTCCGTCGCAATCGAGCTGGGCGGCAAGCGCCTCGCCATCGAGACCGGCCGCATGGCCAAGCAGGCCGCCGGCGCCGCGGTCGTGAGCTACGGCGACAGCGTCGTGCTCGTGACCGTGACGACCGCCGCGCCGCGCGAAGGCATCGACTTCTTCCCGCTGACCGTCGATTTCGTCGAGAAGACCTCGGCCGCGGGCAAGATCCCCGGCGGCTTCTTCAAGCGCGAGGCGCGGCTGTCGGATCGCGAGATCCTGGTGTGCCGCTTCATCGACCGCTCGATCCGCCCGCTCTTCGCGGAAGGCTTCCGCGACGAGGTCCAGGTGACAGCCACCGTGCTCGCGCACGACGGCAAGAACCCGCCGGACCTCGCGGCATTCGTGGGCGCCTCGGCGGCGCTTTCGCTCTCTCATATCCCCTTCCTCGGTCCGATCGGCGCCGTGCGCCTCGGGCGGAGCGAGGGCCAGTGGGTCGTGAATCCGACGCACGCGCAGCAGGCGGAGAGCGACCTCGAGCTGGTCGTCGCGGGCTCGCGCGATGCGCTCGTGATGGTCGAGGGCGGCGCCAAGGAGCTCTCCGAGGCCGAGATCCTCGCCGCGCTCCAGTTCGGGCACCGCGAGATCCAGCCGCTGATCGAAATGCAGCACGAGCTGGTGCGCCGCGCCGGGAAGCCGAAGCTCCAGGTGGCGGTGCCCGCCGCGATCGGCGGCCTCCGAGAGCGCGTCCGCGCGGCCGCCGAGGCGCGGCTCCGCGACGCGGTCCAGATCCGCACCAAGGCGGAGCGCTACGCTGCGATCGGCGCCGTCGAGAAGGAGGTGATCGCGAGCTTCGTGGACGCCTACCGGAAGGAGCCGGTGGCGCTTGGCTCGCTCGAGGCGGTGGAGGCGCGCCAGAAGGGCTTGCGCCAGCTCACGGCCGAGGTGAAGGACGAGCTCCACGAGGTGCGCTCGAAGCTGATGCGCGAGCGGATCCTCACGGACGGCGTACGCATCGACGGGCGCGCCACCAAGGACATCCGTCCCATCGCCTGCGAGGTGCGGCCGCTGCCGCGCGCGCATGGCGTCGCGCTCTTCACGCGCGGCGAGACGCAGGCGCTGGTGTACACGACGCTCGGCTCCTCCGACGACGCGCAGACCATCGACGCATTGCACTCGCGCAGCGAGAAGCACTTCTTTCTGCACTACAACTTCCCGCCGTTCTCGGTGGGCGAGGTGCGGCCGCTGCGCGGCCCGTCGCGGCGCGACACCGGCCACGGCCACCTGGCCGAGCGCGCGCTCTCCGCGGTGCTGCCGGAGCGCGACGACTTCCCGTACACGATCCGGGTGGTGTCCGAGGTGCTGGAGTCGAATGGCTCGTCCTCCATGGCCACGGTCTGCGGCGGGACGCTCGCCCTGATGGACGCCGGCGTGCCGCTGCGCGCGCCGGTGGCCGGCATCGCGATGGGGCTGATCGAGGAGGGGGGTCGCCACGCCATCCTCTCCGACATCCTCGGCGACGAGGACCATCTCGGCGACATGGACTTCAAGGTCGCCGGCACGAGCGGCGGCATCACCGCGCTCCAGATGGACATCAAGATCCGCAGCGTGGACTGGGGCGTGATGGAGGCGGCGCTGGCGCAGGCGCGCGAGGGCCGGCTCCACATCCTCGAGGCGATGGCCAAGGACGCGTCGGTCGCGCTGCCGGGCTTCGCGCCGCGCGCGGAGCCCTCCGACTGGGCGCCGCGCATGCACGTCATCCGCATCAAGCCCGACCGCATCCGCGACGTGATCGGCCCCGGCGGCCGCGTGATCCGCGGCATCCAGGAGATGACGGGCGCGAAGGTCGATGTCGAGGACAGCGGTGTGGTCAACCTGTTCGCCCCGGACCTGGATTCGCTGCGGCGCGCGCAGGCCATGGTGGAGGAGCTCACCCAGGAGGCCGAGATCGACCGGCTCTACACCGGCAAGGTGAAGCGCATCGCCGAGTTCGGCGCGTTCGTGGAGATCTTCCCCGGGACGGACGGGCTGGTGCACATCAGCCACCTCGCCGAGGGACGCGTCGAACGGGTCGAGGACGTGGTGTCCGAGGGCGACGAGATCCTGGTGAAGTGCATCGACATCGATCCGAGCGGACGCATCCGCCTCTCGCGCAAGGAAGCCCTGGCGGAGGCGCTGGCCTCCCCAGAGTGAGCCCCCGCCTTCGCGTCGCCCGCGTCGCCGGCGCGGAGGATCTGCAGCTGCCGAGCTACGCGACGGAGGGAGCTGCGGGTCTCGACCTGCGCGCCGCCGTCGCGCACGAGCTGGTGGTGGCACCCGGTGAGCGCGTGCTCGTGCCCACCGGGCTCCGGGTCGCGGTGCCCGCAGGCTATGAAGGCCAGGTGCGCCCGCGGAGCGGGCTCGCCCTGCGCCACGGCATCGTGCTCCCCAATGCGCCCGGTACGATAGACTCGGACTATCGGGGGGAGGTCCAGGTGATCCTCTGGAACGCCGGGCCGGCGCCCTTCGCGATCGCGCGAGGGGATCGCATCGCGCAGCTCGTGATCGCGCCCGTGACGCGCGTGGTGCTCGAGGAAGGCGCGCTCGACGAGACCGGCCGCGGCGCGGGCGGCTTCGGCTCGACGGGGGGAACGTGAGCCAGGGCCTGCCGAGCAGCGCGGGCACTCCCGCGCGGGCGCGCGAGCCGATCCACCCGCTGCCCCCGACTCCCGACGCAGCGCCGCGTCGGCGCGCAGGGAATCTCGCGCTCCGCCTCGTCACGGCAGCGCTGCTGATCCCGCCCCTCATCTACATCATCCTCGAGGGCGGGCTCTTCGTGCTCGCGACCGTCGTCGTGATCACGCTGCTCGGGGTGAACGAGTTCTATCACCTGATCGAGGCGAAGGGCGCGGAACCACTGCGCGGCGTGGGCACGCTCGCCGCGGTCGCGCTGCCGGTCGTCTCGTACCTGGGCAGCGACTACGCCGCGACCGTGCTGATGAGCTTCCTCCTGCTCGGCCTGATGGTTGCGCAGCTCGGCAAGGCGCAGATCAAGGAATCGCTCGCGAGCATCTCGGGCACCTTCTTCGGCGTCTTCTACGTCGGCTGGCTGCTCTCGCACGCGGTCGCGCTGCGCGGCTTCCACGACGTCGTGCAGGGGCGCTGGGGGTCCGAGGCAGTGGTTGGCATGCACCCGGATGTGGGCGCCTTCTTCCTGCTGTTCACCATCTCTTCGGTGATCGCCGGGGACACCGGTGCGTACTTCGTCGGCCGCAAGTACGGCAAGCGCAAGCTCGCGCCGCGGGTGAGCCCGGGCAAGACGGTGGAGGGCGCGTTCGGCGCGATCGCGGGCGGCCTCGTGATCGGCCTCGCCTGCAAGGCGCTCTTCGACGGCTTCCTGCCGGAGCTCTCCGCGCAGCTCGGCTGGCTGGCCTGCGCGATGCTCGCGCCCCTGCTCGCGGGCGTCGGCATCGTGGGCGACCTCGTCGAGTCGCTGCTCAAGCGTGACGCCCAGGTGAAGGACACCGGCACGCTCCTGCCGGGGACCGGCGGCGTGCTCGACCGCATCGACTCGAATCTCCTCGGGATTCCCGTCATGTACTATCTGCTCCTCGCCCACACCTTCCTGTTTGGTCGCGTTCCGCTCCCCGCCGTCGGCGCGGGCCCGTTCTGAAGGAGGCTTATGTTCCGACCGCACGAGCTCGCCGATCTGGCCGCGCTGCGCGAGCGCGAGCGCTTCCGCGACGAGTGCGGGATCGTCGCCGTCCACGGGCACGCCGAGGCCGCGAACATCGCGTACCTCGGGCTCTACGCGCTCCAGCACCGCGGGCAGGAGAGCGCGGGCATCTGCTCGACGCAGGGCGGAGAGCAGTTCGTGCACCGCTCGATGGGGCTCGTGGCCGACGTGTTCTCGGAGAAGGTCCTGGCGCGGCTGCCGGGCCGGCATGCGATCGGCCACGTGCGCTACTCCACGACGGGCAGCAGCACGCTGCGCAACGCCCAGCCGTTCTGCGCCAACACCGATGGCGGGCCCGTCGCGATCGCGCACAACGGGAACCTCGTGAACGCGCGGGCCGTGCGGCGCGAGCTCGAGGGCCGCGGCGCGATCTTCAGCACGACGTCCGACAGCGAGGTCATCGTGCACCTGCTCGCGCGCTCGCGCGAGGCGACGCTCGAGGAGCGCCTGATCGACTCGCTCTCGCGCGTGAAGGGCGCCTTCAGCCTGGCGATGCTCACGCACGACGCCGTCGTCGCGGTGCGCGATCCCCACGGCTTCCGGCCGCTCGTCCTCGGCCGCCTCGATGGCGCCTGGATCGTCGCGAGCGAGACCTGCGCGCTCGACCTGGTGGGCGCCACCGTGGAGCGCCACCTCGACCCCGGCGAGGTGGTCGTGATCCGGCGCGGCCGCGTGCGGACGCTGCGCCCCTTCCCGAAGCCGAACCGCGAGGCGTTCTGCGTCTTCGAGTACATCTACTTCGCTCGCCCCGATTCGAATCTCCAGGGCGGCAACGTCTACACCTTCCGCAAGGAGCTCGGGCGCCTCCTCGCGCGCGAGCACCCGGCCGACGCCGACCTCGTGGTCCCGCTTCTCGACTCCGGCAGCGCGGCGGCGCTCGGCTTTGCGGAGGAGTCGGGGATTCCCTACGAGACCGCGATCATCCGCAACCACTTCGTGGGCCGCACCTTCATCGAACCCGCGCAGTCGATCCGGAACTTCGGCGTGAAGATCAAGCACAACCCGATCCGCGGCGTGCTCGAGGGCAAGCGGGTCGTGCTCGTGGACGACTCGATCGTGCGCGGCACGTCGATGCTGAAGATCTCGAACATGATGCGCGCCTCGGGCGCCCGCGAGGTGCACGTGCGCATCTCGGCGCCGCCGACCATCCGCCCCTGCCACTACGGCATCGACATGCCGACGCGCGAGGAGCTGATCGCGGCAAACCACAGCCTCGACGAGATCCGCCGGGCGATCGGCGCCGACACGCTCGGCTACCTCGGCCTCGAGACGCTGCGGCGCGCCGCGGCGCAGCTGAAGCACGGACACTGCGACGCCTGCTTCTCGGACGACTACCCCGTGCCTGTCCAGGACGACGGCGGGGCGCCGCAGCTGTCGCTCTTCCGCTCCGTCGAGGAGGACGGCGAGCAGTGAGCGAGACCGGGCGGCTCGACCTCGAGCAGCTGCGCGCCGAGGTCGGGTCGGGAGCGATCGAGACCGTCGTCACCGCGCTGCCGGACCTCTACGGCCGTCTCGTCGGGAAGCGCATCACCGGCCACTTCTTCCTCGACGAGGTGGCGCGGCATGGCATGCACGTCTGCGACTACCTGCTCGCGTGCGACATGGAGATGGATCCCACGCCCGGCTACGCGTTCACCAGCTGGGAGACCGGCTACGGCGACCTGCACGCGGTGCCCGACCTCCGGACGCTCCGGCGGGCCGCGTGGCTGGAGCGGACCGCGGTCGTGCTCTGCGACGCGGTGAAGGAGGACGGCGCTCCGGTGACGGTCGCGCCGCGCAGCGTCCTCGCGCGCCAGCTCGCGCGCGCCGCGGATCAAGGGCTCTTCCCGCACATGGGGAGCGAGCTCGAGTTCTTCCTGTTCCGGGACGACTACACGGCCGCGCACCGCAAGGGCTACCACGACCTCTCGCACGCCCAGCACTACGTCGAGGACTACCACGTCCTCTCCGGCACCTTCGCCGAGGACGTGGTGGGCGCGATCCGGATGGCGATGGACCGCTCCGCAGTGCCGGTGGAATTCAGCAAGGGCGAGTGGGGGCCGGGCCAGCACGAGATCAACCTGCGCTTCGCCCCCGCGCTCGAGATGGCCGACCGCCACGTCGTCTACAAGCTCGGCGCCAAGGAGGTGGCCCAGCAGCGCGGCTCCTCCCTCACCTTCATGGCGAAGTTCGACCACCGCCTCGCCGGCAGCTCGCTCCATGTCCACTCGAGCCTGTGGCGCGCGGACGGGAAGCCCGCGTTCGCCGAGCGCGGGAGCCAGCTCGCCGGCACGCCGGTGAGCGCGCCCGAGCTGTTCCGCTTCTGGCTCGGCGGCCAGCTCGCGCACGCCCGCGAGATCGCACTGCTCCTCGCGCCGACGGTCAACTCCTACAAGCGCTATCAGGCCGGCACCTTCGCGCCCACCGGGATCGCGTGGAGCTACGACAACCGCACGGCGGGCTTCCGCGTGGTCGGGAAGGGAGCCTCGCTCCGCGTCGAGTGCCGCATCCCGGGGGCCGACGCGAACCCCTATCTCGCGTACGCGGGCCTGATCGCGGCGGGGCTCGACGGGATCGAGCGCCGCCTCGACCCCGGCCCCGCGTTCCAGGGCGACGTCTACCGGGCGGCCGAGCTGCCGCGCGTACCACGCACGCTCGCGGAGGCCATCGCCGCCTTCGAGGCGAGCGCCTTCGTGAGGCAGGCCTTCGGCGACGACGTCGTGGCGCACCTCCTGCACTTCGCGCGCACCGAGCAGGCCGCGTACGAGAACTTCGTCACGGACTTCGAGCGCCGGCGCTACTTCGAGCGCATCTGAAGACGAGACGCTTCCCGTGCGCCGCCCGCTGATCGGCATCAGCACCTACCACCGCGAGACGGGCGGGCGCCACCGCTTCACGGTGCCGACGGCCTACGTCGACGCTCTCCGCGCCGGCGGCGGTCTCGCCGTGCTCGTCGCGCCGGGCGACGAGGCGCCGGAGGAGCTCCTCGAGAGGCTCGACGGCCTCGTGCTCTCGGGAGGCGGGGACCTCGACCCGGCCAGCTACGGCGGCGACACCCACGCGCGCACCTACTCCGTCTCGCCCGAGCGGGACCAGTTCGAGCTCGCGCTGCTGCGGGCCGCCCTCGCGCGCGGCACGCCGACCCTCGCGATCTGCCGCGGGATGCAGATCCTGAACGTCGCGCTCGGCGGCGATCTCCACCCCCACCTGCCCGACGTAGTGGGCGAGGCGGTCACGCACCGCATCAGCCAGACCGAGGCGGCCGCCCATCCGGTCCGCCTCGAGCGGGGAAGCGCGCTCGCGGATCGCCTCGGCTCGACCGGCCTCGCAGCCGTCCCCTCGTGGCACCACCAGGCCCTACGCCGGCTCGGCGCGGGCCTCCGTGCGGTGGCGTGGGCGCCGGACGAGGTGATCGAGGGCGTCGAGCTCGCGGGCGAACCCCAGCTGATCGCCATCCAGTGGCACCCCGAGCTCGCCGGCGCGGCGGCCGAGGGCCGGGGGCTCTTCGCGGCGGTCGTGGAGGCGGCGGCGCGCCGGCACTGAGCGGGCCGCGGCTCCGGTCAGGCGCGGACGCCGGGCCGCCGATACCAACGACGCGGGGCTCGGGTGCCACCGGGGGCCCCGGGGAGAAGTGCGCGCTCTCATGACCCGCCGGCTTCGCATCCAGTTCGAACGGGCCGACGAGTTCCGGCGCGAGTACGACCGCAACATCGCGAAGGGCGGCGCGTTCGTGCCCGGCGCCTCCGATCTCGAGCTGCGTGAGGTGGTGGACGTGGAGATCGTCCTCCCGTTCTGCGACCAGCGCTGCATGCTCGAGGCGGAGGTGGTGCACGTGGTGGACGCCGCCACCGCGCCGACGCCTTCCGCGGTAGGCGCAGCCGTGCAGTTCCTGCGGCCCGCTCCCGAGCTGCGCGACGAGCTGGCCGCGCTGCTCAAGCTCGCGGGCATCGGGGGCTCGGCGGCGGCCTCCCGCCGGCACGAGATCGATACCCAGTGGCGCCTCGACGAAGACGTCGAGGAAGGCGGCGGCCTCGAGCTCGGGGAGGGCTCCCTGTTCGGCGACGAGGGCTCGTTCGAGCGCCTGGACTCGCCTTCCAGCGAGGTGCAGCCACCGGCCGCGTCGGAACGGCCGCCGCTCGGCATCGAGCGACGCAAGTCGCCGCGCTCCCCCGCGCGCGTGCCCGCGAGCGTCGAGGGCACGAACGCCCGCGTGGAGGGCGTGACGCGGGACCTCTCGGAGACCGGGGCGCTGATCTCGGCCGACGCGAGCGAGCTTCCGCCGGGCAAGTCGGTGCGGCTCGCGCTCCAGCACCCCGAGACGGGCGATCGCCTCGAGGTGGAGGGGCGCGTGGTCCGCCACGTCGAGACTCCCGGGACCGTGGCCGCCGTGAGCGTCCACTTCGACGTGGACGCCGACCGGAAGGAGGAGCTCGCCGCGCTCGTGCGCGCCGCGCAGAGCGCGCACCGGCAGCGCTCGGAGAGCGGCATCTCGGGGCGCGTCGAGGAGCTCGGCATGGCGAACCTGATCCAGATGCTCGGGAGCTCGTCGCCGTGCGGAACGCTCACCGTGCAGAGCGGGGCGGAGGAGGGCGTGGTGGCCTTCGAGACGGGCTACCTGCGTTATGTGCGTCTCGGCGCGATGCGCAGCCTGAAGGCGCTCGCGCGCATGCTGCTCTGGCGGGAGGGGAGCTTCGAGTTCCACGCGCACGTGGCTCCGCTCGAGATGGAGGACGATCCGGTGCGGCTCGAGGTGGCACTGCTCGAGGCCACGCGCCGGATCGACGAGGCCGCCCGCGCGCCGGTCGGGAGCTTCGAGCCCGCCACGCGCTTCGCGGTGGACCGCGCGGCGCTGTCCGGCGCAGGAGCGCTCGGGAAGACGGAGGAGGCGGTGCTCGACCTGGCGGCAGCGGGATTCACGGCACGCCGCATCCTCGACGTGATCCCGGAGGACGATGCGCAGGTCTCGGCCGCGCTGCTGTCCCTGGTCGAGAGCGGCGTCCTCGTCCCCTCGCTCTGATCAGGGGAGGTCGGGCCGCCGCACCCGGGTGTCGGCTCCGAACTGCGCGTCGTCGCGCTCCGGATGGTCGAGGTTGTAGTGGAGCCCGCGGCTCTCGCGCCGGCGCTGCGCGCACTCGATCACGAGCTTCGCGACGAGCGCGAGGTTGCGGAGCTCGATCAGGCTCGGAGTGATGTGGAAGTTCCAGTAGTACTCGCTGATCTCGTCCTGCAGCAGGTGGATGCGCCGCTGCGCGCGCGCGAGGCGCTTGTCCGAGCGGACGATCCCGACGTAGTTCCACATGAAGCGCCGGATCTCGTCCCAGTTCTGTGTGATCACGACGGCCTCGGCGCTCTCGGTGGCGTCGCCCTCGCGCCAGGGCTCGACGGCTACGTGGCTGGGGGGAATGTCGTCGATGCGGGCGAGGGATTCCTCCGCGGCCGCGGCGGCGAACACCACGCCCTCGAGCAGCGAGTTCGAGGCGAGCCGGTTCGCCCCGTGGAGCCCGGTGCAGGTGACCTCGCCCGCCGCGAAGAGGTTCGCGACGTCGGTCTCCCCGCGAAGGTTGGTGACGACGCCGCCGCAGCAGTAGTGCGCGGCGGGCACGACCGGAATCGGGCGCCGGGTGATGTCGATGCCGAAGTCGAGGCAGCGCGCATGGATGTTCGGGAAGCGCTCCCGCACGAAGGCGGGGTCGCGGTGCGTGACGTCGAGCAACGCGAAGTCGTCGCCGCTGCGCTTCAGCTCGGAGTCGATGGCGCGCGCCACGACGTCGCGCGGGGCCAGGTCGGCCATCGGGTGGACCTTTGCCATGAAGGCCTCGCCGGCCTGGTTGCGCAGCACGCCGCCTTCCCCGCGCACGGCCTCGCTGATCAGGAACGACTTCGCGCGCGGCTCGAACAAGCAGGTCGGGTGGAACTGGAAGAACTCCATGTTCGCGAGCGTGGCGCCCGCGCGATAGGCCATCGCCATACCGTCGCCCGACGCGATGTCGGGGTTGCTCGTGTAGAGGTAGACCTTGCCGGCCCCGCCCGTCGCCAGGAAGGTGATGCGGGCTCTGAAGCGCCCGACCGTGCCGCGCGGGCCGAGCACGTAGGCGCCGAGCGCACGGTTCGGGCCCGGCAGCCCGAGGCGGCGGGAGGCCAGCAGGTCCACGGCGCAGCTGTCCTCGAGGATCTCGATGTTCGGGTGGTTGCGCGCGCGGGCGAGGAGGGCGCGCTCGATCTCGCGGCCCGTGGTGTCGCGGTGGTGGAGCACGCGGCGCCGCGTGTGGCCGCCTTCGCGCCCGAGCGCGAAACGGTCGGCTTCGCGGTCGAAGCCGACGCCGGCCTTGACGAGCGCATCGATGGTCGCGGGGCCTCGCTCGACCACGAAGCGCACCACCTCCTCGCGGCAGAGGCCCGCACCCGCGCGGAGCGTGTCCTCCACGTGGGCCTCGAAGGAGTCGTCGTCGGAGACGACAGCGGCGATCCCGCCCTGGGCGAAGTTCGTGGCGGAGTCGGCGGCCTGCTTCTTGGTGACGATGGCCACGCGCCCGCGCGCGGCCACCTGGAGGGCGTAGAACAGGCCGGCAATCCCGCTTCCGAGCACGAGGAAATCGACCTCGCGCCCGTCGCCGTCCGTCACCCGTCTGGTCCTCCCGCCGGCCCGCGTCCCCTCGGGGTCAAGAGTTCGGTGCCCTGCCGCCGATGGATCCGAGCGTGGGTCGAGTCTATCTCCGACGCGCAGGATGCACCCTCGGGCGCGGTCTCGTGGCCGCGGTCCTGCTCTCTGCGCCGCTCCTCGCAGCGGGCGCGCAGGCCGGCTCGCTCTACCGCTACATCGACGAGCGGGGCGTCATCCACTTCACGAACGTCTCGTACGACCGCCGCTACGTGCGCGTGCGACCGGAAGGCGGCTTCCGCTGGTCGGCGGTGCGCGGCAGCGACCGCCGCCGCTACGACCCCCTGATCCAGGAGGCGGCCACGGACGTCGGCATCCCGCCCGCGCTCGTGAAGGCCGTGATCCACGCCGAGAGCGCCTTCGACGCCGAGGCCGTTTCGAAGAAGGGCGCGATGGGCCTCATGCAGCTGATGCCGGGCACCGCGCGCGAGCTCGGCGTCGTCCAGCCCTTCCGTGCGGACGACAACGTGCGCGGCGGCTCGCTCTACCTGCGCCGGCTCCACGACCGCTACGGCAGCTGGGCGTACACCCTGGCCGCCTACAACGCCGGCCCGACCGCCGTCGATCGCCATCAGGGAATCCCTCCGTACGCCGAGACGCAGCAGTACGTGCGTCGCGTGCTCAGTTACTATCGCCGGTACCATGGCGACTTCCCTCGGTGAGGCGGAGCGGCAGACCCCCCTCCCGATCCGAGAGCGCTTCTGGAACCTGCCCAACACGATCACGGTCGTGCGCATGGTCGTGGTGCCGGTGCTGGTCGCGTTCCCGCTCTACTCGGGGCGCTTCGGCTCGCACGTCGTCGCCTGGCTCTTCATCGCGGCCGCCCTCGGTGACCTGCTCGACGGCTGGGCGGCGCGGCGGGGCCGCCAGGTCACGCGGATCGGGAAGCTCCTCGATCCTCTCGCCGACAAGCTCGCCGTCTCGACGGCGCTGATCGTGCTCCTCGTGATGGGCCGCATCCCCGCCTGGGCGCTCGGCCTCGTAGTGGTCGTGATCGGGCGCGAGCTCGCGGTGACCGGGCTCCGGGGCATTGCCTCAGCCGGCGGCCACGTCGTCGCGGCAGCTTGGCAGGGGAAGGTGAAGACGCTGGCCCAGAACGTCGCGATCGGCTGCCTCCTCTTCCCCGAGGGGACGCTCGGGGTCGCCAACCACCTGCTCGGCCTCGCCCTCCTCGGACTCGCGACCGCCCTGACCCTGTGGTCGGGCTACGTGTACTTTGCGGACTATTTCGCGGGCGAGGAGCGGGTGGCCGCGCCGCCCACGTCCGGAGAGCGCCCATGACCCGGCTCCAGGAGCTGCGCGCACGCATCGAGAGCCGGGAGGCCCGCATCGGGGTGATCGGGCTCGGCTACGTGGGGCTCCCGCTCGCGCTCGAGTTCGCGAAGGCGGGCTTCCGCGTCGCCGGCTTCGACCTCGACGCCGAGAAGGTGCGGATCCTGTCGGGCGGGGGCTCCTACATCGGCGACGTGCCGGCCGACGAGGTGAAGGCCCCGGTCGCGGCCGGCCGGCTCACCGCCCACACCGACTTCACCGGGCTCGCGGCGGCCGACGTGATCCACGTCTGCGTGCCGACGCCGCTCACCAAGACGAAGGACCCGGACGTTTCGTTCATCGTGCGCGCGGTCGAGGAGATCCGGAAGCGCCTGCGGAGCGGCCAGCTGATCGTCCTCGGCTCGACGACGTATCCCGGGACGACCCACGATCTCTTCGTCCCGCTGCTCGAGGAGACGGGGCTCCGCTGCGGCGCGGACTTCGCGGTCTGCTTCGGCCCGGAGCGCATCGACCCCGCCAACAAGCGCTTCCACGTGCGCCAGGTCCCCAAGGTCGTGGGCGGCGAGACCCCGCTCTGCGCGGAGCTCGGCCGGGTGGTGTTCGAGGCGGTGTTCGACCAGGTCGTGCCGGTCTCCTCCACCCAGGCCGCCGAGATGGTGAAGCTCCTCGAGAACACCTTCCGCGCCATCAACATCGGCCTCGTGAACGAGGTCGCGCTGATGTGCAACCGGCTCGGCCTCGACGTCTGGGAGGTGATCGACGCCGCCGCGACCAAGCCCTACGGCTTCATGAAGTTCCAGCCCGGGCCGGGGCTCGGCGGCCACTGCATCCCCGTCGATCCGACCTACCTGTCGTGGAAGATGAAGGCACTGAACTTCACCGCGCGCTTCATCGAGCTCGCCACCGACGTGAACGGCCACATGCCGGAGCATGTCGTCACCACGATCGGCGACCTGCTCAACGAGGAGCGCACGGCGGTGAACGGAGCGCGCGTGCTGCTGCTGGGCGTCGCCTACAAGGCGGACGTGTCGGACGTGCGCGAGTCGCCGGCCCTCGACATCCTGCGCCTCCTCGACGAGAAGGGCGCCGACGTCCGCTACCACGACCCCTATGTCCCCGAGCTCGCGCTCGAGGGGCGCACCTGGAAGAGCGTCGAGGCGACGGACGAGGAGCTCGCCGCCGCCGACCTGGTCGTGATCCTCACCGACCACTCGGCCCTCGACTACGCGCGCGTCGTGGCCCGGGCGCAGCGCGTCTACGACACCCGGAACGCGACGCGGAACGTGCGCGAGGGCCGGGAGAAGATCCGGAAGCTCTGAGCGGGGGAGAGGGCCCCGGGGGGCTCTCAAGCCCGGCGTCCTCCGGACCGATCGGAAGATGCCCACACGGCTCGACTTTCTGGCGGTCGTTTCGTAGATTCGGCCGCGCCGAGCACGAGTAGCTCAGTTGGTAGAGCACCACGTTGCCAACGTGGACGTCGCCGGTTCGAATCCGGTCTCGTGCTCCAATTTCTTCGCCTCCCGCACCCGGTCGAGGCTCCCGGCCCCCGAGGGGGCCTTGCTCCCCCCGCCGCTCGTGTCGAGCGTTCGGCGATGCGTTTCGACGGCTTCGACGAGATCGACCGGGACGACGAGGAGACCGAGGAGGTCTCCGGCCCCGTTCCCTTGGATGCTGCGGAGAGCGCGTGGGATCCCTGGCTCTGGGCGCTCTATCTGCGCGAGCTGGCGGAGAAGAGGCCGCCGACCCTCCACTGAGCGCGGAGCCGGAGCCGCTACCGTCCGGCGCCCATGGACGCTGCCCTGCGCATCCCGGTCTTCCGCCGCACGCGCCAGATCGCGCCGCGCGACGTGGACCTCCTCGGCCACGTGAACAACGTGGTCTGGGTGCGCTTCGTGGTGGAGCTCGCCGAGGCGCACGCCGCGGCCCTCGGGCTCGACTTCCACACCATGCGGGGGCTCGGCGGGATCTGGATCGTGCGCCGCCACGACGTGCTCTACCACGCGAACGTGCCGCTGGGCGCGGAGATCCGCGAGACGACCTGGGTGGCGACCCTGCGCGGCGCGCTGTCGCGCCGGCACGCGCGCTTCGAGAGCGGTTACGGCGGCCTGCTCGTCGAGGCGGAGACCGAGTGGGCGTACGTCGACGCGAAGACGCTCCGCCCGCGCCGCGTCCCGCCGCCCGTGCGCGAGCGCTTCGACCTGGTGGAGACGCCGCCGGCGGAGAGCTAGTCGAACGCGCGCGGCATGCGCAGGTTCAGCGCCACGAGCCCGCCGTTCACGCCGTAGATCTCGCCGGTGACGTAGCTCGCGGCCGGGGAGGCGAGATAGAGCGCGCACGCCGCGATGTCTTCGACCTGGCCGAGCCGGCCGAGCGGCGTGAGCTCGACCATCTCGCGCTCGATCTCAGGACTGAGGACGGTCGCGAGGGAGTCGGTCCGGATCGAGCCGACCGCGATCGCGTTGACGCGCACCTTGGGCGCGAACTCCTGCGCGAGGTTCTGCGTCAGGAAGGAGAGGGCGGCCTTCGCGGTGCCGTAGGCCGCGAAGCCCGGCGCGTGATGCCGGCCGGCCACCGAGGAGATGTTCACCACCGCGCCCGAGCCGGCCGTCTCGACGATCTTCGGCACCGCGAGCCGCGTCAGCACGAAGGCGGTGGTGACGTTGAACCGGAACGCGGCCTCGAACTCCTTCTCGCCGGTGCGGAGCGCGGGCTTCGGCGGCCAGCCGCCCGCGTTGTTCACGAGCACGTCGATGCGTCCGAACTCCGAGAGGGTCGCTTCGACCAGCTGCTCGAGCTGTGCGCGCTCCAGCACGTCGCACGGGACGGCGAGCGCGCGCGAGCCGTGGCTCCGCACGGCGGCCGCGGTGCGCTCGATCTGGTCGCGCGAGCGCGCCGCGCACACCACGTGGGCTCCGGCCTCGGCGTAGGCCTCGGCGATGGCGGCTCCGATGCCCCGGCCCGCGCCGGTCACGATGGCCACCTGCCCGTCGAGCCGGAAGCGGTCGAGGATTCCCATCGGTCCCTCCGCGAGCGAGGGGTGGATGCTAGGGCGTGGGAGAGCGCCGCGCCTGCGCGGCCGCGTTGCCGGTGTACGCGCTCGGCGTGAGCGCACGGAGCCGCTTCTTCTCGGCGTCGGGCAGCGGCAGCTCGCCGATGAAGCGCAGCAGCTCCTCGCGGCCCAGGCCCTTCCCGCGCGTGAGCTCCTTGAGCTGCTCGTAGGCGTGGGGCACGCGATGCCGGCGCAGCACCGTCTGCACCGCCTCGGCGAGCACCTCCCAGCTCGCGTCGAGGTCCTCGGCGAGGCGGGCACGATCGACCTCGAGCTTGCCGAGCCCCCGCCGCAGCGACTGGTAGGCGACGAGGCAGTGGCCCGCCGCCCCGCCTAGGTTGCGGAGCACCGTCGAGTCGGTGAGGTCGCGCTGCCAGCGCGAGATCGGGAGCTTCTCCGCCAGGTGCTGGAGGAGCGCGTTCGCGACGCCGAGATTCCCCTCGGCGTTCTCGAAGTCGATGGGATTGACCTTGTGCGGCATCGTCGAGGAGCCGACTTCGCCCTCGACCACGCGCTGGCGGAAGTAGCCGAGCGAGACGTAGCCCCAGACGTCGCGCGCGAAGTCGATCAGCACGCGGTTCGCGCGGGCGAGCGCATCGGAGAGCTCCGCGATCCAGTCGTGCGGCTCGATCTGCGTCGTGCACGGGTTCCAGCGCAGACCGAGCCCTTCCACGAAGCGCCGCGCCACGCCCTCCCAATCGACGTCGGGGAACGCGGCGAGGTGCGCGTTGTAGTTGCCGACCGCACCGTTCAGCTTGCCCAGTATCTCGCTCCCGGCGATCTGGCGGCGCTGCCGCACCAGGCGGCCCACGAAGACGGCCAGCTCCTTCCCGAGCGTGGTGGGCGAGGCGGGCTGTCCGTGCGTGCGCGCGAGCATCGGCTGCTCCGCGAAGCGCTCGGCCAGTGCGCGCAGGCCGAGGATCACGCCATCGAGCTCCGGGAGGAGCACCTGGTCGCGCACGTCGCGGAGCATGAGCGCGTAGGCGAGATTGTTGACGTCTTCGGACGTGCACGCGAAGTGCACGTACTCCGCCGCGGCGGCGAGCTCGGGGGTGCCCGCGAGGCGCTCGCGCAGGAAGTACTCGACCGCCTTCACGTCGTGGTTCGTGGTCCGCTCGATCTCCTTCACGCGCCGCGCGTCGGCCTCGCCGAAGTCGCTCGCGATGCGCTCGAGGCTGGCTGCGGCGTCCGCAGAGAACGGAGCCAGGTCGGGCACGGCCGGCTCCGCCGCGAGGCAGCGGAGCCACGCGCTCTCGACGCGGAGCCGGTAGCGGATCAACGCCCACTCGCTGGCGTAGCTCCGGAGCGCCGCCGTCTTGTCGGCGTAGCGCCCGTCGAGCGGGGAAACCGCCGTGAGCGGCGAGAGGTCCTTGACGCGTTCGGTCATCGATCCACCCAGGTTCGCGCGTTGCGGAACATGCGCATCCACGGCCCGTCCTCGCCCCAGCCGTCGGGTCGCCAGGAGAGCTGGACGCTCCGGAAGGCGCGCTCGGGGTGCGGCATCAGGATGGTGAAGCGGCCGTCGGGCGTGGTGAAGCCGGCGCTGCCGCCGGGCGAGCCGTTCGGGTTCGCGGGGTAGCGCTCGGCGACCCGCCCGTCGGCCTCGACGAAGCGCAGCGCCAGCACGGCGGGCTCGCGCTCGCTCGCCGCGCGCCCCTCGCCGTGCGCCACCGGGATCGGGAGGCGCGCACCCTCCATGCCGGCGAAGAAGAGCGAGGGGCTCGGGACGATCTCGACCAGCGCGAGGCGGCCCTCGAACTGGTCCGAGCGGTTGCGTACGAAGCGCGGCCAGCTCTCGCCACCCGGGATCAGCTCCCCGAGCGCCGAGAGCATCTGGCAGCCGTTGCAGACGCCGAGCGTGAAGGTCTCCGGGCGCGCGAAGAAGCGGGCGAAGGCGTCGCGCGCGCGGGGATGGAACAGGATCGACTTGGCCCAGCCCTGGCCCGCGCCGAGCACGTCGCCGTACGAGAAGCCGCCGCAGGCGACGAGCCCGCGGAAGCCCTCGAGCGAGAGGCCTCCGTCGAGCACGTCCGTCATGTGGACGTCCAAGCACTCGAAGCCGGCCCGGTGGAAGGCCGCGGCCATCTCGACCTCGCCGTTCACGCCCTGCTCGCGCAGGATCGCGACCCGCGGGGCCGCGCCGCTCCGCACCGCGGGAGCTGCGGAGAGCTCGATGGGCGTGTGCACGCGGAGCAGCGGCTCTCCCGCCGTGCGCGTCGCGTGCTCCTCGTCGGCACAGCGGGGGTCGTCGCGCAGGCGCTGCAGCGCGTGCGTCGTCGCGCTCCACCAGCCGCGGAGCGTCGCGAGCGTCTCCGTGAACGCGACGCCCTCGCGGTCGCGGATGCGGAAGGCGCTGCCTTCGACCGGCCGTGCGACCTGGCGCGTCAGGGCCGCGAGCCCGTGGCGCTCGAGGACGGCGAGCGCCTGCCCGAGCTCGGCCTCCCGGATCTGGAGCGCGACGCCTAGCTCCTCGCTGAAGAGCGAGGCGAGGAGCCGCGTGCGCTCGACCTCGAGCGCGACCTCGAGGCCCACGTTGCCCGCGAACGCCATCTCGAGCAGCGTGGCGAAGAGTCCGCCGTCGGAGCGGTCGTGATACGCGAGCACGAGCCCCCGCTCCCGCAGCTCGGCGAGCGCCGCCGCGAGCGCGCGTAGGTCCCGCGGGTCGTCGAGGTCCGGGGTCGCGTCCCCGAGCTGCTCGTACACCTGCGCGAGCGCCGAGGCGGCGAGCCGGTCGCGGCCACGGCCGAGATCGACCAGGAGGAGGACGCTCGCTCCGCGGTCCGTGCGGAGCTCTGGGGTCCAGCTCGCGCGCACGTCCGCGACGGGCGCGAAGGCCGTCACGACCAGCGAGAGCGGTGCGGTCACGCTCCGCCGGAGGCCGTCCTCCTCCCAGACGGTCTGCATCGAGAGCGAGTCCTTCCCCACCGGTACGGCGATGCCGAGCGCGGGGCAGAGCTCGAGCCCGACGGCGCGCACGGCGTCGAAGAGCGCCGCGTCCTCGCCGGGATGGCCGGCGGCAGCCATCCAGTTGGCCGACAGCTTCACGTCGCCGAGCCGAGCGACGTCGGCCGACAACAGGTTCGTGAGCGCTTCGCCCACGGCCATGCGCGCCGACGCGGCCGGGTCCACGAGCGCGAGCGGCGCGCGCTCGCCGAGCGCCATGGCCTCGCCCGCGTAGCCCTCGAAGCTCGCGCACGTGACCGCGGCGTCGGCCACGGGCACCTGCCAGGGGCCGACCATCGGATCGCGCGAGCAGAGCCCGCCCACGGTGCGGTCCGCGATCGTGACGAGGAAGGTCTTGTCCGCGACGGTGGGCAGGTGGAGCACGCGCCAGACGGCGTCGGCGAGCGTGACGCCCGAGAGGTCGAGGGGCTGGTGCGTGACGCGCTCGTGCTTCACGTCGCGCACCATCCGCGGCGGGCGCCCGAGCACGATGTCGAGGGGCAGGTCGATCGGCGCGTTGCCGAAGCGGGCGTCCGTCACCAGGAGGTGCCCATCGTCGGTGGCGACGCCCAGCACCGCGTAGGGGCAGCGCTCGCGGCGGCAGAGCGCCTCGAGCTCGCCGAGCCGCTCGGGCTCGATCGCGAGCGCGTAGCGCTCCTGCGCCTCATTGCACCAGAGCTCGAGGGGCGACATCCCCGGGTCGTCGTTCGGGACTGCGCGGAGCTCGAGCCGCGCGCCGCGGCCGCTCGCGTGTACCAGCTCGGGGAGCGCGTTCGAGATGCCGCCCGCGCCGACGTCGTGGATGGAGAGGATGGGATTCCGGGCGCCGAGCGCCCAGCAGCGGTCGATCACCTCCTGGCAGCGCCGCTGCATCTCGGCGTTGCCGCGCTGCACCGAGGCGAAGTCCAGCTCCGCGTGGCTCTTCCCGGTCTCGAGCGAGGAGGCGGCGCCGCCGCCGAGGCCGATGCGGAGGGCCGGGCCGCCGAGCAGGACGAGCTTCGCGCCGGCGGGGATCGCGGCCTTTTCGACGTGCTCCGCGCGGATCGTGCCGAGCCCTCCAGCGAGCATGATGGGCTTGTGGTAGCCGCGCACCTCCTCGCCGGCCGGTCCCGCCACGCGCTCCTCGAAGGTGCGGAAGTAGCCGCCGAGGTTCGGCCGGCCGAACTCGTTGTTGAAGGCAGCCGCGCCGAGGGGCCCAGCGAGCATGACGTCGAGTGCGGAGGCGATCCGCGCGGGCCGGCCGAAGTCCTTCTCCCAGGGACGCGAGGCGCCCGGGAGCCGCAGGTTCGAGACGGAGAAGCCCACGATCCCCGCCTTCGACTTCGCACCTCGGCCCGTGGCGCCCTCGTCGCGGATCTCGCCGCCCGAGCCGGTCGCGGCGCCGGGGAAGGGCGAGATCGCCGTCGGGTGGTTGTGGGTCTCGACCTTGATCACGATCGGGAGCGGCTCGGTGTGCGCGGCGTAGAGCCGTGTGCCGGGGTCGGCGAAGAAGCGCGAGCCCCGGCTCCCGACAAGCACCGCGCTGTTGTCGCGGTACGCGGAGAGCACGCCGTCGGGCGAGCGCGCGTGCGTGTTGCGGATCATCTGGAAGAGCGAGTGCTCCTGCCGCTCGCCGTCCACGAACCAGTCGGCGTTGAAGATCTTGTGACGGCAGTGCTCGGAGTTCGCCTGGGCGAACATCATGAGCTCGGCATCGCTCGGGTCGCGGCCGAGCCTCTGGAACGTGGCGGCGAGGTACTCGATCTCTTCGCGCGAGAGCGCGAGACCGAGGCGCCGGTCGGCTTCGCGGACCGCGTCGACGCCGCGTGCGAGGACCTCCACCGAGGCGAGCGGCGCCGGTTCCGCGTGCTCGAAGAGCCGCTCCGCCTCGGCCGCATCGGTCAGGACCGACTCCGTCATGCGGTCGTGGAGCAGGTCGGCCGCGCCGAGCGCCTCGTCGAGCGCGATCCCGGCGAACGTCCATGCGACGCCCCGCTCGATGCGCCGCACGCGAGCGAGGCCGCAGGTCCGCGCGATGTCGGTGGCCTTCGACGACCAGGGCGAGATCGTGCCGAGACGAGGTACGACGAACAGACGCGCCCCGCCGGCGGCCGGGGGCGGCGGTTCTCCGCCGTCCTGGAGCAGGCGCTCGAGCACCGCGAGCTCGTGCTCCGCGAGCGCGCTCTCGACGTCGACGAAGTGGACGAACTCGGCCGCGAGGGAACGGACCGCCAGCCTGCGGTCGCGGAGCTGCGCTTCGAGCCTGACGAGCCGCGCCTCGGGGAGAGCGCGCGAACCCCGCCACTGGAGCATTCGGGGCCTCTCGCGAAACGGCCGGCCCCCCGCCGACCTGGAACGCGGCGGAGCTTAGCGGTTCTCGGCGCGAGGCGACGGCGGCCCCCGCGTCGTGCGAGGGCCGCCTCTGGCTCAGCTGGGCAACGTGGCTAGAAGTCGTCCCCGCCCATGTCGGGCATGCCGCCCGGCATGCCGCCGGGCATCCCGCCCTTCTTCTTCTCGGGCTTGTCGGCCACCATCGCCTCGGTGGTGAGGAGCAGCGAGGCCACGCTCGCCGCGTTCTGGAGCGCGTAGCGCACGACCTTGGTCGGGTCGATCACGCCGGCCTGCACGAGGTCTTCGTACTGCTCCGTGGCTGCGTTGAAGCCGAACGCGCCCTTGCCGCCCTTCACCTTGTCCACCACGATCGAGCCCTCGACGCCCGCGTTCTCGGCGATGCGGCGCAGCGGCTCCTCGACGGAGCGACGCACGAGAGCGACGCCGGCGCGCTGGTCCTCGGGGAGCGCCTCCTCGAGGCCGTCGAGCGCCTTCTGGGCGCGCAGCAGGGCGACGCCGCCGCCGGGGACGACGCCCTCCTCGACGGCCGCGCGGGTGGCGTGGAGCGCGTCCTCGACGCGCGCCTTCTTCTCCTTCATCTCCGCTTCGGTCGCCGCGCCCACCTTGATCACGGCGACGCCGCCCGCGAGCTTGGCGAGCCGCTCCTGGAGCTT
>Ga0187893_10002173_pt1 | contig 43960 bp, 40 predicted proteins | sample MA1701074metaG_FD_139574 | JGI IMG/M metagenome (GOLD analysis project Ga0187893, IMG submission 139574) | White microbial mat communities from a basaltic lava cave in the Kipuka Kanohina Cave System on the Island of Hawaii, USA - MA170107-4 metaG ... | reverse complement strand
CTCGGCAAAGCCGAGCCGGCGGAGCACCGCGTCGATCCGGTCGCCGTCGCGCGACTGGCTCACCGGGATCACGAGCCCGCGGTCGCGCCAGCACACGGCCGCGATCAGGAGGCCGCCGTGCCAGGCGCCGATGACGAGGGGCCCCGGCGCCGCGAGGGGATCGCCGCCGCGGATCTCGACCCGCCACGTCGCGCCGAGCGCGCGCAGGAGCGCGGCACCGAGGAGACCGCCGAGCCAGCACGTGAAGCGGAAGAAGCGGCTGGTCTCGCTGCGTGCCATCAACCCGCCCAGCCGATCAGCGCCACGCCGGCCACGGTGGCGGCGGCGCCGAGCAGGCGCCCGCGGTCCGGGCGCTCGCCGAGGAGCGCGACACCGATCCACGCCGCGAAGAGCACGCTGCTCTGGCGCACTGCCACGACGTAGCTCGCCGGCGCGCTCTCGAACGCCAGCAGGATGAGCCCGTAGCCGACCAGGCTCACTCCGACGGCGGCCGCCGCGCGGAAGCCCTCGCCGCGCAGCATGCGCGCGAGGTCGTCGCGCCCGACGCGCCGGAAGGCGAGCGGGAGGAACACGACGCTGCTCACCGTGACGATCACGCAGTACCAGAGGAGAACGGGTGGGAGCCAGCCGCGATAGCTCCCCGACGCGAGGGCTTCCATCGCGGCCTTGTCACTGAGCGAGTACCCGACCGTCGCGAGGAGCGTGAGCCAGGCGTAGCGGAGCGCGGGGGCGCCGAGCGAACGCAGCGTGAGCCCTGCACCGTGGACGAGCCAGATCCCGCCGACCACCACCGCGATGCCGGCCGCGCCGAGGAGGCTCGGCACCTCGCCGAGCACTGGCACCGCGAGGAGCGGCAGGAGCGCGGGCGTGGAGCGCACGATCGGATACGCGAGCGTGAGGTCCGCCCGCTCGAGCGCCAGCGCGAGCCAGTAGCCGTAGAGGCCGTGCGCGACCGCGGTGCCCGCTACGCACGCGAGGAGCCGCGGCGTCCCGAGCTCGCCGGCCACGCTCGCGACGCCGGCCACGCAGAGCGGGAGCACGAGCAGGTGCTGCAGGAGCGTGAAGGCGAGGGGGTTGGCCGAGCCCTTGATCGACGCGCTCCAGGCGGCGTGGAGGAGCGCGGACAGGAGGACCAGCGCGAGCACCGTCGCCGACACGCGGCGAACCTTAGCTGGCAACGTGGGGCCCACCTCCTATCTTGTCGCCGCTTCGAGGAGCCGATGAGCGCCGCGTCGATCACAGCCCCCACGCCGCCCTGGCGGCGCTACCTCGCGCTCACCAAGCCGCGCATCCTGCCCATGGTGATCGTGACGGCGCTGCCGATCTTCGGGCTCGCGGCCGCCGGCGCGCCGCCGCTCGCGAGCTCGCTCGGCGTGTTGCTCGGCATCGTGCTGGTCGCGGCCGCGGCGAATACGCTCAACATGTACGTCGAGCGCGACCGCGACGCCCTGATGGAACGCACGCGGCGCCGGCCGTTGCCCGCGGCCGAGCTCGCGCCGCGCGCGGCGCTGCTCTTCGGGCTCGCGCTCTCGGTCGGCGGCACGGCCGTGCTCTGGCTCACGGGCGGCGGCCTGGCCGCGGCGCTCGGCGTGGCAAGCATCCTGTTCTACGTCTTCGTCTACACGATCTGGCTGAAGCCGCGTTCGGTCTACAACGCGGTGATCGGAGGCGCCGCCGGCGCCGCCGCGCCGCTGATCGCCGACGCTGCCGTGAACGGGAGCGTGGGGCTTCCCGGCCTGCTCCTCTTCGCGATCGTGTTCTTCTGGCAGCCGCCGCACGTCTGGGCGATCGCGCTCTATCGCCGCGACGACTACGCCGCCGCCGGCATTCCGATGCTGCCCGCCGTGGTCGGGCCCGAGCGTACGCGGCGGCGCATGGTGGTCTACACCGTCGGACTCGTGGTCGTGACGCTCCTGCCGGGCGTGCTCGGCCTCCTCGGGCCGCTCTATCTCGCCGCGGCAGCGGCGCTGGGGGCGTGGTTCCTGTGGCGGTGCGTCAGTCTGGTGCGCGAGCGCAGCGACGCCGCAGCCCGCGCCGTGTTCCGCACCTCGCTCGTCTACCTCGCGCTCCTCTACGCCTCGATGCTCGCCGACCTCGTGCTCCACTGAGATGCAAGGGCCGCCGACCTTCGCGCGGGGGGCGAGGCCGCGTCCCGCGCAGCGAGGCGCAGCCGAGCGAAGTCGAAGATGGATCTGTCGTTTCTCCCGGGCGTCAACGCGGCGCTGAACCTCGTCTCGACCGTGCTGCTCGTGGTCGGACGGATCTGGATCCGGCGCGGGCGGGTGGTCGCACACCGGCGCGCGATGCTCGGCGCGTTCGCCGTCTCGAGCCTGTTCCTGATCCTCTACGTTGCGCACAAGGCCTGGCGCGGCTTCGAGCACACGCCCTTCCACGGCGAGGGCGTCCTCGGCGCGCTCTACCTCGCGATCCTGTTCAGCCACCTCGTGCTCGCGATGACGGTGCCCGTGCTCGCGCTCCGTCTCGTGCAGCTCGGCCTCTCGGGGCGCATCGACCGGCATCGCCGGCTCGCCGTCGTCGCCTGGCCCATCTGGCTCTACGTCTCGGTCACCGGAGTGCTGATCTACCTGCTGCTCTATCCGCTCAACCCGGCGCCCGCATGAGGTTTTTCCGCCGCGTCATCTTGACGAACAGGAGCAGGCCGCTCACACTCCGCCGCGTTTCTGGCCGGCGGCCCGCGCCGGCCGCTCGGGGATGGAAGAGGGGCATGAACAGGGGATACCGGGCTGCCTTCGTCTCGCTGGCGCTCGCCGCCGGCCTCGGCGAGGCGGCGCTCGCCCAAGACCTGGAGCGGGGTCGCGAGCTGTTCGAGCTGTGCGCGAGCTGCCACGGCGCGGAGGGCCAGGGCAACGAGTTGTTCCAGGCTCCCGCGATCGGCGGGTTGCCCGCCTGGTACCTGGAGCGTCAGCTCATGATGTTCCGCGACGGTGTGCGCGGCACGCAGTTCGACGACCTCCTCGGCATGCGGATGCGCCCGATGGCCCTCTCGCTGCGCACCGAGCACGGCGACGACCTGAAGGACGTCGTGGCCTATGTGGCATCGCTCCCCAGCGTGAAGCCCGCGCCGACGCTCCAGGGTGGCGACGCGACGAAGGGCGCCACCCACTACGCCGTGTGTCAGGCGTGTCACGGGGCCGCGGGCGAGGGCGTGCAGGCGACGAACGGGCCGCCCCTCGCGAACCAGGACGACTGGTATCTGCTCTCGTCCATCCAGCGGTACAAGGCGGGCGTGCGCGGCTCGAATCCGGCCGATTCGAACGGCGCGGTGATGCGCGGCATGGCGGCCATCCTCCAGGACGAGCAGGCGATGAAGGACGTCATCGCCCACATCATCAGCCTCCGAGGGGCAGGGAACTAGGAGCGGAGATGGCGAAGGCCTACAAGCCGGACGAGTACGCGACGCGGACGTTCCTCATCTCGATGGGTGTGATCGTGGCCTGGATCATCGCCGCATTCCTCTTCGTGATCCTGGCGGATTGAGGGCGTCATGATCGAACGCTGGGTGGTCCAGGGATCGACCTACGCGGCCGACATCGACGGCATCATCTGGCTCATCGCCGTGCTGGTCGGCTTCTGGTTCCTGGTCGCCGAGGGTGTGTTCTTCTGGCTGATCGTGAAGTTCCGCGCGCGCGATGGCCAGCGCGCTCAGTACATCACGGGCGAGGAGGCGAAGCAGAAGCGATTCATCGCGTGGCCGCACTACCTGGTGCTGGTCTGTGACGTGTTCATCGTGGTCGGGGCGGTGCGCGTCTGGGTGGAGGTGAAGCAGTCGCTGCCCTCGGAGGCCGAGGCACAGCGCGTGCGCGTCATCTCCCAGCAGTGGGCGTGGAGCTTCGTGCACCCCGGCGCCGACGGGAAGCTCGAGAGCGCCGACGACATCCGCACGGTGGACGAGCTGCACATCGAGGTCGGGCAGAAGTACATCTACGAGCTCGAGTCCCGGGACGTGCTGCACAGCTTCTCCGTCCCGGTCTTCCGCCTGAAGCAGGACGCCGTGCCCGGGCGCGTGATCACGGGCTGGTTCGAGGCGACCGTGACCGGCACGTACGACATCCAGTGCGTCGAGATCTGCGGCATCGGTCACGGCATGATGGCCGCCCGCATCGTGATCGAGTCGCCCGAGCAGCACGCGGCGTGGATCGCGAGCCATTCGGCGGCGCAGCTCGCCGCCCGAACGCGCTAGCCCACGAGCCGAAGGACCCACCCATGGCCGAGCACGCGACACCGCATCACGCCCACGAGGAACATCACGAAGAGGGCTGGGTCAAGAAGTACCTGTGGTCGACGGACCACAAGATCATCTGCTTCCAGTACATGTTCACCGGCATGTTCATGGCCCTGATCGGGGGCTTCTTCTCCTACGTCTTCCGCATGCAGACGGCCTTCCCCGGCATCGAGGTGCCCCTCTACGGGATGGTGTCGGCGGCCGAGTACAACGGGCTCATCACCAGCCACGGCACGATCATGATCTTCTGGGTCGCCATGCCGGTGCTGGTGGCCGCGTTCGGGAACTACCTGATCCCGCTGATGATCGGCTGCGACGACATGGTGTTCCCGAAGATCAACCGGCTCTCCTACCAGGTGTTCTTTCTCTCCACGGTCGTGCTGCTGTCGTCGTTCTTCGTCGACGGCGGGCCTTTCGGCGGCGCCTGGACGGCCTACCCGCCGCTCTCGGCGAACGCTGCCTGGAACAACACACCGCTCGGCGCGTCGCTCTGGGTGCTCGCGGTGGCGCTCGAGTTCGTGGCCTTCCTGCTCGGCGGCATCAACTTCATCACCACGGCGATGAACTCGCGCGCGCCCGGGATGAGGTACACCGACATCCCGATCGTGGTCTGGTTCATCGTGATCGCGAGCATGCTGTTCATGTCCTCCGTCGGTCCGCTGATCGCCGGCGCCGTGATGCTGTTCATGGACCAGCAGGTGGGCACCGGCTTCTTCGATCCCGCCCGCGGCGGCGACCCCGTGCTGTGGCAGCACCTGTTCTGGTTCTTCGGCCATCCCGAGGTCTACGTGGTGCTGCTGCCGGCGATCGGCATCACGGCCGAGATCATCACCGTGTTCTCGCGCAAGAAGCTGTTCGCCTACCGGACGGTCCTCTTCACGGCGATCGCCACGGGCGTGCTTTCCTTCACGGTCTGGGCGCACCACCAGTTCATCGCCGGCATCGACCCGCGCATGGCCCACATCTTCACGATCACCACGCTGCTGATCTCGGTGCCGATCGCGGAGATGATGTTCGTGTTCATCGCCACGCTCTACGGCGGCTCGATCACGCTCTCCACGCCGATGTTGTGGGCGCTCGCGTTCGTCGGCGAGTTCCTGATCGGCGGCGTGACGGGCATCTTCCTCGGGGCGAGCGGCGCGGACATCTACTTCCACGACACCTACTTCGTGCTCGCCCACTTCCACTACACGTTCTTCCCGATCGCCATCATCGGCACGTATGCGGGCGTCACCTACTGGTTCCCGAAGATGTTCGGGAGGATGATGAACGACACGCTGGGCAAGTGGCACTTCTGGCTCACGATCATCCCGTTCAACTTCATCTTCATCCCGCTCTTCGTGCTCGGGGCGGCTGGCGAGCACCGGCGCATCTACAACTACCAGAACTTCCCCGAGCTCTCGGGGGAGTGGTTCTTCGCGCTCCGCGAGCTGGCGACGGTCGCGCTGATCATCATGCTGCTCGCGCAGGTGATCTTCTTCGTGAACGTCTACATCAGTCTCCGGAGCGGCAAGAAGGCCGGGAAGAATCCGTTCCGGGCCAATACGCTCGAATGGCAGGCCGAGTCGCCGCCGCCGCACGGGAACTTCGCCGAGTTGCCGACGGTGTATCGCGGCCCCTACGAGTACAGCGTGCCGGGCCGCGCCGAGGACTACTGGCCGCAGAACGCGCCGACCTGAGGAAGCGGACGACATGAGACCCATCGCGACGACCCGCAGCGCAGCAGGAATCCCCACCGGCCTCCTGGCCGTCTGGTGGGTGCTCGCCTCGGAGATCGTGATCTTCGGCGGGCTGCTCGGCTCGTACATCATGTACCGGCTCGCCCACGACGCCTGGGCGGAGCAGGCCGCGGCCACCAACGTCTGGATCGGCGCCTTCAACACGTTCGTGCTGCTCACCTCGAGTCTCACGGCAGTGCTCGCGCACCAGGCGGCGGAGCGGGGCGACGGGAAGCTCGCGGCGAAGCGCCTCTACTACACCTGCATCGGCGCCGCGACCTTCATCGTCGTCAAGGCCTTCGAGTGGACCACCGAGATCCAACACGGCTTCACGATCACCTCGAACACGTTCTGGTCCTTCTACTACACGGCCGCGGGGCTCCACGCGCTCCATGTGATCGCGGGCGCGATCCTGATGCTCTTCGTGGCGGCCGACGCCAAGAAGGGCCGTGAGCTCCACCGCGTCGAGCTCATCGGGATCTACTGGCACTTCGTGGACATCGTCTGGATCTTCCTCTTCCCGCTCCTCTACATCGCGAAGTAGAGCGGAGTCCTTCATGTCGGAACACGCCGCGCACGCCGAAGGCCATCACGTCAACTACGTCCGGATCTGGCAGATCCTGCTGGTGCTTCTCGTGATCAGCGTGCTGGGCCCGATGATCGGGATCAAGATCGTCACCCTGATCACCGCGTTCGGGATCGCGGTGGTGAAGGCGTATCTGGTCGCGAAGAACTTCATGCACCTGAACCTCCAGCCCCGCTACGTCGTCTACATCCTCGGCACGACCCTGGTGTTCATGCTGCTCTTCTACGCCGGCACGGCGCCCGACGTGATGAAGCACTCCGGCGACAACTGGGTGAAGCCCGACGTCGTGCAGCCGTCCGCGCCGCACCACTAAGGCGGCGTGCCCGTGACACCCAGGCGCACCGCTCCGCTTCGGGTCGTCGCGAACCCGCGGCCCACGCCCCTGGTGCCGAACGCGGTGCTCGGCATGCTGATCTTCATCTTCACCGAGGCAATGCTCTTCGCCGGCCTGATTAGCGCGCACACGATCGCGCGCGCCTCGTCGGTGGTCGGTTGGCCTCCGCCGGGGCAACCGCGGCTCCCGTTCGAGGAAACGGCGCTGAACACCGCCGCCCTCCTGCTGAGCGGAGTCGCGGTGTTCGCCGCGCAGCGCCTGCTGCTCCGCAACCGCCCGCGCGCGTTCCAGACCCTCGCCCTCGGCATCGCGCTCGGCGCCTTCTTCGTGGGCTTCCAGGGTGTCGAGTGGGTCGGCCTGATCCGGGAGGGACTCACCCTCACCTCGAGCGTGCACGGCGCGTTCTTCTACCTGATCGTGGGGATACACGCGCTCCACGCGGTCGGGGCGCTCGCCGCGCTCGGCTGGGCGGGTCTGCGCCTCCGGCGCGGGCTCATGCCGGCGAACAGCTTCGCCGCGGTGGCGCTGTTCTGGTATTTCGTGGTGGGCGTGTGGCCCGTCATCTACCTTCGCGTCTACACGTGATGCGATCGATCCTCGCGAGCGTTCTCTCCGGCCTGCTCCTCCTCGCGCCCGAGCTGGCGCGTGCCTGCGCCGTCTGCGGCGCGGGCGCCGACGAGGATCAGAGCCGGACGGCCTATCTGCTGACCACCGTCGTGTTGTCCGCGCTGCCGCTCGCCATGCTGGGCGGCGTCCTGCTCTGGCTGCGCCGCCAGCAGCGCAAGGGGACGGACCTTTTCGTTGACAGAACCGAGCCGTGAGTTGGCTTCGAGTCGCGAACTGTCAACGAAAAGGTCCGTCCCCGCCTAGACGACGACGTTGACGAGCCGGCCGGGCACCACGATCACCTTGCGCGGCGCCTTCCCGGCGAGGTGACGCTGCACCGTCTCGTCCCCGAGCACGGCTGCGCGGACGCTGGCCTCGTCGGCGTCCTTCGGAACGCGCACCTCGCCCCGCCGCTTGCCGTTCACCTGCACCACGAGCGTGACCGTCTCGTCCACGAGCAGCGCCGGGTCGGCCTCGGGCCACCGCGCGAGTGCCACGCTCTCCGCGTGGCCGAGGCGGTGCCAGAGCTCCTCGGCCAGGTGCGGCGCGAACGGCGAGAGCATCTTCAGGAACGCTTCGCCCGCCTCGCGGGGGAGCGGCGCATCCTTGGCGACGTCCCGCGACCAGACCATCAGCTTCGAGATCGCCGTGTTGGGCTGGACGGCCTCCATGTCGGCGGTGACCGCCGCGATCGTGCGCGCCGTGAGGCGCTGCTGCTCGAGCGTGCCGGGGCCCGCGGGCAAGGCGCGCGGCGGCTCGCCCGCGGCGTCCTCCTCCACGAAGAGCCTCCACGCGCGTTGCAGGAAGCGGAAGCAGCCGGGGATTCCGTCGGTGGCCCAGGGTGCGCCCTTCTCGAGCGGGCCCATGAAGAGCTCGTAGAGCCGCATCGCGTCGGCGCCGTACTCCGCGATCACCTCGTCCGGCGAGATCACGTTGCCGCGGCTCTTGGACATCTTCTCGACCACCTCCTCGAGCGGAAGATCGTCGAGCGCCGGATGGAGCGGTGTGCCGTCGGGGGCGAAGCGGACCTGCTCGCGCTTGAGCCAGCGCGCCTTCACCTCGGCGCCGGTGGCGACCGCCACTGCGCGCTCTCCCTCGATCCGCACCGCGGCGCTCGGGTAGACGCGCGCCTTCACGTTCGGGTCGTCGTGGAGGTTGTCGTCCCAGTAGCGGTAGCTGTAGCCGAGGATCATGCCGGGGTTCAGCAGCCGCTGGAACGGCTCCTTCGTGTGCACGAGGCCGGCATCGTGGAGGACCTTGTGCCAGAAGCGTGCGTAGAGGAGGTGGAGCACGGCGTGCTCCGCGCCGCCCACGTAGAGGTCCACCGGCATCCAGTAGCGCTCGGCCTCGGCCGACCAGGGCAGCGCCTCGTTCCTCGGGTCGCAGAAGCGGAGGAAGTACCAGCAGCTCCCTGCCCAGTTGGGCATGGTGTTCGGGTCGCGCCGCGCCGGGCGGCCCGTCTCGGGGTCGCGCGTCTGGATCCAGTCGGGGGTACGCGAGAGCGGCGTCTCGAACTCTTCGGTCGGCCGGAAGTCCTCGAGCTCGGGGAGCAGCAGGGGCAGCTCGGAGTCGGGGAGGGGCTTCGTGGTGCCGTCCTCGAGGTGGAGCACCGGGAAGGGCTCGCCCCAGTAGCGCTGCCGGCTGAAAAGCCAGTCGCGGAGCTTGTAGGTGATGGCGCCACGGCCTGTGCCGTTCGCCTCGAGCCACTCGATCATGCGGCGCTTCGCGTCCGGGGTGGCGAGGCCGTCGAGCAGGCCCGAGTTCATCGCGACGCCGTCGCCGACGAACGCGGCGCGCATCGGGTCGCCGCCTGCGACGACCTCGCGGACCGGGAGTCCGAACTTCTTCGCGAACGCCCAGTCCCGCTCGTCGTGGCCGGGCACGGCCATGATCGCGCCCGTCCCGTAGCTCGCGAGCACGTAGTCGGCGATCCAGACCGGGATGCGCTCGCCGTTCACGGGGTTCGTCGCGTGGGCGCCGGTCGGGACGCCCGTCTTGTCCTCCGCCTCGGCCATACGCACGCGCTCGCTGCGCCGCGCGGCCTGTTCGACGTACGCCTCGACCGCGGCGCGCTGGGCCGGCGTCGTGATCTCCGCGACGAGCGGATGCTCGGGTGCCAGCACCATGTAGGTGGCGCCGAAGAGCGTGTCGGGGCGCGTCGTGAACACCTCGATCTCGCGGTCCGATTCCGCGACCCGAAAGCGGACGCGCGCTCCCTCGGAGCGACCGATCCACTCGCGCTGCATCTTCTTGATGTTCTCGGGCCAGTCGAGCTCGTCGAGATCGTCGAGCAGGCGCTCCGCGTACTCGGTGATCCGCAGCATCCACTGCTTCATCGGCAGGCGGACCACCGGGTGTCCGCCGCGCTCGCTCTTGCCGTCGATCACCTCCTCGTTCGCGAGCACGGTGCCGAGCGCCGGGCACCAGTTCACGGGCACCTCGGCCTCGTAGGCGAGGCCGCGCTCGAGGAGCCGCGCGAAGATCCACTGCGTCCAGCGCACGTAGCCGGGGTGCGTGGTGTCGATCTCGCGGTCCCAGTCGTATGAGAGGCCGAGGCTCTGGAGCTGGCGCCGGTAGGTGTCGATGTTGCGGCGCGTCGTGACGCGCGGGTGGGTGCCCGTCTCGAGGGCAAACTGCTCGGCCGGCAGGCCGAAGGCATCCCAGCCCATCGGGTGCAGCACGTTGAAGCCACGCATGCGCTTGTAGCGCGCGATCGCATCGGTGCTGATGTAGCCCTTGGGGTGCCCGACGTGGAGCCCCTCGCCGGACGGGTAGGGGAACATGTCGAGCACGTAGTACTTGGGCCGCGCCGGGTCGACCTCGGCGCGGAAGGTGCGCTGCTCGACCCAGTGGCGCTGCCAGCGGCCCTCGATGGCCTTCGGGTCGTACGGCATGGCGCCGGAGGTTGCCGAGCGGCCTGTTTGGAGTCAATCCGGCCGCGGCAACGCTGCTAGCCTCCTCCCGTGTCCGAGCAGCGCGAGCCCGAGCTGATCGTGATCTCCGACGGCACCGGCGAGACGGCGGTGGCCGCGGTGCGCGCCGCGGCCACGCAGTTCCTGGAGCGGTTCCGGGTCCGGACCTTCGGCGAGACGCGTCACGAGTCGCAGGTGCGGCGCGTGATGGACCGCGCCGCCGAGGACGGCGCGCTCGTGGTCTTCACCGTGGTGAACGAGTCGATCACGCGCCTGATCCGCGAGCTCGCGCTCGAGAAGGGTGTCCCTGCCGTCGATCTGCTGGGCCCGCTCATCTCGGCCCTCGCGAACCACTTCAAGCTCTCGCCCCAGCTCCGGCCCGGCATCCTGCACGGCTTCTCCGAGGACTACTTCCGGCGGATCGAGGCCGTCGAGTTCGCGGTGCGCCACGACGACGGCGCGAACCTGCACACGCTGTTCCAGGCCGACCTGGTGCTGGCGGGCGTATCGCGCACCTCGAAGACGCCGCTCTCCATGTACCTGGCGCAGCGCGGCTACAAGACGGGGAACGTGCCGATCGTCCCCGGTATCGATCCGCCGCGGGAGCTGCTCGAGATCGACCGCCAGAAGGTGGTGGGCCTGATCTCGGACGCCGACTCGCTGCTCGAGATCCGCCGCGCGCGGATCCGTCAGCTGCGCGCCTCACCCTACCTGGCATACGCCGACCCGAGCGCCGTGCACGACGAGCTCGCCCGCGCGCGGGAGCTGTTCCGCAGCCAGGGCTGGCGGATGGTGGACGTCACCGGGAAGGCCGTCGAGGAGGCCGCCGCGCGTATCCTCGAGATCCATCAGGAAGGCCAGCCGGCGTAGTCCGCGCCGGACCCTTCCCCTAGCATCGCCCAGCCGTGGCCCACCACCTCGAGCTTCCCGTCTGGACCGTGCTCCCCTTCGTGGGCCTCCTGCTCTCGATCGCGATCCTGCCCCTCGCGGCGCCCCATTTCTGGGAATCGAACCGCAACAAGGGGAGCGTGGCGGCGCTCTTCGGCGTCCCCGTGGCGCTCTACCTGCTGGTCGCGCACGGGGCCGGTGGGCTTCACGAGCTCGAGGAGAAGGCGAAGGAGTACGTCTCCTTCATCTTGCTCCTCGCGTCGCTGTTCGTGGTGACGGGCGGCATCTTCGTGCGCGGCTCGCTCTCGGGAACGCCGCTCGTGAACACCGGCTTGCTCGGGCTGGGCGCCCTGCTCGCGAGCTGGATCGGCACCACCGGCGCCTCCGTGCTGCTGATCCGTCCGTTGCTCCGCGCAAACGCGACGCGCCAGCGCACGGCGCACATCGTGGTGTTCTTCATCTTCACCGTCTCGAACTGCGGCGGGCTGCTGACGCCGCTCGGCGACCCGCCGCTCTTCCTCGGCTTCCTGAAGGGCGTGCCGTTCGGCTGGACGCTCGGGCTCTGGCGCGAGTGGCTGGTGGTGAACGGCGCGCTCCTCGTGATCTTCAACGTGTGGGACCAACGCGTGCTCGCGGCCGAGGAGCGCGCGCGGCCGGGCGCGCAGCTCGAGGACGTGATGCGCCACCTTCCGCTCGGCGTGGCGGGGAAGCGCAACTTCTTCTTCCTCGCCGCGCTCGTGGCGGTGATCTACGCAGCCGGGCAGGGGCTCGGGAACGCCGGCGAGCCGTGGCCCTTCGGCGTGCAGGAGGCGCTGATGGCGCTCGTGACGGGGCTCGCCTTCGCCGTCACGCCGCACCGGATCCGCGCCGCCAACTCGTTCGGCTTCGGGCCGATCATCGAGGTGGCCGTCCTCTTCGCCGGCATCTTCGTGACGATGGCGCCGGCGCTCCTCCTGCTGAACGCGAACGCGGGGCGCTTCGGCCTCGAGGAGCCCTGGCAGTTCTTCTGGGCCGCGGGCCTGCTCTCGTCGTTCCTCGACAACGCCCCCACCTACCTGACCTTCGCGGCCACCGCCTGCGGGCTCGACGGCATCGCGCTCGAGGGCCGCTACCTCGGCGAGTATCTCGCGCTCGGCCCGAGGGCGGCCGAGACGCTCGCGGCGATCTCCGTAGGCGCGGTGTTCATGGGCGCGAACACCTACATCGGCAACGGGCCGAACTTCATGGTGAAGGCGATCGCCGAGGAGAACAGCGTCCGCATGCCGAGCTTCTTCGGCTACATGGCCTACTCGGGCGCCGTGCTGATCCCGCTCTTCGGGGTCGTGACCTGGCTGTTCTTCCGCTGAGGGTCGCGCTCAGTCGATCAGGCCCTTCTTGCGCTCGAGCTCCCGTTGCAGCTTGATCGCCTCGCGCTGCTCGTCCGTCAGCTCGGCCACCGTGCCCATGGTGCGGGTGCCCAGCGCCGAGAAGAAGGCCGGCACGATGGTGACGGCGCCCAGCATGTTGAACACCATCAGGATGCTGAGCAGCTGCGCCATCTCGGCCTGGAAGCGCAGGTCCGAGAAGCTCCAGAGCACGATGCCCGCGACGATCGTGGTGGCGGTGAAGCTCACCGCCATGCCCGTGGTCCGGATCGCGCGCCGGCACGCCTCGTCCACGTCGAGCGTGTCGGCGTACTCGAAGCGGATGCGGTCCGCGATGTAGATCGCGTAGTCCACCCCGATCCCCACGCCCACCGACTGCACCGGCAGCGTGTTGATGTTGAGCCCCACGTCGCGGATCGCCATGTAGGCGAGCGAGAACATCGTGGCCGTCGCCACCTGCACCACCACGATGCCGCCGTTCAGCGGCGAGCGATAGGTGATCGACTGGAGCACGAAGATCACCGCGAAGATCAACGCGATGTTCGCGACGTGGCCGCGCTCCACTTCGTCGTTCACGGCGGCGAGAATGCCCATGATTCCGCCCGCCATCACGAACTGCATGCCGCGCGTCCAGGAGTTGGTCTGCTGGTACTTGGGCTCGCCCTCGACGGCCTTCATGTCGTGGACGATCAGGTCCTTCGTGTTCACACCCAGAGCGCGGATGCCGTGCTCCTCGCTCTCCCACCACCAGTCGACATCGCCGTCGCTCCAGTCCTCCAGAGAATCGGGCCACGGGAAGAAGTCGCCCTCCTCGACGGCGTCGCGCTCCTCCTCGTAGTCGGCGATCGCGCCCTCGCGGAACTCCTCCAGCCAAGCCGGCAGCTCGGCCGAGCCGTTCACCCGATTCACCTCGAGCGGTTCGTAGCTGCCGTCCTTCTGGCGGAGCTGGACGGTCATGGTGTGCGTGCGGGTGGGAAGCATCGGGCCGAGCATGTAGTAGAGCTTGTCGAGCAGGGACTCCTTGCTGAAGAACCCCGCTTCGGGCTCGGCCTTGTTCACGTCGAGGCGGACGATCACCTCGCCGATCGGGTTGCGCTTGATGTAATGGTCCGCGGCCATCACGACCTCGCGGATCGTCTCGCCCTTGTGGTCGCGGTAGATCAGCGAGATGTTCGCGTAGCGCCCGTCGTCGGTCATGAACGGGCGCAGGAAACCGGGCGCGCCGTTCTGGCGCAGCTGGAAGAGCGCCGAGCGCACGCTCCCCGAGTCGTCGGGGATGAACGACCACTTCGGGTCGCCGAAGTGGTTCTGTCCCCAGTACGCCTTGAGGAAGGGCACCACCGAGACGGTGGCGCCGAGCGGCGTGTTCGCCGCCATGAAGCGCTCGAGCTCCTCCATGCGGCGGATCGGCTCGGCGTCGCCGCTGGCGTCCTTCTTGTCGCCGTCCGCGTAGATCTGCATGACGTCCACGCCGCCGAACTTCTCGGCGATCATTCCAGTCGCGACGTTGAACTCGTGATCGGGCCAGAGGAGGGGCGTGCCCGGCGTGGACTCACCGATCTTCGAGTAGAAGAGGGTGATCCAGGTGGAGATCGCGAGGATCGCGAGGGACCCGAAGACGACGGAGTACTTTCCGACGGGAATCGTGACGAACCTGCCGACGCTTCGCATCAGCCGGATCATGAAGGGCGGCAGGAAATGGGCGCTGTCGTGGGGCGCCGGCATGTAGCAGATCAGGATCGGGTGCAGGATCTCGACGGTGATCAGGATCGAGACCACCCAGAAGGCGCCGAACTCACCGAGGTCCCGCATCTGTGGAATCGTGGTCACCATGATGACCAGTAGGCCGGCGACGTCGGTGATGATGCCGAGCGTGCCCGGAACGATCAGCTCGCCCATGGCCACGGCGGCGACCTCACGCTTCGCCACGTCGGGGTCGCCGTAGCGCGGCAGGTGCAGCTCGTAGTCCTCGAAGAATCGCTCGGCCATCTGCACGGTGTGCGAGGTGGCGCGCGCGGTGATCAGCATCGGGATCACGAGGATCAGCGGATCGAAGGTGATGCCGCGCCAGCCGCAGTAGCCGAGCCCCCAGATCGTGGTCGCGACGGCACAGATGAACGGGAGCGCGACGCCGTGCACGCGCCGGAAGTAGAGGAGCAGCAGCGCGAAGGTCGCGACCACCGTCAGCATGACGTAGAGGCCGATCTGGAAGGCGTACTTCAGCACCCAGCCGACCAGCACGGGTACGCCCGACAGGTAGATCTCGTGCTTCCCGTCCTGCTCGACCTCCTTGATCAGCAGCAGGTGGTCGAAGACCGCCTGATAGACCTCCCGGCCCGAGAGGCGATCGGTCACGAAGTCGGCCGTGATCAGGGCGGCCTTCTCGTCGTAGGAGACGAAGCGACCGAAGATCACGGGCGGATTCTGGCGCACGATCTCGCGGAGCGCGTCCGCCTCTTCCTGCGTCTGCGGCACCTTCTTCACGAGCAGGCGGTTCTCGATCGCGCCGTCTGGCTGGATCTCGAACACACGGGTGCTGCGGTGGGTCACCGACCGGACCTGGTCGTGGTTCACCGGGTACGGCGGGAACCTCTGGTCGAGCCGTTTGATGATCTGGAACGCGGTGAGCTGTTCGCCCGCGGCCTCCGCCTCCTCCTCGATCACGCTGCGGTACTCGTCGCGTGCGTCGGTCTGGCTGTCGAAGGAGGGGAGCTTGTCGCTGGCCTCGACGCCGTCGATCGACTTCGTGATGCGGTCGATCTTCTGGAGCGTCTCGGGCGTGAAGATGGTGCCTTCCTTCACCACGAGGCCGATCGCCACGCCCGTTGCGGAGCCGAACTTCGCCGCGAACTTGTCCTGCGCGTTGATGAAGGGGTGCTCGGGCCACTGGTCGCGGGCGTTCGTATCGATGCGCACGACCGGGCCAGGCAAGCGCAGCCCGAAGCCGGAGAAGATCGTGTTCAGGATCGGATAGAAGAAGAACGCGGTGGAGAAGATCAGCAGCAGCGCGACGGCGCCGCGGTTGTGCATGATCCAGCGCGCCATCCGGATCGTGAAGGTCTCTCGCCCGTGGGTGTGGGGTGCTTCGGCCATGGATCCTCTCTTGCCGGGACCGGAGAGAACGCTCCCGGACGAGCATCAATACCACGTCCGGGCGGGGATCTGCACGGCAATTTCCGCCGGGGATGGCGCGCGGCGTCGAGGTCTTCGGCGGGATCCGGTAGAACGCCGGCCGGGAGGTCGAGTGGCCGAGACGGGCGCGCGACCGCGCGTCTTCGCGACTCGTCCCCTCCCCGGCGACGGGCTCGCGCGCCTCGCCGCAGCCGCGGAGCTCGAGGTCTGGCCGGGCCCTGGGGCGCCGCCACGCGAGGCGCTGCTCGCCGCAGCGGCGCGCGCGGAGGGCCTCCTCTGCCTGCTGACCGACCGCGTCGACGCGGCGCTCCTCGGAGCGGCGCCGCGGCTCCGGGCCGTCTCGAGCGTCTCGGTCGGCCTCGACCACGTGGACCTCGCCGCCGCCACAGCGCGCGGCATCCCCGTCGGCTTCACGCCGGGTGTCCTGACAGACACCACGGCCGAGCTGACCATTGCACTCCTCCTCGCGGCGGCGCGCCGTGTCGTCGAGGCAGACCGCTTCGTGCGCGAGGGTCGCTGGCGCGAGTGGGCGCCCGACCTGCTGCTCGGGCGCGACCTCGGTGGCGCGACGCTCGGCGTCATCGGCCTCGGTGCGATCGGCCGGGCGGTGGTGGTGCGGGCGCGCGCGCTCGGCATGACGGTGCTCGGCTGGAGCCGAGGGCAGACCGAGGTGCCCGGCGTCGAGGCGGTTCCACTAGACGCGCTCCTCGCGCGCTCCGCGTTCGTGACGCTCCACGTCGCGCTCACGCCCGAGACGCGCGGCCTGATCGGCGAGCGTGAGCTCGCGCTGCTTCCGCGCGGCGCCGTGCTGGTGAACACGGCGCGCGGCGGCATCGTGGACGAGGACGCGCTCGCTCGGGCGCTCGCGAGCGGCCAGCTCGCCGGCGCCGCGCTCGACGTCTTCGCCCGCGAGCCCCTGCCACCGACGAGCCCGCTCCTCTTCGCGCCGAACCTCGTGCTCGCGCCGCACATCGGGAGCGCGACGCTTCGGACGCGCGCGCGGATGGCGGAGCTCGCGGTCGCGAACCTCCTCGCCGCGCTCGCGGGCGAGCGCATGCCGCACTGCGCGAACCCCGCGGTGTACGGGCCTGACGCAGCTCGACGCTAGGGCGCGCAGCGCGCGAGGAAGGCGCGCGGCGACACGATCCGCGCGCCGCGGTGCCGCGCGCGGTCCGCGAGCTGGCGGTCGGCGGTCACCACCACGACGGCGGACGGATCGTCCGCCTGCCGCACCTCCGCGAGCAGCCACTCGTCGGCGGAGGGTGCGAAGACGACGCGCGGCCGCTCCGAGCGGAGCTCGGCGTCCGAGAGCGGTCCGCGGCCGTCGAACACCACCCAGAGCTCCGCCTCGGCGTCGTCGAAGCCGGCGACGCGGGCGAGGAGCCGCGCGCGCATCTCCTCGCGCCACCAGCCCTGCCGGTCGTTGCCGCGGAGCACGCCCGCGTGGAGCACGTTGAAGCCGTCGACCAGGACGCGCACGCCTTCTCCGCTCGCGGAGGCCGACGAAGTGTAGGAGCCGGCCGGCGCGAGGCCGGCGCCGGCCGCCGCCCAGAGGAGCCCGAATGCGAGCACCCCTGCCACGGCGCTCCCGGTTTCGAGCAGCCCCGCCGCGAGCGAAAGGATCCCGCCGTGCATTGCATCTCCCCCCGGCGGACCAGGCTCCACGCGGCGCGTGACAGCCGCGGTCACGCGGAGGCTGTCGGGGAAGCCCCTCGCTCTCGTGATAGGATGGCGCGCCTCGGGGGAAGGTGGAGGCGAGGGTGCGCGCACGGCGGATCGGGTTTCTCGGAGCTTGCGTGGCGGTGCTGGTGGTGGCGGGGGCGGCGAGCGCGCACCGGGGCGCGAGCGTGGAGTTCGTCTCGCCCCAGCCGGGACAGCTCTCGCTGCTGGGCCCGGTCGCGCTCGAGCTCCGGCTCGGCGACCGCGCGAAGGGCGCCGCGCTCGCCGTTCGAGTGGACGGCACGGCCCTTCCCGCCGAGTCGCTCGCGCGCGGCAAGCGGAAGCTCACCGCCGCGCTCTCCGATCTCGCCCCGGGCCGGCACACGCTCGAGGTGGACGTCACGGGCAAGCGCGGCACGCAGACGCACACCTCGTGGTTCGAGCTGGTCGAGCTCGAGAACCCCGACTCGTGCGAGGTGCTGAACGACGCCTCGTGCCTGCTGCCCTTCCCGTCCTCGCGCTATCTCGAGCCCGCGAAGACGAAGACCGGCTATCACGTCGTCTATCCGCCCGACGCGATGCCGCTCTACAACCGGCTCCAGGTGCCGGCCCAGTTCCCGCCGATCACGCTCGACACGCGGCGCGCGGACCCGAGCCCGTATCTCCAGAACGACGGCTTCAGCCCCACCGTGCAGGTGCTGATGAACTTCCCGGCGGGCGTCGACGTCGCGGCCTCGGACGCGCCGCGTGTCGACCCCGTGACGCGCACGTACGATGGTCGCGGGGGCGAGGAGTCGAGCCCGACCCTGCTGCTCGACCGCAAATCGGGCGGCCGCATCAACCACTTCATCGAGAACGATTCCCGCAGCACCGACCCCGCACGCCGCATCACCTTCCTCCGCGCCGGTGAGAGCCTGCTGCCGGGCCATCGCTACGTGGTGGCGGTGCGCAAGCTGGTCTCGCCGACGGGCGCACCCGTGGAGGCCGAGCCGGTGTTCGCCGCGATCCGCGACCGGAGGCCGTCCGACATTCCCGCGGTGGAGGATGCGCGGCGGCGGCTCGAGCCGGTGCTGCGCTGGCTCGCCCGCGAGGGTGTCCGGCGCGAGGAGCTCGTGCTCGCCTTCGACTTCGTGGTGTCGAGCGACCACTCGCTCACGCGCGAGATGCTCTCGATGCGCGACCAGGCCTTCGACTGGCTCGAGGAGCAGGTGGAGGACGGCGTCCAGACCTTCACGGTGGACGAGGTGCGGCCGATCAATGACACGTGCGACCCGGCCGGCTCGCCCGTCTGGCGCGAGGTGCGGGGCACGTTCCAGGTGCCGCTCTTCCTGACCAGCGATCCCTTCGGCGCCACGGCGAAGGTGCCCGGCTTCCTCCAGCGCAGCCCGCGCGGCAGGCCCGTCTGGCACACGCTCACCGCGGCCCCGTACGGCATCGCGATCCCGTGCACGGCGCTCGACTCGCCGCGGCCCGTCCTGGTGGTCGGCCACGGCCTGTTCGGCGACGGCCCGGGCGCGGTCTCCAGCCTGGCACGCTCCGGGATCTCGGGGCTCGACTTCGTCGCGGGCGGCACGAACTGGAGCGGCCTCTCGGCGCCCGACGTCGCCAACCTGTTCGACTCGTTCATCATCCGCATGATCGCGGACGTCGACGTGTTCGAGGCGCTGCCCGACCGGCTCCGCCAGGGCCAGCTCAACACCCTGCTGCTCGCACGCATGCTGAAGCGGGGCGTCTTCCACATGGACCCGACCTTCCGCAGGCAGGACGGCCGCGGCGTGATCGATACCTTTGCTCCGGCCTACTACTTCGGCGTGAGCCTCGGTGGGATCATGGGGACGATGTTCGCGGCGCTCACGCCCGACGTCCGGAAGCTGAACGTGGACGTGCCCGCGATCAACTTCTCGCTGCTGCTGCAGCGCGCCAAGCCCTTCAAGCAGTTCGAGATCTTCGTGGGCTTCGTGAACGGTGACCCGACCGAGCAGCTGATCGGGTACGGGCTGAACCACGAGCTCTGGGTGCGCGGCGAGCCCGCCGGCTACGCGAACCACGTGACCGGGGAACCGCTGGCGCCGCTCCGCGGCTCGCCGCGGAAGGAGGTGCTGGTCACGGCCGCGTGGCTCGATCAGCAGGTCTCGAATCTCGGCTCGCAGCTGCTCGCGCGCACGCTCCGGCTCGGCACGCTCGAAGGCTCGCTGCAGCGCGGGCTCCCCGGCATCCCCGACACCACGGGCCCGCAGGAGTCCGCATACGTCCTCTACGACACGGGCTCGTACGACCTCGCGAACGACGCGCACCGCCGCTTCATCCCGCCGATCGGCAACCGGCCGGCGCTGTCCGATGACAACCGCTGCGACCCGCACAACCAGCGCCAGGTCATCCCGGCCTCGATCGACCAGCTGCTCGGCTTCCTCACGCCAGACGGCCTGATCGAGAACTTCTGCGCCGACGGCGTGTGCGATGCATCGGAGCCGAACGAGCTCCCGCGCGGCGCCGTCGCGCCCTGCAATCCCCTCTGACACCGTTTCCCTCGCTGCGGGAACCGAGATCAGCTATCCACTGACGCCTCGGAGGGGAGGCGAGTGGTCGAAGTCGCTCGGCATGATGTCGTGATCGTGGGCGGCGGCTGCGCGGGCCTGCGCGCGGCGATCGCGGCCGTCGAAGCGGATCCGACGCTCTCCGTGGCACTGGTCTCGAAGGTCTACCCGATGCGGAGCCACACCGTCTCCGCCGAGGGCGGCGCGGCCGCGGTGCCGCCGAACGCGGTGGACGACAACCTCGAGAAGCACGCCTACGACACGGTCAAGGGCTCGGACTTCCTCGGCGACCAGCCCGTGATCCAGTACTTCGTCCAGGAGGCGCCGAAGGAGCTGATCCGGCTCGAGCACTGGGGCTGTCCGTGGAGCCGAAACGCCGACGGCACCGTGGCGACGCGTCCCTTCGGCGGCATGCAGACGCCCCGCACGTGGTTCGCGACCGACAAGGTCGGCTTCCACATGCTGCACGCGCTCTTCCAGCACTCGCTGCGTTTCGAGCGCATCGTGCGCTACGACGAGCACTTCGTCACGAAGCTGCTGGTGGAGGGCGGCCACTGCCGCGGCGTCGCGGCGCTCGACGTGCGCACCGGCGGCGTGCGCGCCGTGCTCGGGCGCGCCGTGATCCTCGCCACCGGCGGCGCGGGAAAGGTCTGGCCCTTCACCACGAACGGGAACATCAAGACGGGCGACGGCATGGCGCTCGCCTACCGCGAGGGCGTGCCGCTCGAGGACATGGAGTTCGTGCAGTACCACCCGACCGGGCTTCCGGGCACGGGCATCCTGATCACCGAGGCGGCGCGCGGCGAGGGCGGCTATCTGCTGAACTCCGAGGGCGAGCGCTTCCTCACCACGCGCGACTACGGTGTCGGCACGAAGGCCGAGCTCGGGCCGCGCGACATGATCTCGCGCGCCATCATCCAGGAGATCGAGGCGGGGCGCGGCATCTCGCTCCCGGGCAAGCTCGGCCAGTACGCGCACCTCGACCTCCGCCACCTCGGGCGCGAGAAGCTCGAGTCGCGCCTGCCCTTCGTGCTCGAGCTGTCGCGCACGTATGCCGGCGTGGACCCGGTGACGCAGCCGATCCCGATCCGGCCGGTGCTCCACTACATGATGGGCGGCGTGGCGGTGGACATCGACGGCGCCACCTCGATCGGCGGGCTCTACGCCGCGGGCGAGACGGCGTGCGTGTCGCTGAACGGCGCGAACCGGCTCGGCTCGAACTCGCTCACCGAGTGCCTCGTTTTCGGCGCGCGCGCCGGCGCCCACGCCTCCCGCTACGCCAAGGGGGCGTCTGCGGGGAGCGAGGCGGCGCTCGTCGAGCAGACGCGGGCCGAGGGCGCGCGGCTCGACTCGCTCCGCGGCCGCAAGCGCGGCGCCGAGACCGTCTCCGGCATCCGTCACGCCCTGAACGCGGCGATGGAGGCGGGCACGGGCGTCTACCGCGAGCAGGGTCCGATGCAGAAGGCGCTGGCCGAGGTGGCCGGGCTCGCGCGGCGCTTCGAGGACGTGAGCCTCTCGGACACGAGCAAGGTCTTCAACACCGAACTCACCGCGATGCTCGAGCTCCGCAACCTGCTCGATGTTGCGGGCGCCGTCGCCACGGCGGCGGTGAATCGCAAGGAGAGCCGCGGCGCACACGCCTGCCGCGACTTCCCGAAGCGCAACGACCAGGAGTACCTGCACCACTCGCTGGTGCACTTCTCCGAGGTCAGCCTGCGCTTCTCCACGAAGCCGGTGGCGCTCGGCGTGTGGGTGCCCGAAGAGCGGAAGTACTGATGGCCGAGACCGAGAAGAAGACGATCGTCGTGACCCGCTTCGACCCGGATCGGGACGAAGCGCCGCGGCAGGAGCGCTACGAGATCCCCGTCGAGCGCGATTGGAAGGTCCTCGACGCGCTCAACTACATCAAGGACGAGGTGGATCCGACGCTCTCGCACCGCTGGTCCTGCCGCATGGCGGTGTGCGGGAGCTGCGGCATGAACGTGAACGGCGAGCCCAAGCTCACCTGCAAGGACGCTCTCTCCGGCTACGGCGACGTGGTTGAGGTGACGCCGCTCCCGAACTTCCCGGTGATCCGCGACCTCGTCGTCGACATCGAAGGCTTCATGGACCGGCTCCAGAAGGTGAAGCCGTTCATCCTGCGAGCGAAGGAGCTCGCGGTGGAGGACGGGCCCACGCGGCAGAGCCCGGCCGAGCTCGACGACTTCCGCCAGTTCAGCATGTGCATCAACTGCATGCTCTGCTACGCGGCCTGTCCGGTGACCGCGAACGAGCCGGACTTCCTCGGCCCCGCCGCGATCGCGCTCGGCCACCGCTACAACCTCGACACGCGCGACCAGGGCCAGGCGGAGCGCAACCGGGTGTTCCGCGAGGACGGCGGCATCTTCGCCTGCTCCTATGCCGGGGAGTGCAGCCAGGTGTGCCCGAAGCACGTCGATCCCTCGGGCGCGATCCAGCAGGCGAAGCTCGCGAACGTGCTCGACTGGCTCACCGGGCTGGTGCTGCGGCGCGGAGACACGCGATGAGCCATTCACGCCCCGTCGTCGACGCCATGAAGCCGGCGCGGGCGGGCGCGACGCGCACGGCGCCGCCGCGCGCGCCCGACGGCTTCCCGCGCCGCGGCAACTACCCGGGCTACATCGCCTTCGGCTTCGGCGGCTTCTTCCTGATGACCGTTTCCTTCCTCGTGCTGCGCGCGGTCTGGGCGCTCGGGAACGGCGAGGCCGCCTGGAACCGCGTGCAGGCGAGCCTCCAGAACCCGCTCTACGTGATCTTCCACGCGCTGGCGTTCCTGTGGCTGTCGTGGTTCATCCTGCGGCTCTTCCGGCTGTTCCCGGCGACGCAGCCGAGGCGGATCGGCCCGTTCAAGCGCCCGCCCGATGCGCTCCTCGTCGCCGGCCTGAGCGCCGTCTTCGTCGCGGTGACCCTCGCGTTCGCGGCGATCCTCTGGGGGGCGCTCTCGTGAGGCGCGTGCTGCTCGTGCTCGAACCGGTGATCTGGCTGCTCTTCTCGGCGGGCATGATGGTGGGCGGGCTCCTGCTACCAGCTTGGGCGCTCGTGATGGGCGTGGCGGGTCCGCTCGGCATCGCCTCGACGGCGACGACCTACGACCACGCGTACGCGCTCGCGAGCCATCCGCTCGGCCGGTTCGTGCTGCTCGCGGCCATCGCGCTGCCGGTCTGGGGCGGCGCCCACCACCTGCGCCATCTCTGGCTCGACTTCGGCGGCCTCCGGAGCGACGGCCTGGTCGGCACGCTCTGCTACGGCGCCGCGCTCTTCGCGAGCCTCGCCGCGATCGTCGCCGTCGTGCGCCTCTAGTCTGTGACGGGGACGTTCATTGACTAGTTGACTTTCCTCCGAGGCGGGTGATCGATCGTGTCCGACTCGAAAAGTCAACTAGTCAATGAACGTCCCCGCTCGGGACGTCCCCGCTCGGGATCCCGGGTTCTCGAGGGGCTCCGCGTCCTCGACCTGACGCGCGTCGTCGCGGGCCCCTTCGCGACCGCGATCCTGGCCGACCTCGGCGCCGAGGTGATCAAGGTCGAGGCGCCGCGGACGGGCGACGACTACCGCCACGGCCCCGCGCCCGAGGGTGAGACCTCGCTCTCGTTCCAGAACACGAACCGCGGCAAGCGCTCGCTCACACTCGACTTCCGCGCGCCCGAGGGACGCGAGATCCTGCTGCGCCTCGCGGAGCGCGCCGACGCGCTCGTCGAGAACTTCCGCGCCGGCTACCTCGCGCGCTGCGGGCTCGGGCCCGACGCGCTCCAGGCGCGGAACCCGCGGCTCGTGGTGGCGTCGCTCTCGGGCTTCGGGGGCACCGGCCCGCGCGCGGGTGAGGCGAGCTACGACATCGTGGCGCAGGCCGCGGGCGGGCTGATGGCGCTCACCGGCCTCGAAGGCGGTGCGCCCCTCCGCGCCGGCGGTGCGCTCGCCGACTTCGTGGGTGGGCTCTACCTCGCGCTCGGCGTCGCCGCCGCGCTCCTCGAGCGCGAGCGTACGGGGCGCACGCGGGTGCTCGATCTCTCGAACCAGGACTGCATCTTCGCGATCACGGACTCGGCGGCGTCGATCTTCGCCGCGACGGGCGCGCGCATGGAACGGGTCGGGAACCAGCACCCCTTCACCGCGCCCTACGAGTGCGTCGCGACCCGGGACGGCTTCGTCGTGGTCGGCACCGCGAGCAACAAGCTGTTCCGGCGGCTCGTGACCGCACTCGGCCGCCCCGAGCTCGGGAGCGATCCGCGCTTCAAGCACCACCGCGCGCGCGCCGCGAACCGGCGCGAGATCAACGGCCTCCTCGCGGCGTGGGCTGGCCCCAAAACCACGGCCGAGGTGCTGACCGCGCTCGGCCCGGGCGGGGCGGACGTGCCGTGTGCCCGCGTCGCCGCGCCCGAAGAATTGCTCGACGATCCGCAGCTCCGCACGCGCGGCATGGTCGAACGCCACCCGCATCCGACGCTCGGTGAGATCGTGTTCCACGGCAATCCGCTCCGCTTCTCCGGCGCCGAGCCGCGCACCCGGGCGCTCGCGCCCGCGCTCGGCGAGGGGAACGACGAGCTCTACGGTGCGCTCGGGATCGGGCCCGAAGCGCGCGCGGCCCTCCGAGAGAAGGGCGTGATCTGAGCAAGCGAAGCGCGCAGTGAGCCGAAGGCGAACGGAGACGAAGGCCCGGCTGACGCTGCTCCGCGACCCGGCCTTCGCGCGCGTGTTCGCGGCGCGGAGCGTCTCGGCGTTCGGCACGGCGATGACGCCGGTCGCGCTCCCGTTCGCCGTGCTCGAGGATCTCGAGGGAACGCCCGGCGACGTCGGTATCGTGATCGCCGCGGGAGCCGGCGCTCAGGTGCTGGTGCAGATCTTCGGCGGCGCGCTCGCCGACCGCGGCTCGCGGAAGCGTCAGATGGTGCGGGCCGACGTGCTCGCGGCGCTCGCGGAGGGGCTGCTCGCCGCGCTCCTGCTCACGGGGAACGCCACGCTTCCCGCCGTGCTCGCGCTGCAGGTGCTGATCGGGATCGGCTTCGCGCTGCACTTCCCCGCCGCGGTGGGCCTCGTGCCGCTCGTCGTGCCGAGGGAGCGCCTCCAGCCCGCGAACGCGCTGCTCGCGCTCGCGCACAGCTCCGCGCTCGGGCTCGGCGCGGCCGCGGGCGGCCTCCTCGCGGCGCGCTTCGGTGCGGGCGTGGCGCTCGGCGTCGACGCCGCGACGTTCGCGGCGAGCGCGCTCCTCGTGGCCGGCGTTCGCGCGGGCCCGCAGCTGCGCGGCGCGGCGGCGAGCCTGCTGGCCGAGCTCCGCGCGGGTTTTCGCGAGTTCGTCGCGCACCGCTGGCTCTGGACGATCGTGCTCCAGTTCACGGTCATGACGACGGGTTGGTTCGGGACCTTCGCCGTGATCGGTCCGATCGTGGCGCAGCGCTCGCTCGGCGGCGCGGAGGCCTGGGGCACGATCGCGGCAGCGTTCGGCCTCGGCCTCGTCGTGGGTGGCGTCGTCATGCTGCGCGTGAACTTCGCCCGCCCCATGCTCGTGGCCACGCTCACCTGCTTCGGCGGCGCCCTGCTGCCGCTGCTCCTCTACACGCCGTCACCGCTGCTCTGGATCGCGGCGGGCGCCTTCGTGGCGGGCCTGGGCTTCGAGATCTTCAACGTCCTCTGGAACACGGCGCTCCACACGCACGTCGACCCCGCCGCGCTATCCCGCGTCTCGGCCTACGACGCGGTCGGCTCGATCGCGCTGGTGCCCCTCGGCGAGGTGCTCGCAGGCTTCAGCGTCGAGGCCTTCGGCGCGCCCGCCACGCTGCTCGCCGCCGCCGTCGCGATCGTCGTTCCGACGGCCGCGGTGCTCCTCGTGCCCGAGGTCCGTCACTTACGGAACGCGAAGTAGACGGCTCCCAGCACGCAGAGCGAGTCTGACGGCCACGGTTCCTCCGGCGGAGGCGGGGCGGACGCTAGCGACCCCGGGCTAGACTCGAATCCGTTTCGGTCGCTCGTCGGCCGCGCCGGAGAGAAGCCATGGCCCGCGTCGTGAAGCTCGGCATCAAGCGCCCCGCCTACCGCCCGCTCCTGCCCGACCCGGAGCCGCGCGAGGCCGCGTACACGATCATCTCCGTGGACGACCACCTGATGGAGGCGCCGCACGCCTTCGAGGGGCGGCTCCCGGCGCGGTTCGAGGAGCGCGCGCCGCGCGTCGTCGAGACCGAGGAGGGCCACCAGGTCTGGGTGTTCGAGGACACGCCCTACTTCCAGGTCGGCTTCATGTGCGTCGCGGGCCGCGCGAAGGAGGACCAGCGCGTCGAGCCCGCGCGCTTCGAGGAGCTCCGCAAGGGCGCCTGGGACGCCAAGGCCCGCATCCACGACATGGACATCAACGGCGTCTGGGCCTCGCTCAACTATCCGTCCGGCGTGACCGGCTTCGGCGGCACGCTCTTCTCGGAGGCGAAGGACAAGGAGCTCGGCCTCGCCTGCGTGCGCGCGTGGAACGACTACGTGTTCGAAGAGTGGCACGCGCCGTACCCCGAGCGGATCATCCCGCTCGGCATCACCTTCCTCGCTGATCCGGAGGCGGGTGCGGCCGAGATCCGGCGCAACGCGCAGCGCGGCTTCAGGGCGGTGACGATCCCCGAGCAACCGCATCGCCAGGGGCTCCCGCCGGTCTTCGACAAGTACTGGGAGCCGATCATCCGCGCCTGCGCGGAGACCGAGACGGTGCTCTCGCTCCACGTCGGCTCGTCGGGCTTCGCGAAGATGCCGCCGGGCGCGCCGATGCTCGAGCTCGGCGCCACGCTCTTCGGGCCGATGGCGATCGAGACGTGCGCCGAGTGGCTCTGGAGCGCGTGGCCCGTCCGCTATCCCACGCTCAAGATCGCGATCGCCGAGAGCGGCATCGGCTGGGTGGCCATGCTCGCCGACCGCCTCGACAACATCATGGCGCGCTCGGGCTACGGCGCCGGCTGGCCCGACAAGCAGCGCTCGCCCTCGGACGTGCTCCGGCAGAACTTCTGGTTCTGCCTGATCGATGATCCCTCGACGATCTCGACGCTCGACATGATCGGCGAGGACCACGTGGTGGTGGAGAGCGACTATCCCCACGGCGACGGCACGTGGCCCGACACGCAGGCGGTGATGCAGCGAATGCTCGGCGGGCTCCCGGCCGCGACGATCCGGAAGCTCACGCACGAGAACGCGGCGAAGCTGTACCGCCACCCGCTCCCGGCGCTCTGCCGGCCCTGATCGCGGGGCCGGTCCCGGCGAACTGGGGCCGAAACCGGCCCGCTCGGGCAGCGGTTACCCTCGACTGGATTTCTGGGGGAAGCGGCCCTCCCAGGGTGCGGTCGGTCGAACCCCCCGGTCCGTCCCGGAGGATCCCGTGCCCCCGCGCTTCCACTCGTTCTACTCGCTGATCGCCGACGGCGACAAGACCCGCAACGACGAGCCGCACCAGGTGCGCGACGGACTGGCCGGGAAGCAGATCGAGGAGGTCCTCCGCGGCGAGGGCTACGTCGCGGGCCGCGACCTGCTGAACTTCCCGCCGCAGCCGGGCGAGTCGACCACGGAGCTCGCGAAGATCGACACCTCGAAGTGTCGGACACGGGATCTCCTCTCCACCTCCGGACGGTTCGCGTTCAGCGATCACCTCGAGGGCCGGCGGAAGAAGGTGCCGCGCGGCGAGACCGATCTCGAGCAGGAGCTCATCGAGGAGTGGCTGCCGTACGTGTCGAGCGGCTCGCGGCTCCTGGTGCAGCTGAACCAGCGCCTCCACGACAAGCTGCCGGCCGGGTACGAGAACCGCCGCAGGATGGTGATCCACGAGGCCGAGCACGCCACCTACCGGGAGCTCTCGCGTTGCGACGGCTCCCCGCCTCGCCGCTACACGGGGGAGGAGGTGCGAACCCCGTTCTTCAAGCTGCGGCTGCCCCGGCTCCAGCAGCGGAGCTTCGGCTACCTCGGCATCTGGGGGATGAGCGGCATCACGACCCTGATCGGGGCGTGTCTCTGCCGCCACCGCCACCCGGAGCTCGTCACGAAGCCCGGCTTCGTGATGGCGGAGCTGGTGGGCGGTCACATCCCGGGGCGGCCCTTCGACCTCGACTGGGCCCTCGACTGGCGCCTCGAGGTGCTGATCGACGAGCCCGCCCCGCGGGTCCAGCCCGTGCGCAGTCTGCCCGCGGCCGGGCCTCGCCGGCCCGCGAGGACGGGTGGCGCTTCGGTCGCGAGCTGACTCATCTGGGTCGCGCCTAGCTGCGCGGCTGGACCGAGCCCGAGCCTCACGTGCTCCGCTGCGGGCGACGCGTCTTCGCGCTCCTCCATCGCAAGAGCATGCGTCTCCAGAAGGAGCTCTGGCCGTATCTCGTGCCGGGCTACGAGAACCACGCGTGCATCGACTACCGGGCGACGAACGGAGCGGTGATGCGCGAGCTCCGTCAGGGCCTGCGCGTTCGCGCGGAGAAGCCGCCGCTGGACGGCCGCACCTCGGCGTTCCTGCTCCACGATCGGCTCTGGGAGAACGGACCGAGCCTGATCGCGGCCTTCGCGATGGACGGCAACGCGGCCGTGGTCTGGGCGAAGCTCCTCGCGGAGCGGCATCCCGAGTGGCTGCGCGAGCCGGGCTTCCGCATGGTCGATCTCGTGCCGCAGCCGGTGCCCGTGCGACCGACTGTGCTCCGCTTCGCGTACGACTGGCGGATCGAGGTCGCGCTCAGCGTGCGCTTCTAGCACGCGCGGCTCCGGGCCGAGAGCGGGGTTCGGCCCGTTCCCTCGTGCGTGGCGAAGTCTCTCTAGGCTGCTCCTCGAACCCACACACGAGGAGCCCGCATGGTGGAGATCCGACCGAAGAAGAGCCGCAAGCCCGAGAGCGAGAGCCGCACCGCGCAGCTCGGCTGGGAGACCGCCGAGATCCTGCTCGCGTGCCCCGTCGTGGTCCGCCTGTATCTCTGGGGACCGCCGGGCGTCGGCAAGACCTGGTTTGCGTATCACAGGGGCGGGAGCGAGCGCGGCGTGTACGCGATTACCTGCACGCCGGAATCGGTGGCGAGCGAGCTGCGCGGCCACTTCATGCCGCAGCCCGGCGGCGGCTTCGAATGGCACGACGGCCCGGTCGTGCGCGCGCTCCGCGAGGGCGCACTGCTCGTGATCAACGAGATCACGCATGCCTCCGACGACGTGTTCTCCTTCCTGCACCCGATCCTCGAGTACCCCGAGACCGCGCGCGTCACGCTGCCCTCGAACGAGACGGTGAGGCCCGCACCGGGCTTCCGCTGCATCGCTACGGCGAACGTGTCGCCCGACGAGCTGCCGCCCGCGCTGCGCGACCGCTTCGATGCGGTCCTCGAGCTCCGCGGGCCCCACCCGGAGGCGCTTGCGCAGCTCTCCGAGCCGCTGCGCGAGGTCGCGCGGCGCGGCTTCGCGCTCGACGGCGGCCGGAGCGTGAGCCTCCGCGCCTGGCTCGCGCTCGACCGCCTGCGCCACGTACTCGGGCTCGAGCGCGCGTGTGCCGTGGTCTGCGGCCCCGAGCGGGGCGCGCAGATCCACGACGCGATCGTGCTCGCGGGAGGTTGCTGAGATGAGCGGGAGCCACCTCTGTCGTCCCTTCCCGGAGCTGGTCGAGCCCGAGCCGGCCAGCCTCCCCTACGAGATCCGCGACTCACGCGGCCAGCCGCTGCCCTCGACCGGCATGGTGGACCTCGGCCGGCGCGTGATGTGGGTGCCCTTCGAAACGGGAGCGCGCGCGACCAGCCGCCACGAGCTCGGCCACGTCGCCTTCACGCCGCTCCACCCGGCGCGCGTCCGCTTCGACCCGCGCGTGCTGATGGCCGTCGAGGACGCGCGCGTCAATCTGGCGCTCGCCGGCCTCGGCCTGCCCGTCGTGCTCGACGCGGAGGCGCACGCGCACGTGGCGCTGCTGCTCGCGCAGGACGCGAAGGCGAACGACGGCTTCGCCCTCTTCATGCGCACGGTCGCGTCGCTCGGCACCAGCATCGAGTCGACCCTCGAGGGCCTGCTCGCCGAGCGCCGCGACGCCATCGGCGGGCTGGTGGTCGGATGGATGGCGCGCGCGCGGAGCCGGCTCGAGGCCGCGCGCGCCGGCGGGCGGGTCGCGCCGTACGTGGTGGGCGTGGACCTCGCCCGGGAGCTCGCGCGGGCGCTGCGTGCGCTCGGGCTCCTCGACGCGAGGCTCCGGGCGAAGAGCCGCTTCGGGATCGGCTGCTGCGTCGGCGAGTGGGCGGATGGCGAGGCCGTCGAGGGCGGCCGCCGTGTGCCCTGGGGCGAGCGGCCGGTCGATGGGCATGCCGCCGTCGAGCCGGGCCGCCTCGAGGTGAAGAAGGCGCCGCTCTCGGTGACGCTCCGGCCCGGCTCCGGCGGCATCGGTTGGCGCGCCGCCACCGAGGGCAGCGTGGTGCGGTACCTCGCGCGTTGGCCGGTGGACGGCGCGGTGTTCCGCCGCCGCGCGCGTCGCGGCGGCGGCACGCTGCTCGTGGACAACAGCGGCAGCATGGCGTTCGCGGTCGCCGATCTCGACCGCCTGCTGCTCGCCACCCCGCACGGCATGCGCGTCGCGCTCTACTCGGGGAGCGGCGAGGCCGGCGAGCTCCGCATCGTGGCGGACGGCGGGCGTCGGGCCGCGGCCGAGCACCTCGGCCGCTTCGGGAGTGGCAACGTGGTGGACCTGCCCGCGCTCGAGTGGCTCGCTCGCCAGCCGCACCCGCGGCTCTGGCTCTCCGACGGCGCCGTGACCGGGATCGGCGACCGCGGCTCACAGGTTCTCCGCGAGCGCTGCGCCGCCCTCTGCCGGCGCGCGCACATCCGCCGCGTCGCGAAGCTCGACGAGGTGGTCGCACGTCATTGACCCGGGGCCCGGGGTGGGAAAGGCCGGGCGGAGACTGCGCCGCTCGCCCCCGCCCCGGGCTTATACTGCGACGCCATGACGACCCCGCCGCCCGTCGCACTCCGTGGGATACGCGTCCTCGACCTCACCACGCCGCTCGGCGAAGCGGCGGGCCGCGTGTTCGCCGACCTCGGCGCGGAGGTGATCAAGATCGAGCCGCCGGAGGGGTGTGCGGCGCGTTTCACGGCGCCGTTCGTCACGGGCAAGGCGGGCGACCCGGAGGGCTCGCTCTTCTGGCGCGCGTTCGGCCTCGGGAAGCGGAGCCTGGTGCTCGATCTCGGGAGCGCTGAAGGGCGCGCGCGGCTGCGCGCGCTCGCGCGCGGGGCCGACGTGCTCCTCGAGTCCTCGACGCCGGGCACGCTCGCTGCGCAGGGCCTCGGCTACGCCGACCTCGCACGCGAGAACCCCGCGCTCGTCTACGTCTCGATCACGCCCTTCGGTCAGACCGGACCGCTCGCGAAGAGCCCGGCCACCGACCTCACCATCGCTGCGGCGGGCGGGCTCCCGAACATGCAGGGCGACCGCGACCGGCCGCCGCTCCCGGTCGGGCATCCCGAGGCGTCGTGTCACGCGGCCGTGCAGGCCGCGGCCGAAGCCATCCTCGCGCTCCTCGAGCGCGAGCGGAGCGGACTCGGCCAGCACCTCGACGCCTCGATGCAGGCCGCAGTAGTGTGGACGCTGCTCTTCGTGACCGGCCACGCCACGCTCTACGGCGAGGACGTCGCGGGCTACGGGGCCGCGCGCGGCGGCCCGCCCGCGCAGCTCCTGCCGGGCGTCGTGATCCCGAACGTGGCGCGCACGAAGGACGGCTTCGTGGTGATGACGCTCGTGCTGGGTGAGGTCGGCGCGCGCGGCTTCGGCAAGCTGATGCGCTTCGCCGCCGAACGTGGCGGGCTCGAGCCGGACATCGCCGCGCGCGACTGGAGCACGTGGATGCAGCAGCTCGGCGCGGGGAAGCTCCCGCCCGCCGACCTCGCCCGCGCGCTCGAGCAGATCGTGAAGTTCCTGGGCACCTGCACGAAGGCGGAGATCATGGAGCGCGCCGTGCGCGAGGCGTGGCTGGTGGGGCCGGCATGGACCGCGGCCGACCTGCTCGCCGACCGCCAGCTCGAGGCGCGCGACTACTTCGTGCGCGTGGGCGACACGCTCCACCCGGGCGCCTTCGCGAAGCTCTCGGCGACGCCGATCCGCCTCGAGCGCCCGGCGCCGCGGCTCGGCGCCGACCAGGCGCTCGCGGAAGCAAAGCGGAGCGGGCCGAGCGTGGCGCGCGCGCCGGGGCAGCGCGAAGGCGCGGACCTCCTCGCCGGGCTCAAGGTCGCGGACTTCTCGTGGGTGGGCGCGGGGCCGCTCGTCTCGAAGGATCTCGCGAACCTCGGCGCCACCGTCGTGCACACGGAGTCGGACAAGTTCGTCGATCCGCTCCGCTTCATCCCGCCCTGGAAGGACCGCGTCCCGAACCCGGCGAACGGCCACACGCCCGCGAACTTCAACCAGTCGAAGCTCGGGCTCGCGCTCGACCTCAAGAGCCCGCAGGGTCGGGAGGTCGCGCTCCGTCTGGTCGACTGGGCCGACGTGGTGATCGAGTCGTTCACGCCGGGCACCGCCGCGAAGCTCGGCCTCGACTGGGAGACGCTCTCCCAGCGGAAGCCCGGTCTCGTGATGCTCTCGTCGTGTCTCCGCGGACAGACCGGGCCCGAGCGCGAGTACACCGGCTTCGGCCTCCAGGGCGCGGGGCTCGCGGGCTTCTGCGCGATCACGGGCTGGCCGGACCGCCTGCCGTCGGGGCCGTGGGGCGCGTACACCGACTTCATCGCGCCCCGCTACTCGCTCGCCGCGCTCGGCGCGGCGCTCCTCCACCGCGCGCGCACCGGCGAGGGGCAGTACATCGACCTCTCGCAGGTCGAGGCGGCGATCCACTTCCTCGAGCCGCTCGTGCTCGACTACACCGTGAACGGCCGCATCGGGGGCCTCGCGGGCATGCGCTCCGAGCGCGCCTGCCCGCACGGCATCTTCCGCGTGGCCGGCGACGAGCGCTACGTGGCGATCGCGGTCGAGACCAGCGCGCAGTGGCGGGCGCTCCGCGCGCTCGTGCCCGGCTACGAGGAGCTCGCCGGCGCCGAGTGGGACGACCTCGCGGCGCGCAGCGCCGCGAAGGACCGCGTCGAGGCGCCGCTCGCCGCGTGGTGCCGCGAGCGGGAAGGCTTCGCGTGCGCCGCGCGGCTCCGCGAGGCCGGTGTGCCCGCGTACGTCTCGCTCCGCGCGACCGATCTCCACGCTGATCCGCAGCTCGCCGCGCGCGGCTTCTTCGTCGAGCTCGACCACCCGCGCGTCGGGAAGGCGATCTACGACGGGCCGGTGACGCTCTTCTCGGCGACGCCGCCCCGCATCACCCGCGCCGGCCCCGCCGTCGGCCACGACACCTTCGAGGTGATGACCCAGATCCTCGGCTACGACGAGGAGACGGTCGGCGAGCTCGCCGCCGCCGGCGTTCTCAGCTGAGCCGAACGGGGAGCGAGCGGAGCCCGCGCAGGAACGGGTTCGGCCGGTACTCCGGCGCGTCGGTCGCGAGCGTCATGCGCGGGAAGCGCGCGAGCAGGCCCTCGAAGGCGAGCCGTGCCTCGAGCCGCGCGAGCCCAGCGCCGAGGCAGAAGTGCGTGCCGAGGCCGAACGAGAGGTGGCGCACGTTCTCACGCGCGAGGTCGAGGCGGTCGGGCTCCGGGAAGACGGCGGGATCCCGGTTCGCCGCCCCGAGCAGCGTGACAGTGACTGCGTCCTTCGGGATCACGCCGCCCGTCTCCCCGATCGCCACGTCCTCCGTCGCGATGCGGATCGTCGCCTGCACGGGGCTGTCGTAGCGGAGCAGCTCCTCGATCGCATTCCCGAAGTCGGGCTCGCGGCGCAGCCGCGCGAGCTGGTCCGGATGGCGGAGGAGCGCAAGGAGCCCGTTCCCGATCAGGTTCGTGGTCGTCTCATGCCCCGCGATCAGGAGCAGGAGGCTCGTCGAGACCAGCTCGACCTCGGAGAGCGCGTCGCGCTCCGCCTGCGCCTCGATCAGCGCGCTGATCAGGTCCTCGCCCGGAGCCCTCCGGCGCTCGGCCACGATGCTGCGCATGTACTCGCGAAGCCGCGCGAAGAGCGCGGTGGTGCGCTCCTGCGCGCCCGGCTCGAAGGCGCGCGCCGGTCCCTCCGCGAGGAGCTCGCTCGACCACTGCTTGAACTGGCGATGGTCTCGCGCCGGGACGCCGAGCAGCTCGGCGATCACGATCGCGGGCAGCGGCTCGGCGAAGTCCCGCATCACGTCGAGCTCGCCGCCCGGGCGGTGCGGGGCGAGCAGCTCGTCCACCAGCGCCTCGATGCGCGGGGCGAGGCGCTCCTCCACTCGCCGCGGCGTGAAGGCGCGATTCACCAGGTGCCGGAGCCGCGTGTGGTCCGGCGGGTCCATCATCAGCATGCTGCGGAAGGCGTCGGGTCCCTCGAGCAGCTGGCGCGGGAAGCGGTCCGCGAAGGCCTTCACCAGGTGCGCGCGCGTGCGGTCGACGCTCATGCGCGGGTCGCGGAGCACCGCCTCGACGTCCGCGTAGCGCGTCAGTACGACGGCGCCGGGCCCTTCGTAGCCCGGGATGGGCGGCCGGAACTGCGGGCTCGCGGCGCGGAGCATCGCGTAGAGCGGATAGGGGTTCGCGAGCAGCGCGGGATTCCCGGCCGCGATCACGAAGTCGAAGGCGGGTGCGCTCACAGGCAGGCGTACGCCGCGGCGAGAAGTCGCCGCGGGCGCGGGTCCACCAGCCAGAGGCCCGTGTGCATCAGGTTCATCACGTAGCCGAACGAGAGCCGGTGCTCGGGGTCGGCCATCGAGTACGAGCCGCCGGCGCCGCCGTGGCCGAAGACGCGCGGGTTCGGCCCGAGCGGCTCCGCGTCGGTCGGCAGGAAGAAGCCGAGCGCGAGACGCGTCGTGAGCGGCAGCACCTGGTCCTGGCCGTTCACCTGCTCGGCGCGCGCGCGCTCGACGCCTGCGCGCGAGAGGAGACGCACGGCGTCGATCGCGCCGCCGTTCGCGAGCGCGCCGTAGATGCGCGCGAGCGAGTGCGCGTTGCTGTGGCCGTTCGCGGCCGCGAGCTCGGCCGCGCGCCATGCGCGATCGTTCGGCGAGAGCGCGAGGAGCGGCGGATTGCCGAACGTGCGCGCGAGCAGGCCCTCCGGGTTCGCCTGGATCTGCTGCATCAGGTCCATGCCGGGGCCGCCGTCCGGCGGCGGGTGGATGGGCCCCTGCTGGAGCGGCGCCACGCGCGCGTCGAGCGCGGGGCCGAAGCCGATCTCGAACTCGACGCCGAGCGGCTTCGCGATCTCGTCGCGCACCACCTCGCCGATCTTCTTGCGGCGGATCCGCCGCACGAGCTCGCCGACCAGCCAGCCGAAGGTGAGCGCGTGGTAGCCGTGCGCCTTGCCGGGCTCCCACCAGGGCTTCTGCGCGGCGAGGTGCCGCGTCATCGCGTCCCAGTCGTAGATCGTCTCGGGCGCGAGCGGCGTCGCGACAGCCGCGAGCCCGGCCTGGTGCGAGAGCAGGTAGCGGACGGGCAGGTGCTCCTTCCCGTTCTGCGCGAACTCGGGCCAGTAGCGCGCGACCGGCGCGTCGAGGTCGAGCAGGCCCTCGTCCACGAGGCGGTGCGCCGCGATCGCCGTGATGCCCTTTGTCGTCGAGTAGACGTTCGCGAGCGTGTCGCGCAACCAGGGCTCACTCCGCTTCGCGTCCTTGAAGCCGGCCCAGAGATCGACCACCGGCTGGCCCTCGTGGGTGAGGCAGAGCGACGCGCCCACCTCGTTCCCGTCGGCGAACTCCTTCGCGAAGGCGTCCTTCACGCGCGCGAACTTCGGATGGACGCTGCCGTGGATCTCGGTCATGGCTTCTCCTCGCCTTCGGGCAACGCGAACGCGACGTAGCGGTCGCCGGACGGACGCCCGAGCTTACCGCCTCCGGCGGCCACCACGACGAACTGCCGGCCGCCCGCCTCGTAGACGGCGGGCGTCGCGAAGCCAGCCGCCGGCAGCTCGTGCACGAACACGAGCTCGCCGGTGCGCTTGTCGAAGGCCCGGAGCTTCGCGTCCATGGCCGCCGCGATGAAGACGAGGCCGCCGGCCGTCACGACCGGCCCGCCGTAGTTCTCGGCGCCCGTTCCGGTGAGGCCCTGCTCCGCGAGCTCCGGGATCTCGCCGAGCGGCACCTGCCAGACGATCTCGCCGCGCGCGAGATCGATCGCGGAGAGCGTGCCCCAGGGCGGCTTCACCGCCGGATAGCCCTCGGGATCCTGGAACTTCTGCCAGCCGACGTTCATGTAGCGGAGGAAGCGGCCGAGCTGCCGCTCGCGCTCGTCGCTTCGCGGGGGCGGCGGCGCGGCGTCGGCCGCGTCCGGGGCGCGCAGGTACCAGAGGAGCGGCGGGACCGCGATCCAGGGCAAGAGGCCCCGCATCCCCGGCATGCGGCCGCGCCCGTCGCGCACCACGCGCCAGACGTCGAGCGGCCCCATGCGGTCGTAGAGCCCGACCAGGCTCGGCACGCCCGCGCCGTCACCCGCGCGGTCGAGGCCGTGGCACATCGCGCACGCGGTGACGTAGAGGCCGCGGCCGATGCCGCCGACACCGCTCACGTCCGGCGTCTCGATCATCTGGAGCCAGAAGGGCACGTCGTTCGCGTTCACGTAGAGGAGCCCGCTCTCGGGGTCGAAGGCCGCGCCGCCCCACTCGCCGCCGCCGTCCATGCCCGGGAAGATCACCGTGCCTTCGAGGCTCGGCGGCTGCCATGGTACGGCCGGGCGCGCGCCCTGGAGCTTCGCGAGCACGGCGGCGTGCGCCTCGGGCGTGCGGTCGGTGACATCGCGCTCCGAGAGCGTCTGCCGCGCGAAGGGCGGCGGGCGCACGGGCACGGGCTGCGTGCTCGCGAGCGCCTCGCCCGGGAGCGCCGGCCCCGGGATGGGAACCTCGTCGATCGGATGGAGCGGCGCACCCGTTTCGCGCTCGAACAGGAAGACGTGGCCGGTCTTCGTGATCTGCGCGACGGCGTCGATCCGTTTCCCGTCGCGCTCGATCGTCACGAGATCCGGAGGCGCGGGCAGATCGCGGTCCCACAGGTCGTGGCGCACGATCTGGTAGTGCCAGAGGCGCTTCCCCGTCGCGGCGTCGAGCGCGAGGAGCGTGTTCGCGTAGAGGTTGTCGCCCGCGCGGTCGCCGCCGTAGAAGTCGAAGGTGGCGGAGCCGGTCGGCACGAACGCGATGCCGCGCGTCTCGTCCACCGTGATGCCGGCCCACGAGTTCGCGCCGCCGACGCGCTCCCAGGCATCGGGCGGCCAGCTCTCGTACCCGGGCTCGCCGGGCCGCGGAATGGTGTGGAAGATCCACCGGAGCTTCCCGGTGCGGACCTCGTACGCGCGCACGTGGCCGGGCGCGGCGTTCGCGATCTCGCCGACGCGGTGGCCGAGGATCAGGAGGTCGCGGTAGAGCGCGCCGGGCGTGGTGGCCGCGACGAAGTCGTCGGGCCGCTCCTCGGCGAGGTCGTCGCGGAGATCCACCGCGCCGCGGTCGCCGAAGCTCTCGATGGTGCGGCCCGTGCGCGCGTCGAGCGCGAAGAGCCGGTGGCCGCGCCCGAACAGGATGCGCTCGTCCCCCGCGCCGTCCGTCCAGTGGACGAGCCCGCGCGCGGGCGCGAGCGTGCCGCTCACCGCGCCGTCGGGGACGAAGCGCCAGAGCTCCTCGCCGGTGGCGGCGTCGAGCGCGAAGGCGGCGAGGTCGGGCGAGATCCCGTAGAGCACGCCCTCGACTACGAGCGGGTTGCACTGGATCTGGGTCGTCTCGCGGGGCGCGAGGCCGCCGGCCGCGTACTCCCAGACCGGCCGGAGCTCGCCGACGTTCTCGCGGCGGATCTGGTCGAGCGGCGACCATTGGCGCCCGGCTGGGTCGCCGTGGTACGTGCGCCACTCGCGCTCTGCGGGCGCCGCCTTCGCGCGCGCCGCGAGATATGCCGCGCTCGGCCCACGCGAGGCAAGGCCTCGCGTGGCGTCGCCGCCGCGCTCGCACCCTGCGAGGGCGAGCGCGATGCCGACGAGCCACACGGAGCGAGGCACCCGCGCAGGGTAGGGGGTTACTTTGCGTCGTGGAAGATGAGACCGAGCGTGGTGCGCTCGCCGGTGAGGAGCTCGGAGACGCCGTGCCGCATCTCGGCGCGCGACCCGCCGCGCGGAGAAGCGACGGGCCGCACTGCGTTCGGGAACACGATCGCCTCGCCGAGCCCGAGGCGGATCGCGTTCACGCGCGTCTGCATGCGTGGGCGCGACTCGGCGAGCAGGAACTCGCCGCCCGTGTACTCGGGCCCCTCGCGCGAGAGCACGATCGCGACCTGGAGCGGAAACGCGATCGCGCCGTACACGTCCTGGTGCAGGCGGTTGTAGTCGCCCGCGTCGTAGTGGAGGAGGAGCGGCGTGGGCCGCGTCTGGCCGGCCGCGTGGCAGCGCGCGAGGAAGCCTGCGAGCGTGGGTTCGAAGCGCTCGAGCCGCCCGAGCCGCTCCTGCCAGCGGTTCGCGATCGCGGCGAGCGGCGGATAGAGCGCCTCGCGGAGCGCCTGCACGGGCTTCGGGAGCGGATAGGCGAAGTAGCGGTAGCGCCCGCGGCCGAAGCGCCGTGGCTCCATGTCGATGGTGGAGCGGAAGGAGGCGTCGTCGTGGAAGCGCCGCCGGAGCGCCTCGCACTCCCGGGCCGCGAGCAGGCGGCCCGGGAGCGCATGTCCGCGCGCGTCGAGCTCGGCCTCCAGCCGTTGGAGATCGACGCGCCTTCGCAAGACTCCTCAGTGGCCGAACACCCAGCCGAATCCGCCGCCGATCGACGCCTGGAAGATCAAAGACGGGAGCTGGATTGCGGCGATGTGGTGGTGATGGTGCACGTGACTGTAGAGGAGATCGTACGAGTCGAAGTAGTAGCTGCACGGGTTGCAGAAGTAGAGCTCCGGCGCGCCGTAGTGGTGGACCGGATAGCCGTAGGAGTGGCCCACCACGTAGCTCGGCGCGTAGTAGTACCCACCGTGGCCGTGGCCGCAGCCGTGATGATGCCGGTGGCCGTGGCCGCCATGGTGCTTCCCGTAGTGCTTCCAGTGCTTCCCGTGGTGCTTCCCATGCCCGCCATGGCCGGAGTACTTGTGGGAGTAGTGCTTGTGGTGGCGCCCGCGGTGCCGGCGGTCGTCGTCCGCGCTCGCGGGTGCGGCAGCGAGCAGCAGCGCGCCGGCGACGAGTAACGGAAGCGCACGTCGGGTACGAAGCGACATGAGGTCTCACCTCCTGCTCGCGGTTCGACGCCCCCCGAGTCGCGCTATTCGCAAGTCTTGAAAGCCCCCCGCGGGTGCCGCATCCTGCGCCGCTGCGCTTCGGAGGCGGGTATGAACTTCGGGTTCACGGAGGAGCAGGACCTGCTGCGAAGCGAGGTCCGGAAGTTCCTGGACGAGAACTGTCCCCTCGAAACGGTGAGGAAGATCACCGAAGACCCGAACGGCGGCGGCTTCTCGCGCGATCTCTGGCAGCACATCGCCGATCTCGGCTGGCTCGGGCTCACGCTCCCGGAGCTCCACGGCGGCGCGGGGCTCGGCTTCGTGGATCTGGTCGTCGTGCTCGAGGAGACCGGACGGAGCCTGTTCCCGTCGCCCCTCGTTTCGCACACGCTGGCCGCCCACGCGATCCGCCGCTTCGGGAGCGCGAAGCAGCACTCGCGCTGGCTGCCGCGCCTCGTGGACGGCTCGGCGATCGGCACCGTGGCGCTCGCCGAGGAGGACGCAGCACCCGGGCCGGAGGGTGTGCGGCTCGCGGGACGGAGCGCCGGGAAGCAGCTCACGCTGACCGGCGAGAAGTGGTTCGTGGGCGACGCCGCGGCCGCCGACCTGATCGTCGTCGCGTTCCGGAAGGGGAAGAGCCAGGAGCTCGGCCTCGCGGTCGTCGAGCGCGGCGCGGAGGGCCTCGCGGCGCGCGACCTGCCGGGCATCGATCTCACCAAGCGCCTCGGGCGCGTGGCCCTCGACCGTGTGAAGCTCGCGCGCGACGCGGTGCTGCCGAAGGGGAACGCTGCCGCCATCGCGCACCTCTTCGACGTCGGCGCGCTCGCCGTCACGGCCGAGGGCGTGGGCGCTGCCGAGGCCGCGCTCCGGCTCACCGCGGGCTACGCGAAGCAGCGCGTCCAGTTCGGGCGCCCGATCGGGAGCTTCCAGGCCGTGAAGCACCCGCTCGCCGAGGCGTACGTCGACGTCCAGTCCTTCCAGTCGCTGGTCTACTACGCGGCCTGGTGCGCCGACCACGGGCGCAAGGACCTGCCGCTCGCCGTCTCGCGCGCCAAGGCGTACGCGAGCGAAGCCCTGCCGCGGATCGGCATCGACGCGATCCAGCTCCACGGCGGCATCGGCTACACCTGGGAGTACGACGCGCAGCTCTTCCTGAAGCGGGCCAAGTGGCTGCGCGCCGCATTCGGCGACGCCGACTGGCACTACGAGCGGGTTGCCGCACTCGGAGGTCTCTGATGGACTTCGACTTCACGCCCGAGGACGAGGCCTTCCGCGCCGAGGTGCGCGACTTCATCAAGAAGCACCTGCCGAAGAAGTACACGCCCGAGGAGCTCGCGCGCTGGCACACGGAGGCGCGCGCGCGGCGCTACGTGGGCTTCGCCTGGCCGAAAGAAGTGGGCGGCGGCGGCGGCACGATCTCGCAGCAGGTGATCCTGAAGGAGGAGATGGCGCGTGCGCACGCGCCGCCGCTCGGCGTCTGCTTCATGGGCCTCGCCTGGGTCGGCCCCTCGATCATCGAGTACGGCACCGAGGAGCAGAAGCAGAAGTTCATTCCCGACATCCTGGATGGGAAGTACCAGTGGTGCACCGGCTACTCGGAGCCGGGCTCGGGCAGCGACCTCGCCGCGCTCTCGACGCGCGCAGTGCGCGACGGCGACGACTACGTCGTGAACGGGCAGAAGATCTGGACCTCGATCGCGATGTGGTCCAAGTGGATCATCCTGCTCGTGCGCACCGACGCGAGCTCGGAGTCGAAGCACGAGGGCATCACCTGCGTGCTCGTGCCGATGGATACGCCCGGCATCACCGTGCGGCCGATCAGGAACATGGCGGGCGGAGCGATGTTCGCCGAGGTGTTCTTCGACAACGTGCGCGTGCCGGTCGAGAATCGGCTCGGCGAGGAAGGGCAGGGCTGGAAGGTCACGGTTTCGGCGCTCGCGCACGAACGCTCGAGCATCGCCGAGGTGGCCGGGCTCCAGCGGAGCCTCGAGGAGCTCCGCGTGCTCGCGAGGCGCTCGAAGAAGAACGGCCGGCCGGCGGCGCAGGACCCCGGCGTGCGGCGGCGGATCGCGCGCGCCGACGCGCGGATCGAGGCCATGCGCCTCAACGGCCTGCGCTTCCTCACGCGCCAGCTCAAGGGCGAGCCGGTCGGGCCCGAGACCTCGGTGAACAAGCTCCACCGCGCCGGACTCGAGGTCGAACTCGGTGAGCTCGCGCTCGAGATCGAAGGCGCGGCGGGTGTGCTCGACAAGGACGCCGCGCCCGAGCGGGGCAAGTGGCAGCGCATGGCGCTCTCCTGGCCCGAGGTCGTGATCGGCGGCGGGACGCCCAACATCCAGAGGAACATCATCGCGGAGCGCATCCTCGGGCTCCCGAAGGATCCGTGAGCGCCGTCTTCCCGCCCGGGCCGCGCGACTGGACGCCGTTCCCGTTCGCGCGTGGCCTGCGCGACGATCCGCTCGGCTTCGTGGGCGGGCTGATCACCCACCACGGTGACGCCGTGGGCGTCCGGGCGGGACCGCTCCGCGCGGTGATCCTGAACCGGCCCGAGCACGCGCGGCACGTGCTGATCCGGAACCACAAGGCGTACTGGAAGGGCACGCAGATCGCGAAGCTGCGCCGCTTCGCGGGCGACGGCGTCTTCTTCGTGGACGACCCGGAATGGCGGCGGCAGCGCCGCATGGTCGTGCCGGCGTTCCAGCGTGCCAAGGTCGAGGCGATGGTGCCGCTCCTCGTCGCAGGCGCCGACGCGATGCTCGAGCGCTGGGAGAAGGAGCACGCCGGCGGCGGCTGGTTCCCCGCGATGCCCGAGACCTCGAAGGTCGCGCTCGACGTCGTGTGCCGGGCCATGTTCGGCAGCGACGTGCGCGAGCAGGCCGATGCCTTCCACCAGCGCGCGGTGTTCGCGGCAAGCTACGCACAGTACCTGATCGACCATCTCGTGCCGCTCCCGCTCTGGGTACCGACGGCGCGCAATCGCCGCATGCGCGAGTCGCTGCGTTGGTCGCGCGGCTTCGTGCACGGCATGATCGACGGGCATCGCTGCATGGACCCCATGCCCGACGACCTGCTCGGCCTGCTCCTCGCGGTGCGCGACGAGGAGACCGGCGCGGCGCTCACGGACGAAGAACTCTACGACGAGCTGATGACGTTCGTTAACGCGGGGCACGAGACCACCGCGGTCACGCTCGCGTGGGCGCTCTACGAGATCGGGCGAGATCCCGCGCTCCGTGCCCGGCTCGAGGCCGAGGTGGACGCGGTGCTCGACGGGCGCGTGCCCGGGCTCGCCGGGCTCGCGCGGCTCGACCTCCTCGGCCGCACGATCCGCGAGACGCTCCGCCTCCATCCGCCGGGCTGGGTGCTGCCGCGGCAGGCGCTCGAGGACGACGACAGCCACGGCGTGCGGATTCCGAAGCGCACGATCGTGCTGATCTCCGTCTACTTCATCCACCGCCACCCCGAGTTCTGGAGCGAGCCCGAGCGCTTCGACCCGGAGCGCTTCCGGCCCGAGCGCGACGAGCCGCGCCACGCGATGGCGTACCTCCCGTTCGGGCTCGGCGGCCGCCGCTGCGTGGGCGAGGACTTCGCGCTGCTCGAGCTCCGCGCCCTGCTCGCGCGCGTACTCCAGCGCTTCCGTGTCGAGGTCGACCCGGACCATCCCGTGGTGCCGAAGCCGGAGCTGACGCTCAAGCCCGCGCACGACGTCCTGCTCCGCATCGAGCCGCGCCGTGGTGGCTGAGATCGAGGCGCGGCTCCGCGAGGCGCTCGCGGCCGTCCACGTCGAGGTGGAGGACGAGAGCCGGCTCCACGCCGGCCACGGCGCGAGTGGCGGTCACTACCGCGCCGTCGTCGTCTCGGAGCGCTTCGCCGGGCTCTCGCGCGTCGCCGCGCAGCGCCTCGTCTACGCCGCGCTCGGCGACTGGATGACGGGCCCGATCCACGCGTTCGCGGTGCGGACGTTCACGCCGGAGGAGTGGCGAGCGTCGTGAGTCCTACTTCTTGGTCGTCTCGCGGCGATGTGATCGAGCGGGCTTCGGCTCGGCCGCCTTCGGGAAGGGCCGCCGCTCCGAGTCGAGCTTCGGAGCGGTTCGAGCCGCTGCCTCGATAGCGGTCCACCACTCTCGGGACTGCTTGTCAGAAAGATTGCGCACGAGCTTTCCTGTCATCGCTGCCTTCCTGGTCGGCGGGTGTGTGCCGTCAATTCCGCCGCAGCCTGCTTCTCGCGATCGAGCGCCGAGAAGTAGGGCATGCGCAGTCTCAGGCTCTTCTCGTTCAAGAGCGGCCGTCCCTGGCTGTCCTTCCGGCGGATCTCGACACCATCCGCCGTACGCATCGAGAAGTAGTCGGAGAATCTTCGCGGAGCGATTCCGAGGAACGATCTGAAGACGACTCTCCGATTCGCCCTCCGCTCGAGGACGATCGAATCATCGTGCAGGGCGAGCGCTTTGCTCTTCGGATACGGCTCGATGTAGATCACCTCTCCGATCCCGGCACCCACGATGTGCTTCGCGCAGACGTGACATGGGAAGGTCGTGCAATACAGGCGACCACCGCGAATCGACAACCCGGTTCGCGCCGCCGACAGTATCGCCTCGGCTTCTGCGTGCACAGCCCTTCCGAACTCGGTCAAGTGAGTCACCGTGGTCGATCGAAGGCGTTCCAGGTTGGCTTGGACCAAACGACGTTTCCCAGCGGTACTCAGCTCCTCCCATCGCGGGCTCAGACGTTCGGTGATCTCCCAGACGATCTCCTGCCGGAGGGCGTCGCTCGAATCTTGGCGCCTCCTGTGATCACGCTGGTCGTTGGGGT
>Ga0187893_10002172_pt1 | contig 43961 bp, 33 predicted proteins | sample MA1701074metaG_FD_139574 | JGI IMG/M metagenome (GOLD analysis project Ga0187893, IMG submission 139574) | White microbial mat communities from a basaltic lava cave in the Kipuka Kanohina Cave System on the Island of Hawaii, USA - MA170107-4 metaG ... | reverse complement strand
TGCGTGCTGCCTTTGGCGTCCTCGGTGGCCAGCCGGACATTGTGGCCAAAGAGTTCGCGGATCATCCGCCCGAGCGTCTCGTTCGTCGGCCCATAGCCTGAGTGATAGATGTAGTGCTCGAGGTCGAACAGCAGTTCGTCCGCATTGCCGTAGCGCTTGTTCAAGTCGCGGGAAAGCGCCTTGAGCAGAATCATGTTCAGGCGTTCATCGATGCGCCCGTCCAGCGTGCGAAAGTCAGGCAGCGGCATGTTCATCACCAGTTTGCGCGATTCCTCCGGCGTCGGGCCTTTGAAGATGTTGTGCCCGAGGAGCAGGTGGGCAAGCACCACGCCGACGGAAAAGAGGTCTGAGCGCTTGTCTGTGATCTGGAAGTTCGCCTGTTCGGGACTCATGTAATCGGCCTTGCCGGCGACCACCTCGCCCTCGTTGTCGATGAGGAAGCCGCGCGCCTTGGCAATGCCGAAGTCCGTCAGCTTCACGTCGCCCTCGAACGCGACCATGATGTTTTTGAAGCTCACATCCCGATGCACCAGTCCAAGCGGCTTGCCGTCCTTGTCCATCTTGGCGTGAGCGTAGGCCAGGCCGCGGCAGACGCGGCTGGCAATGAACACTGCGACCTCCACGGGCAGGATGCGGTTTTTGTCCCGCAACTGGTCGGCGAACTGTTCGAGGTTCACACCACGAATCAGCTCCATCGCGATGTAATAGATCCCCTTGGCCTCGCCGAGGTGATATGTCTGGACGATGTTCGTGTGGATGAGGTCGGCCACGAGCTTGGCCTCGCCGATGAAGTTCTCGATGAACTGCTTTTGGCTGGCGTAGCTCTGGCGGATGACTTTGATGGCGATTCGCTTGACGAAGTTGCGCGCGCCGTGCTGCTCCGCTTCGTAGATGATCCCCATGCCGCCCTCAAAAATTTTGCGGACGATCTCGTAGCGCAGTTCGCTGTGGATGGTGAAGAGTGAACCCATCGGGGCGATGTTCAAAAAATGCGGAGGCAAGTCAAGCTTGCGCTCCGCGCGTCCTGAAAATGATGAAAATTGCGACGGACATCCAACCAGTGAAACCCTCAAAATTCTTTGAAAATTCGCTATTTTTCTCCTTGCAGCGCCCGGATGAACCGTCTTCTATACGCGCAAGTCGCAAGACTGAAATGCACAAACAAAACCAACAATACAAACACTAGCTACCCTATGGCAAAAGCCCTCTCCAAATCCCAAATCGCCGCCGCCATCGCCGAGAAAGCCGGCATCTCCAAGAAGCAAGCCAGCGAGATTCTCGTTCATATCGCTGAACTGGCGTACAAGAATGCGAAGAACACCTTCACTCTCCCCGGCCTCGGCAAGCTCGTGCTGGTGAACCGCAAAGCCCGCATCGGCCGCAATCCAATGACCGGCGAGCAGATTCAGATTCCCGCCAAGCGCGTCGTGAAGTTCCGCGTCGCCAAGGCTGCCAAGGACGCGATCCTCGGCGCCAAGTAATTTTCGGTTTTCCCGAAGGCTCTCTGACTGCGTCAGAGAGCCTTTTTTGTTTTGGCGCTATCGGGAGGGTGAGTCTTCCGCCGAACCTCATGTAAGGAAGCGAGTTCGGAGAAGTGGGTTCGGCGGGAGTCTCACCCTCCCAGCGAGTTTGAAATATGAAAATCGCCGTTGTCGGATGCGGCGCCCTTGGCAGCTACTACGGCGCGAAGCTGTGCCGCGACGGGCAGCAGGTCCATTTTCTCCTGCGCTCGGACTACGACGACGTGCGCCGCCGCGGTGTCCGCATCCGCAGTCCGGAAGGCGATTTCAACGCGCGCCCTAAGTGTGCGCGCCAGCCCGAGGAGATTGGAGTCTCCGATCTCGTGCTCGTCGGTCTTAAAACCACGGCTAACGATCAATTCGCCCGCTTGCTTCCTTCAGTGGTTGGTCAGAGGACCGCCGTGCTCACCCTGCAAAACGGCTTGGGCAATGAGGAACAACTGGCAAAATTGTTTCCCACCGAACAGATCCTCGGCGGCCTATGCTTCGTGTGCTTGAACCGCGTCGAGCCGGGTGTCATCCATCACATCGACCATGGGCGTATCGTGCTCGGTGAATTCCAGCGCTGGCCCGAACCGCGCACGCACGACATCGCCACGATGTTCCGCCATGCAGGCGTGCCGTGCGAGGTCACGGCCAATCTTGCCCGCGCCCATTGGGAAAAACTCATTTGGAACATTCCCTTCAACGGTCTCGGCGTGGCCGGCAGCGCGGGACTCGACGCTGTGCTGCAGGGTTCGCTCTCGCCAGGCGAGAGACGCGGCGCATGCCTCACCACTGATAAACTGCTTGGCGATCCCGATTGGGAGAAAGTCGTGCGCGAGTTGATGCGGGAGATCGTCCTGGCAGCGCGTGCGAAAGGATTGACCGTCACGGAAGAACTGATCGAGATCCATATCTCGCGCACTCGCTCGATGGGAGCTTACAAGGCCTCGACGTTGATTGACTTCGAACGCGGCCAGCCGCTGGAACTGGAAAGCCTGTTCCTTGAACCGCTGCGTCAGGCCAGAAAAGCCGGCGTGGAGACGCCCCGGCTCCACGCGCTTTGTGCCGTGTTGCAACAACTGTCACAAGTCGGACCCGGCGAAGAAATGTAGAAGAAACCTGGACGGGACAGGACGGGCGCACTCAGCCAGATAAGCATCCACGCTCGTGCGAGCGCGACTACGCAGAGCCGGCTTCCGCCAGAGAAGTCTTGCCAAGGTCTGCTGTTGCGGTTTTGCACAGACCAAGAAATGTTTCCTCCGCCAGGCTCAGGCGACGCCCCCGCCAATGAATGATGCCCCAGTTCCGTTTCAGCTTCCGCCGGCCCAGCGGCAGGGCAACGAGCGATTTTTCCTGCAATTCTTTTTGCGCAATCCACGGCGCAAGGATACTCACTCCCAGACCGAGCTTCACCAGTTCCTTGATGGCTTCCATGCTTCCCAGTTCGATGACGGTGTTCAGCACCATATCTTCCTGGCGGAAGTAATCCTTGATCATGCGGAAGGTGTAACTGTTCTTGTCGTAAAGCACATAACTTTGCTTTGGTATCTCGGCACGCGCGACGTGCCCCTCCCGCGCCCACGGATGCATCGCGCCGACCAGAAACATCAGCTCGTCCGTGAACAGGGGATGGAACTCGAACTGTTCTTCGTTGCGAGGCTCTAGCGTGATGGCAAGATCAATCCGGTTGTTCCGCACGGATTCGATGGCCTCCAAGGTGTCGCCCGGCTCGATGGCAATCCGGCACTTTGGGAAGCTTTCCTTGAACTCGCGCAGCACCGCGGGAAGAACGTACTGGCAGGCCGTCGGGCTGGTGCCGATGCGCAACCGTCCCACGCCCCATTTGCCGAGTTGCTCCAGTCCGGCGCGCGCCGCCGCCATCTCTTGCAGAATTTTTTCCGTGTGATGAAGCAATGCCTCACCCGCCTGGGTCAGTAAAACTTTTTTACCCACCCTGTCAAAAAGCCGACAGCCCACGTCCGTCTCCAGGGCCTTCATCGAATGGCTGACCGCCGACTGCGACAGGAACAATTCCTTGGCTGCCAGCGTAAAACTTCCGGCCCGGGCCAGCGCCGCAAAAGCGCGCAATTGCCTGCTATCGATGGGGTGGGTCATTAACGAATGCCTTTCACTTCCGATCCTTCAACCAACGGTTTTGTTCATTCAGGTCAAATCGCGCCGCCGCAGCTGTCGCATTTTGCGCGAACCAGCCCCGCCACGCCGTGATAACTTCTTGAGCAAAAGGAAAGCCAAGCGGTTCCGGTCTCCTCGCGTCAGGTCGCCACTGGCGGATCCTGGTTCGGAAAAGTCAGATCGCCGAGGCGTTCCCGGCCCGCCGGGAACTTCGATGAACTGGATTCATCAAACCGATTTGCACAACGACCTTGATGCCGCGGCGCCAAGGACTCCGAGTTGCTGAAGCCAGGCTCGCATTGCTCGACATGCCAAAGAACACGGACCAGCCGATAACGCTCATTGACGAACTGCTGGCCGAACAGCGTTCGTTGACTGCGGTGGAGAAATTCTCCCGCGCCCACGAACGTGACGACCTGCCCGCGCAAGCCCGGCACTATCGCGATCTCATCCCGCTTTCCAGGCCGCAGGCGGGACAGCAATACGCCTTCGAGGTCGATCTCGACAAATGCTCCGGCTGCAAGGCCTGCGTGACCGCCTGTCACAGCTTGAACGGCCTCGACGAAGAGGAAACCTGGCGCGAGGTCGGCCTGTTGCACGGTGGAACTTATCTTCAGCCCGTTCAGCAAGCCGTCACCGCGGCCTGCCATCACTGCGTTGATCCCGGCTGCCTCAACGGCTGCCCGGTGCTTGCCTACGAAAAGGATGCGACGACTGGCATCGTCAGGCACTTCGATGATCAGTGCATTGGCTGCCAGTACTGCGTGCTGAAATGTCCTTACGACGCGCCGAAGTATTCCAAGCGCCTCGGCATCGTCCGCAAGTGCGATATGTGCAGCAGCCGTCTCGCGTCCGGCGAAGCGCCCGCCTGCGTGCAAGCCTGCCCCAGCGAGGCCATCCGCATTACGGTGGTTGAAACCCAGGTTGTCGTCGCCAGCTACCGCCCCGCCGTATCGGATGGCAATGACCCATTTCCAATTCTCAATTCTCAATTCTCAATCTCCACTCTCAATCCCTTCCTCCCCGGCTCTCCCGCTCCAGCCATCACCCTCCCGACCACGCGCTACAAATCCGCCAGGCCCCTGCATGAATCACTCCACCCTGCCGATGCCCACGAACTAAAGCCCCAATGCGCGCACACACCGCTCGGCATCATGCTGGTACTCTCGCAACTTTCCGTCGGTGCGTTCGCCGTGGAACGACTTCTCGCCTCCAGCTCGTCAGTGAATCTCGCCATTGGCTTTCGCTCCGCGCTCACACTCGCCGCCGTCGTCGCTGGCCTCGCCGCACTCGTCAGCAGCACACTGCACCTCGGACGTCCGTGCGGCGCGTGGCGGGTGTTCCTTGGTTTGTGCAAGTCATGGCTGAGTCGCGAGATCATCGTCTTCGGCGTCTTTGCCATGCTGGCGATTCTCTACACTGCTTCGATCTGGTTTCCGAGATTCGCGACTCCGAAGGCTCAAGATGCACTCGGCTGGGCCACGGTCGGAAGTGGACTGCTCGGCATCTTTTGCTCCGCGATGATCTACCACGATACGCGACGCGACTTCTGGCACCTTCGTTATTCCGGCGCGAAATTCCTTGGCACCACAGTGCTGCTGGGTGCAGCCACAAGTCTTCTGGTGCTGGGCTGCCTTTCCTTGTCCACGCCGCTGTTGTCCGCTCTCGCTGGACTCATGTTCCTCGCCGGGGCCGCTAAACTCGCATTGGAATTACCGATCTTCCGATTTCTTGAAATCGAAGACTACTCGCCGCTCCACAAAACCGCGCTGCTGCTCGATGGGCCGCTCGGCCTGCTCAACCGCTGGCGGATGGCTTGCGGATTCATCGGCGGCGTGGCATTGCCCGCTTTGCTTGCGATGCAGGCGCTCAGCCCCACGACGTCGCCGTGGCTTGTCATTACTGAGTCAGTTTCCATTTTTGCGCTTTGCCTTATCGGCGAATTCATTGAGCGCCGTCTATTCTTCGTCGCCGTGCAACCCGTGGCGATGCCCGGAGGTGTCGCCGCATGACGCCTCCTCTGCCCTCCACAAAATCAAAGCGGCGATCGCTCCTGGCCCTGTTACGGAATCGCAGCGGCACGCTCACGCAGGAACTCGTGCTGCACCCCGGCGAATTCGGTCTCGGCAAAGTTCCCGCGCGTCTCAAGCCCGACGCGACCACCACCGTTGTCTGCGGCTTCTGCTCCACGGGCTGCGGACTGAATGTCCATCTCAAAGACGGTCAAGCCATCAATCTCACGCCCGCCACCGACTATCCCGTGAACCTTGGCATGGCTTGTCCGAAAGGCTGGGAAGCCATCACGCCGTTGCGCGCGCCCGACCGCGCCACCACGCCGCTGCTGCGAAACGCGAACGGAAAACTTGAGCCGGTGGATTGGGACACCGCGATGCAGGTCTTCACCGTTCGCTTCAAAGCGATTCAGGATCAGTTCGGCAAGGACTCCATGGCGTGGCTTGGAACCGGGCAGATTTGCACGGAAGAACTCGCCTTCCTCGGCGCGCTCGGCAAGTTCGGCATGGGGATGATTCATGGCGACGGCAACACGCGCCAATGCATGGCCACCGCCGTCGCCGCCTACAAACAGTCATTCGGCTTCGATGCCCCGCCGTTCACTTACGCGGATTTTGAGCAGTCGGATGTGATCGTGCTTGTCGGGTCGAACCTCTGCATCGCGCATCCCATCATGTGGCAGCGCGTGCTGCGGAATCGGAGCGACCCGGAAATCATCGTCGTCGATCCGCGCAAGACCGAGACGGCAATGGCCGCCACGCAACATTACGCCATCGCGCCGAAATCTGATCTTAGGCTGCTTTACGGACTCGCCCACGTCTTGATCGAACGCGGTTGGATCAATCGTGACTACATCACCGCGCACACGAATAGTTTCGCTGACTTCGCCGCATTCGTTAAACCCTTCACGCCAGAAACCGTCGCGCCTGAATGCGGCCTGAGCGTTGAGCAGCTTCTGTGCTTCGCCGAAACGATTCATCGCGGCCAGCGCGTCTCCTTCTGGTGGACGATGGGTGTGAACCAGGGCCACGAAGCCACGCGCACCGCGCAGGCCATCATCAACCTCGCCTTGATGACCGGCAACATCGGGCGCCCCGGCACCGGCGCAAACTCCATTACCGGGCAGTGCAACGCGATGGGTTCGCGGCTGTTCAGCAACACGACGAATCTGCTCGGCGGCCACGATTTCCTCAACGCCGCGCACCGCACCAAAGTCGCGAATCTGCTCGGCCTCGACCCGGCCCTCGTGCCCGACCAAAACAGTCTGGCCTACGACCAAATCGTGCAGGGCATCAGCGACGGGAAAATCAAAGGGCTTTGGGTCATCGCCACGAATTCATCGCACTCGTGGATTCATCAGTCCAGGTTCACGCAGATTCTGAAGAAGCTCGATTTCCTCGTCGTGCAGGACATGTATCACACGACCGAGACCGCCCGTGAAGCGCATCTCGTCCTGCCCGCCGCCGCGTGGGGCGAAAAGGAGGGGACCTTCATCAATTCCGAACGCCGTTTCGGATTGGTGAAGAAAATCTCCCGGGCCCCGGGCCAGGCATTGAGCGACTTTAACATCTTCAAACTCGTCGCGCACTATTGGGGCTGCGGCGCGCTGTTCCGCGACTGGACTTCACCAGAAGCCGTCTTCCAGATTTTGAAGAAGCTCTCGAAGGACCAACCCTGCGACATCACTGGCATCCGCGACTACCGGATGCTCGAAGAATGTGGCGGCGTACAGTGGCCGCTGGCAGAGGAAGTGAGAGGTGAGAAGTCGGAGGTGAGAAGTGAGGGCAGATCGTTGCCGGCTCTCCCCTCTTCCCTCCCCCCTCTAACCTCGAACGAGCGCCGCCTCTTCGAGGACGGCCGTTTCTTCCATCCCGATGGCCGGGCAAAGTTCATGTTTGAAGCGCCACGCGAAGCACCGGAAATCACCGATGCCGAATATCCCCTGCTCCTGCTCACCGGCCGCGGCACTTCGGCGCAATGGCACACGCAAACCCGCACCGGCAAAAGCGGCGTTCTCCGTCAGCTTTACCCGGAAAAAATCTACGTGGAGATTAACTCCCGCGATGCCGCGCGCCTCGGCATCCGGCCCCACCAAATGGTCAAAGTCCGCTCGCGCCGGGGAAAGCTCACCGCGCGCGCCTTCATCACCAACACCGTCCAGCCCGGCCACATTTTCATTCCGATGCATTATGAAGAAACGAATCGACTGACGTTCCCCTCGTTTGATCCTTATTCACGCCAACCCTCCTACAAGGCTTGCGCTGTGGCGATATCACCAACCCGAACGAAGTGAGGCGCCTGTTTTCTTTTTCCCAATCCGGTCACATCCGAACTTTGACCAGATCTCACCGTGTCCCGAGCCTGGCGGGCTCTGGCGCCACAGGCACGGTTGCGCATTGAATTTCAGTGTCGGGAACCAACTCAATCTCAAGGCCAACCGCCCTCAATGAATCCGGCTCATCGAATCGCCAAAAACAATTCAAAACCCGGTTGCGTCTGGCCTGTTGGCGGAGGCACCTCGGTTGCTGAAGTAACGGTGGCTCTATCGATGAATAAGATTCCAGAAGACACGTGACGCACGGCATACCTTACATCCCGAGCAGCGCGCCCTTCACGGCGGAACAACGCGCGTGGCTTAACGGTTATCTCGCCGGGCTATTCGCCGACGCGAGCCTCTGCGAACCAGGGCCGTCCCGCCAATCTGCCCCCGCCCGGCCAGCCGAACCGCTGCTCGTGCTCTACGGCAGCCAGAGCGGTACCGCCGAAGGGCTGGCCAAAAAGTTCGCGAAGGAAGCAGTGACCAGAGGCTTCGAACCGCGCGTCATGGAACTCAATGCCGCCGTGCAACTCGACCTCACCAGGGAATTCCGTGCTGTCATCATTACCAGCACTTGGGGCGACGGCGACCCGCCGGACAATGCCACCGCCTTCTGGTCGCACCTTAATGCCAACGCCGCGCCGAAGCTCGACAACTTGAACTACTCGGTGCTGGCCCTCGGCGACAAGAACTACTCGGACTTCTGCGGTGCTGGAAAGAAGTTTGACCAGAGGCTCGAAAAACTTGGTGCGAAACGAATCCACCCGCGCGTCGATTGCGACCTCGATTACGAAGCGCCGGCGAAGGGCTGGATGGAAGGAGTGTGGCCGGCGTTTCTGGAGTGCGGTGACTCGTCATCCCTCTCTCCCGCTGGCGACTTGTCGCCAGCGGCGGCGCGACAAGTCGCGCCGCAGAAAAGCGCCGACGAGTCGGCGCACTCCAGGACTTACAGCCGCACCAACCCATTCCCCGCCCGCCTCATCACCAACCGCAAACTCAACGGCCCTGGATCCGCCAAGGACACGCGGCACTTCGAGATATCCCTCAAAGGCTCCGGACTCGGCTACGAAGTCGGCGACGCGCTCGGCGTGATGCCGCAAAATTGCCCGACACTCGTGGACGAAATTATCCGCGCACTCGGCTGCGACGGCGAGGAGGCCGTCACCGAACCGTCCGGCAAGGAAACCTCCCTGCGCAGCGCCCTGCTTCGCTGCTATCAAATCACCAGGCCCGGCAGTTCACTGTTACAATCCATCGCCGACAAGGCTGGTGATACGGAGTTGAAGTCGCTGCTCGATTCGGCGCGCAAAGCTGAGCTCGACAAATTTCTCTACGGGCGCGAGGTCATCGACCTGCTGTTGCGTTGCCCTGCCGCAAAGTTTGCGCCAAGGGAATTCGTCGGTGTGCTTGCCAGGCTCCAGCCGCGCCTTTACTCGATTTCCTCCAGCCCCAAAGCGCACACCGGCGAAGTCCATCTCACCGTCGCCGCCGTGCGCTACGAAAGCCACGGTCGCGCCCGCAAGGGAGTATGTTCGACATTTCTTGCCGACCGCGTTGAGGCTGATACGCCGCTCCCGGTCTTCGTTCAGGTGTCGCACGGGTTCCGCCTGCCTGCCGACGGCAACAAGCCGGTGATAATGATCGGCCCTGGTACCGGCATCGCCCCGTTTCGCGCGTTCCTCGAAGAACGTCGTGAGATCGGCGCGAAAGGAAAGAACTGGCTTTTCTTCGGCGATCAAAAGGCCGCATGCGATTTTCTTTACCGCGAACAGCTCGAAACTTTCCGGGCCGAGGGCACACTCTCGCGATTCGACACCGCCTTCAGCCGCGACCAGGCGGAAAAGATTTACGTTCAGAACCGAATGCTCGAACACGGCGCGGAATTTTGGCGGTGGCTCGAAGACGGCGCACACCTTTACGTCTGCGGCGATGCCAGGCGCATGGCCAGGGACGTGGACGCCGCGCTCCACGAGTGCATCGAAAAATCCGGCGGCAAATCGGCGGACGACGCGAAGGCCTACGTCGCGAAACTGAAATCCGACAAACGTTACCAACGCGATGTGTATTGAACGGCCAGATGTAGGACCGGATCGCCTTTACGCCTGTCCCATCTTTGAGACAGGCCTTGAAGTTTGCCGTCCAGCCCCCGCTTGCCTCGATCGTTGTTTTCTGACCCCATGAGCCCCGTTGCTTTGCCCTTCACTGAAGTTGCCGGCCAGAAGCTGAATAGCGAGCAGTCCGCCTACCTTGAAGGACTCTTCGCCGGGATGCGCAACCGGGGACTTCGCTATGGCGACGTGGAGCCGAACCCTGCGCAACCCAGGAACGCACCGCTGCCGGCCGATCTCATCTTCGAGGAACGCGTGAAGCGCGAGTTGCACCCACTCGACGCCTACCCGGTGCTGCTCGAACATGCCGCCGCCAACAAAGCGCCGGATAAGGAGAACCTCTTTCGCTTCAAGTGGAACGGCCTGTTCTATCTCACGCCAAACAAGGAAGCCTTCATGGCCAGGCTCCGCATTCCCGGCGGATACCTCCAAACGTTTCAACTGCGCGAGATTGCCCGTGTTGCTCAGGAACTCACCACCGGCTACGTCCAAATCACCACGCGCGCGAATTTCCAGATTCGGCTGATCGAGCCGAAGAACGCGCCGGAGGTGCTGCGCCGCATCCAGAGCGTCGGCCTCCACACACGCGGGGCGGGCGCGGACAACATCCGCAATCTTACCGCGAATCCGACTGCGGGCATCGATCCCCATGAGCTAATCAACACGCTGCCTCTCTGCCACCAACTCGCGCAAATCATCCTCAACGACCGGTCGTTCTACGATCTGCCGCGCAAGTTCAACATCGCGTTCGACGGCGGAGGACTCATCGGCACCGTCGAAGACACCAACGACCTCGGCCTCAAAGCCGTGAAGATCGAAGTGGAATCCGGCGAGATTAAGCCGGGCATTTACTTCCGCGTCGCCCTCGGCGGCGCGACTGGCCACAAGGCTTTCGCCCGCGACCTTGGCGTGCTCGTGAAGCCCGGTGAAGTCCTCAAAGTCACCGCCGCGCTCGTTCGTGTTTACATCGCCAATGGCAACCGCGGCGACCGTAAGAAAGCGCGCCTCAAACACCTCCTCGAAACCTGGTCGCTGGAAAAATATCTGGAAGAGACAGAGAAGCTTCTTGGCTACAAACTGCTCCGGCTTTCACCTGATTTGCAATTTGCGATTTCCAGTTCCCAATTCTCAATTCCCCACTCCCACGTCGGCGTCTTCCCTCAAAAACAACCCGGCCTGAACTATGTCGGCGTCGCCCTCCCCGTCGGACAGATCACGCCGAAGCAAATGCTGCGCCTCGCCGAGATCGCCGATCTCTATGGCTCCAGCGAAGTGCGCCTCACGGTTTGGCAGAACCTCATCATCCCGAACGTCCCGGACGCCTTCGTCGAAACCGTAAAGAAGGCGCTGGTGAAGACGGATCTGCACTGGCAGCAATCGAATTTGCGCAGCGGCATCGTCGCCTGCACCGGAAATCCCTACTGCAAATTCGCCTCTGCGAATACCAAAGGCCACGCACTCGAACTCGCCGACTACCTGGACAAACGCATCAAGCTCGATCATCCGATCAACATTCACCTGACTGGCTGCCCGAACTCCTGCGCCCAGCATTACATGGGCGACATCGGACTGCTCGGTGCGAAGGTCAAAATCGCTGGCGAATCCATGGACGGATACCATGTCTTCGTCGGTGGCGGATTCGGCGACCGGCAGGCTGTCGGCCGCCAGATCTTTCAAGGCATCTCGTGCAACGACCTTAAGCCCACGCTGGAGAAAATCCTGAAAGGCTACCTCCGCCACCGCAAGGAAAACGAATCCTTCCAATCCTTCACCAACCGCCACGACCTCGGCGCCCTCCAAGGCATCTTCAGTAACGACGAATAGCTTGATTCTCGAAACAGAGGACCTGTTGCCCAAATGTCGGGAATGAGGACGGACCGCGAGCCGTCCCGGCTCGCAGCGCGTCGCCGCGACGAACCCCCTTGGAATTTGCACGCCATGCGCCGCCTCCACCCGCTGCGACCGGGGACCGGTCGCGGTCCGGGCGTTTGGGCAACAGGCCCCAGATTTCCGGACGCTTTCCTGGACACATGGAGGCAGCGTAACTCACCCACCGCGCTCCGATTTACTTGCCAACGGGACTGTCGAATGTGCCATCTCGCCAACGGGTCAGGAACGAAGCGATTGCAGCACTGACGAAAAGCTGCGACAACCACGTTCATGATTACCGGGTTGATGTTTCGATGGAGCGCTTCGTTATTGTTCGCGCTGACAACAATCGACAGCCTTGGCGCTCTGGTGGAGGCGACACCTCAATTCTCCGCCGAACTCATCTTCCCGCTCCACCATCAGCACAACCACGCGCCGGCCATTGTTGAATGTCCCAAGGGCGATTTGCTCGTCTCGTGGTATCGCGGCTCGGGCGAGCGCAGGGCCGACGACGTGGCCGTTTACGGCGCGCGCCGCCCGCGGAAGAAATCGCAATGGAGCGAACCATTCCTGATGGTGGACACGCCCGGCTTTCCCGACGGCAACACCGCCATGTTCATCGACAGCCGCCGGCGGCTCTGGCTCTTCTGGCCCGTTGTCCTCGCCAACACCTGGGAGTCCTGCATCACCAGCTACCGCATCGCGAGTCGCTACGAATCGGGCGGTTCACCGAAATGGGATTGGCAGGGGCAAGTACTGCTCAGGCCAGAGACCTTCGCCGACGACATGGAGAAAGCGCTCGAAGCCAGATTGAAAACTTCAGCCGTGCCCGCCGAGACGACCAATCGCCTTGCGGAATTCAAACAGACCATCACCAACAAACTTTCCCAACGCCTCGGCTGGCAACCGCGTTGCAAGCCCACCGTGCTCCACTCCGGGCGCATCGTTCTGCCGCTCTATTCGGACACCTACAGCATTTCCATCATGGCCCTCAGCGACGACGCTGGGCAGACGTGGTTTGCGAGCCGCCCGCTCGCCGGCTTTGGCAACATCCAGCCCGCCGTGTTGCAGCGGAAGGACGGCTCGCTCGTGGCCTACATGCGTGAGAACGGTCCGCTCGACCGCATCCGCGTGGCCGAGTCAAGCGATGACGGCATGACGTGGGGACCTGTCGGCACGCTGGACCTTCCGAATCCCGGCTCCGGCCTGGACGCGCTGCGCCTCGCCAACGGCCATTGGCTCCTCATCTACAACGACACCGTCACCGGACGAAATCAACTCGCCGTCTCCCTCTCAGACGACGAAGGCCGGACATGGAATTGGACCCGCCACCTGGAGAAACAACCCAGCGGACAATTTCATTACCCGGCCATCATCCAAAGCCGCGACGGCACGTTGCACGCCGTTTACAGCTACTTCGTCGCAGGCGCCAAAAGCATGAGACATGCAGCCTTCAACGAACCGTGGGTCAAGGCTGGTGAAGCGAAGTAAAGCGAGCAGAACACTGCTGACTGCTAAACTCGCCTACGGGATTTGAAACACGAAGAGATCCCTACTAACAGACAAAGCCGATTCAGTTCACGCCGGGGGCCGCGCAGGACGACGATGGCGCTGTCGAGGATGCGGATCGCGGCAGTGGCAACGCGACACAGCCCCGCTCCGTACGCAAAGAGCCGGGACTGGCGTCCCGGCTTGTGTGTGTGGAGTCAGCGGCTCAACGCGTCTGAACGGTCAGTGACGGCCATGATGGCGATGGTCGCGCCCGTGGGAACGATGGACGTGCGAGTGTCCATAGTCCCGGTAATGGCCATGGCGATGGTAGCGATGACCATGGTGATAGTGGCCGTACCTATATCCGTACACCGGCCCACAGGGCGGAGCCACGACCACCGGCGGTAAACAATGGCCTGGTGACACCACGACAGGCGCTGGGTGGCCAAAAATCACCCGCGGAAGTGGCGGCAACGGGATGCCAATGTGAACGTCTATTCCAGCCTGAGAAGCCGCAGCCGTTCCAAGAAGAACCGCTGCGAGCATTGCGAGTTTTTTCATACGCCAGATTCGACGGAAAACACTCCGGCTTGTTTGGCGCATTCACGATTTTTTCCAACTTTTTGGTTGAATAAAGAAGTTTGAATAACGTTGGAGGCGACGGATGTGAAACCGTGGCACGACCTCCAGTTCCCAACCCACTTCAATTCTTCACGAGGTCGAACTTTTGCAGCATGGACAGAAGCGCGGCGTTGAACTCAGCGGGCTTTTCCAACATCAGGAAATGGCCCACGCCGTCGAGCACACGATAGTCGGTCCTGGGCGAGGCGGATTTGACCCATGCTTCGTAGTCGGCCGTCCACATCCGGTTCTTGGCGTTAAGGACGAGCAGGGGCACCGTCACGTTCTGCGGGTCCCAGGCGGGTTGGCCGGCGCCAAACATGCCGTCCATCGCGCCGCTCATGACATGTTGCGGAGTGGCCAGCACTTCAGCGAGGGTGCGATCCCGCAGGGTTTCAGAGCCGGGATTAGGAAACATGGAGCGGACAAAGTTCGTGACGTGAGCGCGATATTCCGGTGCGCGGAAAGGGCCGGCGAATTTTTCCGCGTCCTCGGGTTTGAACTTTGGCCGGCGCAGAACGCCATCGACGGCCACAAGCGCGCCGACTTTCTCCGGCGCTTGTGCGTGGACGCGGCAGATGACGGGCGTGCCCATGCTATGGCCGATGAGCGTGGCTTTGTCCACGCCCGCGTCGCGCATCACGACGAGAACGGCGCGGGCGAAATAGTCCATCGTGTAGTCCGTGCGAGGCTTGTCGCTCTGCCCGTGGCCGGGCAGGTCAATGAGGATGAGTTGCGCCTTGTCGGCGAGGGCCGGGACCTGCTCGCGCCAGAAGCCACTGTGGCAAGACCAACCGTGGACGAACACCACGGTCTTTGCTCCCTTGCCAACCGTCAGGTAGTGGACCCTGTTCGTGTCGAACTTCGCGAAGTGCGCTATGGCGCCAGGGATTGGATTGCCGGAGTGGGAAAGCGGCTGCGCGCTGGCGCGACTGACCAATAGCAATGCTGCTGTAACCGTCAGGTGAATCAGGAGAGGTTGGCTCATAAACAATCGAGAGAGAAGCAAGGCTATCGGAGTTTCTTTAGTTCGGCCTGCAAAAAGGTTCTGCGCCGTCGATGAAGCTTTTCACGCCCGCGATGCCGCTGTGAAGACCTTCATCCGGGCCGGACCAGCGACGACGATCTAATGCGGCCTCAGTACCAAGGTCGGATTCAAACCGATCGAGGACGGGAAAGAGTTTCGCCGGAGTGAATTCCTCTTCGAGCAGTTCTGCGACGCGATTCAGGAATCGTGCCCGCAGAGCAGGCTCGCTGAGGAAACGGTCTTGCAGCCGGTTCCAACCCGTGACAGCAGGTAGCCGGCGCGTCCCCGCCAGCATGGAGAGATTGGCGGTATCGAATCCGCCGCTCCAATGATCGCCGAGGGTACGGTCCAAATCCCACGGAAGCACGGACCATTTTCCAAGGCCGCGGCGGTCGTGGACGAGGAAGTGATTCTTGTTGAAACCGTCCCAATGTTGCACGAGGACGGTCGCCGCCAGGTAGTTGATGTATTTCTCCAGGTCCACGCGGCGGGTCAAGAAATCGAACGTGTTGGTCGCGCGGGCGAGTTCGTGGCAGAAGCGCTGGAGTTCCCCCAGCCCTTCGTCTTTGTCTGTCTCATTCTGATAGTGAGCGGCGAATGAAGACTCGCTGCCAAGGTCGCGTTCGTCAGCCTGGTTGTCATCGGAGATGGCTTTGAATAGAGTCGCCCCGTCGAGGTTGAACCGACGGAGCAACGCTTCGTCCACCTGCTCGACTTCCACATATAAGCCGCGGAACTGTCCATTGACGCGCAGGCGAACCATGCGCGACGTGGGGGCCGGCACGTCGCACGTTGCGTAGATGTGGTAAGCGAGGCTTTCCCTGATAAAGGCCGGATCGCGCCAGGCAGAGTTGAGGTTCAGGCTGCGGTGTCCGTGGAAGGGTTTGTCGCGGGTGAAAAAGATTTTGAGCGGCTTCTTCGGCCACGAGCGCGCCCATTCTCCACGAAAGCGGACGCGGACGTAGCCATAGTCATGGCCTTCGGCAACGAACGTGGCGGGATGGGTGTTGTCCGAATGCGCATTGCGCTCCATGATCCGGAGATCCTTCGGGTCCATCTTCAACTCGTAGAGCGGCACCCTGGAACCCGCAGACTTCCCGGAAGAATCAGGGCCAACCGGTTGCCCTTGGCAGAGCGAAAGAGCGAGGCCCAAAAGGCCGGGAATAACGAACCTGTGCGATTGCCTGCGAGGCGGTGAACTCGCTCGATTGTGAACTCGGTCCATATCCAGGGGCAACGGCGAGTCAACACCGCATACCATGCCGCGTCAACGTCGAGATCGCCCGCGAAAGGCTCACGTTTCATGGCTGAAAATCATCCTTAAGCTTCGCCGTTCCCGTCCGATCCAAACGATGGCCGCAGCCATCTCCGGCGGGAGGAGCCGTTCCCGGCGGACACGCCCGGCCGAAGCGTATGCCGTTGTTTTTTGCCACGACGCTCTTTGTGAGCGCGCTGCTGCTCTTTTGGGTGCAGCCGATGATTGCCAAGATGCTGCTGCCGTTGCTCGGCGGCACGCCCACGGTGTGGAACACCTGCATGGTGTTCTTCCAGTCCATGCTGCTGGCCGGCTACGCCTACTCCCATTTCCTCACTCAACGGCTGTCACTGCGGGCGCAAACCCTCGTCCACTCTGTCCTGCTGTTGGCCACCTTTGCTGCGCTGCCCATCGGGCTCTCCGAGAGCGCCCTGGCCTCGGCGCCATGGCAATCCAATCCGGTCCTCTGGCTGATCAAAAACCTGGTTCTGCTGGTCGCACTGCCGTTCCTGACTGTCTCCACCACCAGTCCGCTGCTGCAACAATGGTTCAGCCGCACCGATCATCCCACCGCCAATGACCCCTACTTCCTCTATGCCGCCAGCAATCTTGGCAGCCTCATCGCATTGTTGAGCTATCCGATCCTGATCGAGCCAAACTTCCCGCTTCGAGACCAAACGCGCCTGTGGACGTGGCTTTATGTAACGTTCATTCTGCTGTTCGTCGGTTGTGGATGGATGGCCGGGCGGCGACAACGATCCCGTCAGCCGCTCACGGAGCCGGGGACATCAGTGGTGGGCGGCGCCGCCCCGCCCTCCGATGCTCCGATCTCCTGGGCACGCCGCGGGCGCTGGATCCTATGGGCCTTCATCCCCTCCAGCCTGATGCTGGGTGTGACCGCGTATCTGACCACCGACATCGCCAGCGTCCCGCTGCTCTGGGTCATCCCGCTGGCGCTCTATCTTTTGACGTTCGTGATCGTCTTTGCGCGCCGGCAAGTGCTGCCGCCGTCAGGCTTAGACAAAGTGCTGCCCATCGCGGCAGTCGCGCTCACTTTCCTAATCCTGACCGACGTGAAGAATCCGGCGTGGGTGCTGATCGTGCTGCATCTGCTGTTCTTTTTCGTCGCAGCCACCGTGGCCCATTTGCGATTGGCGAACGATCGGCCCGCCAGCGGACAGCTCACCGAGTTCTACCTTTGCCTGTCCGTCGGCGGTGTGCTCGGCGGCGCTTTCAACGCACTACTCTCGCCCCTCGTCTTCCACAGCGTCGTGGAGTATCCGCTGATGATGGTGCTGGCCTGCCTCGTCCGGCCCCCTGTCACGCCGTCGGTGAAACCCTTCCTCGGCCGCCTTTGGCGTGACACGCTGATGGCGGCGGGCATCGGCGTGATGGCAGGCTTGCTGGCGATCCTTGTTCCCCAACTCAGGCTGCAGCCCTACCAATTGTGGGTGTTCGTCATCTTCGGCGTGCCGCTCATCCTCTGTTATCTGTTTGTGAAAAACCCCGTTCGCTTCGCCCTGGCGCTCGGCGCAGTCATAGTCGCCGCCAATTTCTACACCGCCGTCCACGGCCGGACCCTCCACACTGAGCGCAACTTCTTTGGCGCGCTCCGCGTGACGCTCGATCCGGCGGGCCGCTTCCACCGCTTCTACCACGGCACGACGGTTCATGGTATTCAAGCGGTGGCGGCGGAACAGAAGTTCGAGCCGCTGGCGTATTATCATCGCACCGGCCCTTTTGGTCGAGCGTTCGAGGCCGTCGGCGCGGTGGCCGACCGCCGGCCCGTCGCCGTCATCGGCCTGGGAGCGGGGACCTCGGTGTGCTACGCGAGGCCCGGCCAGCACTGGACGTTTTATGAGATTGATCCGGCCGTGCTCAAGGTGGCACGGGACGCCGGCTTCTTCAGCTACCTGCGAAGCGCTACCAACGTTTCCGTGGATTACAAGCTGGGCGACGCACGGCTCCGGTTGCGCGAAGCGCCGGGGGGCCATTACGGCTTGATTATCTGCGACGCGTTCAGCTCCGACGTGCCACCGCTGCACTTGATCACGCGCGAAGCCGTCGATTTGTATCTCTCCAAACTGGCGCCGGACGGGCTCATTCTCTTCAACATCTCCAGCCGTTACCTCGACTTCCGGCCTGTGCTGGGCAACATCAGCGCAGCGTCCGGCCTCTACGTGTTGAGCTTCGATGAAAACGCCCTTTCTGCCGCCGACCAGCGTGCGGAAAAGTACACCTCACATTGGGCGGTGCTCACTCGCCATCCCAGATACTTCGGCGCCCTGATGGACGACTTCCACTGGCAAGCCGTTCTGCCCGACCCCGCGCACATACTTTGGACCGACGATTACTCGAACTTGCTGGCCATCTTCAACTGGAGATAGCTGTTTCCATGAAAAAAAGGCCTCGGCCGGGACTCCTGGCAAATCGTCGGGCCGCAGCCCACTACTTCACCGCCGCAAGCCTCGCGGCGAGACGGGACTTCTTGCGGTTGGCCTTGCTTCGATGGATGACGCCGGACTTGGCCGCCTTGTCGAAGGCGGAGCTGATCTTGCGATAGGCCGCGTTCGCGTCTTCCTTCTTGCCGGCCTTGACGGCGTCCGCGTAGGCGCGCTCCAGCGATTTCAGGCGCGACTTGACGCTGCGGTTGTGAAGTTGTTTGCGGGCGTTGTTACGCATCCGGCGTTCAGCAGACGTAGTGTTCGGCATAAAGCTCTAGTTGGTTCTCAATTCAAAGCCGCACACCGTAGCGAAACGCCCCGCCTTGTCAACGGCGCGCTTCGGCTGATTTCCCCGCGCCCTAGCGGGAGACGAAGCCGGTTGCCTCCACTAGCTGGAAGGGTTTAGAACAAGGTCAACGATTGGCAAAAGATAGCCGGCGACGGCGCGGCCCTTGTGTCTTACTACTCATGGAACGGACTTACGCGCATGAAACTCGGAACCTGTAACACCACCAACGAAACCGTCAAAGCCTGGGTCGGAGAGATGGCTCAACTCTGCCAGCCCGACCAGGTCTTCTGGTGCGACGGCAGCGAGGCGGAAAAACAAGCGCTCACGAACGAAGCCGTGAAGTCGGGCGCGCTCATCGAACTCGACCAGAAGAAGTGGCCGGGCTGCTACTACCATCGCTCCAACCCCAACGACGTGGCTCGCGTCGAGCAATGCACCTACATCTGCACGCCCACGCGCGAGGAAGCCGGTCCGACGAACAATTGGTGCCACCCTGAGGAGATGGATCAACGCCTCTACGGGCTGGCGCACGGCGCAATGAAAGGCCGGACGATGTATGTCGTGCCTTACTTGATGGGGCCGCCCGGCTCGAAGCTGGCCAAGGCCGGCCTGGAACTCACCGATTCCATCTACGTTGTCCTCAACATGCGCATCATGGCGCGCATGGGGAATGTCGCTTACGAACATCTCGGCACGCGGAAGAATTTCAATCGCGGCCTCCACTGCTTGCTCGATGTGAATCCCGAGCGCCGTTACATCGCGCACTTCCCGCACGACAACGCCATCATTTCCGTCGGCTCCGGCTACGGCGGCAATGTGCTCCTCGGAAAAAAATGTCTCGCGCTACGCATCGGCTCGTTTCTTGGCCGCCAGGAAGGCTGGCTCGCCGAACACATGCTGATCCTGAGCGTCGAGTCGCCGCAGGGCGAAAAGATGTATGTGGCCGCCGCCTTTCCTAGCGCCTGCGGCAAGACGAACCTCGCCATGCTGGTCCCGCCGAAACATTTTGCCGGCTGGAAGGTCCGCACCATCGGCGACGACATTGCGTGGATGAAACCCGGTGCCGATGGCCGCCTCTACGCCATCAATCCCGAGTCCGGTTACTTCGGCGTCGTGCCCGGCACCAATCGCAAGTCGAACCCGAACGCGATGGCGATGATTCAGAAGGATACCATCTTTACTAACGTCGGCCTCACTGCCAACGGCGACCTCTGGTGGGAAGACAAGGACGGGGAGCCGCCCGCCGAATGCCTAGATTGGAAGGGTGAGAAGTGGACGCCAGCCTCGAAGGAAAAATGCGCGCACCCGAACAGCCGCTTCACCGCGCCCATGCGCAACAACCCTGCGCTGTCCGGAGAAGTGGACAACCCGGACGGCGTCCCGATCTCCGCGATCATTTTCGGCGGACGCCGTGCGACCACGCTCCCGCTTGTGTTCCAGGCGTTCAACTGGATTCACGGCGTCTATGTGGGCGCGATGATGGGTTCGGAGATGACGGCGGCGGCCGTCGGCGGACGCGGCCAGGTGCGCCGCGACCCGATGGCGATGCTGCCTTTCTGCGGTTACAACATGGGCGACTACTTCCGGCACTGGATCCGGATGCGCAAACATCTCAAACACATCCCGCGCATTTTCTCCGTAAACTGGTTCCGTAAGGACAAGGACGGCAACTTCCTCTGGCCCGGCTTTGGCGAGAACATGCGCGTGCTCAAATGGATTTTCGACCGCTGCCGTGGGCGAGCCGGGGCCGATGAAACGCCTCTCGGCTGGTTGCCGCGCGCTGGTGAGTTCGATCTGGGCGGCATGGAGAACTTCTCACCGGAGAAACTAAACGAAGCGCAGTCCATCTCGATGGAGGAATGGAAGAAGGAAATCCTGGAGGAAGACGAACTCCTCTTCAACCTCCACGACTCGCTGCCCAAGGAACTGATCTTCCAGCGCGAACTCCTGGTGGCGAGGCTATAAAGCATCGTGAACAATCGAAAAGTTCCACCGCGCCAGCCGATGCGGAGAACTCAATCCTTCACCCCGTGACGGCGGAGAACGTCTTTGACTGGTGCGCTGCCGCCGAGCTTTTGGTTTCCAAGTTTCGCTCCCGCCATGAGCAGCGTTTCGACGACAGCGGCGTAGTCTCCGGTCCGGCAGTGCCAGCCATGTTCGGAGCCGTAAATGGCCCAGCCGAGCGGCGTGCTATTGAAGTCGGCATCGGTCGCTTCGACTGGCGGGTTGTGGCGAAGGATCTCGCGGATCATCTCCGCGTTCCCATGAAACCCTGCCCAGTGCAATGGCGTCGCCCGGTGCTGGCCGCGCGCGTCCACAGGCAGGCCGGCCGCCAGCATCAACCGGACAGCGCCGGTGTTGTTGTTGCGGGCCGCATTGGCCAGATGGCGCCGGTCGGCCTCGGAGAGGCGGGACACTATTCCGGGGTTTTCCGTGAACAAGGATCTGGCTTCAGTTTCGTTTGCCGACAGGAAAGCAACCATCAACTTCACATCGGCCGGACTGTGATCCATGAGCAGCCGGAAGATGTCCTCGTGGCCGAAATCCCTGGCGACATCGTGTGACGACACGTGCCAGCCAAGCGTCCATTGGTAGATGGTCCCGCCCGACTTCTGATTGATCATGGGAAAATACTCGTCAGTCACGCGCACTCGAATGCAGTCGGGATCAGCAGCAAGATGCTTCCGAACAAGATCGGCGTCACCCAGCGCCGCGGCCATGAGAATGTCTGTCTTGCAACCGCGCCGGACCAGGTGACGCGCCACCTCCCGGCGTTCGCGCACCATCCACTGCGCGGGGGTGGATTCGTGATCCACGTCACGAGCGTCGATGTCTGCACCGTGACTCAGAAGGAACTCCGCAATCTCAACAGTGCTGGCAAAATGGAGCGGTGTCTGGCCATCGCCGCCACGTTCATGCACCACCGAAGGAGTGGCGGCGATGACTTCACGGAGCCTGTCGAACAGTCCAAGCCGCGCTGCAGCATGCGCGTCCACGACGGCGCCGCGCTCGATTGCATATGCGGCGAGGTCCGGCTTGACGCCGTGAAGAAGTCCAAATCCGCCGGCCCACCAGCGGCTCTTGGCGTTGATGTCCGCGCCTGCTTCGAGCAACACGTCGAGCATTTCGCGGCTGCGGATGTGTATAATGGCCGGCGAGTCGAAAGGGCCGATCGGTTCGTTGATCTTCGATTTGAACTCGGGATGACGCTCGAGCAACTGGCGGAACAACGGGGCGTCGTCCTTCTCAAAGGCGCTCATCAAGAGTTCCATCGCGTTGCTCATTTAAGGTTGGCGAAGTCGTTATTTGCCAGGGTTCGATACTGAAGCGGGCGTCCTGAACGCGAATCGAGTCAGCCACAATCACCAGCGTGTGTCAACCGGGGCAATGCGCGACGGACTCATGCGTCGCGGCTTGTATTTGACCGACGGCGCGCCAATTACTAGCCTCGCGGTATGGCCGAGAGACATTTCGATGAGTGCGCCATCGTTCTGCACAAGGGCGATTCCGTGGCCGTGCTCAAGCGCACGATCAAGGCTGGGGACGCGTTGCTGAACGGTTCTTCGCGGCTGGTCGCGGCACAGACGATTCCTGCGGGACACAAGATTGCGCTCGCGGAAATTTCTGATGGAGCTGCGGTCCGAAAGTACGGCCAGATCGTTGGTTTTGCGCAGGGCCGCATCGCACCGGGTGAGCACGTCCATACGCACAATCTGGCGTGGAAAGATTTCGGGCGCGATTACGAGTTCTGCGCCGACGTGAGGTCGGTAAAGCATCAATCCGGCGAACAGATGCGGTCGTTCCAAGGCTACGCGCGGCCCAGCGGGCGCGTGGGCACGCGCAACTACGTGGCGGTCATTTCCAGCGTGAACTGCTCGGCGTCGGTGTCGCATTACGTGCGTGACCGTTTTCGCACCGAGGAGTTCAAGCGCGAGTTTCCAAACGTGGATGGCGTCATCGCCTTCACGCACAAGGCGGGTTGTGCGATGGACGCTGGCTCCCCCCAACAGGTGCTGCTTCAGCGGGTGCTGGCGGGCATCGCGCGGCATCCGAATATTTCCGGCTATGTGATGATTGGCCTCGGCTGCGAAGTGAACCAGGTGGACTCGGTGCGGCAAGCGTACAAGCTGGACGAAGTGGGTCCAGGCGAAAGCCCGCCGGTGTTCATGAACATCCAGGCCAAAGGCGGCGTGCGGAAGACGGTCGAGGCGGGAGTGGCAGCGGTGCTCAAGCTGCTCCCGATGGCGAATGATCTGCGCCGCACTTCCCAACCGATCAGCAAACTGATTCTCGCTGAGAACTGCGGCGGCTCTGATGGCAACAGTGGCATCACCGCCAACCCGGCGCTGGGCGTGGCTTCAGATGAGCTGGTGCGCTACGGCGGGACGAGCGTGCTGGCGGAGACACCGGAGATTTATGGCGCAGAACATTTGCTGACGCGCCGCGCGGTGTCGCGCGGCGTCGGCGAGAAACTGGTCAGCTTTGTCCGTTGGTGGGAGGAGCACGCGCGCCAGCACCATGCTTCCATCGACAACAATCCTTCCTACGGCAACAAGGAAGGCGGGTTGACGAACATTTACGAGAAGAGTTTGGGCGCCGTGGCCAAGGGTGGACAGTCACCGCTGGCCGCCGTCTATCAATACGCCGAACCGATCACGACGCCGGGGTTTTGTTTTATGGACACGCCCGGTTACGATCCCGTGAGCATGACCGGACTCGTTGCCGGCGGGTGCAACGTAGGCGTTTTCACAACGGGACGTGGCAGTGTCTATGGCTGCAAGCCCGCCCCGTGCATCAAGGTCGCCACCAACACACCGCTCTATCAGCACATGGAAGAAGACATGGACATTAACGCCGGCACCATCCTCGACGGAACCGAGACCGTCGAGCAAGTCGGCAAACGTATCTTCGACAAGATTATTGCCGTGGCCAGCGGCGAGCGGACAAAGAGCGAACTGGCCGGCATCGGCGACGAGGAGTTCGCCCCCTGGCAACTCGGCCCGACATTCTAATGATGCGAATCCACTCTGCAACGATGGCAGGGCGCGACCTCCGGGTGCGCCGTCGAGTGGAGCGAACGTCGAACTCGGCGCGCCCGGAGGTCGCGCCCTACCTGAAGAGTTTGCTGACTTCTATGGTTGCTGGCTTTGCCCTGGGGTTGTTGTGGGTCTTGCCAACCAAACTGTGCGCGGCGGCGAATCGCACTGAAGACACGACGGTTCGTATCGCGCCGTTCTTCCGGCCACCGGCGGAATTCGCCGGCCAGTCTGGCAAGTATCGATCACCGCTCTTGTTCAACGACGGCTCGCGCGTCGCATCCGCTGCTGAGTGGCCGCGCCGGCGGGCCGAGATTCTTCACGAGTGGAGCGAGTTGATGGGGCCGTGGCCCGCAATCATCCATCGGCCAAAGCTCGAAGTGCTGCGGGACGAGAAGCGTGAAGGACAAACTTGGAAGCGGGTTCGCCTGGAGATTGCCTCGCAACAAACGGGCGAGGGCTGGCTGTTGATTCCCAGCGGTGCAGGTCCGTTTCCCGCGGTGCTGGTCGTCTATTACGAACCGGAGACCAGTGTCGGCCTGAACCTCAAGCAGCCGTTGCGCGACTTCGGCCTGCAACTCGCACGGCGTGGTTTTGTTACGCTGAGCATCGGAACGCCAGGCGGTGACGCGCGGAAGCCCGAAATCGGGGCCGCGGTCTGCCAGCCGTTGTCGTTTCACGCTTACGTTGCCGCGAATTGCTGGCAGGCGTTGGCAAACCTGCCGGAAGTGGATAAGTCGCGCATTGGCGTCACCGGCCACAGCTACGGCGGCAAGTGGGCGATGTTCGCCGCCGCGCTATGGGACAAGTTTGCTGCCGTAGCGGTCAGTGATCCCGGAATCGTGTTCGACGAGACACGGCCCAATATCAATTACTGGGAGCCGTGGTATCTCGGTCTCGATCCCGGCGAGAAGCGGCCGAAGGCAGGTGTGCCAGGCGCAGATAACCCGCGCACCGGCGCTTACAAGAAAATGATTCAGCGTGGGCGCGACTTGCACGAAATCCACGCCCTCATCGCGCCGCGACCGTTCCTCGTAAGCGGTGGCGCGGAGGATCCACCGATGCGTTGGATGGCACTGAACCATCTGGTCGAGGTGAACAAGCTGCTCGGCTTCACCAACCGTATCGCCATGACCAATCGAAAAGACCACACCCCGAACGAAGAATCCAACGCCTCACTTTACGCGTTCTTCGAGCGATTCCTCGCTTCGTCCAAGGTATCGCCATGAGACCCGGCACGCTGCGATTGGCCTCCCCCGCCCTGCTCGCCTCTGCTTTCCTGGCATTGACCGCAATGCGTCCCCTGGCCGGCAGCGTTTCCAACTCGCGTCCGTTCGCCCTGGTGCAATCCAATTCCATGTGGCGGCTTACGACGCCGCAAGGACGGCCGTTCTTTTCCGTCGGCGTGTGCGTGACCACGCGCGGCACTTCACGGGAGACCTTCGATCCAGAGAACCCCGGTTACGCGGCCTGGCAGCATTACTCGAATGACGCCTCGTGGGCCGATGCCACGCTACAGCGGCTCAAGAGCTGGGGCTTTACCACCATTGGGGCATGGAGCGATCACAAAACACTTCTGCACTCGTCGAACATGCTGGCCGGCCTGACGCCCGTCCTTCATGTTGGTTCCACCGCCGGCGCGCCGTGGTGGGACATGTGGGACGAAAAGATTATCTCCCGCATGGACGATGTCGCCCGCGAGCAAATCCTCGCTGTGCGCGATGACCCGCGGCTGATTGGCTATTACACCGACAACGAAATGGGTTGGTGGAACGCAACCTTGTTTCACATGGCGCTGGAACAAACGTCCGCCAGCGGCCAGCGCCAGCGGCTGCTCAAGCTTTTGCGTGAAGCGTATCAGAATGATTGGAGCCGGCTCACCGCCGACTTCGAGCCGGAATTCGCAGAGACCCTCGACGGCCTGGAACAACGCGGGCAACTCTGGCTCAAGCCCGGTGGCCAGGGCATCAAGGTCATGAGGCAGTTTCTCGGTCTCGTCGCCACGCGTTATTACCAACTCGTCCACGACATCATCCGCAAATACGATCGACGGGCGCTGATCCTTGGCGACCGTTATCAATCGTTTTATTATCCAGAAGTGGCGCGCGCCGCCGCGCCTTACGTGGACGCCATCTCCTCGAACCTGAACGCGAACTGGAACGACGGCACCTTCGCGCGGTGCTACCTCGATACGCTACACGCGTTGACTGGCAAGCCGATCTTCGTCAGCGAATTCTATATGTCCGCGACAGCCAACCGCAGCGGCAACCGAAATAGTCATGGCGTCTTTCCTGTAGTGTCCACGCAGCGCGAGCGCGCCGCCGCCCTCCGTACGACTCTCGAATCGCTCGGGCGGCTGCCGCACATTGTGGGCGCAGATTGGTTCCAGTACTTCGACCATCCGCGCCACGGGCGCGAGGACGGCGAGAACTACAATTTCGGCTTGGTAGATATCCACAATGAGCCTTACGCGGAAGTCACAGCCGCCTTTGCACGAGTGAACCTGACTACACTGAAACCGCAAAGACCCAGGACACGCCCTGATGCGTCGGCGGGAATTCCGCGCGCGCCGCGCGATCCCTTCGCCAACTTCACTGCAGGCGAGGCGTTGAAGCACTGGGATCGCGAGCGTGGATTTGTGAAGCCGGTGTCTGAGTTTCCTCTCGCCGATCTCTACGTCTGCTGGAATCCGAGGGCAGTTTATTTCGGTCTCTATGGCTTCGACATCATCGAGGACGCCTACTATCGGAACAAGTCCGTGCCAAAGAACGAACGCGCGTTGTGGACGGTGAGGCCCGGCGGCAGTGAGACCATTCGCGGCCGGATTGGCGCGGGCCGCGAAGCCATAGTAAACGATTTGAACGTGCGACTGGAGAACCTCTCCGGCCTCAATCTCAACGTGCGTAACATCGCCATTCTCGAATTACCTGCGGAACGATTCGGCAGGAAACGCTTCCGCGCCGGCGATACGGTTGAATTGAATTCGACTCTCCTAACGCATGCTCAGGCTTATCGAATGGAGTGGAAGGGAACGTACAAACTAGCGAATTGAACCGGCCAGACCGGTCGGCTTTGGCCAACGAAATTATGAACACATTCACCCGCTGGATTTGTCTGGGATTGCTGTCCGTTGCCTCGTTCGCGAGGGCCGACTTTCGCGCCGGGATCGCTCTGCGCGTAGTAACGCCAGATCCTCTGTTGCCTGTCTCTGGCGGCATCGGGCCGTCAAAACCGGCGACAAAGAAGGAAGGCGAGTTGGCTGTGCGCGCCCTCGTGCTGGCGGACGGCGATACAAAGGTTGCCATTGTCAGCGCGGATTTTCTCGGTTTCCCTTCGGCCTTGGGAAACAAGGCCCGGGCCCAGGTGAAAGGCATTCCGCCGGAGAACATCCTGATTGGCGCAACGCACACGCACAGTGCGCCGGACTGCTACGGGTTCCCCGATGGTAAAGGCGGCACCGCTGCTGACTTGAAGTATCTTGACCAGGTTTGCGCGCGCATGGCGGACGCCATAAACGAAGCAGCAGAGAAGTTGCGGCCCGCGAGTTTGAAGATCGCCACTGGCGAGGCGAAAGGAAAGATCGCTTACAACTATTACGCCGACCGGCTCTACGATCCGCGCTGCCACGTTATCCAGTGCCTGGACGCGGATGGCAAGCCGTTCGCCACGCTGGTGAATTATGCCGTGCATCCCGAGGTGCTCGGCTCCAGTCAGGGTATTTGCAGCCCAGATCTGGTTGGCCCGCTATACGACCGGCTGACGGAAAAAGGCGGAGGCATCGGTATCTTCATGAACAGCGCCCAAGGCGGCATGGTGACGGCGGACAACCGCCAGCCCGGCGGCAAGGAAGCGCGGACATGGGAGGAATGCGTTCGCATCGGGCAATTACTGGCAGATGAGGCGCTGCGCATTGTCGAGAAGGCGCCGGAACAGAAGTCGCCGAATGTATTTTGCGACGCGCGGACGATTTCCTTTCCCGTGGACTCTCCCCAATTGCGAGCCATCATGGCTTCATCCCCCGTTGGCCTCCGCACGAAGGACCCCGCGAAAGTCAGCACGCAATTGAACCTGCTGAACATTGGAAACGCGCAAATTCTCACCATTCCCGGCGAAGCCCTGCCGAACATCGGCTTTTACCTCAAGCGCAACATGCGTGGCGAACACAACCTGCTCTTCGGGCTGACGAATGACGCCTTTGGTTACATTCTCACGCGCGTCGATTGGAGCAGCTTCAAAGTTTACGATTACGTCTCGCGAACGTGCCTCGGCGAAAAGACCGGCGAGATTTATCTGGAGGAGGCGTTGCGATTTGTGACCGAGTCACCAGCGCCGGAGAAGGTGAAATAAAGGGAGATCGAAGTCAGCTTCCTTTGGTGGCCGGCGCGGGAACCGCGGTACTGTCTTTCCCGGTCGGAATGACACCCGGCGGCGCGCACAGTTTTTCATCCGGCGGCCGCAGTTTGAAGGAGCGGACGTTCCAAAGCGTGGCGGCGGCGTCTCCCTCGCGCACTTTGTAGAAGCGATCCAGTGCCAGCCCTTTGAGTGTCTGGGTCTGGCCGGTGGTCGGCCAGAAGATCTCCACGAATTCAATCGATTGGGCCTGGCCCAGTCCGATTTCCTGACGCAACGGCGATGCACCAAAGCTGGCGCCGCTGCCGACGGTCTTGTAGATCTCTCGTTCGCCGGCGGCGGTCTTGACGACAACCTTGATGCGCGCGCCCAACGCTCCGCGGTTGGACTTCGCTCCTTCAAGTTTGAGCGTAATCCAATGATTGCCGTGGCCCGGATTCTCAAAGAGGGCACAACGGAATGTATCGTCAGTGTAGGCACCGCCGATGACGGTGTAGATGTCCTGGTCGCCGTCGTTGTCGATGTCGCCAAAGGTAACTGCGTGTCCTTTTTGCAAATGGCCCAGGCCGCCGGAGGTCGTAACATCTTGAAAGAACTTTCCGTCTGCATTGCGGAAGGCGCGGTTGGGAACCACGCTCGCAAAATCCGGATCGCCCGTGCCGGCATAGATGTCCAGCCAGCCATCGTTGTCGAAGTCGCCGTAGTTCAGGCCCATGGCAAAGATGAGTCTGTCCAGCCGAGCGGCCTTGCTCACGTCAGTGTAAGTACCGTCGCGATTGTTGCGGTACAGGCGGGCCTTTTCAGAGCGGAACGGCTTGGCAAGGTAATCCGCCACAATGTCTCCCACGCTCTCCAAGGCATAGCCAGTGACGAAGATGTCAGTCCAGCCGTCATTGTCATAATCGAAAAACGCGGTGGGAAAGCTCATCATGGGCTCTGTCACCCCGGCAACAGCGGCGACGTCGGTGAAACGCCACGGAGCTTTGGTCCCTTTCTCCCCCTGCGGTCCGTCATTCCGATACAAACTATTCGCCCCGCTGCGGCTGGAGACGTACAAGTCCGGCCGCCCATCGTTGTTGAAATCGCCAGCCGCGACGCCCTTGATGAACGAGAACGTGCTCACGCCCGCTGCGGCCGCGCACTCGGTAAAAGTTCCATCGCCGTTGTTCCGGTATAGCTCGCAAGGGTGAACGTTTGTGCCATATGACTCGTGGCCGATAAACAAATCGATCCACCCATCGCTGTTGAAATCGAACCACACCGCCGTTTGGGTGGGACGGAAACTCAGCAGGCCGGCTTCCTCGGTCACGTCCTCGAAGGTCCCATCGCCGTTGTTGCGCAGGAGCGATTTGGGGTATTTGCCCGCCGCGCCCAGCCAGGCGCCACGCAGCACCAGCACATCGGGGTGGCCGTCGTTGTTGTAATCGCTCTGGATCATGTTCAGCCCACCGACTTCGCCGGTCAGCCCTGCTTCGCGTGTGCGTTCGCTAAAGGTGCCGTCGCCATTGTTGCGGAGATAACGCATCTGGGTGCGGATTTCCCAACTTGAAATCATCAAGTCGAGAAAGCCATCGCTATCGAAATCCTCCAGCACACAGCCACCAGCCCACCCATGAAAGTCGAGGTCCGCCCCGGACGATACGTCGGCGAAACGTTTGAGATTGTAGTCCGACTCAAAAACCCGCGGTGGGAGCAACCATTGCCGCGGCACCTTATCGGGATACTCGCCCACCACCATGTAAGCAATGTTGAGCAGCCAGATCGCCCTCGTATCATTGCGATAGCGCTGCAATATTTCGGTGAGAATCGTGATCGCTCCACGCGGCCCTTCCTGCCGTCCGTAGATCCCGAGGCTGCGGATGGGAAGCAAGCAGGATTCGATGGTGTGATTGGTCAGGCAGTTTTGCTGTTCGCCCAACCGAAGATAGCACAGGGCCTTTTCGTGCATGATCATTTTGGTCTGGCGGGAATCCAGTTTCTGGTTCAACGCCGCCGACAATTCATCGAATCTTCGGTAGGATTCCAGCGCTGAAAGCGGGTAGCCCGCCCGCAGTTGCTCGTCGGCCAGGCGCGGCAGTTTTTCCCAGACAAACCCAAGCTCCTTTTCCTGCCGAATCAATTCTTCCAAAATGGCGGCGCGCTCCCGGTTCCGGAAAGGGTTGCTCATCGGATCTTCCGCGCGGATGATCTGCTGCAATCGCTCGGCCATCTTGCCGACACCGGGTGACACTTTCTCCGAACCCTGATCCGCGGCAGCGCAGTTCAATGCGACTGCCAGCCCAATGCCAATCAATAGACAGTACTTCATTTCAAACGACATCGACACCGGTCGTCATGACTCGAGTGTGAGTGATTCGACCCCCGCCTGGAAACGGTTGCCGCGCACGACAACCTAGACCGGAAGTGGACAAGTTCAACGGCATCCAGACGCACGTAACGTAAAAGTGACAACAATGGAGCAGATGCGGTTACACTCGTAAGCGCCTCCGGGACGGACTCTGCGGAGCGGCTGGGGCGAAGCGTGAAGATGCAGGGATGACTCTCGCACGATTCTCTGGGTAGGCCGGCACGCAGAGGTATCATCCAACGCGTGCGGTCAAAAGCAATTCTATACTGTTTAGGCGAGTATATCGATTCAAGCGGCTGGCTGAGATCGCCACTCGCCGGTAGGCTACCGACCTATGTCCGCGCTTTCTGTCGAGATGCTGCTCACAGCGTATGGCCAGGGGATTTTTCCGATGGCTGTGAATCGGCACGGCGATCTGCGCTGGTTCTCGCCGGATCCGCGCGCTTTGATTCCGTTGGACAATCGGTTCCATATTTCGCGCGGGCTCAAGCGCGCCCTGAAAAAACGCCGCTTCGACGTAACAGTGGATGAGGATTTTGAAGGCGTCATCAGAGCCTGTTCCACAGCGCACGGTTCGACGTGGATTTCGAAGGAGATATTGCACGCCTACTGCAATCTGCACCAGCACGGTTTTGCTCACAGTGTGGAAACACGGCTGGACGGTAAACTGGTGGGCGGGCTGTACGGCGTCCACATTCGCGGCGCATTTTTTGGCGAGAGCATGTTTCATCGCGAAACGGATGCCTCTAAAGTGGCGCTGGTGGCTTTGGTGGAACGATTGCGGGCCAGCGGCTTTGTTCTGCTCGATACGCAATGGACCACGCCGCACCTGGAACAGTTCGGCGCGTTCGAGATTCCCCGATCGGATTATCTCAAACTGCTCGCAATCGCGCTGCAGCACGATTGCGCTTTCTGAAGATTTGGTTGGCGACTACAGCCTGTCTTGTTAGCGTCTGAGAAGATGAATTCCCAGACCATCGAAGCTTCGGAACTTGCCGCCAGAGTTGAATCAGTGCTTGAGGCGACGCCGATTGATGACATTCACACGCACCTTTACGACCCGGCGTTTGGGACTTTGTTGCTCTGGGGTATCGATGATCTCCTGGTTTATCACTATCTGGTCGCCGAGGCGTTCCGCTACCTGGATGTGCCGTACGAGAAATTCTGGGCAATGTCGAAGATGCAGCAGGCGGATCTGATCTGGGGCGCTCTGTTCATTCAGAACTCGCCCATCTCCGAGGCGTGCCGCGGAGTGCTCACCACGCTGCACGCGCTCGGCCTGGACGTGCGGAAGCGTGATTTGCCCGCATTGCGCCAGTGGTTCGCCAAATGGAAAGCCGGGGACTACGTCACCCGCTGCCTCGAACTGGCAGGGGTTCGCAGTGTTTGCATGACAAACTCGCCTTTCGACGATCTAGAGCGTCCGGTTTGGGAGGAAGGGTTCACGCGTGACGAACGCTTCCGGGCCGCGTTGCGAATCGATCCGCTGCTGCTGGCGTGGGGTGACGTCGTGCCGATGTTGGCGCGATGGGGCTACAACGTCGGCCCGGGTCTGACGGACAAAACCGTCAGCGAAGTGAGGCGCTTCCTCGCTGATTGGGGGCGACGCATCAAGGCCCGTTATCTTATGGTGTCACTCGGCCCCGAATTTGATTTCCCATCGGACAGTTCCTGCGCGCGACTGCTCGAAAAAGCAGTTCTGCCACACTGTCGCGAATTCGGCCTGCCTATGGCACTGATGATGGGTGTTAAACGCCAGGTCAACCCCCAGTTGCGCCAGGCAGGTGACGGGGTCGGGTTGAGCAAGCTGGGCGCGTTGGAGCGCCTGTGCGCGGAGTTTCCGGAAAACCGGTTCTTGGTCACCGTGCTGGCCCGCGAGAACCAGCACGAGTTGTGCGTTCTCGCGAGAAAGTTCCGCAATCTGCACATCTTTGGCTGTTGGTGGTTCAACAACGTCCCCACTCTGGTCGAGGAAATCACCCGATTGCGCCTGGAGTTGATCGGCCTTACCGTCACGCCGCAACACTCGGACGCGCGGGTGCTCGATCAATTGATTTACAAATGGCAACACTCGCGGCGCATCATCGCGAGAGTATTGGTGGACAAATACACCGAACTGGCGCGGACGGGTTGGCTGGTAACAGAGGCGGAGTTGAAGCGCGATGCCGAGTCATTGCTGGGACGCGCGTTCGAGAAGTTTTGCTGTCCCAACTGACCAGCAGAATAAAAACAAACTTAGGAGACTTTGACCACAATGGCTGTGATGTCGTCGACCTGCGGAGCGTTGTTGGCAAAAGTGCGAACTGTTTCGTAAAGAGTTTGCACGATCTGCTGTGCAGGTTTCAAACGGTTTGAGCGCACAGTATCAAGTATCCTCGCCAGCCCGAAGAGCGCGCCGTCCGGCGCGGATGCTTCCTCAATGCCGTCTGTCAGCAGCAGAACCAGGTCGCCAGAGGACAAAATGATTTCCGGCGCGGCCACATACTGCGTGTTTGCCCTCATGCCCAGCGGAATCCCGGTGCGTTTGAGCGTGGCTTTGATGTCGCCTTCCGCGTTGAGCACATAGCCGGCGGGATGGCCAGCGCTCGCGTAAACAAAGCCTCGGGTTTTAGGATCAAGCCGTCCCAGGAACAGGGTGACAAACCGCTCGCTGCCCACGTCTTCCGCAAGAATACTATTGGCGCGCGTCAGGATTTCTCCGACGTCCTCGCGGCGTCCGGCCAGCACCCGAAGGTAGGCGCGAGTTTCTGCCATTAGCAGCGCGGGTCCTACTCCGTGGCCCGTCACGTCGCCTACCACCACACCCAAACGTTCATGCACCATGGGCAGGTAATCGAAATAATCACCACCGGTTGCTTCCGCGGGAAAAGTGGAGCCGCCGATGTCAAAACCCGAACAAGCCGGCGCGCTTTTCGGAAATAACCGTTGTTGGATGTCACGAGCCACCTGGAACTGCTCCTGGTTTTCGCGCAGTTCGCGCTCGGCTCGCTTGCGCTCGGTAATGTCGCGAATGAAGCCGACGACACGCCGCTCTCCTTGCAGCACCATGTCGCTAAAACTGACTTCGATAGGAATCTCAGCGCCATCCCTGCGCAAACCAGTGGTTTCGACCGCACGCAATCTTAGGCTGACCGCGCCGGCATGAAGATATTTGTCAAAGGCCGCCAAAGGACCCCTGCACAACTGTCCGGGCATCAGCTTACTCAGATATTGGCCGGTGATCTCGTCTGCAGAATAACCGAACACTTCGTGAACGGCCGGGTTGGCAAAATGAATTTTTCCTACTATATCGATAAGAATGACTGCGTCAGGACAAGTTTCCCAAAGAAGCCGGTAGCGTAGTTCGCTCTCGATAACTGCCTGCTTGGCGTCTCGCTGACTGGCGCGATTGGCGGCCTCGCGCAACTCACGTTCCACAGCCGGGGCCAGGCGATGCAGGTTCCCTTTCATCAAGTAGTCATGCGCACCGGCCTTCATGCACGCCACGGCAATGTCCTCGCCGATACCGCCGGACACGATGATAAACGGGAGATCGAGACCGCTTTGTTTTAGAACTTCAAGTGCAGCCGGGGCGTTAAATGAAGGGAGATTGTAATCGGCAAGAATCAATTGCCATGTCCCCGCTTTCAAAGCGGTTTGCATGGCCTCGGCATTCTCGATTCGTTCAAAAGTCACCTCGTAGCCGCCTTTGCGGAGAAGGCTGACCATAATCTGAGCATCGAATTCGGAATCTTCGACGATCAGGACTCGTAGCGATCGCTTCATTTAACTGGCTGCTTGCCTAACATCTTCATCACAACGTGTACGTCACCGCGAACGACGGAACATAGTTAGACGAGAAATTCTCAATGGCCAGTGAAATTGAGTTACGCGGCGGCGGAGACATTGCGAGGTGAATTCCACCCAAAGTCCACCGCTACGGGGATGGCGCCACTTGATAGAGTTGCGCGGCTCGTGAATCAGTTGGGCAACACGTGATCGGCTATCGTGCAGGTGGGTTTTTCGCTGACTGCTTTCAAATCATAAGTCCCACCGCCGGGACAATCCGGTTTGCGAGAGATAGTTTTGTCTGATCCGAAAATATCGCCATCAGAGGGCACATCGGCGTCACCTTTTTTGCTTTCCAAAGCCCAAACTGCCTTGGCTCCTTCAATTGCCTTCAGGTTGGCAATGCAGGCCTGTTTCGCTGAGGATTTGCGCGCCTTGATCAAGTTGGGAATAGCCACCGCGGCCAGCACGCCAATGATGGCCACTACAATCATTATCTCAATCAGCGTAAAGCCTCGCTTGGCAGAAAATCGAACTTGCATATCGTTATTGTCTTTCAATGGCCCAAATGCGACTCGTTCTAAGCTTAGAACACAGCCCGAGAATAGCCGGCGAAGCCATCCCGACACAATTCTAAAAGAGCCGCCAACGATTGAGCCGTCAGATTGAACACCGCGCGTGAAAAAAGTTGCGACAAAAAAAGCTTGAGGTGCGAACACCTCAAGCTTTGTTGGGCAAACCGCTGTTTACGGTTGAACGTGCGTCGGATTCGCCGCCACGTTCGGGCAAGCCTGTGGCGTATCAACCGCCGTCAACACATAGGCCGCTGTGCCGCTCGGGCACACAGGGGCTGTGCGGATGTAAGCCGTCGCGCCGAACAAGTCGGCCGAAGCGGGCGTATCCGTGTTGTTCTTCTTGGCCTCCAGCGCCCAGGTGGCTTTCGCTCCATCGACCTGCTTCATATTGGCGATGCAGGCATTGGCCTGGCTGGCAGTGCGCGCCTTCACAAAGTTCGGAATCGCGATCGCGGCCAGCAATCCAATGATGGCGACAACGATCATGATTTCAACCAGGGTGAAGCCGGACTTGCGGGTCATGCTAACTTTCATTCTTGTTACCTTTCTCACTTGCGGCGTGAACGAAGGTGAAGGGCGATTTATATGAGTTCTGCACAAAAGTTCACTGACAGCTCTTCACCGACCGCACTCCTTTCTCAAGCAGTGGATATGCCAGCGAATGTTGGGGCTTCGTCAGCCTCTTAACTCGGTATCATTCCATGCTTGCTGCATTGAATTCCACTCTTTTCCATAGCGATTTAGTCGATGCTGTCTTCGTTTTCAATCGGCGTCAGTGTGAGTGGATGTCCCGATCCGAGGCAGCTTGTGCCTCACCTCGCAGTCAACCAAAAGCGGCTCATTACTTCAAGCATTCAACGAGGAAACTCTCCGAAGCCATTACAATCAAAAATAAAAAAGCTTGAGGTGCGAACACCTCAAGCTTTGTTGGAACAAACCGCTGATTACGGCAGCACGTGCGTCGGGTTCGCCGCCACGTTCGGGCAGGTCTGAGGCGTCGCAACCGCCGTCAACACATAGGCCGCTGTGCCGCTCGGGCACACAGGGGCTGTGCGGATGTAAGCTGTCGCGCCGAACAAGTCGGCCGAGGCGGGCGTATCTGCGTTGTTCTTTTTAGCCTCCAGTGCCCAAGTCGCTTTCGCGCCTTCAACCTGCTTCATATTGGCGATGCAGGCATTGGCCTGGCTGGCAGTGCGCGCTTTCACAAAGTTCGGAATCGCGATCGCGGCCAGCAATCCAATGATGGCGACAACGATCATGATTTCAACCAAGGTGAAGCCGGACTTACGGGTCATGCTAACTTTCATTTTGTTACCTTTCTCACGCGCGGCGTGAACGCAGGTGAAGGACTGTTAATACCAGGGCTGCACAACGTCCACTTATTGCCCTTCACCGACCGCGCTGTTCCCTTATTAGCAACGGAGGTGCCAGCGGGATCATAGCGCTTCCGGGGTGCCTTGGAGTGCACGAAATGGCCAGTGTTTTTTGAGCTTTAGCCGCCTTTACCCATGTCCCGAGGGACATCGTTTCTGTCTCCCGTAGAGCACGCCGGAACTCGTTGTCTTGAAACAAGTCACCAATGTCGGGGTTTTGTCTCGATTTGGACGTCTCACTGCTGACAGCTTGTCGTCAAGGCTGGCGTTCAGGTAGATTTTGCACCACGCATGGATAAGAACTCCAGAATCTTCGTCGCGGGACATCGAGGATTGGTGGGCAGCGCCATTTGGCGTGAGTTGGAACGGCAGGGATTCGACCGACTCATCGGATGCTCGCGTCAGGAAGTGGATTTGTTGGACAAGCAGGCTGTGGAGGAGTTCTACGCGGAAATCAAACCGGAATTCGTCTTTATGGCAGCTGCCAGGGTGGGCGGCATCCTGGTAAACGATCAACAACCGGCCTCCTTCCTCTATGACAACCTCGTAATTCAAAACAACCTCATCGACGGCGCATGGCGTTCGGGTGTAAAGAAACTGCTCTTTCTTGGCAGTTCCTGCATCTATCCGAAAATGGCACCGCAGCCACTCAAGGAGGGATCCCTGCTCTCCGGGCCGTTGGAGCCGACCAATCAATGGTATGCAGTCGCCAAGATCGCCGGCATCAAGCTGTGCCAGGCCTACCGACGGCAACACCGTTGCGATTTCATCAGCGCCATGCCCGCAAACATGTACGGGCCAAACGACAATTACGATTTGCAGACCTCGCATGTATTACCCGCCTTCGTCCGCAAGTTCCACGAGGCTAAAGTGGCGGGCGCAGAGAGCGTCACCTGCTGGGGTACCGGTTCACCCTTGCGGGAATTTCTTTACACCGATGATCTGGCTCGCGCCTGCGTCTTTCTCATGCGCTATTACAGCGAAGAGCAATTTATCAACGTCGGTTACGGCAGCGATGTGACAATCCGCGAACTGGCTGAATTGATTAAAGGGATCATTGGCTTCAGAGGCGAGATCACGTGGGACACTTCAAAACCCGACGGCACGCCTCGAAAGTTAATGGACAGTTCACGCCTGTTCGCGCTCGGTTGGAAACCGCAGGTGGACTTGAAGACCGGCATCCGCCTCGCCTACGAAGACTTTCTGAAGCATTATATTTGAAGGGTGAGGCCCGCATTTCGATCCGCGTAGGAGCCTTGTGTCATGTCAAGGCGGTGCAAGCCAGACGCAGGCATAAATCTCAAACCCATTTGCCTTTATCCTAAATAGTTTTTGACAAGTGTAATCGGCATTTCTACGGTTCCGCTCCCCGAACGGATGGGGTCATAGCTCAGTTGGTAGAGCGTCTGAATGGCATTCAGAAGGTCAGGGGTTCGAATCCCCTTGGCTCCACCATCCCCGGAAGCCACGAAACTGCATTTCTCAGTCTCTGCATTGGTGACACGCTTTCTGAAGACAGCGCTTAAATTGGCTCCCACGCTCTCGAATCTCGCATATAACGCCATTGCGGTTCCAGCCCAGGACGCTTACAAAGGAGCCCTCCGCTATGAACGATATTGCTCTGTCGGTTTGGACACTATGGAGCGCTGTAGTAATCGGAGTCGGTGCTTTGCCAGCCGACGCCGCCAATGCATTCTGGAAACCTTTGTTCAACGGACGCGATTTCGATGGCTGGGACAGATATCTTGCCACGCCCAAAGGCTCTGAGCCGCTGGTCGCGAATGTCGATCCCAAGAGCGTTTTTACTGTCACTAACTTGAATGGCGAGAATGTCATTCACGTCTCTGGCGAGATTTATGGGGCCATCACGACTCGCGGGGAATTCACGAACTTTCATTTTCGCGTCCAGTTCAAGTGGGGGCTCCAGCGCTGGCCGGGGCGGGCCAACGTCGGACGCGACACAGGCATCCTTTACTGCGGCATTGGCCAGCCGAACCCACGCACCGGTTGGCTGACTTCGGTTGAGAACAACATCATGGAAAAGGGCATCGGACAGTGGTGGAGCGTCAACGGCGCAATCATCGACGTCGAAGGCGAATGGATCACGCCGGAAATGGAACTCTACGTGCCCTACAAGAAGGAAGGCCGCGGCGAAAAGAACATTGTCTGGAAACGCGGCGCTCCACGCATTACCGCCACCGGCGCTAACGGCATCACGCCCCCGTTCGATACCGAACAAGTCTTCGGCAACTGGAACACGGTCGAAGTCGTATTCTGGGGGGGGCAATGCATTCACATCCTGAACGGCCATGTGAACCTTGTGGCGGTGAATCCGCGTTACAAAGAAGGCGACCAGTGGCGTCCGCTAACGCACGGCAAAATCCAACTTCAATCAGAGGCGGCGGAAGTTTTCTATCGCAAGCCGGAAGTACGTCACCTCGACGAGTTACCGGCGGAATACGTCGGTGAAGCGATTTCACCAGCCGGTGATGAGCAGGGATTCGTCGCGTTGCTGGCAGACGAAGCGCTGAAGGATTGGAAGCAATGCGGCCCTGGCCGGTTCGCGCTCAAGGATGGCGTGGCCAGCGCCGAAGGCGGCATGGGCCTGTGGTGGTATTCTGGCCAGCAGTTCACGAACTTCGTCTTTCGCGGCGAGTTCGTGCAGGAACAAGGCATCGCCGACTCCGGCGTGTTTGTGCGCTTCCCGAATCCCGGCAGCGACCCGTGGGTGGCCGTGAAGCAGGGGCATGAATTCGAGATTGGCGACCCAAATCCAGAAAAGGCGACTTGCCGGACCGGTTCGATGTATCCCTTCAAAGCGTCATCCAAAGCCAACACCAAGCCTCCCGGCCAATGGAACGACTTCGAGATGGTATGCATCGGTCACGACTATTCTGTTCGCATCAACAAACAGCTTGTGACGACGTGGACTGATGCCAAGCAGCGTGCGCCCGCTGGCTACATTGGCCTCCAGAATTACAACGACGGCAAAACCGTTCGCTTCCGTAACTTGCGAGTGAAGGATCTGCCGTGAACAACCAGCTTCTGCGCATCGGCATCATCGGCTGCGGCAACGTGCTTGATGCCTACATGCCGCAGTGTCACAAACTCCAACAGCGCGGGCTGGCGGCCGTCTCCTTGGCAGCCGGGCGTCCCGCGCAAAAAGATCGTGCGCTGGCCATCGGCGTCCCGCGCTTTACCGTTCAGGAAGAGGAAGTGATTGCTTCGCCCCAAATCGACCTCGTGCTCATTCTAACGTCGATGAGCCAGCACACCCGCCTCGCTCGCGCCGCGCTCGAAGCTGGCAAACACGTCCTCGTCGAAAAACCGCTCGCTACGTCGCTCGACGACGCGGCGGCACTTCTCGCCCTCGCCAAAAAAAGTCCCGGCCACCTTGTCTGCGCGCCGTTCACCATTCTCAGCCCGACCTTCCAAACCATCGCCCAGCGCATCCGGCGCGGCGACATTGGCAAACCTTGCTCCGCCCGCGCCCGCTACGGCTGGGCCGGACCATCATGGAGCGAATGGTTTTACAAACCCGGTGGCGGGTGCCTGTTCGATCTTGGTGTCTATTGTCTGACGAGTCTGACTGGTTTGCTCGGTCCCGCAAAACGCGTAACTGCGATGACCGGCGTGGCCATTCCCGAACGCGAAATCAACGGGCGCAAAATCCGCATCGAAGCCGAGGACAACGCGCAAGTGCTACTCGACTTCGGCAACGCCTGTTTCGCCGTCGTGACCACTGGCTTCACGATGCAGCAATACCGTACACCCGCGCTCGAAGTCTATGGCACCACCGGCACCATCCAGATGCTTGGCGATGATTGGGATCCGGACGGCTACGAGTTGTTTCAGAACGGTGCCGGTTGTTGGCAAGTCTTCAAAGAAACCAATCCTGACTGGCCGTGGGCCGACGGTCTGCGGCACTTGGTTGAGTGCATTTGTGAAAACAAGCGCCCACTAGTCACGCCAGAGCATGCCGCGCACGTTCTGGAAATCATGTTGAAAGCGCAACGGTCAGGCAGTGAAAGCCGGGCGCTAGCCATCGAAAGTACTTTCGCTCCGCCCGTATTCGCCGAACCCGGCACGCAAGAGGCAGCGCATCTCACGCACGATCGAACCAGAGAGCATTGATGAAGAATACCCGGTTTCAAACGCTGGTTCATTTGGAGCGCACGGCTCGAAGTTTCGTCGAAGCGTCGAGCTTGGAGCGTGGAGTCTCGTAACATGCCACGCTGGTTACTCTGGTCATTGTTTGCTGTGGCTTGTTGGGGGCTGTGGGCCGTTACCCCCAAGCTGATCGGCACAGCGCTTACCGCCGGACAAAGCCAGACGCTGTCCACGGTTGGTTTGTTCCCCGTCATGGTAGCGCTGGGTCTTTCGAGAAAGCTTACGGCGTGTGGGATTCGACGGCGTGGCATCGTCGTCGCCTTCTGCGCCGGCATGCTGGCTGGCGCCGCCAACACAGCTTACTACCATGCGCTTCAACTCGGAGGTAAAGCGGCCACTCTTGTTTCACTCACTGCTTTGTATCCGATCGTAACCGTTTTGCTGGCTATGATCTTTCTTAAAGAACGATTGAACCGGGTTCAACTCGTCGGGATTTTGCTATCGCTCGCCGCCATCTGGCTCTTCAACATTGCCAGCGTTCAAGGAATAGGAGGCGCCCTTTCGGGGTGGATCGCCTGGGCGATCATTCCCATCGTGTTATGGGGCGTGGCCGGTTTGCTTCAAAAGATTTCGACGAACCACGTTTCAGGCGAGCTTTCAACTCTGTGGTTCCTGGCCGCGTTTGTGCCGACTGGCATTGTCATGTGGTTCCTCCAGCCGCTCTCAGGGCCAGTGACAGTCCGGACGTGGCTGCTCGTTCTGGCATTGGGATTGTTCTTCGGTCTCGGCAACCTGGCCATTCTGCTCGCATTTGCCCACTCCGGAAAAGCGTCTGTGATCACGCCTCTGACCGGTCTTTACTCGATCGTCAGCGTGCCCATAGCCATTCTCGTCTTCGGTGAGAAAGTCAGCGTGCATGAGTGGGCCGGCATTGGCTTTGCGCTCGCCGCAGTCGTCGCGCTGGCCCGCGAAACCCCGTCGCAGTCCGCCAATGCCTCTAACAACCGACCCCTTTGACCATTCGACGATTTGACCTCCTGACTATGAGACCTATCACAGAACTACTAAGACAAGGCATCGTCCTCGGCGACGGCGGCTATCTCATCGAACTCGAACGCCGCGGCCACGTGGACAGCGGGTCGGGCCGCGAGAAAGTCGGCACCGGCAAAGGCAGCGGCCAGTTCACGCCGGAGGTCGCCATTGAAAATCCCGACGCTCTGCGCGAACTGCACCGCGAATTCCTCAACGCCGGCTCGCAAGTCTTGCAGGCGCTGACGTTCTTCGGAACACGCGAGAAACTCAACCGCGCTGGTTACGGCGCGGACACCGAGCGCATCAACGCCGCTGCCGTGAAACTGGCTAAGGAAATCGCCAGTGACAAAGCGCTCGTGGCCGGCAGCGTCTCCCGCACGCAACTCACCGAACGTGAAGGCATGGCCTCGCTCGACAAATCTCGCGACCACATCGCCGAGCAGATTCGTTTGCTCAAAGATGCAGGCGTGGACTTTCTTATCCTCGAAACCTTCTTCCATCTCGCCGAAATGAAAGTCGCGCTGAAGTGCGCCAGCGACGCCGGCCTGTCCGCCGTGGCGACGATAAGCTTCCGCCCGCTCATCACTCAATGCACTGACGGCCATTCGCCCGCCGACTGCGCCAAAGTGATGGCCGACTGCGGCGCCATTGCCGTCGGCGCGAACTGCGAGCAGGAACCGATGCGAATGCTGCCGCTGCTCCGCGAAATGCGCGCGGCCTCACCCGTGCCCATCGCCGCACAACCCGCCGCGTTTCATACCACGGACCAATGCCACAGCTTCACCAGGCTGCCCGCTTTCCCGGACGACCTCGAAACCATCCAGGTCTCGCGCCGTGAGTTCCACAAGTTCGGCCAGGCCGCGAAGACCGAAGGCATCGGCTACCTCGGCGGCTGTTGCGGCTGCAATGCCGCTTACATTCGGGCGCTGGCACACGGAGTGACTGGAGAATGAATCAGTCCATATTACTTTCAATGAACGTCTCAACTCATCCAACCGCCGTGATTGCCGACGAGGCCGCCGCCAACCTGCTTGCCAACTGGCTGACGAGCCAGGGGGTGCGCACTCTCATGCTCGCCAGCGGCAACACGCCCATCGAACTCTACCGGCGCATCGCCGAACGCAAGCTGCCGCTGAAACATCTCACCGTCTTCGCGCTTGATGAATATGTGGGCGTGCCGTTGGACGAGCCGCGCAACACGGCGAACCTGCTGCGCCGCGCCGCCGTCGAAGCGTGGGGCATTCCGCCAACGCAATTCTTCAGCGTCAGTTCACTTGAGAGCGAAGCACCGGCGAGCATCCAGCAACACGAGCGTCGGATCGCTGAAGTCGGCGGTTTGGATGTCATCGTGCTTGGCCTCGGCCAGAATGGCCATCTCGCCTTCAACGAACCGGGCAGCGAGCCGGATTCCTCTGGCCGAGTGCTCGACCTCGAAACGATCTCCATCGAAGCGAACCGGAAATGGTTCGGCGGAGAATACGCGCCGGCCAAAGGCGTGACGGTGGGACTGAAAACTATCCTTGCCGCACGACAAGTCGTGATCCAGGCCTACGGCCCGCACAAGACCGCTGCCGTGAAAGCCATGGTCGAAGGCAAGGTCGGATCACATTGCCCCGCGTCGTTCCTGCAACAGCACTCGAATGTGCATGTGTTTCTCGACGCGGCGGCCGCGGCGTCGTTGAAATTCAGATGAGCAACGCCACGTTTACCGCGCTCGGCATTGACGTTGGCGGCACAAAGATCGCCGCAGGCATTGTCGATTTCCCCGAGGGCCATGTCGGCCCGAGACGAGTCATTCCAACCTTGCCGGCTCGCGGCGGCGGCGCGGTGCTGGACGACGTGGCGCGGCTGGCCGAAGAACTGATTATTGAAGCCGGCCCCACTCGGTCGCACCTGGCGGGACTTGGCGTTGGTTTGTGTGAACTGGTGGACCCGGAGGGACGCATCCTCAGCGCGAACTGCCTGGCCTGGCAGGACCAGCCTGTGCGCGAGCGTTTGGCACGCATTGCTCCCGTCACGCTTGAGGCCGACGTTCGTGCGGCAGCACTGGCCGAGGCGCACTTCGGCGCAGGCAAACCGTTCCGCATTTTTCTCTACGTCACCGTCGGCACCGGCATCGCCTCGTGTCTCGTGCTCAATGGCCGGCCTTACGCGGGCGCACGCGGCGCGACGGGCACCATGGCCAGCAGTCCGTTGAGCATGCCGTGCGAGCGGTGCAACCACACCAACCGGCGCACGCTTGAAGAACTGGCTGCCGGTCCGGCGCTGGTCGCGCGTTTCAATCAACGCAAACCCGGC
>Ga0187893_10002171_pt1 | contig 43984 bp, 35 predicted proteins | sample MA1701074metaG_FD_139574 | JGI IMG/M metagenome (GOLD analysis project Ga0187893, IMG submission 139574) | White microbial mat communities from a basaltic lava cave in the Kipuka Kanohina Cave System on the Island of Hawaii, USA - MA170107-4 metaG ... | reverse complement strand
GGGGACGGAGGAGTAGGGATCTCCTACGACCGGAGCGAGACCTACGACTGGCTCAACAACATGAACCTCGGGCAGTTCTACCACGTGAGCTACGACATGGGCTCGCCCTACCACGTGTGCGGCGGGCTCCAGGACAACAACACGTGGTGCGGGCCGAGCGCCGTACGAAGCCGCGGCGGGATCGCGAACGACGACTGGTTCATCATCGGAGGGGGCGACGGCTTCGTCGCCCTCGTCGATCCGAAGGACTCGCGGGTGATGTACTCCGAGTCCCAGAACGGACGCATGAACCGCGTCGATCGGGTGACCAACGAGCGGCAGTCGATCCGGCCGGAGCCTGCCGCGGGGGAGCCCAAGCTCCGCTGGAACTGGGACACCCCGATGATGCTCTCTCCCCACGATCCGGCGACGGTTCTCGTCGCCGCCAACAAAGTGTTCCGCTCGCGGGACCGGGGTCGCCTCTGGGAACCGATCAGTCCCGACCTCACCACGAACGCGGACCGCGAGGAGCTCGCGCTCATGGGTGTGTACGGAAAAGACACGAAGATCGCGAAGAACGACGGCATCGCGGAGTATCCGACGCTCGTCGCGTTCGCGGAGTCGGAGCTCGAAGCGGGGCTCTACTGGGCGGGCTCGGAGGACGGGCTGGTGCACGTCTCGTCGGACGCAGGCGAGAACTGGACCGAGGTCTCGAAGAACGTGCCCGGGCTTCCCCGAGGCACGTACGTTTCGCGGCTCGCCCCCTCTCGATTCGCGACGAGCCGGGTGTATGCGACCTTCGACGGACATCGACTCGACGATTTCCGGGCGTACGCCTACGCGAGCGAGGATTTGGGGAGGAGCTGGGTCAGTCTTTCCTCGAGCCTTCCCGCGGGCGAAGTGGCGCGGACCGTCACCGAGGATCTCGTGAACGCCGACGTGCTCTACCTTGGGACCGAGCGCGGTCTCTTCGTCTCCCTCGATCGCGGCCGGACGTGGCACCGGGTGAAGGCCAACCTTCCCACGGTTCCCATCTACGAGATCACGCTCCATCCGCGGGAGAACGACATGCTTCTCGCGACGCACGGAAGGAGCATCTGGATCCTCGACGACCTCTCGCCGTTCCAGGAGCACACGAAGGTGCCGTCAACCGCGGCGCATCTGTTCCCGGTTCCATCGGCCGTTCAAAGGAACGCCGCGGGCGACCGCATGCGCGACTTCGAGGGCGACCGCCGTTTTCTCGGAGAGAACAAGGAGCCGGGCGCGGTCCTCGCGTACCGCCTGCCGTCCGACGCCAAAGAGGTCGCGATTCAGGTGAAGGACGCATCGGGAAAGCTTGTCCGCGAGATCTCGGGCGACGAGACGAAGGAAAAGAAGACCGCCGGGATGCACCAGGTGGCCTGGGATCTGCGCGTCGCTCCGCTTCCAAAGGTGAAAGGCCAGGACGACGACGGCCGCTTCGGACCGGGCGACCGGGGGCCGTTCGTTCTCCCGGGTAGCTACGGCGCGACTCTCCTGGTCGATGGGTCCGCGGCATCGAGCGCCGCTCTCGAGGTGCGAGGCGATCCCGAGATCGCCATCAGCGACGGCGAGCGCGCCGCCTATCTCGAGACCGCCGGGAAAGTGTACGAGCTCAACCGGAAGGCGATCGAAGCGGCGAACGCGCTCGCGGAAGTCGACGAGCAGCTCTCGGCGGCGAAGAAGGCGGTCGAGAAGAAGGAGCTGCCGGAAGGGGCGTCCGCGGCGATGAAAGATACCGAAGAGCGCGTCAAAGATCTCAAGAGGCGCCTCGGGGTCGGCCGCCGGGAGCCAGGACCGCCGCCCGAGGACGACGTGAGGGGCGAGATCACGCGGCTCAGGGGAAGCCTCCTGGGCGCGACGGCCCTTCCAACGGAAGCGCAGAACCGGACGCTCACGAAGCTCGAGGGCGACCTCGCGAAGACGGTTACAGACCTGAACGAGGCGATCGGGAAAGCCTCGGAGGTTTTGCGGGCGTTGGGGGAGGGCGGGTTCTATCCGGCGCTCCCGAAGCCGGTGACTCGCTAGGTCAATCCGCGAAGGGGGGGGTGAGCCGCCAGATGCGGTGGTTCTTTTGCCGGAATTCCTCCGGAAGAGTCTCCGCGGTAACGTCCTCCACGCTCCAGTCGGAGAGCGCCTCGACGTCGAGCTTCGGCCGCAGGGTCCGGGTGACCACATACGCAACCCCGGAGGGCACCAGTCTCTGCGCGAGAAGCTTCAGAAGAGAAACGTGATCATCGAGGCTCGGGACTTCGATCGCCGCGAGGTCGTAGGCGCCTCGTTCGATTCGCTCGAGACTCTCGGCCGCGATCGTCGAGCGCGCGCCTCCACTCTCGGCGGCGAGCCGGAAGGCTGAAGCTTCGGGGCCCACGAGCAGCACGCGCTTGCCTGACGCGTCCTCTTTGATCCGGTGGCGGAGGCCTCTTAGTGCAGGATCGAATCCGATCTCGCGCTCGCCGGAAAGACGCACGTCGTACCCAAGTCCGTCCTCCGCTACCTGGATCACGCGCGGCTCGGACGGACGGCCCTCGATGAATACGTTCTCGATGGGAACGCCGAGCGTCTCGCTCGCGGTCCGGGCCATCAGATCGATCCAGTCCTCTTTCTCGGCGCGGGTGCGGCTCAGGAGAGGGTCGCTCGCGGGAATGAGACGAAGGCAGTCGCCGTAGCGATCGAGAGCGAGAGGCACTTCCTTGATGTCGCGGTCGTAGAGGCGGTAGACGTCGGTCCCACGCTTGCCGGGCCACTTGCGAAGATGATGCGCGCGCTTTTTCAGGCGATTCGCGAAGACGACGGCCTGCCCGCGCGCCCGTTCGTCCATGCCTCCGAAAACCGGCTTCGCGCGCTCGTCTCTTCCGGGCCTGGGCCCCAGAAACTGGAAATACGTGCACTCGAGATCGCCATTGTAGAGCTTCCGCCTTCGATCGGCCCTCTGTGCGAAGACCTTCTCGAAGTCCCGGCGCGCGGTGAGGATGAAGAACGACCACGTGGGAAGCCGGCGGAAGACACCCGGCATCGCCCGATAGACCTCCCGGATCTCTTCTCGTTCGCCGATCCGCCCGCCGTAAGGCGGGTTGGTGACGAGGCATCCGTACTCGCGTTCGCTCGACACCTGCGTGAAGTCCCGCCTGAGGAATCGAACATCGTCAGCGACCGATGCCCTCGCGGCGCTCCGGCGCGCGAGGGAGAGGACTTTCTCCTCTCGGTCGCTCGCCTCGAGAGGCAGCGGGAGAGACGGCTTCTCTCGATCGCGTGCCTCCTGCCGGGCGCGCTTCCAGATCGAGGACCCTAAGGACGGCCAGGATTCGGCGGCGAAAGAGCGGTCGCGGCCGGGGGCGCGGTTTCGTCCGATGAGAGCGGCTTCGATGGCGAGGGTCCCCCCGCCGCAGAAAGGATCGAGAAACGGCAGGTCGCGGTGCCAGTGGCTGAGAAGGACAAGCCCGGCGGCGAGAGTCTCCTTCAGGGGAGCTTCACCCGATTCCAGACGATACCCGCGCTTGTGGAGCCCCGCGCCCGTCGTGTCGAGGACGACCATCGCTTCGTCCTTGAGAAGAGCAACCTCGACGGGAAAGGAAGGCCCGTCTTCCGGAAAGCTTTCGAGCTTGTACGCCGCTTTCAGCCGCTGGACGATCGCTTTCTTGACGATGCTCTGGCAGGCGGGGACGCTCGAAAGCGCGGAGCGAACGGAGCGGCCGCGGACCAGGACCCTCGCGTTTCTCGGAAGAAAATCCTCCCAGGCGACGGCGCGGACGCTTTCGAAGAGAGCGTCGAAGTCGGCCGCCGGAAACGCCGCGAGTTGGAGGAGAACCCGATCGGAAGCGCGCAGCCACAGGTTCGCGCGGGCGAGAGCGGAGGCGTCGCCATCGAAGGCAAGCCAGCCCGGGCGAAGCGCCCGGCTCTCGTAACCGAGCGCTCCGAGCTCGCGTGCGACGACGGATTCGAGACCGAAGGCGGCAGTCGCGATGAGAGACAGCGTAGCGTCAGGTTCCGCCTTTCGTCGACTTGCCCGACACCCCCGGCGCCCAGGTCTTTCCTCCGTCCATCGACATCTTCATCTCGAAAGTCCGCGACGTGGGGGACGTCACGGTGATCGTGACCGCGGTCGTCATCGTCTCACTCCCGATCTTCGTCTCGGTCGTCCAGTTCCAGACCTTGCCGTCGGTCGTCCCGGTGGCGAGGAAAGCCGGGAAGTCGGCCTCCACGGCGTAGTAGGTGTAGGCCTTCTTTTCGGTATCGTAGGTCATGATGGCGAGGGACTTGGTCGGGCCCATCGGATTCTTGCCTTCGGAGCGGCACACGAGAGCGAAGCCGCCTTGGAACATCTCGCACGTCTCGGTGAAGGTCACCGGACCTCCGGGTCCCATGGGTCCCGCTTCCGCCTTGCCCTCGAAGCTCCATTTGCCAGCGAACGCCGACATGGCCTTGTGCTCCGGTCCGGGCGCGGGCATCTGGGGCTCCTGGGCGAGGGCCACCGTGGAAATCGAAGCGATTGCCAGAGTCAGTAGTTTCTTCATGATCTCCTCCGCGGGCCTATTTTAGCGCTTGCCGCCGCGGGTCACGACCCATGAGATCGCGATCGAGACCATGTAGAGGCCGAGCATCGGGAGCGCCAGGAGGCACTGCGTCACCATATCGGGAGTAGGCGTGAGGATGGCGGCGATGGTGAAGATCGCGAGGACCACCAGTTTGATGTGCCTCCACAGGAACTGGGGTGTGACGAGGCTCAGCTTGGAGAGAATCAGGACCACGGTCGGGATCTGGAACGCGAGCCCGAGGCCGATCACGAATTGGGTGTAGAAGGAGAAGAGCCTCCCGACCGTCAGCATCACGTGGATCGACTCCGACCCTACTGTGGTGAGGAACCGCACCGCGTAGGGGAAGAGCACGTAGTGGCCGAAGGCCGCGCCTCCGAGGAAGAGAACGCAGCCGAAGAAGAGGATCGGCAAGAACGACCGTCTCAAAGGGCGGACCAGTCGAGTCAACCGCCAGGCCTGGTAGAGCCAGACGGGAGCCGCGAACAGCACGGCTCCGTAGAGGCTCATCCGCAGGTGCACCATGAAGATCTCGGGGACGGCGGTGGCGACGACGTTCGCACCCGGGGGCAGGGCCGCGCGGATCGGGACCATGACGAACTGGAACAGGCGGGTCGAAAAGGAGAAGCAGACCAGGAACCCGATGAGCAGGCTCGCGAGCGCGATCACGATCCGCTTCCTCAGCTCGTCGAGGCGCGCGAGGAGGGTCGCGCGATCGAACGGCAGGTCGTCGGGGTGGCTCGGCGACGGGCTCTTGGGAAGAGGGGCGAGTCTAGGCACGACGGGGTCGAGAGTGTATCAGGCTCGCGAGGCCCCTGCCGGGCCACGCTCGACGTGTTATCATCTTCCGTCCCGCGGAATCGATTGAACGACTTCCTCCGGCTCCTCGCGAAGAACCGCAACTACCGCTACACCTGGTTCTCGCAGGTGGTGAGCGAGGTCGGCGATCACTTCAACAATATCGCGGTCTTCGCGCTCGCGATGGACCGCACGCGCTCCGGGATGGTGGTGACCGGCGTCATGCTCTCCCGCGCCATCCCGGTCATGCTCGCGGGACCCATCGCCGGGGTGGTTCTCGACCGGTGGGACCGGCGGACGGTCATGATCGCGAGCGACCTTGTGCGCGCGGTGGTGGCGGCCGGCTTCCTGCTGACGCTCGTCTACACGTCGAACTGGCTCCTGTACGTCCTGAGCGGCCTTTTGATGTTCGCCTCGCCCTTCTTTACGGCGGGCCGCTCCGCCATCCTTCCCGCGATCGCGACCCACGAGGAGCTTCATACCGCGAACGCGCTGACGCAGACCACCCAGTGGGTCACACTCACTCTGGGCGCGTTTGCAGCCGGAAAGTCGATCGCGAGCTTCGGCTACGAGTGGGCGTTCGCCCTCAACGCGCTTTCTTTCGTGGCCTCGGGCTTTGCGGTGTCACGGCTCCGCGGCGGGGAGGGAGGGTTCCGCTCGCGAAAGATGGCGCTCACCGAAACGGACATGGCCCGCCCGTGGCACGAGTACCGGGAAGGGCTCGCCTACCTCTCCTCTGCTCCTCTCATCCTGGGAATCGCTCTCGTGGGGGTCGGATGGGCGACGGGCGGAGGCGCGGCGCAGATCCTCTTCAGCTTGTTCGGCGAGGTGGTCTTCGACCGGGGAGCTTCGGGGATCGGAACCATCTGGGCGTTCGCTGGAATCGGACTCGTCGTCGGAGCGACGCTCGCGCACCGGCTCGGGCCCTCGCTCTCGTTCGGGGGATACAAGCGCGCCATCAGCCTCTGCTACGTCGTTCACGGGGGGGCCTACATCCTCTTCAGCCAGGCGCAGAGCTTCGGGATCGCCCTCTTCTATATCGCGCTCTCGCGGGCGGCGGTCGCCGTGAGCTCGGTCCTCAACGTCTCCCAGCTCCTGCGCCACGTGCCCGACGAGTACCGGGGGCGGGTCTTCGCCACGAACGAGACCCTGGTGTGGTCGACGATGATGCTCTCGATGGCGATTGCCGGCGTCTCTTCCCAGCATCTCGAGCCGCGGACCCTCGGCGCCTGGGCGGGGGCCGCGAGCGCCTCAACCGCGATCTTCTGGGCGTGGGCCGACTGTACGGGTCGGTTGCCGGAACCAGCGGCCGCTGGCGTGGACCCGGATGATATCGAGGTCCACGGCGAAGTGACGGTTTAGCGAATCGTCTTCGGAGCCTTCTGCCCCTCCGGGATGAGCGTCACCCACTCGAGCGGTTTTCGGACCGCGTCGAAATCCGCCTTCGCCTTCCGAACGAGCTCCGGAGACGCGTAGAGATCGACGGCGGCGCCCGCGAGGGTCTTCGCCGCGACGAGCATCCCCTTCTCCCCGATCGACGTCCCGGTGCAGGCCACGATCTGCCAGCTATGGCCGGGCGCGTCGTACGTGTAGGAGGCGACGGAGAGCTCTCCGACGGGGACGAACCAACTGATATCGCCGACGTCCGTAGAGGCGAGGTCCTGCCCGGGCCGGTCCGGCAACGGATCGATCTCCTCGGAAAGCGCTTTTTCCGGCGCGCGCGGGAGATCCGCCTGCGTCTTGCGGGCGAACTCCCTCTCTTCGTCGGTGAAGCGCGGTGCTTTCACCCGTTCGAGGTTCCGCTGGATGACCTCGGAGATCGTCCGATTGGGAAGGACCTCGTGCATGTCCGCGTCGACCTGAACGGATTCGAGATCCGTGCGGCTCATGGCCGCGGCGGCGCGGGCGATCTCGTTCACCCACAGGAAGTAGTCCTCGACGTCGCGGTGCTTGTTGGCGCGGATGTAGTACCAGACTTCCGCTTTCGGGGGGACGACGTTCGGCTGGCCGCCGCCCGAGGTGATGACGTAGTGGATGCGCGCGTCCTCCTTCACGTGCTCGCGCATGTAGTTGACCCCCACGTTCATGAGCTCGACGGCGTCGAGAGCGCTTCGTCCCTGATGGGGTGAAGTGGATGCGTGGGCCGGAAGGCCGGAGAAACGGAACTTCACGGAAACATTCGCCTTGGAGTAGGCAAATCCCGAGTGCGTCACCGGGCTCGCGTGCCAGGTGAGGACGATGTCGTCGTCCCGGAAGTAGCCCTCGCGCAGCATGTAGGTCTTTCCGATCCCCGTCTCCTCGGCGGGCGTTCCATAGAGCTTGACCGTCCCGGCGATCGCTCCCGAGGCGATCGCCTCTTTCACGGCGATGGCGGCGCCCGTCGACGCGGTTCCAAAGATGCTGTGTCCGCAGCCGTGGCCGGCTCGAGCTCCCTCTCGCTCGCGCCTCTCGGGCACCTTGTCCTGCGAAAGGCCGGGAAGAGCATCGTACTCGGCGAGGATTCCGATCGAGGGCGAGCCGCTCCCATAGGTCGCGACGAAAGCGGTGGGCATTCCCGCGACGCCCTCCTCCACGGTGAAGCCTTGCTTTTTCAGAAGATCGATGAGCTCCTTCGATGAGCGTTTCTCCTCGAGACCGACTTCGGCGTAGCTCCAGATGTTCTGGTTCACCCGCTTGAGAGCCTCGGCATTCGCTTCCACCCAGGACAGCGCGGTCGTCTTCGCTTTCTCGGACTCCGCGGTAGTGAGAGCTACTGCCAGCGCTACTGCCGAAAGCGTTCCCATGATGGACCTCCCGTCTTCGGTTCGGCGCGTATTGTAGCCCTCTTCGGGTGATGTAGAATTCCGGTTATGAAGTCGACTCTACATCGCAGAACGATCGCTCCCCTTCTGGTCCTCCTCGTCGCAACCGCCTCCTTCGCCGCGAATCAACCCACGCGGGCGAAGCACGGCATGGTGATTTCCCAGAGCGACATCGCTTCGCAGGTGGGAGTGGACATCATGAAAGCGGGCGGAAACGCCGTCGACGCCGCTGTCGCCACCGCTTTCGCTCTCGCCGTCACCCATCCGGCGGCGGGAAACATCGGAGGAGGGGGGTTCCTCGTCTTCCGGCCCAGGAGCGGTGAGCCCGCCGCCTACGATTTCCGCGAGATGGCGCCGGCGAAGGCCCATCCGAAGATGTGGCTCGACGAGAAGGGCGAGTACAGCTACGAGAAGCACCACCACTCCCACCTCTCCGTCGGCGTTCCCGGCACGGTCGCGGGGCTTCACCTCGCCTGGAAAGAGCACGGAAGCCTCCCCTGGGAGAGGCTCGTGGAGCCCGCCATTCGCCTCGCGCGCGAGGGCTTCCCGACGACGGACGGTCTCGCGCAATCGCTCGCGGGAGACTGGGATCGGTTGAAGCAGTATCCCGGCACCGTCGCGCAGTTCTCGAAGAACGGAGCTCCCTACGAGATCGGCGAGTCTTTGAAGCAGCCCGATCTCGCGGAGACGCTCGTGCGGATCTCGGAAGCCGGACCCGCGGGCTTCTACGAGGGCGAGACCGCCGAGCTCCTCGAAAAGGAGATGGCGAAGAACGGAGGGCTCATCACTCGCGAGGACCTGAAGGCCTACCGCGCGAAGAAGAGGGTCCCGATTCGCGGAACCTATCGAGGGTACGAGGTTCTCTCCATGCCGCCTCCGAGCTCGGGGGGCATCGTTCTCGTCGAGATGCTGAACATCCTCGAAGGCTACGACCTCGCCTCCGACGGCTTCGGCTCGGCGCGCAACCTGCACCGCATGGCGGAGGCGATGCGGCGCGCCTACTCGGATCGCGCGCAATATCTGGGCGACCCGGACTTCAACCCGGCGATTCCCGTCGATCGGCTGACCTCCAAGGAGTACGCCGCCGAGCTTCGGAAGAGCATCCGCCTCGACGTCGCCTCCAAGTCTTCACCCGAAAGCTTCACCTGGCCGACGGAGAGCCCCGAGACGACGCACTTCTCCGTCGTCGACGGAAGCCGCAACGCGGTCTCCGTCACCTACACCCTCGAGTACGGCTACGGCTCGGGAATCGTCGTCCCCGGCGCGGGATTCCTTCTCAACAACGAGATGGGCGATTTCAACGCCGGGCCAGGCCTCACCGACGACCGAGGGCTCATCGGAACCGCGCCCAACCTCGCCGACGGGGGAAAGCGCATGCTCTCGAGCATGACCCCGACCATCCTCTCGAAGGACGGGGAGCTCTTCATGGTGACGGGAAGCCCAGGAGGCCGCACCATCATCAATACCGTTCTGCAGACGATCTTGAACGTCGTCGACCACCAGATGAACGCGCAAGCCGCAGTCGACGCCGGCCGCATCCACCACCAATGGCTTCCCGACGTCATCGCCTACGAGCGCCAGGCGTTCTCGCCCGATACGCTGAACATCCTGAAGTGGCTCGGCCACGGCCTCCGCGAGATCGGTGGGCAGGGCGTCGCGCAGGTCATCGCCGTGAACCGGAAGGACGGAATGCTCGAGGGCGGCCTCGACCTCCGCGCTCCCGACGGAGGGGCGGCGTTCTACTGACCGCGCGTTCAGTAGATTTATCTCACTTTTCTATTGACACTCCGGAAAAACTTGCTACTCTACCGTTCGCGATGAAGGTGCAGAGAGCATTCGATTCGAGCCAGGCCGGCCAATACACGCCGTGCCACAGGCCCGAATCCCGAAAGGCGCCACCCTAGAAGTCTCAAGTCCCGAATATCGGGCCTTCTGGGGTAAGCCCCGGAAGGCCTTTTTGATTTTGTCCGCCTTCGCGAAGCGCTTCGGCGAGACAGGCAAGCTCTGATACCGCCCGGGCCGGGCGGCAGGCGCGCCTCACGCAAGTGATTGGTCGTCGTCTGTTCCGACGCGGGTTCTGACGAAGGGAGGTTTTGGAGGACACGGTTAGCTCAGTGGATAGAGCACTCGACCATAACTCGAGAGTCGCGGGTTCGACTCCCGCACCGACAACGTCGCTGAGGACGACGGTTCTGTAGTCGCTCGAGGGGGAGGGTGGGCTCGTTTCGCCTGCCGGTCGCGGGCACTCCGGCTTCGGCCGAAGCGCGAGCTAGAGGTGCTGGAGAAGGTCACCGCGAAAGCGAAGCTCAGCGTGGTCCTCGGCGACGGGGGCCTCACGGAGAAGGTGGTGAAGCTGCTCTAGCTTCAGGTTGGTGCCGGCGGCAACGCCGGCATCAACCCCCACTTGATCCGCGTGTAGGCGATTCGAAAACCGTTCCGCTCCGCGTTTCTCTGGGACGCGCTTCCCGGCTGCGTGCAGATCATGGCCACGTCGCAGCCCTGCTCTCGCGCGTATCGCAGTCGGCTCGAGAGGAGCGCCATCTGCGCCCCTTGCTTCCGGGCCTCCGGGACGGTGCAGGCTCCCGCGAGAAGGGCGATGCCGCCCCCGAGACAGAGGGCCCCGGTCGCGATGGGCTCGCCCTCGAGCTCCACCAGGAACGCGACCGAATCCTGCCTCTCGGTGGTGATGGGCCCGAGCTCCAGGAGGAAATCCTCGAGTCCGGGAATCTCGCTCCACCCGCGTGCGGTCGTCTCCGCCCAGAGGTTTCCTTCGTGCTTTTCTATCGGCCGCACGCGGATCCGCTCGTTCGCGGGGCGTTCGATTTCACGGCCGCCCTCGAGCGGTCGGAACATGACACTCGTAAGCTCCACGGGCCGATAGTCGCGCTCGTTCAGGAGCGCCACCATCGACAGGCCCGCGAGGGGGCTCACCTCGTGGTAGACGGGAGCGCCTCGGAGGATAAAGAAGCGCTCGAGTTCCTCCAGGTGGGCAGCCGTCCCCGCCTCGAAAAGGCCGAGGCCAAACGTCTGCGTCAAGGGTGAGCTCACGCCGTCGTACATCGCGTAGGCGCCGGCCACCTCCATCCAGCAGGCGCCGCTCAAAGGGGAGATTCGAGCCCGGGCTTCGACAAACATCGCGTTGGAGTGGGCCTCGGCCCTTTCGAGGCGGCGGGAGAGATCGAGGTCCGAGAAATAGCGAAGGGCCCCGGACGACATGGGGGCGCATTCTATTTCAAGACGATAGCGACGTCTCGTCGTAGAATACCGGCTCTCCAGGAGGGGGAACATGTCCACCTTTCGCCTGATCCTCGTGCCCGGAATCGTGAGCCTCGCGGTGACCCTCTTGCGGCTTACGGGAGAGCTCAACCAGTGGTCGAAAGCCCTCTTCAATCCCGAGGCGGGCGGAGGCTTCGCTCTCGTCGGCATCGCCTGGCTCGTTCCGATCTTCGGAGTCTATTTCGCGATGAAGCTCCGTCCCTCCGGTCGGACGGCGAGTGGCTGGAGCATCATGGGTTTCGCCGCCCTCGCGATCGTGGCCTTCTTCACCGTCTTCTATACACTCATCGCGGTCCTGGGCTTGGATTTGACACGTCCGACGATGGCGGCGCTCGGGGCGAATGTCGCCGCGTCCCTCGTGGCGCTCTCCCTCGCCTACTACGGCTCGGGGGCCCTCGGGCGTGTTCTCTTCGCCTACGGCCTCGCCGCGCGGATCCCCGTGATACTGGTCATGCTCCTCGCCATCCTGGGAGACTGGGGCACGCATTACGACGTCATGCCGCCGGGAGTCGACGTCGCGTTGAATCCCTGGTCCAAGTGGTTCTTCATCGGAGTGGTGCCCCAGCTCGGGGTGTGGATGGCGTTTACGGTGGCCGTCGGAGCCCTCTTCGGAGGCCTTGCGCTCGTCATCGCCGAGCGGCGGAGGACAGCGGTTCGAACCGCTTAGACGCCTCCAGTCTTTCCTCCAACGTCGACTTAATCATCAGAGCACTCCAGACTGAATTCCAGCTTGAGGGAGACGCTGTCATTGCGATGCGGGGGCACTGCTACGCGTTGATCTCCTCTTCAAGTCGGGCCAAGGCCCGAAGAACGTCATCGAGCGAGGGTGCGGTGGCGAAGAACATCGCCTGCATCGCTTGGTAATCGGTCCGCAGCTCTCCAAGCCGCTCTCCGCGGGGGACCAGGCGAAAGGTTCCCCTCGCGGCTTCCTGGTACTTCGCCCACGCGGCAGGGTAGAAGCGGTCCTTGTGGGTTACGACGCTCATCAATAGATCCCGATCGGAGAGTGCCTCGTCTTTGACTCCGGTACGCGCCATCATGGCCACGTCCACGTAGTGGCGCGAGTATCTCGGCGGCATCGGCTTGCTTCGCGGTCGGTGGTACTCGGCGTGCAGGATCGTGGCCTTCTCCCAGAATGTGCGTCGTGCCACCACGGTCTCCACCGTGCACCTGGGCTCTAAGAACTGTTCTGGAAGAATCTCGGCAGCGAACGGCCCGATGGGAAACAATCCGTGCGGAATCGGCTCGGCGTGAGTACCCAGCTCGAGCGTTACGTGCGGCTGGATGTAATCGAGCTTCAGGTCGATCGCAACTGGATACGCGAACTCGACACTGTTCGGATCGGCGCGGCTGACGGCGAGCGACCAGCCCCCGCTGCCGAGGACGCCGTGAATGCGGCTCCTCAGTGTCGCCAAGAACGTTCCGGCAACGTAGGCTCGACAAGCCTCCATCATTTCGTCGAGTAGTTTCTGCCGCTTCGTGCGCGACAAATCAGGCCTCCTTGGATCTTTTTCGAACGTGAAGCCGAGCCGTTCGAAGTCGACCGCCAGATCGATGTCTTCCGAAAACCTCTGGATGAGGTTGAAGCACTTCGAGAGGCTGGTTCCGCCCTTGAACACTAGCCATCCTTCGAGATCCGGGATCGTAAAGAGCTGCTTCAACAACCAGCACACCCAGAAGTCCTTCTCGATGTTGACGGGGTGCAACCGCAGCTGAGCGGCCGCAACTCGAATGAGCTCCGCCCGCTCGTTGGGCTTCGCCCGCGCGATTCCCTCCATACTTATTCCGGCGCGATTCGCTGAGCGACGTCGAGTATCCAGTCCGTCGCGTATCGGGCGTTTCGCAGGAACCGGGCGCGCTCCCGCGCTGGAACCCGGCGGCGCAGGTGGTCGATGACACGGTCGTCCACGTTTCGCCTTCCGAGATGTCGCAGGGCCTGTGCGATCAACCGGGAGGAGTAGTCCGCCATTCGCAAATCCTTGGGGTTGGTGTTGCGAAACGCGATGGTGTGGCCGTCGACGACGAGGTTTCTGCTCGGTCCATCCGACAGATACGTGACTTTCGCAGGGACCTGCGTGGAGAGCCCCAGCAAATTGGCAGCCATTGCCCCATCGGGGGCAATGGTCCAGCGGTGCCTTCGAGCGATCGCTTGTGCCGCGCGGTCCAGGTTTGGCGGCAGCACGACCTTGAGGCGCTTGCTCTCCTGCGGGTATTCGTAGATCCCGCGGCTGATGCGACGTATCATCCCGGACTTGACGAGGCGAGTGAGGATGACGCCGACCGGACCGCTCGGTGCGATATCCCGCAAGTCCTTGCGAGAGAACACCCAACCCCGCCCTTCAGCCCGGATCCTACGCTCGAGACACGATCTCAGGTCATGCACGCTGTTACAAAAAATACCCTATTTTTTGTAACAGTCCAACCGCGATCCAAGAATGATCACACCTCCAAGCCCGGCTCGGAGAGGGCGGACGATCGAATCCTGCGGGCCAGGGCCGCGTCGAGGAGGCGGGCGCGCCCGTCGAGTGTCGCATCCGTCGTGGCAACGCGGCGGGCCGCGAACACCGAAGAAAGCTCAGGCGCTCCCACGAGAGGACGGCCCCCGACGAGCACGAGGAGAATCGCGCTTCGGTCGAGCGCGACAAGCGCGTCCTCCGGGGTTACCGCGATGGGCGGAACGACCAAGAGGTCTGCGGGATGTCCGCGCGCGATCCGTCCCGCTTCGGGAAGCCTCAGCACTCTCGCCGCGTTCACCGTCACCATGCGCAGAAGATCCGCAAGGGCGAGGCTCGAAGCTGCACGCGCCTCTCTGATCTCCTCGAGGAGGTCCCGCGCGCCGCTGAGGCGGGAGTCGGTTCCGAGGGCGATCGACGAGGACGAAGCAAGTTCCCGATCGAGAAAATCGTCAACGGAAACGCTTCTGCCCAGCAGAAAACGGTTCGAGGACGGGCACCACACGAGGCCTGCGCCCGCTCGATGGACGGAGGTCCAATCCTCGAGGGAGAGCCCGACCCCGTGAACGAGCACGGTGTTCTTGCGAAGACACCCGAGCTCGCGAAGGCGCGAGAGCTCTCCCTTGGCACTCTCGTCGAAGCCCTCCGCGAGGTGGATGAGAAAGGGCGCGCCGCGCGGCGTCTTCCGGTAAGCCCTCACGATGTCCTCGCCCGTCTCGAGGTGGAACGAATGGGCCCAGCCGTAGCGCTGGACCACGGGTACGGGGAATCCTCGGCGGAGCTCACGGTAGAGGGGATTGTGATGGGATACCGTCGTCACTCCCGAGAGGAGGTTCTTCAACGCGCCCACGAGCAATCGATCGCGAAGAGGGTACCTCTGGCCTTTGCGCAGGGCCGGATCCTCTCGAAGCTTCGGCCGCATGTCTTCGATCCAGAACGACGCGTTCTCGTAGGTCGCCCGGAACTTCACCCGTCCGAAGTGATTGAGCTCGAGATGGTCGTGGGAGTTCACGAGGCCGGGAAGGACGAACGCGCCTTCGGCGTCGACGACGAGGTCGGAGCGGCGGGGAGGCTTGTCGATCCCGAGAACCCGGTTCGAAAACCGAATGGAAGAAGCGAGCCCACCCGCGGCCACGACGCGGGCGTTGACGAGCGCAACCGGCCGGCGCCACACGGGGTTTCAACTCTTCATCGCGCGAACGACGACGAGGACCGGAGTCCCGGACAGATGCGGCTCCTCGAGAGTGACGGTGTCGAGAGACGCCGCCGCGAGAGCGGCGCGATGCTCCGAGAGCGCGTGGGGATGGTAGGGAAGACGCCACTTCCTGCCATCTCCGGATGCGAAGGTGCGCTCCCAGCCTCTTTCCGCCCACAGGGGGTGGAAGTCCGAGTAGACGAACGAGCCGCCTCTCCGGAGAACCCGCGCTGCCTCTCGGAAGACGCGCGGGAGGTCGGCGACGTCCCCCGCCATCAGAGACGACAGAACGAGGTCGAACGTTCCCGTCGCGAAGGGAAGCGCGCAGGCGTCGCCCCGCACGAGCTTGCCGGCGGCGCGCTTCAGCATTGCTGGAGAGCGATCGAGCCCGAGGCACTCGACACCTTGGCTCTCGAGAAGCAGGAGGTTCCTTCCCGTCCCCGTCCCGATATCGAGGGCGCGGGCCGCGGGGAGTCCCTTCCAGAGCGCCGACATCGCTTTCTCCTCCACCCGCATCAGCTCGTTGTGCGCGAAGGGAGGGTAGGTCTCCGCCCAGAGGCCGTAGCCCGGATCCGGCTCGAGAAGCGCAGCCATCAGAACCCCGTGGTTTCGGGACGCTGGTACCGGAAGACACTCTGGAGGAGGCGGAGCTCGTACGAGCCGCCGTACAGCTCGAGAGCGTACCTCCACGAGCTCGCCGCCCGAAGGAGCGCGCGCCGAGGCCGCGTCAGCTTGCGGTCGGTCGTCGTCGGATAGAACGCGTTCAGAACCCGCTCGAAGTCGCGGACCCGCCTTCGCACCTTGGGCTGGATCCAGGGAAGGCGCTCTCCCCTTCGGAGAGAGACCAGCCGGAAATCTCCCGAGGCCCACTCCTCGAGAGTCTCGGGAAATGTGAATCCGGACTTTCGCGCCTCCTCGAGAAGCTCGCCTTCGAGCGCGACGGGAGTGTAGAGGTAGAGGATGACCTCGGTCGCGGGATTGACCTTCTTGAGCTTACGGATGAACTCGAACGTAAGCCGCGTGTCTCCCTCGGGGTCCGGGGGCGCTCCGAGGACGAACGAGAGCTCGGGAACGATCCCGTGCCCGCGGAAGCGACGCACGAGCTCGAGGGTGAGCTCCGTGCTCGCCGCCCCACCCTTGTTCATCCGGGCCAGGGTTTCGTCGGAGCCGGACTCCGCGCCCGAGAAGATCATCTTCAGTCCCGAGCGCGCCATCCTCCGGAAGGTCTCTTCCGCGTAGCCCGAGAGCGTGTCCACGCGCCCGAGGCCCCACCAATGGATTCCGAGGTCCGCGATCCGATCCGCGATCTCGGCGGTGCGGGCTTCGGAAACGAAGAAGTCCATGTCGTGCATCTGCACGGCGTCGGCGCCGTAGGTCCGCGCGAGATGGCGAACCGCCCCTTCGACGCGGGAGGAGGACTGCGCGAGCCACCTCCGGTTCGACATCGCGACCACGGCGCAGAAGTTGCAAGCGAAGGGACATCCGAACGACGAGCTGTGGGCGGCGGTGCGCGAGCCCAGGTAGTCGGCGTGGAGGTAATCCTCCATCGAGACGAGGTGATAGGGAAGGTCGGGAAGATCATCGAGCGGAGTGGGCGGTCGAAGTGGGTTGTGGTGGACGCCGCGCTCGTCCTTCCAGGAGAGGTTTCCGACGTTCGAGAGGGCCCCGCCGGATCGCAGGATGCGCAGGAGGTCGAGGAGGGCCATCTCTCCCTGCGAGCGCACGACGAAGTCCACGAAGTCGGACGCGAGCACGGTGTCGGCGTGCTGCGTGGGGAAGTAGCCTCCCCAGACGATCGGAACGTGGGGCAGCGATGACTTGACCTCCCTCGCTACCGGGACCGCCTGGCTGAGCTGCGGCCCCGGCATCACCGTCGTCGCGAGAACGTTCACCTCGTTGCGAGGAGCGTCCCTCAGGATCTCGAGGATCACCGCCGAAGGATCCCGCTCCAGATTCCCGTCGACCAGTCGGAACCGCTCCTTCCCTTCGAGGACCGCGGCGAGAGACATCAAGGACAGAGGGAGCGGCTGCTTTCCCGGCGTCGTCGAGAGCGGATTGTAGAGGACGATCATTTCTTCGCCATCACCAGGAGGAAGTGGTCGCCCCACTGGCGGAGGCTGGGAAGAGACGCGATCAGGTCCTCGACGGTCTCGAGAGTCCTCATCCATCCCGGATGTCGGGCCGCGAAGCCTTCGAGGTACGGCGGGGGCACGAGGAGCCCGAGAGAGCGAAGCCCGATCGTCTCGAACCCAGCGTCTGCGAACTTGGGCTGGACCTCGGCCGGGCGGTAGTACCGCGTCCAGACGGCGCGGCCGTAGAACGGCACGGGGACGGGCTCGCGCGAGAAGCGAACGCGAGCCCGCTTCCAGTCGCCGCGCAGGCCGTAGAGAGCGATCTCCCACGGGCAGACGCGCCCGATGATGGACGCGACGAGGATTCCTCCGGCCTTCAGTTTCCCCGCGATCGAACGAGCGGCTGAGTCGAGATCGGGGACGCAGTTGAGAGGGCCGAGATCCGAGTACGCGCCGTCGAAGCCTCCGGTTTCGAGCCCATCGAGCTCGTGGATTCCGAAGTTTTTCACCTCGACCCGGCCTTCGAGCCCGGCGGCTCGGATCCGCCGCGACGCCTCCTCCGCCATCTCTCTCGACCAGTCGATGGCGAGGACTTCGTAGCCTAGACTTCCGAGATGCTCCGCGTCGGCTCCCGGGCCGCAGCCGAGATCGAGAAGCCGCGCTCCGGGCGCGAGCCGGGAGGTAACCTCCGCAATCGTGCGCCGCCGCATCGCCCGGATCACCGGGTTCCGCGCGTTGTCGTCGTCATAGGTTCGGGCGACGGTATCGAAAGCGAGCCGGGTCTCGACGAGAGGCGTCACGAGCGCGCTCCTGCCCGGAAGCGAATCGAGCACACGCACCTCTCGCACACGGGGTCGGCCGCGACGGACAGCCCTCGACGGAACGCGGGAAGGTCCTCCCGCAGGATTCGATCGAGCGGCGCCTCCCGCACGTTTCCGATGGGCGGGTGAAAGAAGCAAGGCCGCACGGCGCCGTTCGCTTCGACCACCGCGGAGACCCAGGGAGCGTTGCAGGAGACCGTCGGATACGGTCCCTCGCCCCGAAGGGCGGCGTAGTACGAAGGAAGCCTGCGAAGCTTTTCCGGACTTTCGGCGATGAATCCGGAGCGGAAGGCCTCGCTTTCGCTCTCGATCAACTTTTCGACCAGAGACCGAAACTCCCCGATCTCGTCCCGGTCGAGAACGAGGGCGCTCGTCGACGGCGGCTCCTTCCGTCCGAAAGCCGTCGAAGTCACGTCCGCGGCGAGAAACGAGATCCGGTCGAGTCCGAGCTCGCGCGCTTTCCGGACGAGCCGGGGGAGCTCGCGGAAGTTCGCCTTGTGGAGAGTTGCCCGCGCCGTGATGGGAATGGACGGCTTCGCGTCGCGAAGCCGCGCGATCCCCGACTGCACGGCCGCGAGAGCATTGATGCCGCGTACCTTCTTATAGAGGTCTGCGGTGGCGGCGTCGAGGGAAACCGTCACCCGCGTGAAGCGGGAGGCCACTTCCCGGGCGTGGCGCGCCAGGAGCACACCGCTCGTCAGAAGCTCCAGCTCGAGCGATCGCTCGAGGAACCGGTCGGCGATGGCGAACACGTCGGGCCGGAGAAGGGGCTCCCCTCCGGAGAACACCACCACCCGCGTTCCGAGCTCCGGAAGCACGCGGGAGAAATCGGCGATCTCCTCGACCGTCAAGTCGTCCTCTCCCGAGCTCCGCCACCAGTCGCAGGAGAGGCACCGGCTGTTGCACCGGCTGGTGGGATAGAAGAGGAGGAGCGGAAGAACGAACGTCCGGTGGGTGAGCTCGGAAGCCCGAATCCTGAGGGACGTCGCGAAAGAGCTCACGGCTGCGCACTCAGCTTCTTCAAGCTCGAGAACTCCGGCGAGGTCATGATGTCGCGACCCACCGCCTCGACGGTGAGACCGCTCGCGAGCCAGTAGCCGTAGATGAACCGGCCCACGGGATCGGCGGGCCGGCCGAGGAGGAGCCGGTACACGGTGTCCACCTTCGCCATGCTCACCGTGTCCGAGAGAAGGTGCTCGACCTCACCGATGTCGCAGACCCCGAAGCTCCCCGCCTGCTCGAGGAGGAGGCGCACCTCGCCGGGCTCCGCCGGGCGGGAGAGCTCGCGGGTCAAGACCACCTCGGCGTCTTCCGAGGGAAGCGGGTCCTCACAAGCGCGCACCGGACGCGTTCGAAGCGCGACCTCTTCGAGATCGAGCCGATGGAGCTCTTCGAGCCCTTCGGCGACGAGCATCTGGTACTCGGAAACCCGGCTCGAGGCGAGCTCCGAGAGCGCGCGGTACTGCCAAGTGAGGGACCAGGCCACCGCCGCCGCGAGAACGAACGAGACGACGTAGACGACGAGCATCTGCGTCTTCAGCCGCGAGAGCACTTTCTCCGAGATCGCGATCTCGAGCGCCCGATGTCCCGAGGGTCCCGGGTCTTCTGAAGTCATGGAGACCTCCTTCCCATCACGCGGCGTAGAGGGATGTAAGCGCTCTCACCGTTCCCGTGAGAGAGTATCGCCGAACGACCTTCTCGCGCGCGAGGAGCCCGCGCGCCCGGAGGCGCTCCCGGTCGGAGAGCGCGTCCAGGATCCCGTGAGCGAGTGCCTCGGGATTCCGCGGGGGGACGGCGGTCGTCGCGGGAACGAGATCGGCGACCACTCCGACCCGGGTCCCCACGGTGGTCCGCCCGCAGGCAGCGGCCTCCTGGGTCACCCACTCCTGACCCTCGTGGAGCGAGCTCATGACCGCGAGCTCGGCGGATCGGTAATAAGAAGGGAGCTCGTGGTGGGGGATGGCACCATGGAACACCACCTTACGCTCGATCCCGAGCGACTTGGCGAGTGCTTCGAGCTCGCTTTCCAAGGGGCCGCTTCCGACGACGTTCAGGACGGCACCGGGGAGGCTCCCGCTCACCCGCGCGAAAGCGTGAAGAAGCGTTCGCTGATCCTTCACCGGAACCAGGGAGGCGACGTGTAGAAGCGGCGTTTTTCCCGCGAGAAGCGAGGGCACGGCGTCGCCCGGACAGAAGCGCTCCACGTCGACGCCGATGGGAAGAATCGAAGGCTTCGCCTGGGGGCGCGCCAGGGAAGCGAGGGTCGTCGATCCCGCGGTCACACGCGTCGCTCCCGCAAGCGCCTTCGCGGCGAGAAAGCGGTTCAGGAGACTTCGGCGGCCGCCATACCCGATCTCGGGAAGCGCTACCAGCTCACCCCCGAGGAGAGTCACGACGGATGGGATTCCGAGGGAACGAGCGGCACGCACGGCGACGTAGCCCGGCTCGTCGGCCCAGAACGCGTGGAGGACGTCGAAAGGCTTTCGGCGGTGCTCGCGGCGGATGGCGGCGATGGCCCGCCGAAGAAGGGGAAGCTTCCCCACACCACCGACCTCGGCTCCTCCAAGCGACTCGACTCGCGAGTGGTAGACCGAGTACGAGGCGCGCCGGTGAGGGTACCGGAGAGCGAAGACACGGACGCTGTGGTCTTTCGAGAGCTCGCGCACCAGGCTCAGCAGAGCGGGAATGCACCAGTCGCTCTCGCTCGCGCTGAACCCGGGGACGACGATGCCGATGTTCACGATAATGCCTCGGTCAGCTGTGGAACGTGCCACTGCCTGCGGCGTCGTTGAAAGATGTGGAAGGCCGGCGCGAGCGTCGCGGTGGTGAGGGCGAGAAAGCCCAGAATCATGCCGGGAGATCCGAAGTCCTTTCCGAGAACGGTCAGAAGGGGGACCGCGACAATGCCCTCGAAGACGGAGAGGAGAACGAAGGGCTCGGCCTTGTGGGCTCGGAGGTAGCTTCCCATCGCGAGGCGGACCTGCTGGAGGACGAGGGCGGAGAGGAAGAGTGCGCTCTCGGACACCGGGAGAAAGCGCGAGGCGATCTCTCGAGAGAGTGAGAGAAACAACAGAAAGAGCCCCGCGCCCACCGCGGACACCAGAACGGACGAAGTCGTCGCTCGCCGGAACAGAGCGTCCATCGAGCGATAGTCCTTCTCGGAGGCGAGGAACGCGAGCCTCGGAACCTTCGTCGCGACCAAGGCGAAAGCCGCGGACGAGATTGCGGCGCCGGCCGCGACCGTCATTCCCATCTGTCCCGCGACCACCGGACCGTGGAAGGCGAAGAGCACGGGGGTGAAGAGCGAGTAGAGGAGATACCCCGAGAGCCAGCTCAGAGCGAACTTCCACTGGAGAGGCCAGAGCTCGCGCCGGTAGGAAACGGGTTCTCCACTCGAGCGCGGAAGGATGCTGAGGATTGCGAGCGCTTCCCGACGGAGGCCGGCGATCCCGACGACGAAAGAAACGACCCGGGTGACGGCGACGGTGAAAAGGCCGAGCCCGGAGGCGATCGCGAGAAAACCGGCGATGCGGCTCGCGAGCCCCTGGCCCAGGCGCACGCCGTGGACTCTCTCGACGCAGTTCGCGCCCTCGACGAGCGAGAACAGGGGCGTGAGGAGAACCGAGAGCGCGGTCGCGGCGACCGCGACCCACCACGCGAGCCCCCAGGAAACGTCGTGCGAGAACGTGCGAAAATAGACGCTTCCTGCGATCCCCAGGCCGGCCAGAAGAAGTAGAGCAGCCCCTCCATACCAGCGCAGCGAGAACCGGACGAGCCCGGCGAGACGGGAGAGCGCTCGGTCTTTCTCACCCGGGATCGAAGAGCTCACCTTCGCCCACTCGTGACTCACGAACTGCTGCAGCAGCTCTCCAAGTCCGAGCTCGACGAACGTCTGGAGAGTGAGAAGGCTCAGGAACGTGAAGTAGAAGCCCTGAAGCTCGGGAGTGAAGAACCAGGCGACGAGGACGGCGGTGAGAAGTCCGGCAGCGCTTCCCCACAGGCGGTTCGCCATGGCGTAGAGGGTCGCGCGATCGATCACCCTCTCCTCCCGTTCATCAGGTGAAAGGCCAGATGAGCGACTTCGTCCGGATCCCTCCGGGTGAGGCAGCGCACGTCGCCGAAGCGGCACTCCGCTTCCATGCAGAAACGGCACTCGAGGTCGGAGGAGTCGAGGCAGAGAGAGCGCTCGCCGAGAGGACGCGACCAGTCGCCGCGGCTCGAGCCGAAGAGCGCGAGCGTCGGAACTCCCGAGACCCAGGCCATGTGCATGAGCCCCGAGTCCTCGGAAAGGACGAGGTCGGCCTCGCGCACCAGAGCGAAGGCTTCGTCGGGAGTGGTGCGTCCCACGAGATCGATGAGGCGCTCGCCGAGCTCCCCGCGCAGGTAGTCTGCCTTCTCGCGCAGTCCGGGAAGACCGAGGACGAGGAACTTCACGGGATGGGAGTCCATCTCTTGAAACGCGCGCGCGAACCGGACGTAGCTCGGAAGGGGCCAGTTGCGGGAGGGAAAGGCACCCGCGGGGTTCAGAACCACCAGACGATCTCCCGCGGGAAAGCCGGCGCTCCGGAGGAGAGCGGAGCCCTCCGACCCGTTCCGGAGGGGAATGTCCGTGTCGATGCCGACGGGACCGAGGCCGGACTCTTCGATCGCGAGCCGTGTGCGCTCTCCCGCCGGAAGCGGGCTCTCGCGATCGAAGAGACACCGCCTCTCGGGGCGAAGGGCTGTTACCACCGCTCGGCTGATCTCGCCGTTCTGGAGATCGAGGACCGCGTCGTATCCGCGCGCGAGGAGCCGCGGAAGGAGGAGGGCGGCCGAGACACATTGCCGTTTGAAGCTTCTTCCCCCGCCGATGGCGAAGACCCGCGTGAAGAGCGCGAGGCTCCTCGGAATGGGGGCGGTCTCCTCTCGGGTCAGAAAGTCAAGCTCCGCTTCCGGCCGGCGTCGCTTCAGAGAGGCGAGGTAGGGAAGCGTGATGACGACGTCTCCCGTCGCCTGGAGCCGGATGGCGAGGATTCTCACGGCGACGCCTCCCCGTGAATCATCGCCGAGGAGGCGCCGAGAAGGGTGAAGATCGCGAGGTAGATCGGGGTGAACGCGAGGAGGTAGTCGAAGATCCCATGCGCGAGAAACCCGATGAGGGCAGCCGCGAGCGTTGCGGCCTCGAGCGAACGGTGCTTCCCGAGGTCGGAGAGAGCCTTCGCCATCAGAAGGACGAACGCTCCCAAACCGATGACCCCCACGGTTGAAAGAATCTCGAGGTAGAGGCTGTTCGCGTTCACGCGGGTGTCCCAGGCTGAGCGGCCCGAGGCTGGTCCATAGAGCCACCGAAAGTTGTCGGGCCCGACTCCGAAGAGGGGATGCGCACGGAAGAGCTCGAGGGCGATCGCCCAAAGCTCCGTCCTTCCCGGCCTCCATGATTTTTGCGCGACGGTCTCACGAAGGGCGTCCGCCAGGGCGAAAGCCCCATTCGTCCTGCCGACGGCCACGTTCACGGCAACGCCGAGCCCGGTCTTGTCGGAGAACCAGGTCGTGTGCTCGTGCACCATGTCCCAGACGAGCACGTAGTTCCCGGCCGTCGGCGGGGCGCGTACGATGGCGGCGACGTCGACCGTTTCTCCCGGCTCGAGTCCCACCTCGAGCCCGGTGCGCTCGCCCTCGAGTGAAAGAGGCCGCAATGCCCCCTTCTCGACGACGAACCAGCGGTACGACAGGTGAAACGGTTTCTCGCCCTTCGACCTCCAGGTGAGAGTCCCGGCGTTCGAGATGCGCACGTCGGTCTTCGTGAGCTCCCCGGGCGCGAGCGCGAGGCTCTCGAGGCGCGGCTCGATGCGCGCCTCGTACCATCCGCGGTCACTCTCGCTCGCGGCGCGGGAGCGGAAGGTCGGGTCGAACGCGAAGAACGCCGCCGCGATCCCGAGGAGGCCGAACTCGAGCCGGAGGAGAGGGCGCGACCGGACGAGCCACCAGAGCGTGAAGGCCGACGCCGCCGCGCCGAGAAGGGCGCCTCGGGAGTACGTGAGGAGGAGAGCGAGGGTGAGGGCGCAGGCGGAGATGGTAGCAACTGCGCGCGTGCGCTCCCGCAGAGCGAAAAAGAGGGTCGGTGCGAGCGCGAGCGCGAGAAAACCGCCCGCGATGTTGGGGTAGGCGAACGTCGCCGCCGCCCGCGCGCGGCCTCCGACCTCGAACGCGTGCTCGCGGAACGGAGCGAGGAGGCTGCCAAGGGACCAGGGGCCGAGCTCGAGAAGGGCGACGGCCGCCGTGAGCGCTCCCGCGAGGGAAAGACCAGAGAAGAGAAGCGGAAATCGCGGACTCTGCGCGAAAGCGTTCGCGGCGATGAAGAACGCGGTCACTCCCGCCGCCATGCGGGCCGTGAACTTGAGCGGCGGAAGGCCTTCGGCGAGAACGGCGGAAACGAGAAACGTGGCGAGGAGGAGAACGACGGGAACCGCGAGCGGGACCCGGAGTCTCGAACCGCGGGAGGCGACACCGAGGGCGGCCCCACCCAGGAGGACTGCTGCTCCGGCCTCGAGGGTGCTCACCTGGAGGCCGGCGACGCGCGCGAGTGGCGCGAGTGGCTCGAAAGGGAGGATCAGCATCAGAGCCGCGAGGAGCCAAGGAGACAAGTTATCTTTTCTCCAGGACAAAGAGGGGAAACCGCGCCGGTGGTGTCGTGCCCCGCACTCCGCAGGACGCCCGCCGGAGCAGCCGGGAGAAACCTTCGAAGGGACGGAGGATCTCGAAAGCGAAACCGACTCCGGCGGAGAGCGATAGAAAATCCCTCTCGACGAGGAACCCCGCCGTCGATCCCGCGTCGCCGATGCCAAACGTTCGATGGCGCTCGCGGCGGCGCCGCACCATCTCGTTTCCGCTCTCGGGCTCATCGTAAACGGGGCTGTCGAGGACGAGGAAGAGGCCACCCGACCGGAGCACGCGGTGCGCCTCCGCGACCGCACGGGTTGGCTCCTTCGCGTAATGGAGCGATCCATTGGCCACGACCAGATCGAACTGTGCGTCTTCGAGAGGCAGTTCCTCCATCTCCGCCCTCGCGCGGAGGAGCCGCTCCCCTGGTGCCTCTCCGGGAAGCGCGTAGCGGGACGTTGCGCCCAGGCCATCTTCCTCGTCGAGGGAGATATCGGTGGCAAGGACGTAGTGCCCCGCCCGCGCCATGCGCCAGGAGAACCAGCCGCATCCGGCCCCGATCTCGAGGATGCGAAGGGCGATCTTGTCCCACTCGTCGGCTTGCTTCACGTCGGGAAACCGCGCGGCGATCGCACGGAGGGCTCGGCGGAAGCTGCGGGCGCGGAGCTTCCAGACGGCGCGGTGGTTTCCCTCGGACACGAAGGGGAGGCTCCGATAGTAGTCGGCCGCCCCTCCCCACCCTTCGATTCTGCGAACCCGGCGATAGGCGTCGAGGAAAGGCGCCAACGCGGCGACCCTCTCCGCGCGCAGGAGAGGAAGGACACCTCCGGCTCCGGAAAGGCGTCTTCCCTCCGCGGGACAGAGGAGGTCGCTGCCCGCGGAGAACGCGCCCGCCCCGCACTCGGGACAGAGGTACCGGAATCGATCGGATCCCGACTCCCGCGCGGGCGGAAGCATGCTGACCGCGGTGGCGGCGTCAGATCGAGGAGACATGCCGCGCCTCCTTGGAATCTTGCTCTTCCGCCGCTCGGGGCTCGCGCTCGAGCAATGATTCGATCTTGCGCGATAGCTCCGCTCCATGGTCCTTGAAATGGAGCTTGAGGATACCGGGCTCGAGCTTGACCGCGGCATCCAGACGACAGGCGCGAAGCTTTCGCCTCAGGTGGGCGCCGAGGACGAGCCGGCCGATTCTCTCCAGGACGTACCCTCCGCCGAAGGCGAGCGCCACCTCCCAGGACAACGAGCCGCTCGAAGGCTCTCGCGCGGGCGGAGGAACGAGCGTCCGGAAGCGCTCCCAGAAGGTGGGAAAGAACACTCCGCCCCATTCGTTCGCCCGAACGAGACGGGAGAAGACCCCGCTTCCGGACACGGGCTTGAGCGCGACGATCTGACTCGCCGTGAAGGCGTCGCGCTCCTCGAGGGCGAGCCGGTCCTCGGAGAGGAAGTAGTTGAGACAGATGGTCTTCCGCCGTCCGAGGAGCTTCATCGCTACGAAAAGCAGGAAGGCGACGGCCCACGTCCTCTCGCGTGCGGTGACCACGAACAGATCCACGTCGCCGTCGCGGGAGTTCTCGTGGGCCGTGGCTCCGGAAAACGCGACCATGCGCACGAAGGGCGTGCGGCGCACGAGGTCGATGGCGAATCGCTCCCGCGCGAGGAGCTCCCGGGTGCTCCGGGCGGCCTCCCGCCGGGCCTCGATCGAGGCCCGGCGTCCCCTGAGGAAGTAATAAGGAGGCTCGGCTTCGACGCTCTCCCGGACCAGAGGGTGGTGGCGAAGGAGCTTCGAGGTCTCGCTCCGCGAAAGGGAAACCCCCATGAGCGACCGATGGATCTCCGCGAGGGTCATGGGACAGTCGAACTCCGCCCCGTAGGCGATGGTGTCGACGACCGCCTGCGCCGCGCGGATGCCGAAAGCGCTCGCCCCCATCAGTTTCCGCCGCGGGCGCACCGCTCCCCGCTCGAGTGCTTCCTCGTAGACCTGGAGGGTCTCCCGGGTGCTGCGCTCCCACGAGAACGATTGGGCCCTCGCGAGTCCTGCGAGCCGCAGCCGCCCGCGCTCTCCGTCGTCTCCCAACGCCCGATCCATTGCTTCCGCGATCGCGGAGGTGTCCAGGGGGTCGACCAGAAGCGCCGCGCCGTCCGCGATCTCGGCGAGAGACGAGGTGCTGGAAGTCACGACGGGCGTGCCGCAGGCCATGGCCTCGACGACGGGGAAGCCGAAGCCTTCGTAGAGAGAGGGATAGACGAATAGATCCGCGTTCGAGTAGAGCGCCGCGAGATCCTCCTCGGCCACGTAGCCGAGCCTCCGGATGCGATCGCGGTTGGGGAGGGCGGCGAGGGCGCGCAGAAGCTCGTGCGACCGCCAGCCGAGCTCTCCGGCGAGGTAGAGCGAGTGCTCCTTGTAGCGCGAGGCGATACGAGAGAAGGCGGTCACCGCCCGCGTGAGGTTCTTTCGCGGCTCGAGGGTGCCGACGTACAGGACGTAGGGCCGCCGGATCCCGTATCGGGTCTCGATGCGTTCCATGCTCTCGCGATCGCGCCGGGGAAGGAACTGTCCGTCGGGAGCGTGGGGGATGGCGCGGATCTTGCCTTCGGGAATCGCCAGGAGCCGCGAGAGGTCCCGCTTCGCGGATTCGGAAGGAGTGATCACGAGCCGCGCTCCTCTCGCGATCGAAGGGGAGAGCGCCCGGGTCAGAGCTCGTTTCTTCCACGTGTGGCACTGGGGGAGGAGCTCGAGGGTCATGTCGTGAAACGTCACGACATAGGGCGTTCGGGTGAAGTAGGGGCCGAGGAAGTTGGTGAAGTGGCAGAGGTCGGGGCGTGCTCGCTCGAGGACGAAAGGGAGAACGGCCTGCATCCAGATCGCCCGGAGGGGAAAGCGCCCTTCCGCGACGGGACGGCACCGGGGAATGGAGGGGAGATCGAGCGCCTGATTCGAGAGGACGAGGACTTCGTCGATGGGGTTGTCGTCGAAGCCGACGGAGGTGAGCCGCTCGAGGAGGCGCGCGCTGTAGTAGCCGACCCCCGTTTTGTTCCCCCGGATGGTGGTGGCGTCGAAGGCTAGGAGCATGATGAGGCTTCCTCGCGCGCGAGAAACGAGAGGCCGAGAAGATCGAAGGACGACGCGAGGCTCACCGCGAGGAGACTCCACTCGGCGGCGGCGACCGCCAAGGCGGCGCCCGAGGCGCCCCATCGAGGCACGAGGACGAAGTCGAGAGCGACCCCCCCGGCGAGACGGACGGCGATCGACGCGACCAGGCGCCGGCTGCGTCCGGATGCCACCAGGAGATGTGTGGTGAGGGCGTTCGCGAACACGGCGATGAGGGCAATGCCGAGAAAAGCGAGCGGTCGAGCGGCGTCCGCGAATCCCTCCCCATAGAAGAGGCACAGGACGGGCCGAGGAAGTAGCGCGAAAGCGAGAGCAATGGGAGCCGAGGAGAGCGCGAGGAGGCCGAGGACGAACCGCGCCAGCGCATCGAATCCCTTCTCTCCGAATCTGGCCGCGAGAAGCGGGAACGTGCCCGCCGCGAGCCCGCCCGAGACGACGAACGCGGCCTCGAAGAGGCGGAAGGCGCTCTGGAAGTAACCGGCTTCCGAAGCGCCCGCCACCGCCGCGACGATGAAGAGATCCGCCCTCAGGTAAAGGAGGGTCATCGCGCTCACGAGACCGAGAGGAAGAGCTTCTTTCAACAGGCGGCCCGCCTCGGTTTGGCCGGGACGATCGAGGCGTGGAAGAAGAGCAAGGGCGAGGATGAGCGCGGGGAGCGAAGAAACCGCGAGAGCGGCGGCTAAAACGGAGAGGTCGGGCCCGCGGGAGAAAGCCCAGAGAGCGGCGGCGAGCGAGGCGAATCGAAGGACGGTGAGGACGAGGCCTTCTCGAGCGATCCCACCGCGGCTTCTCAGGGTGACGCCGAGAAATTCCACCCAGGAGCCGAGGAGCTGCGCAGCGATGAGCCAGAGGAGCAAGGCGGAATCCGAGGGGAGGGCTCCCGCCGCGAGGGCGGCAAGGGCCAGCGCCAGCAGAGAGCCCGTGAGCGCGCCTTTGGCGAGAACGGCGCTCCAGAACACGCGGGGCTCGAACGAGCGCGAGAGGGACCGGAGGAGAACGAGGTGGATCCCGAGGTCGGTCGCCTGCGCGACCATCCACGCGGAGTACCAGGCGACCGCGTAGACTCCGAACCCTTCGGGGCCGAGCTTCCGCGCGACGAGGATCGAGAGCGCGAAGCTCAGAACGCGCGAGCCCACGTCCCAGGAGAGCTTTTCTACCGCGGCGGAGAACGCGCGGACCTCTGGACTGGCAAGCATCCGAGCAGGGAAAAGCAATTCACGTGCCCCGGCCTTCACAGCCCGGAACACGGACTTTCCGTCGCTCCCGCGGCTTTTCCGTTACTTCGAGCGTAAGCGGATTACGAATTAAGGAAGCGCCGGATTGCGGCGGGCGCGAGCTTCGACTGCGACGCGCGCCGCGAGGAGCCCGGCGAAGTGTTTCATCGACCTCGCAATCGCGCTGGGATGGGGTAGGTGCCTCAGCTCTCTTCGCAGCCGGAACTCGCTGTGCACGAGATTGTAGAGCGCCCGGTAGAAATCGGGAGCGTACGTGCCCCGGAACATCAGATCGAGATCGTCGCTGTCCGTCCAGTTCGTCTTCTCGCCGAGCTCGCTTCGGACCCGGTCGTAAAACGACGTTCCCGGGAGGGGGTAACTCACGGAGATCCCGATATCGTCGGGCCTCGCTCTCCGCACCATCTCGAGCGTCTGCTCGATGTCACTCCACTCCTCGCCCGGGTATCCGAACTGGAGGAAGAACGAGACGCGGATGCCGCGCTCCCGGAGGAGCCGGGTGGCTCGATGGATCTGCTCCACCCGGATTCCCTTCTCCATGGCGTCGAGCACCTTTTGAGAGCCGCTCTCCGCGCCCATCCACACGTTCTCGCAGCCCGCGCGCGCGAGGGCGGAGGCCACGTCCTCATCGATCAGGTCCGCACGCGCCTGGATCTTGAACGGCGTCCGTACCCCGCGGCTCTCGACCTCGGAGGCGAAGCTCTCGACCCAGCCGGGCTTAAGCCCGAAGATGTCGTCCGCGAACCACAGGCGATCGGGCCGGACGACGTCGTGGACGAAGGACAGCTCTTCCGCGACGCTCGCGGGAGACCGCGTCTGGTAGCGTTGTCCGTAGATCGGCTTCGCGCACCAGTTGCAGTGGTAGGGACAGCCCCGTGTCGTCACCATGTTCAGCGAGAAGTAGTCGTGCCGCTCGCGCCACGCACCGCGATAGCGCTCCACGTCCACCAGATCCCAGGCGGGGAAAGGAAGGGCGTCGAGATCGCGGAGGAAGGGTCGGGCCGCGGTCCTGACGAGATCTCCGCCATCGAGAAACGCGAGCCCCGCGATTCCCGCGAGATTCGTGGCACCGCGCGCAAGCTCCGCGAGAGTCTCCTCGCCCTCACCCACGACGGCGGCGTCGATGGGCTCGCGCAGGTACTCCTCGAGGCGGTCGGTCGCATCCGAGCCGTGGACTACGACGAACGCCCCCGCTTCCCTCGCGAGCCGCGCCTTTTCGAAAGCGGCCTTCCGCATGTTGGTGAGACACATCTTCGAGAGGTAATTGAAGTCGTCCTCGTAGATGGCCACGAGATCGGGGCGGAAGCGCTCGAGGTCGCGGCGGAACTCCCCCATTCCGCGCGCGAGCATGGAGTCGGAGAGCGCGACCTCGTGCCCGTCCTTCCGGAGGCGCGACGCCGCATAGAGGGTCCCGAGAGGAGGATAAGGCTCGCGGTTCGCCGCCTGCTTCGAATCGAGCTCGAGCTGATACGCGGGCGACAGGAGGACTCGCATGGCCCGAGCGCCATCGTAGCATGACCATACGTGCCACACGGTGACGAACGCTATACTCAACGAATGGTGCGGCGGATTGCGTTCGCGGGGATCGTCCTCGGGGTCGCCGCATCCGTCTCCTCCCAGGAGGCCAAGCGCGAGGAAAGCCTCTTCCTCTACGGCGGGGAGGTGGTCGGGAACATCGCCCCCGTCGACCCCGGCTACTTCAACCACACCGACTACGGCGATGACAGCCTCCGGCTCTTCCGCGTGAACGTTGCGCTGGAGCTCCGGGCGTCCGAGAAGTTCTCGCTTCTTACGGAGATCCGGAGCGACAACCTCGACGCCCCGAGACCGTACGCGCTCTACGCTCGCATCCGTCCTTTTCGGAAGCGTGCTTTCGCCCTCCAGGTGGGGAGAGTGCCGCCGGTGTTCGGGGCTTTTCTGCGGCGGAGGTACGAGTTCGACAACCCGCTCATCGGCTACCCTCTCCCCTATCAGTACCCGACGGTCCTGCGCGCGGATTCGGCTCCCGCCAATCTCGACCAACTTCTCTATTACCGCGGGTACGGAGCGAGAGTGAGGTATCCGATCGGAGATCCATCCGCCGACACCGGCCTCGCTCAAATGAATCCCCTGCGGTGGGACACGGGGTTCAGCTTGAACCTCGGAAGCGACCCCCTCGTCTTCGCCGTCGCCTTCACCCAGGGGACGATCTCCTCTCCGCGGGTCGACGACGACAACAGCGGAAAACAGATCGCCGCAAGGCTCGGGTTTCGGCCCGCCTTCGGGTGGGATGTCGGAGTGTCGGCGTCGCGAGGCGACTACGTCTCCGACGAAGTGATGTCGCTTCTCGAAGGGGACCGGAGCTCCGAGCAGACCGCGGTCGGTTTCGACACGGAGCTCGCCCGGGGTGCTTGGATCCTCCGCGGAGAAGCGATCTGGTGCTCCTGGGACGTACCTACGCTCGCAACGGGCCCTCTCGGGGCGCTCGGGTTTCTCGCCGAGGGGCGGTACAAGGTCGTCCCCGGACTCTACGTCGCCGGGCGCGTGTCGGGCTCGAGATTCGAGAGCGTCGCGGCCTATGAAGGTCCCGTTACTTGGGACGCCCCGGTGACGCGGTTCGAAGGAGGGGTGGGCTACACCTTCCACCGGAACGTTCTCGGAAAACTTTCCCTCCAGTACAACACGCGGGACTCCGGCGGAGTCGCCACCCGCTGGATTCCAGCGCTCCAGATCCTGATCTGGTTCTGAGGATGTTGTGGCCGCTCGCCTTCGCGCTTCCGCTCGTCACGGCGGTCCTCCAGGAGGGGGCGCCGGGAGCGATCGCGGGCCGAGTCGAGGTCCGGCTTCCGGCAAGCCCGCCGCGGTCGCGGCCGGCCGTGCGGGAGATGGAACGCCGCCGCGGAGCTCCCGATCGGCGGCAGAGTGTGGTGTACCTGGCATCGGCGCCTCAGGGTGCCTTCGAGGAGCGCCCGCGCGCGCAAGCCGTCCTCGACCAGCGGCAGGAGACGTTCGTTCCCTACGTCCTTCCGATCACCGTCGGAACGACGGTCTCGTTTCCCAACAGCGACCCCTTCTACCACAACGTGTTCTCGCTCTCGAAGACGGCGCGCTTCGATCTCGGCCGCTACCCCATGGGCCGATCGAAGTCGGTTCGGTTCGATCGCCCCGGGATCGTGCGCGTGTTCTGCGAGATCCACTCCCACATGAGCGCCTTCATCGTGGTGTTGTCTCATCCTTATTTCGCGGCGACCGGGGCGGGCGGGCGATACCGGATCGAGAGCGTTCCGCCGGGAGAGTACGACGTCGTGGTCTGGACCGACGGCGAGGAGCGGGGGACGAAGAGAGTCCGCGTCGCGCCGGGAGCGACGGCGGCGCTCGATTTCGTCGTCGAGCCATGAGGGCCAATGGCTAATAGGGCCAATAGGGGAAGCTAAGGGCGATGTCGTCTCTCAAGAGCCGCGTGTTTCTCGCCTGCGCGTTCGTCGCCATTCTCTCCATCGCCGTCGGAACCATCTTCGTCACCGCCCGCGTATCGCGCGAGGGGGAGGCCGAGCTGAGGCGCGACCTCCAGGAATCGGCGGAGCTCCTGGAGGAACATCACCGGGAGCGATACGAGACTCTCGGCCTCCTCGCCTTCCTCGTCGCCGATCTGCCGAAGCTCAAGGCGGCGGTCGCGACCGGCGACGGCCCGACGGTCGAGCCCATCGCTTTGGACTACCAGGAGCGGCTCGGCTCCGACATCCTGATCGTCGCAGCCACCGACGGTCGGATCCTCACGTCGGTCGGAGCGGGCGAGCCCCTCGACATGGGGGAAGCTCTCGATCGCGCGCGGCGGGGCGAGCCTTCCACCTATCTTGCGGAAGCGGGTGCAGGTGTACTCCAGATCGCGACCCTTCCCATCGTGGTTGGGCCCGAGCCCCCGGAGGTTCTCGGGACTCTGAGCGTCGGGTTCTTCCTCGACGACGAGCTCGCGCGCGAGCTCCAGGCGATTGCCCAGAGCGACGTGGTCCTTCTCGCCCGCGGCCGTGCTGTGGCCTCGACGATTCCCCTCGGAGACGCCGAGGTGGCGACGCTGTCGGCGGTCTCGGAGGGGAGCGTTTCGATCGGGGGAGAGGACTACGCTTTTTTGAGACGGGCACTCTCCGCTCCGGAGTCGAAGGAGGGCTTCCAGGCGGTGCTCCTGCGATCGACGAGCGAAAGGCTCTCGTTTCTCCGCACGTTCCAGGAGGGCCTTCTGCTCTCGGCGCTCTTCGGCGTGCTCCTCGCCGTCGTCCTCAGCTACGGGGTCGCGCGCACGGTGACCCGGCCGCTCGCGGCGATCACCGACACCATGCGGGAGATCACCACCACCGGAGACCTCGCGCGCAAGATCGAGCTCCCCGGGCCGCTCGTCGACGGGGACGCCACCGTGCTCGCCCAGGCCTTCAACCGGCTCACCGATTCCATCGCGCGCTTCCAGCGCGAAGCGGCCTCGAGGGAGAGGCTCTCGGCCCTCGGGCGCATGTCGACGGTCATCGCCCACGAGGTGCGCAATCCTCTGATGATCATCAAGGCGTCTCTTCGGAGCTTCCGGCGCCCGGAGCTCTCGGACGCGGAAGCGCGGGAAGCGGCGGACGACATCGACCACGAGGTCTCACGGCTGAATCGCATCGTGGGAGACGTTCTCGATTTCGCGCGTCCCCTCGAGCTCGAGCTGAAGCCGACGGATGTGAACGCCGTCTGCCGGAGCGCGACGGAGGCGGTCCTGGTGGGCGAGCGCTCGCCCTCGATCGAGCTTCGGTGCGATCCGTCGCTCCCCGAGATCCTGACCGACGGCGAGCGGCTGAGGACGGCGCTGGTGAACATCCTGGCCAACGCCCGGGAGGCGGTGGGAGGAAAGATGGGGGCCCTACATGAAGGTTCCGACGGGTCGGACATCACTCTCGAGACGAGGCGAAGCGCGGATGGGAAGACGGTGATCGTCGTTCGAGACCGGGGTATCGGTATTCCGCCCGAGGATCTCTCCAAGATCTTCGAGCCGTATTTCACGGGGAAGCGGACGGGCACCGGGCTCGGCCTCGCCATCACCAAGAACATCGTGGAATCGCTCGGCGGAACGGTCACCGCCGAGAGCCGTCCCTCCGAGGGCACGATGATCAAGGTCGAGCTCTTTCCTCGAGCCGTGGGTGTTCGGAGATGACGGTGAGGGGATCGATCCTGCTCGTGGACGACGAGGAACAGATCCTCAAGACCCTCGGGCGGGCCCTTCGCGACGAGGGGCACGACGTGTACGTGACTTCGAGCCCGCGAAAGGCGCGGGCCCTGCTCGCCGAAAGAAGCTTCGATCTGCTCGTCGTGGACAACCGCATGCCGGAAGTCTCCGGCCTTGAGCTCATCCGGGAGCTCGCGAGGTCCACCCCGGAGAGCGACCGGCCCGAGGTCCTGATGATGACCGCGCACGCCACGGTCCAAAGCGCGATCGAAGCGATGAAGCTCGGCGCCTTCGACTACCTTCAAAAGCCCTTCGACGTGGAGGAGCTCCTGGTGGTGGTCGGAAAAGCCCTCTCCCACCGCAGGCTCCGGAGCGAGCACCGGTACCTTCTGAGCGAGCGGAAGACGGAGTTCAACGACTACGGCATCGTGGGCGCGAGCGCCGCCGTCCGGGCGGTGATCGAGAAGCTCGAGCAGGTCGCGAAGTCGAAGAGCACCGTCCTCATCATCGGCGAGACGGGAACGGGGAAGGAGCTCGCGGCGCGGGCCATCCACGACCGGAGCGCGGAGCGGGACATGCCGCTCATCAAGGTGAACTGCGCCGCCATCCCCGAGAACCTCCTGGAGTCGGAGCTCTTCGGCCACGTAAAGGGGGCGTTCACCCACGCGACGTCCAACAAAAAGGGGAGGTTCTCGCTCGCCCACGGGAGCTCGATCTTCCTCGACGAGATCGGGACCATGTCGACCGCCATCCAGGCGAAGCTCCTGCGGGTTCTCCAGGAGCGGGAGTTCGAGCCTCTCGGCTCGGAGCGCACCGAGAAGGTCGACGTGCGCGTCATCGCGGCCACCAACCGCGACCTCAGAAAGATGATGGCCGCGGGCGAGTTCCACGAGGATCTCTTCTACCGATTGAGCGTCATCCCCGTCGAGCTTCCGCCCCTGCGGGCGCGGCGGGAGGACATTCCGGCCCTCGTCAACCATTTCGTGGCGAAGCACCAGAGGCGCGCCGGCAAGCGTGTCGAGAAAGTCACCGACGACGCTATCGAAGCGCTCTCGGCGTACGACTGGCCGGGAAACGTGCGCGAGCTCGAGAACGCCATCGAGCGGGCGGTGGTGCTCTCGCGGTCACCGGTCCTCGGAATCGAGGAGATTTCACTCCCCCCCGCGGGGGCGGCCAAAGCGGACGGCCTTCCCTCCATGAACCTCCGGGACAACGTGGAGTGGGCGGAACGGGAGACCGTCCGCCGCGCCCTCGAGAAGGCGAAGGGAGTGAAGAAGGCCGCGGCCGAGAGCATGGGGCTGAGCCAGCGCGCCCTCAGCTACTACCTCAAGAAGCTCCACCTCGGATAGCTTCGGTCGAAAAAACTGCAGCTTCCCCCCGAGGCCTCGTTCCAGCTCGACGCTTCCACCAGCTCGGGCTCCATCGACTCCGAGAGGCCGGTCTCCGTTTCGGGGCGGATCTCGAAACGTTCGTTGCGCGGCGCGGTCGGAAGCGGCGGACCTCGCCTGATGATCGAGACGAGCTCCGGGTCGATCGAGATTCGATAGGTCAGGTCAGCGGAAAGGGTTGAAGAGCGGAACGGTCGACCCGCACTGCCGGGACGTCTCGAGACTCTCGTAGACCTCCTTCGGGACGGAAGGTCCCGTCCGCGAACAGTGCTTTTCGAACGCCTCGATCAGCGTCTTCGCGACGAGGTCGTCGTCGAGCCTTTCGATGTGCCGGCGCTCGAGCATGAAGACGAGCTCCCCGTCCTTGAAGAGAGCGACGGACGGAGACGAGGGCTGGATCCCGACCATGTAGTCGCGGGCGCGCTCGGTCGCTTCGCGGTCGACCCCCGCGAACACCGTCTTGAGGTGATCGGGGATGACCTTGTGCTGGAGCGCGCGCGTCACTCCTGGACGGGCCGAGCCCGCGGCGCACCCGCAGACGGAGTTCACCATGACGAGCGTGGTCCCCTTGGCTTTCAACGCGGCGTCGACCTCTTCCGGCGTCGTCAACGAGTCGACCCCACAATGGGTGAGCTCCTCCCACATGGGGCGCACGGCCTCGCGATCGTAAAGGGGCTGCATTTTGTTTGATCCTCCGTTCCTTCAAGCTAGCACTGCCTTCCGCCTCGATCAAGCTCCCGGGTTGAAGCTAAACTGGAGCCTCGCTCGAGGAGGACCCATGCGCCTTCTGATTCTCACCCTCTGGCTGCTGTCCCCCCTGTCGGCGCGAGCCGAGACGGGGCGGATCGTCGAGGTCCGGTCCTATACCCTGAAGCCGGGAACGCGGGACCGTTTTCAACAGAGGTTCACGACGAGTCGCTGCCGATGCTGAAGCGCTTCCAGATCGACGTCGTGGCCTACGGCCCATCGCTTCACGACCAGGATTCGTGGTTCCTGATGCGCTCCTATCCGAGCGTCGAGGAGCGCGAGCGTGTCGAAGAGGCTTTCTATGGAAGCGACGAGTGGCGACAGGGACCTCGGGAAGCCGTTCTCGCCGATATCGCGACCTATACGACCGTGCTGGTTCGTCTCGACGAGGCGACCCTCGCCGGCCTTCGAAGACTGGGGGAGGATTCCATGGGCACCGATCTCGATACGCTTCTCGCGCTCAACGAGGATTACATTCGCTCCGTCCAGAACGGGGACGTCGCGCGCTTCGAGGAGATCCTCGCGGACGACTTCCTCTGCTCCAACCCCGACGGTTCGCTCGTCGATCGGAAGCGTTTCCTGGAGCAGACGGCGCGTCCCGTCAAGATCTCGGGCCTCGCCGCCCACGACGTGAACGTGCGCCTCATGGGGGACGTCGCGATCGTCCACGGGCGGACCGCCTATACCACCGCGGACGGACGGGCGGGTTCGGGTCGATACACCGACGTGTGGGCCCGGCGGAACGCCCGCTGGCTCGCCGTCTCGGCGCACGTTACGCGGAACTGAAGGCCGAGGCCTCTCAGGTTCTCCCGAGGATCTCGTCGAGACACGAAAGGGGATCGGGACGCGCCGGCGACCACAGCCAGGACACGTTCAGCCAGAAGCCCGCGATCACCTCGGACGTCACCCGCCCGTCGGTAAACGTCTCGGAAGCGTAGCTCTCACCGTGGCGGCGGTCGAGAACGACCGCTCTCGTCGTAGAGTCGACGAACCAGATCTCGGCCACTCCCGCAGCCCGGTACACCGCACGCTTTTCTCCGAGGTCGTAGCCGCGATTCGACGGCGACAGAACTTCGACCACGAGATCCGGCGCGCCCTCGAGCTGCTTCGGAAGGGGGCTCGGAACCTTCGCCTGCGAAACGAAAAACACCTCGGGAGCCACCCTTCTGCCCACCTTGAGCCGGGTGAGAGCGTTCGACGCGCCTACGACCAGGCCAAGCCGCTTCCTCCCTGCATAGAAGCTCAAGAGACCCGCGATAAAGGTGACGACATCGTCATGTTCTACACTTGCCGGGGAATGCACGATCAGAACTCCATCAATGAGCTCGGCCTTGGTGTCCTCATCGTCGACGATCTCATCGAACATCTCCTCCGTCACACCGTAGACCCGCAGCAGGTAGGGAAGCTCGATGCTCTTGAGGTCCGGGATCCGGGCGGCCGTCACGCTCATTTGCCCCCATTTTATCAGGACTCGCTCCCCGGCGGAGAGCACGGAACTCGCGCTAGAATCCCCGATTGTGAAACGGACGTTCCGCCGCGCCGTTGCCCCTGCCCTCGCTCTCGCCTTCGCCTCTTGGGTCGGCGCCGACGACAACAACGGCATCGACTACGAGACCGCCCGTTTCGAGCGGCGGCTCGTGGCCAAACGGGCCTCGGGTCCGATTGCGGTCGATGGCGACCTTTCCGAGGCCGACTGGCAGAGCGCCACTGTGGCCACTCACTTCATTCAGAACGAACCCAGGGAGGGGGAGGCGGCCACCTACGACACCGAGGTCCGCTTCCTCTACGACGACGAGAACCTCTACTTCGGGGTCGTCGCCCACGACGCCGAGCCCGACAAGATCATCGTCAACGACATCACCCGGGACTTCAATACCCGCTCGGGGGACGTCTTCGGGATGGTGCTCGACACCTTCCACGACGAGCGCAACGGGTTCATGTTCGAGACGAATGCCGCGGGGGCGATGTTCGACGCTCAGTTCGTGAACGAGGGCCGGGAGTTCAACCAGAACTGGGACGGGGTTTGGTACGTCAAGAGCCGCGTCACCGATTCCGGTTGGGTCACGGAGATGGCCATTCCCCTCAAGACCGTCCGGTTCCAGGACGCGGATCGCCAGACCTGGGGCCTAAATTTCGTGAGGCGGACGAGGCGGCTGAACGAGGATTCCTACTGGGCGCCGCTGCCGCGCATCCACCGTTTCACGCGGCTCTCGCTCGCGGGAACGCTCGAGGATCTCGAGGGGCTCGCCCCGCGCCGGGACATCAAGGTGACCCCCTACGGCAAGGCGGACGTGACCGATCCAGTGGGCGCTTCGGCGGATTCTGACCTGGATGGCGGCATCGACGCGAAGATCGGCGTCGGGAGCGGCCTGAGGCTCGATCTGACCCTCAACACCGACTTCTCCGAGGTCGAGGCCGACGTGCAGCAGATCAACCTCACTCGCTTCAGCCTGTTCTTCCCCGAGAAGCGCGACTTCTTCCTGGAGAACTCGGGAATCTTCCGCTTCGGTCCGCCCCAGGACCAGCGGGTGTCACAGTTCCAGGCTTCGTTTGGCTCAACCGGAACCCTCTCGAACCTTCGAGGCGGGCAGAGCCGGGGCGACGACCTCTTGTTCTTCTTCAGCCGGAGGATCGGGCTCTCGGACGAGGGTCAGCCGATTCCCGTCATCGGAGGCGGACGGCTCACGGGACGTGTCGGCTCGTTCGACGTCGGCCTCCTGAACATCCAGACGGGAGACGCTCCGGAGCTCGCCTCGTCCGGGTTCGCTGCGAAGGGAGACAACTTCACCGTCGCCCGGGTGCGGCGAAATCTCTTCACCAACTCCGATATCGGAGTCATCTTTCTGAACCGCGAGAACATGGAGACCGACCACTACAACCGCGGCCTCGGGCTCGACGCGAACTTCCGGCTGAGCCCTGAGATGGATGTCACGGGCTACGTCGCCAAGACCAAGACCCCGGGCCTCGCCGGCAACGATCTCGCGGGCCGCGTCGAGTGGAGCTACGAAGGAAGGCGCCTCCAGCTGAAAACAGCGGGCTCGACGCTGCAGGACAATTTCAACCCCGAGATGGGATTCGCTCCCCGCATCGGGGTGAAGCGAGGGACCGGATTCCTCGGCTATCACTATTACCCCACCTGGTGGACGGGGTTTCTCCGGGAGATCAACCCTCATTTCGAGCTCGAGTACTTCAACGACCAGCGGGATGTCGTGGTGAGCCGGTACTTCAACAGCCACTTCTCATTCCAGTTCCAGAACGGCGGCTTTCTCGAGTTCGGCCTCAACACCAACCTGGAGCAGCCCCAGAGGGATTTTCCCATCCACCCCGACGTGACCATTTCGCCCGGCTTCTACACCTTCGACGAGTGGTTCGCGATGCTCTTCACCGACACCAGCCGGATGTTCTCGGTGAACACCCGCGTCTCGACGGGCGGTTTTTATTCGGGGAACCGCGATTCCATCTCCCTCGGCGGCGTGCTCAAGCTCGGGGAGAAGATCGCGGCGCAGGTCGACTGGTCCTACAACGACATCGTTCTCGACGAGGGCGCGTTCACGACGCACCTCCTCACGACGCGATTCGCCTACAACTTCTCGACGAGGATGTTCCTGAACGGGCTCATCCAGTACAACAACGTGACGGACGAGTGGAACAGCAACATCCGGTTCAACTTCATCCACCGGCCGCTCTCGGACCTGTTCGTGGTGTACAACGATCTCCGTGACGAGACCGGCCTCTTGAAGAACCGGGCGCTCATCGTCAAGTACACGCACCTTCTGAGCTTCTGAGCCTGGTATACTGAGAAGCTCCCGAGACAGGTTGGGCGGTTAGCTCAGCGGGAGAGCACCTGGTTTACACCCAGGGGGCCACAGGTTCAATCCCTGTACCGCCCACCAAGACAAACCCGAGACCAAGGATCATGAGAATCCCCCTCCTCGCCGGCTTTCTTCTTCTTTCGTCGATTTCCACGGCGCAGCCGCGGTTTCGGAACGCGACGGCGGAGTCGAGCTTCCTCAGCATCCAGGGTTACGGCGGCCACGGCATCCAGGTGGCGGACATTGACGGTGACGGCTTTCTCGACGTGTACGTCACGCACATCTTCGACCCCAAGCAGAACCGGCCCGACCTCCTGTTCCGGAACCTGGGCGGCAGCCCGCCCCGGTTCGAGGAGATTGGCCTTCTCGCCGGCGTCGCCGATGACGGCTTCTTTCCCGTGACCCTCGAGGACGGAAAGGTCGAGGAGTTCTCCGACGAATCGCACGCGGCGGTGTTCGCGGACTTCGACAACGACGGCGACCTCGACCTCTTCAACGGGCACACCTGGAACGGCCACCACCGGCTCTATCGCAACGTCGGGGGCGCGCGCTTCGTGGACATCTCGGACAGCGCGGGGATCGACCAGCGCGACCTCGGTCCGCGCGGCGTGGGCGCCGCCGACCTCGACGGCAACGGCTTTCTCGACATCCTGGTGAGCGCCTGGGCGGGGCTCGTTCCCAACGTCTATCGGAACCAGGGGGGTCTTCGCTTCGATCGGATTCGTCTCCCCGGCGACGCCGAAGAGGACTTCGCGAACCAGGGCATCACCATCGTCGACGTGAACCGGGATCGAAAGCCCGATATCGCGCTCAGCGCGTTCGAGTACGTGGACGCGGGCTCGGGGCTCGGTCCGGTCGCGCTTCTGGAGTACAGCGCGGAGCGATTCGTGGAGCGCACGGAATACGCCGGCCTCTCCTACGAGAAGCTCACGAGCGACTACCGCGGGACGAACGGCTTCAGCTTCCAGGACATCGACAACGACTCCGATCTCGACGTTGCGGTCACCGGATACCACGGGTCGAAGCTCTACCGGAACAACGGCGAAGGCCGGTTCGGGCTCGTCCGCCGCTTCGAGGGAGTGCACTACACGGGCGCCTTCGGAGACGTGGATCTCGATTCCGACCTCGATTTCTACATCGCCGGCGACACCGGCATCTACGTCAACGACGGTGCGGGTGGACTCACTTACCAGGACGGAATCGGTCTCGACGGGATCGGCCTCGATGCACGCTCCGCCGTTTTCGCCGACATGGACAACGATGGCGATCTCGATCTCCTGATCGCGAGCAAGCAGGGGCCGAACACGTTCTTCGTCAATGAATCTGGTCCCGGAGGCTGGTTGAAGGTCGCTCTCACCGCACCCAACGGGGAGAAGGGCGCTATCGGCGCCGAGGCCGCGCTGTACCGCGGCGAAACGCTCGTCGGCTACCGCGTGGTCCAGACGGCGACGGGTTACTGCAGCCAGGATCCATCGCTCCTTCACTTCGGAGTGGATCCGGCCGGGGTATACGATCTCCGCGTCACCTTCAAAGAAGGGATGGTCGCGACCCGAACGGGACTCGCTCCCCGGCAGGTCGTTGAAGTGACCGGCCGTTGAGTGGCTTGCCGCCGGGGCGAGCTACAATAGAGCGTTTACGGTCCCGATGCCCTCGACGCGCAAATTCCCGCGGATGCTCCCCGCGATCGTGTTTCTCCTGCTCGCGGACGACGCAACGCCCCTCCCCGCCGAGTCGAGCTCTCTCACACGCGAGGAGTTGAACCGACTCATCGACGGGCCGCCCGCCCCGGAAGCTCCCGAGGTCGTGAGCCGCGACGAGGGTGGGCGGGTGACGCTTCGCGCCGTGCGCCTCGCGGAGCCGCTCCAGATCGACGGCCGGCTCGAGGAACGGATATACCAGGACGTCCCGGCCGTCTCCGGCTTCATCCAGCAGGAGCCGAACGAGGGGTCGCCCGAGACGGAGAGGACGGACGTCTGGGTGTTCTTCGACGGCGCGAACGTCTACTTCTCGGCGAGGCTCTGGGACTCCGAGCCCGAGAGGATGATCGCGAACGAGATGAGGCGCGACAATCGCGGGATCTTCAACAACGAGAACTTCGCCGTCATCCTCGATACCTTCTACGACCGGAGAAACGGGTTCCTGTTCCAGACCAACCCCCTCGGAGCTCTCTGGGACGGCCAGGTGACGGACGAGGGAGACACCAACAGCGACTGGAACACCATCTGGCACGTGAAGAGCGGCCGTTTCCCCGAGGGCTGGACGGTCGAGATGTCGATCCCGTTCAAGTCTCTGCGGTACCGGGAGGGGAGAACGCAGATCTGGGGCGTCAACTTCCGCAGGATCGTGAAGTGGAAGAACGAGTGGGTGTACCTGACGCCCATCTCCGCCGCCTTCAGCCGGGAAGGGATCCAACGGCTGTCCTCGGCGGCGACGCTCGTCGGGATCGAGACCCCCGAGCGCTCGATGAACCTCGAGCTGAAGCCCTACGTTACCGGCGCGGTCTCGACCGACCTCACCGCCGAGCCCGTGATCGAGAACGACATCGACTCCGATTTCGGCTTCGACGCGAAGTACGGCGTCACCAAGAGCCTCACGTTCGACTTTACCTTTCACACGGATTTCGCGCAGGTGGAAGAAGACGAAGCGCAAGTGAACCTCACCCGGTTCAGCTTGTTCTTTCCCGAAAAGCGTGAGTTCTTTCTCGAGGGGCAGGGCATCTTCAACTTCGCCTCGCCGGAGAGCGATCCTTTCGAGGGCGCATCCGAGACCCCCATCCTGTTCTTCAGCCGCCGCATCGGGCTCGCGGACGACCAGGAGGTGCCCATCCTCGCGGGGGGCCGCCTGACCGGCCGTGCCGGCCCCTATACGCTCGGGATTCTCAGCATCTCGACCGACGAGCTTTCCTCCGGGGGAGTCCCGCAGACCAACTTCTCCGTCGTCCGCGTGAAGCGCGACATCCTGCGCCGCAGCAACATCGGCTTCATCAGCACGTATCGCACCGAGAACCTGGACGGAACGGGCGCCAACGCCGCCATGGGTCTGGACTCGAACTTCAACTTCCACGAGAACCTCAACGTCAACGCGTACTACGCCAAGACCGGAACACCGGGCTATACCGGCCTCGACGAGAGCTACCGCGCCGCCGTCGCCTATGACGGGGATCGCTACGGGTTCGACGCCGAGCACCTCCTCGTCGGGCCCGACTTCAACCCCGAGATCGGATTCGTGCTGCGCGAAGACATCCGCAAGTCGAGCGTGGGGGCGCGATTCAGCCCGCGGCCGGGGTCTTTGGAGGCGGTGAGAAAATTCGATTTCGAGGGACGCTACGACTACTTCGAGACGACGGCCGGCGAGCTCGAGACCGAGAGCCTCGGGTTCGAGTTCCGCACGCACTTCGAGAACTCCGACTTCGCGAACGCGAGCTACGCGCGCAACCACGAGGTCCTCTTCGAGCCCTTCGAGATCGTGGACGGTGTTTTCATTCCCCCCGGCCTCTATCGCTTCGATCGCTACATGGCGAGCTACTGGTTCGGCCGCCAGCGTCCCGTCTCCGGGTGGCTCGGGGCCGACTTCGGCGGGTTCTTCGGGGGCACGCGGACGGAGGTCATGTACTGGGGCCGCGTCGACTTCAGCTCGCGCTTCTCGCTCGAGCCGAACGTCTCCCTCAACTGGGTCGACCTCCCGCAGGATTCCTTCACGACGGAGCTCGTCCGCCTCCGCGCGACCTACAATCTGTCCCCGCGGAGCTTCGTGGGGGCCCTCGTGCAGTACAACTCGGAGGCCGATTCGATTTCCGCGAACGTGCGGTTCCGCTGGGAGTACCAGCCGGGAAGCGATCTCTTCGTCGTCTACAGCGAAGGACGGGACACGTTCTCCTGGAGCTCGCCCGCTCTCGAGAACCGGAGCTTCGTCGTGAAGCTCACGCGGCTCTTCCGTTTCTAG
>Ga0187893_10002169_pt1 | contig 44002 bp, 34 predicted proteins | sample MA1701074metaG_FD_139574 | JGI IMG/M metagenome (GOLD analysis project Ga0187893, IMG submission 139574) | White microbial mat communities from a basaltic lava cave in the Kipuka Kanohina Cave System on the Island of Hawaii, USA - MA170107-4 metaG ... | reverse complement strand
CCCAAGTACGATCAATTGTTTCTCCATTGTGAGATACCTTGCCACTGCTGGAAGAAACTGAGCATTTCTGCCGGGGGCGACAGGAAAAAGTTGCGAAGATTGTCCAGTATGGCCCGCCATTTCACTCTAACGGCGTGAAAATCTTCTGATAACTTGAACCATTAATTTGCCGCTCCGGCAACTCAATGTTTCCAAAAGCCTCCGGCAAAATTCGAGTTCTTGTCTTTAAACCGATATTTGTTTAGCATGACCTCACTGTTATTCAACCCCCGTGACAACTTATACTAGCCAAGATCTAATAGGAGCAGACCATAATGACAAATCCACTAGTGAAAAAGCCACGATCGTCCGACGAGCCTGACGAAGCCTCCAATCAAGTTCCACCTCCAGATGATAGGGCGGATCCGTTCGTTCGATTAGGCAGTGTCGAAGATCTCACTGCTGGTGTCGATGGCATGGATAGGGAATCTGATGGGCGATGGTACGTACCCAGAGCGTTGTGTCCCAAATGCGGCGGATCGGGAAAGATAAGCCCGTGCCCAAAATGTTCAGGTTCCGGCTATCTCGAAGGTGGTGCTACGTGTCATATCTGTGATGGCAGGGGGAGCGCGAAGTGTCCGAGATGTGACGGATCTGGCCAAGGCTAGAACCCTTTCGCGAGGATTCCAGTCAATTTTTGATCGGACTCGTAGATCGACGGATCCGTGCAAGTTTAATGCATGAGTCATTGGCAGGTGATCTGCTACAAGCGAAGCTGACTCCTCACATACGCTGGGTCGATATCGAAGGTCGGATCTTCATCATAGACCTTCGCCGCGGCGAATACTTTGGTTTGGATAAGGCACACGCTGATGCGTGGCGAGCCTTAGCGATCCAAACAAACAGCGACCAGGACATCAGTGGCGCAAACCGAGACCATCTCCTGGCTGCTGCGCGAGCCCGAGGATGGCTCGCTGTATCTCCTGAGGATCATAAGCACCTCCCGCGCTCCAGACGACGAAAGGTGTCGCATCTGGTTCACCTTTTTCCGCCTCTAGGCGCACTGATGTCCCTCGTTCGTGCATATGCATCTATGCGGGTGTTTGGCTTTGAAAAGACCTATACCTGGGCGAGATCGGCGGCCCATTATCCGACGAGAGCTACCTCAGACCATTCCCAACTCGAGTCCGCGAAGGCGGTTTTTTTGAATGCCGAACGATTCATTATCTCTCGTTGGGGAATGGAAGACTGCTTACCGAGATCGCTGGCGCTTTTTGTTTTCTTAAGGGCGATGGGTTTCCGGGTCCGCCACTGTATCGGTATCCGGTGTTTCCCCTTTGCTGCCCACGGGTGGGTGGAGAGTATCGTTGGGCATCGACCGGTAGCGCCCGGCGCTTTCGTTCCCATATCCATCATCGAGTGATTCGTTCGACCCAAGATCAGAAATGCTTAGGGATAGTTTCATCCTCAGAATTGAGCTGAGCGATCTTTCAGTCCGCGGCAATCCTCCCCCAACGGATGTAGAAGGATTCGTCGTCGCGTTGACAGGATTCCTACAAGAGGAAAAGGGCGGGCATACGGGGCTTCTCGCAAAGAAACGTCTCGTAAACGCCTATCGGGTTTCCGGAGTAAATGTTAGCGCCGCGGTACTCGGTCACTATGCTGCGGTCATCGTCGACCGGGAAGCGAAAAGAGTGCTGCTCATTCAGGACTCTCTGGGCCTAAGAACTCTATTCTACGTGCTTGCCGGATCGCATCTAACTGTATCTTCCGATCTCAAAACCCTGCTTTCGGTGACTAGGACCACGAATCTAAACCCGGCGTTTTTTGCCGAATTCCTGGGTGGCGGACAAAAGCCTCATCTTCTAACGCCGTATTCCGGAGTATCCCGCCTGGGCTTGGGCAACACGGTTATCATCGAAGACGCGCGCGTGTCATCGTTCCGGCCGTGGTCCCCGCCGAAAACAACGGCAAGAGCACAACCTTCATTGGCGGAATCAAAGCTTCGCAGCCTTCTCGATGAAGCTGTAGCAACCATGGTGCCCGAGGAAGGGACGGTGCTTTGTGATCTATCGGGCGGTTTGGACTCGACCACGGTGCTGATGTCGGCGCTCAAATTGCGCGACGACATTCAGGCCCTCACGATAGTCTGCAGCCGATGCGTCACTGGCGATGAGCAGTATGCGCGTCAACTAGCCGAGAGACTCGGACTCCGCTGGCATACCATCGATATCGATTCAAATTTGCCGTATTCGTTTCAGCCGGACGTGTTTGCCGGAGAGCCGGGCGATGAAGACGTTTTGCCGATCCAAATGGCGCGACTTGAGTTGCTCGAGCGCACCCAGACGAAAGTGGCATTGACGGGACATTTCGGAGACGCCCTCTTCGGAAGTTCGGGCGGCCTGCAGGCATTCCACCTGGCCGATCCTATCTCGGTCGGACAACTGCTGAAGGCGACCCGGATGGCGCGTAATTGCCGAGATTACCAGTACGGCCAACGGGCATGGCTTCACCCGCTTATTTATTTCGGCGTCACCACGGCCTGGCGGCATTGGCGCAAGCGAAGCCTGCGAAGCTTTTACAGCCATCCACCTGATTGGTTATCTAAGAGCTTTGTTCGGGAATGCGGGCTGGCTCGTCGCGAGGTATCTCAGACTGTGCCCCGGGTGCGGGAAGCAGGCAAACAATATCTCTGGGAGAATGCTTACCAGACAGCACGGCTGCTTTCTTCGGACTACAGAACCTGTGCTGGCGCCGATGTCCGGCATCCGCTCATGCACCGACCGCTTGTCGAGTTCATGTTAGGGCTAGATAGCGAATTGCGTTTCAACTCTCACACCGACCGGCTATTACAGCGCAGAGCACTCCACGACCGTCTTCCGCCCACGATTCTGGAGCGTACTACAAAAGGCCGGTTTCAAGAGATTTATGACCGCGCATTTATGGATAGCGAATGGCTCCGCATGCTCTCGGATTCTCCGCGGCTGGTAGAAATGGGTTGGGTAGACGGCCCCACGTGGGCCGAGACAGTTGCGCGAGCCAGATTTGGCGTTGTCACCAGGCGGCAGGAGTTTGATGCGGCAGTTACGACCGAGTGCTGGCTTCGCCATCGTGAGAAACAATTACTTTCTGCTTCGCCAGCACTGTATAAAGCAGTGTGACCAGATCTACCGGCTGGTTGCAGAAAAGAGGCTGGCTTCTAAGGCGAATCGGGAGGCCCTCAGCACAATTATTATTCGCAGGTACGATCATCATGGCGGCACTGTCCGCGCCCGCGCGACGCTCGGAAGCACCCGAGCATCGAAGTTCCTTGCAGGCCAATGTCCAAAACATAGAGCAGGAAATTTATCGTTGAGGTGTCTGGGCCGGGTCCAGGCGCAAATGGCGAAAGAGGGTAATAACTCTTTAAGAGGGTAATAAAGAGGGTACTAAGCAAGAAGAGGTCACAACGAGGGTCATAACGGCGAAACGAAGAGATTCCCGCCGAAATCCATGAAACGCCAGCACGATTCTAAAAAATACGAGTTGACTGACGCGGAAAAAGCGCGATCTCATCAAGCTCATCAATGAAGGGACATAGCCTGCAATCTAAATCAGTGCTTTCTTCAACCGGGGTTTTGGAGTTACATGTATACTAACAACGCTTTGATGCCCAACCTGCTAACGACTAGTATAGCCATTTGCTTCGAGCCGCATGCGTATTGATAGGGTTCAGGACCTCGAACGGAAAGCTTGGCGCTCCCTAGTTACTGAATGCCTCGAATCTTCGACAACATCGACAAACAACTCCTCCCCGCTTTGCGTGAAACGCTTGAGGTTTCCGACCGCGCTGATTTTTGTGTCGGCTACTTTAACCTGCGTGGGTGGAAGCAGATTGACTCGTTAATCGAGAGATGGGGTGGTGGGGACGATGCATGCTGCCGCTTGCTGGTGGGAATGCATTCTTCACCGGACGAAGAGCTCCGTCTGGCTATGAGTGTCGCGCACATCGACGGTGAGATTGATAACCAGACTGCATTGCGACTAAAGAAGAAACTCGCAGAAGAGTTTCGGAGCCAGCTCACCTTTGGCGCGCCTACAAATGCTGACGAGGCCGGCTTAAGGCGGCTCGCCGCGCAAATCAAAGCAAAGAAGGTTGTCGTAAAACTCTTTCTGAAACACCCGCTCCACGCGAAGCTCTACCTTCTTTTCCGACCCGATCGTATCAATCCAATTGTCGGCTATTTGGGCAGCAGCAATTTAACGTTTGCGGGACTTTCCCAGCAAGGTGAGCTGAATATTGATGTATTAGATCTCGACGCTTGTCAGAAATTAGCCAAGTGGTTTGACGACAGATGGTCAGATCGATGGTGCATCGACATTTCGCATGAACTTGTTGCTATCATCGAAGAAAGCTGGGCACGTGAGAAACCGATCCTGCCTTATCATATTTACATCAAGATTGCATATCACCTATCCCAGGAGGCCCGCGCCGGTTTAGCGGAATTTCGCATCCCTCGGGATTTCGGTAACAAACTTTTCGAGTTCCAAAAGGCTGCTGTAAAGATCGCGGCCCATCATCTAAACAAACGTGGCGGTGTTCTGATTGGCGATGTCGTAGGTTTGGGCAAGACACTGATGGCCACGGCGCTGGCGCGGATTTTCGAAGACGACCACGGCTTAGAAACTCTGATCATTTGTCCCAAAAATCTCGTTCGAATGTGGGAAGAGTATCGAGACCAGTATCGGCTTCATGGCCGGGTTCTTTCGATCAGTCGAGCCATTCGAGAGCTTCCCGAAATGCGCCGTTATCGTCTGGTGTTGATTGATGAGAGTCACAATCTACGAAACCGAGAGGGCCGCCGTTATCGCGCCATTCAAGAGTACATTCAGAAGAACGAGAGCAAGTGCATTCTGTTATCTGCAACGCCTTATAACAAGACATATCTTGATCTTTCGAACCAACTGCGGCTGTTCATCACTGAAGACATAGACCTTGGGATTAGACCTGAACGCCTACTGCGCGAACTGGGTGAAACGGAATTCATACGTCGTCACCAGGCCTCACCTCGTTCGCTGGCTGCCTTTGAAAAGAGTGAGTTCGCCGACGACTGGCGCGAGTTGATGCGGCTATATCTCGTGCGGCGCACTCGCAGCTTCATTCAAGACAATTACGCCGAAACTGACACAGATAAGGGTCGCAAATTCCTAACCTTTGAAGACGGCTCGCGATCTTACTTTCCGACGCGCATTCCCAGGACACTAAAATTCAGCATTGAGGATCGAAATCCGAACGATCAATACGCTCAGCTTTACGCCGATGACGTAGTTGATACCGTTGGTGACCTTATGCTTCCTCGGTATGGACTTGGGAATTACGAGGCGCCCGCTCCAGATAAGCCGCCAACCCCAATGGAAGCAAGGGTACTTCAAGATCTTTCTCGAGCCGGCAAGCGGTTAATGGGCTTCTGCCGTACCAATTTGTTCAAGCGTTTGGAGAGCAGTGGACAAGCATTTGTTCAGTCGGTCGAGCGTCATATACTGAGAAACTATGTATTTATTCACGCGATTGATCAGGGTCTTCCGCTTCCCATCGGATCGCAGGGGGCGGAAATGCTGGACAGTCGCATCTTCGATGAGGACGCGGACGCAGTTGCGGGAACCGCCGAGTTGTTCGATGGTGAGGAAAATGATCACTACCAGGTTTTAGTAAGCCAAAAACTGCGCTCGGAAAGTGACTTTCGGCGTCGTGCTAAGGAGGTTTACGAACAATATTCAACTCAATTCAAACGTCGCTTCAAGTGGTTAAGTCCGTCGCTCTTCATCGATGATCTGGCGCACCATCTTCAAGCCGATGCGATGGCTTTGATCGGCGTGCTGCAAAAATGTGGTGAGTGGGATCCAGCACGCGACGCCAAGCTTGCGGCCCTTGAAGAACTCTTTACCAAGAAACATCCGGACGAAAAGATTCTTCTCTTTAGTCAGTTTGCCGATACCGTGCGTTATCTGGAGCATCAACTGAAATCACGGCGGCCGTCAGCCCTTGAGGGTGTTACTGGCGATTCAGCCGATCCCACCAGTTTTGCTTGGCGATTTAGCCCCGTGAGCAACGAGAAGCGCGCGCACGTTACGCCGGAACAGGAAATTCGAGTGCTCCTGGCGACTGACGTATTGAGCGAAGGTCAAAACCTTCAAGATTGCTCGATAGTAATCAATTTCGATTTGCCGTGGGCAATCATTCGCTTGGTACAGCGAGCCGGCCGCGTGGATCGAATTGGACAACAATCCGAAAACATCCTCTGTTACTCATTTCTCCCTGCTGATGGCGTTGACCGGATCATCAATTTGCGTGCGCGCGTGCGGCGCCGGTTGCAGGAAAACGCGGAAGTAGTCGGCACCGACGAGTCGTTCTTTGAAGATGACCGCAACGATCAGGCGGTTCTTGACTTGTATCACGAGAAGGCTGGCATCCTTGACGGTGACGCAGATACAGAAGTTGATCTCGCGTCGTTTGCTTACCAGGTTTGGAAAAATGCAATTGCTGAGGATCCCACGCTGGAAAAGACCATCGTGGATATGCCTTCCGTGGTTTATTCGACGTGCCCACACAAGCCGAAAGAAAAGGAGCCGGAGGGTGTGTTAGTCTATCTCCGAACCGCCGAAGAGAACGACGCGCTGTTGTGGATCGATCGCGAGGGCAATAGCGTAACCGAATCGCAGTTTGCCATTCTTAAAGCTGCTGAGTGTAACCCTAAGACTCCAGCACTTCCTCGCTACGAAAAGCATCACGACCTTGTTCGCAAGGCCGTCGAGCTAATTAGCGAAGAAGAAAAATCAGTTGGCGGTCAATTGGGCCGACCGTCCGGAGCCCGTTTTCGCACCTACGAAAGACTCAAGCGATTCGCTGAAGAAATCAAAGGCACAGTATTAGAATCGCACGAATTGCTCAAGGCGATCGATGATATTTACCGCTATCCCCTTCGCCCGACTGCGACTGATACATTAAACCGCCAGCTTCGCACCGGGATCACCGACGATCGACTGGCCGAGCTCGTAATTGCCTTGCGTGACGAGGACCGATTGTGCCGGGTGGAAGAAGAAGTTCAAATCCGTGAACCTAGAATTATTTGCTCGCTAGGACTGAGAGGGTCCGCAGACTCCTAGATTGCAGACTTATGGCGCTCGATTTTTCTCGCTGCCGCGCTTACCTGAAAGACTTCAATTTTCGCTCGCTCTTCATCGCGGAGTTGGGTTGGGATCGCTATACGTCAAATCTCGACGTTGCGACCGAAGGTCAGAAGTTCACCCTCACTGGAATTGCAGAGAAGCGAGGTCTTATCCTCTTTCTGTGTCCTCCTCAAAAGGACGCCGGTATTCCGAACTATGTTACTCGTCGCAAGATCGAGGCTCAGGTCGCGAAGTCAGCGTTTGAGCACATCATCATCTATATAGATGCGCCAAGAAACACGCAGATCTGGCAATGGGTCAGGCGCGAGTTAGGGAAGCCGGCTGCGTGCCGTGAACATACGTATCACATCAATCAGCCTGGTGACGCGCTTATCCAAAAGCTGGAGGCGATTGTTTTCAGTCTTGAAGAGGAAGAGTCTCTTACGACTGTGGCAGTCGCGGGCCGCGTCCGGGTCGGCTTCGACGTAGAGAAGATCACCAAACGTTTTTACGACCGCTTCAAAACTGAACACGCCCAGTTTTTGAAATTTGTTCAGGGTATTCCTGATGAAGAGATGAAGCGCTGGTATGCGTCGGTAATGATTAACCGGCTGATGTTTATCTACTTCATCCAGAAGAAGGGCTTCCTCAACAATGATCGAGACTACTTAAGGACTAAGCTTCATGAGAGTAAGAAGCGCGGCAAAGATCTGTACTACTCAGGTTTTCTATCTCCTCTATTCTTCAAAGGCTTTGCGGAAAAGGATCGCTCCGATGCAACTGAAAGACTTCTCGGTAGAGTTCCATACTTGAACGGCGGTCTGTTTCTGAAGCATCAGATTGAAGAACAACACGGCAAGACAATTGAGATTCGCGATTCAGCGTTCGAAAAGCTATTTAGTTTTTTTGATGGCTATCAATGGCACCTTGATGAGCGCCCGCTCCGGCGAGACAACGAGATCAATCCCGATGTGCTCGGATACATCTTCGAAAAATACATCAACCAGAAGCAGATGGGCGCCTACTACAGTAAGGAGGATATTACCGAGTACATCAGTAAGAACACGATCATTCCGTTCCTATTTGATAGAGCGCGCGAGAAATGCAAGATTGCCTTCGAGGGTGAGCATTCACTCTGGCAACTTTTGAAGAGCGACCCCGACCGCTACATTTACAAAGCGGTCCGCCACGGCGTCACATGGGATTTTCACGGTGATAAACTCCTTGACAGTCCGCACGAGTTGCCGGCAGAAATTGTCGAAGGCCTGGATACCTCAAAGCCAAATTTGATTGAGCGTCGCAAAGCGTGGAACAAACCGGCGCCGCCTGAATATGCACTGCCGACTGAAATTTGGCGTGAAGTCGTTGCTCGCCGTAAGCGGTATCAGGAAATTCGCGAGAAGCTGGCGGCTGGCGAAGTCCGCGACATCAACGATCTAATCACCTACAACCTCGATATTCGACAGTTCGCACAAGATGTTATCGAGAACTGCGAGGGGCCTGATCTACTCAATGCATTTTGGCATGCGACGGAAAAAGTGACAGTTCTCGATCCCGCTTGCGGCTCGGGCGCTTTCCTCTTTGCCGCGCTCAACATTCTTGAGCCGTTGTATGAGGCCTGCCTCGATCACATGGAGGTCTTTCTCAATGAGTGGGGCGAGAGTGGCAAGAAACTTCATCCGAATTATCACAAACTATACAGCGGCATTTGTACGCGGCTTGAGCAACATCCCAACCAGCGCTATTTCATTCTGAAGTCGATCATTATCAACAACCTCTTTGGTGTGGATATCATGGAAGAGGCGACCGAGATTTGTAAGCTGCGCCTCTTTCTCAAACTCGTTGCCCAGGTCGAGCGAGACGAACAGATCGAGCCTCTTCCCGATATTGATTTCAACATTCGGTCCGGCAACACACTCGTGGGTTACGCCACCTATGATCAAGTGCAGAAAGCTGTCGGAGGCAAATTGGATTTCGAAGATGCGATGGGTCGTATTGAGGAGAAAGCCCAAGATGTTGATAATTTATTTGCCCTCTTTCGTCAACAACAAACGGAACTTGGCGGTGAAGTTACGCCTGAAGATAAGAGAGAATTGCGGCGTCGTCTCAAGGCGTTGGAAGACGATCTTAACGCCCACCTTTCAAGCGAATTCGGTGTGAAATCTGTGAGGAGTGAGGCGTTTCGCTCATGGGTCTCTTCTCACAAACCTTTTCATTGGTTCATTGAGTTCCATGGCATCATGAAAAACGGAGGATTCGACAACATCATTGGCAATCCTCCTTACGTGGAATATACAAAAGTAAAAGGTACATACAGGATCGACCCAATTTCATTCAAGTCTGGTAAAGCAAATAATCTCTACGCTTTCTTTCTTGAAAGATCATGTTCTCTGCTAGAAAGAACCGGTTGGTTTGGGATGATTGTTCCCGCTGGGCTATTAGGGCTAGACGACGCCCGCACCCTGCGTGAAGTACTCTTGTCCCGCTACTCACACTCATTTGCTAGTTCCTATGCGATTCGCCCTTCCAAGTTGTTTGAGGGTGTCGACCAAAGACTCTGCATTTACCTTGCGGAATCTTCATCCATTCGCAGTAAGAGTGTCTTCACAACGAGATACCATCATTGGACTTCAGAAGAACGACCAGCATTATTCGACTGCCTCAGTTACACCGAATCATTCCTGCACCCGACGCTCGGCAAGATTCCGAAGTTAGGAGATCTTAACGAGTTCGCCATACTGAAAAAGCTGGATTCGATGTCCAAGGTCATTGCCAGTTATTACTCGGGAGCAAATGGTTACCTAATGCACTACCATCGCAGTCCGCGATACTGGATAAGAGCCACGGATTTTGAACAATACTTCAAGAGCGAGACGCGTTCACGTTCCGTCCATCACTTTCGCGATCTTCATTTTACGACCCCGAAAGCCGGAAAAATTGCAGGAGCAGTTTTGAACAGCTCACTCTTTTTCTTTTGGTTCATCGCTATGGGCAACGGCAGGAACCTTAGCGGCGCTGATGTAGAGCGATTCCCTATAGACGACATTTCGAATTCAGCCCTGAAACAATTGCTTGAACTTTTTGATCGATTGATGGACGATTATCAGAAGAATTCATTTGTAAGAGTACGCCAAGATTGTGAGTTTCAAGAGTTTCGGCCGAGCATGTCGAAATCAATTATGGATGAAATCGACTCCGTGCTCGCAAAACACTACGGCTTCACCGAAGAAGAGCTGGACTTCATCATCAACTACGACATCAAGTACCGGATGGGCTCCGGTGCCGACACTGATGGAGACTGAACGTGTTCACTTCGTGCAATGTTGCCAATTCTTCAACTAAGAATTCCTGAGCTGTGTCGTATCGAAACTGATCTCTTGCGTGGCGGTCAAAAGATTATTGTTGGTCAAACGACATGTTATCATTTTGACGAGCTAACGGCGGCGGCCGCGTCCGCGAACGAGAACATTGATCGATTCTTGACTAAGGCGATAGTTGCTGGCCTTGCTGGCAAGCCGGTGAAGAGCCGCCTGCTGTTTTGGTATGCGCCCGGCAACGAACATTTATTTCTCAGCTTCACTGACAAACGTCTGCAAGTATATTTTCCTTGGATGCACGAAATTCCAGGCTATTTTGAGCAGGGTCGAGAGCCACTTCACGACAATGCCGCGCCAATCTTGTATTACGACGGAAAGAATACTCATCGAATCTACGAACTACCAAAAGACTTTGAGGACGAAAAGCTTTATTTGTCGGATTTCTGCGGGCTCGGTGGCATATATTTAGGTGAGACTGACGAAGAAATGTATGAATATGTCAACGCAAATCCGGTCGAGAAATACGATTACTCAATCGTGCCGCGCGAGAGTGAAGAGATTTTGACGGTAAAAGGCAAGAAGCATGTTCTGCTGCACGCATTCTGGCAACCCGTGTAACGATTGAAATGAATCGCGCTGATGTTACAGAGTTGCACTACATCACATTAATAGAGACGGTTCCATCGATAATTCAAAACGGCATTCTGTCACATACGCTGGCTGACCAGCTTCCCCATCATTCAGTCGCGATGGCTGAGATCCAAGAGAGACGCCGAAACAAGCAAATACCAGGAGCAAGGATGTTGCATGACTATGCGAATCTTTATTTCGACGCTCACAACCCGATGCTCAGCAAGTGCCGCAATCGTAATGATGAAATCTGCGTACTTCGCGTAAATCCGAATGTTCTTGATTTGCCCGGGGTGATCGTTACTGACCGTAATGCGGCAACAGACCTTGTCCGGTTTCGTTCTATGGCTGACGGACTGTCGCATCTGGACTCGGTACGGCTATTCGCGCGATACTGGACACATCAAGATGATCTAATCGACCAGGCGCGGCATAAGGCTGAAAAGTGTGCCGAGATTCTTGTGCCGGACAGGGTTGAACCAGAGGCGATTATGGGAGCGTACGTAGCAAATCGAGTTGCGCTTGCTTCGTTCCAAGCATTGGAGACCGGTTTGCCATTGCGAATTCACGGAATGTTTTTCTAAGAAGACATGAATATTCTCGTTGGAGACATATTGAAATCGAACGCGCAAACTCTGATCAATACGGTGAACTGTGTCGGCATCATGGGGAAAGGCATCGCTTTAGAATTTAAAAACCGATTTCCCGACATGTTCAAGAACTACGTCCAACGTTGCGAACGGAAAGAAGTAAAGCTCGGGGTGCCTTACTTATTCGAACGATCGATGCCGCCGAACATCATAAATTTTCCGACGAAGGACCATTGGAAATCAGTTTCGCATATTGATGACATCGAGGGCGGCTTACAGTACTTATTGGAGCACTACAAGAAGTGGGGCGTGACCTCGTTAGCGATCCCACCGTTGGGCTGCGGAAATGGCCAACTGGAATGGAGAGCCGTTGGTCCTTTGATCTATCGGTATGCGAGCAAGATGGACATTCCGGTCGAGTTATATGCTCCGTACGGCACCCCTTCCAGGGAATTAACTGTGAGTTTTCTCTCCCGGAGTTCAAGTGGCTTCCTGCCTTATGACAAAACGGTGGCGAGGTCGACACTCAATCCTGCCTGGATTGCACTTGTCGAGATACTGAAGCGGATCGAGGAGCAGCCTTATCACTGGCCGGTTGGACGCACAATTTTCCAAAAGATTGCTTACATTGCTACGCGAGAAGGTCTACCCACGGGGTTTGTCTACGACAAGAGCAGTTTTGGTCCGTTCAGCCCGGATTTAAAGCCGGCTGAGACGAGGCTGGTCAACAGCAACTTGATTCAAGAAGAACGCAAAGGGCAGTGGTTCATGGTGAAAGTCGGACCCAACTTCGAGCGAGTACGCAAGGATTACAAGACGTTTTTGGATCAATGGAAGCCGATCATAGACAAAACCACGGATCTATTCCTCAGAATGAATACTGATCAAGCTGAAGTTGTGGCAACAGTGATCTTCGCGGCTGACGCTCTTAAGAAGCAAAAAAATGCAACACCATCAGAGACAGAGGTTCTAGAGTCCGTTCTGCAATGGAAGCAGCGGCGCAAACCACCTCTTGATAGTCCGACTGTCGCGTCTGCTATTCGGAATCTAGGAATGCTGCGCTGGCTTGACGTGAAGCCCGATGCTACTCTACCCGTACCTGAAGAAGAGTTAGTGGAAGTTTGAATCAATGCGCTAACTTCTTCCATTTTCCTCTTTTTAACAAATGGAAGTAACTCACATTCACAAGGGAGACTCACACTATCCATCACAACTTGTGGTGTGCCTTGGCGATCATTCTCCAGCAACACTAAGTTGCATCGGCAACGTCGAACTTCTTAAATCACGACCACTCGCATTTTTCTGTTCAAACAAATGCCCAGGAAATCTCATTATCAAAACTTACGATTTCACGCAAAGATTACGCGATACCAGCTTACCAATTATCAGCGGATTTCATTCACCTGTAGAGAGAGAGTGTCTGAGCATACTCTTGCGTGGAGGCAATCGAATTATCATCTGCCCGGCTCGGGGTGTGGAGCGGATGCGTCTGCCTCAGGAATATCGCGAGCCGCTAGGCGACGGTCGATTGCTCGTGCTCTCAGCGTTCTCGGATAGCATCCATCGCGCAGACAAGACATTGGCGGCCAAGCGCAACTCGTTCGTGGCCGCCCTCGCGGAGCAGGTTTTCGTGGCGTACGGCGAGCCGGGAAGCAAGACTGAAAGCTTGTGTAAGGATGTTATAAAACGGGGGAAGTTGCTGCTAACGTTTAAGTCAAACAAAGATCTCCTGGTGCTTGGTGCGAAGCCGATCGAGGAACACTCGGTGCGTGACCTCGTCCAGATCGGATGTTCAGCGAGTAAATCGTAATAACGGGCTTAGAGAGTCCTAAAGGAGAACCCGGATGGGAAAGTCGATACAAATGTTGGTGAACTGGTCGGAATGATCGGAATGATCGGTCGCGGGGACCTGCGTCTACCGGAAATGCAGAGAAGATATGTTTGGCCTGCAACCGGAAGCAATTTCATCTGGGGGAAGTGATCATGCTTGAACTCAGCTTTGCGCCTAAAAGCCCCAGACCAACACGGAATTAACCAAAAAATAACTAACTGGCCCGTTAGGAGTCCTGGCGCAACACAAACGATGTAATCGTCTCGATCGCTTTGAGAAAAATCGGAATTTTAGCCGTGCGGGAAGAATAGACGAACCGGCGCGTTCATTGTGGAACCGTCGTAGTTCTAAAGCGTTTCTTTACCGAGTTGACTAACAGATTGATTCCCGGTTCTCCTCGCTAAGGATTGGTCAGATGAAACTGTTGCTGTTCTTGATACTTTTGACTACGAGCGGCCTTGCCACCAACCCAAACCCGGCCGCCTCGTTGCCTGAACAACAGCGGAAACAGAATGACCCGTTTATTCTTGAGAACGAAGAGAAGCGGGCGCGGAATCCGGAGGGACTGTTGTTCACTGTCCGGCTCAAAGACGACCGGAAACAATTTCATCTCGGGGAAGTAATCACGCTTGAACTCAGCTTTGCTGCCTCAAAGCCCCAGACCTTCACGCTCGACGCCGCGACCTACGATCGCAGCGGCCGGCTTCACAGCGACGGCTTTGTTCTCGATCAGCGCGACGCCGTCGTTGATCCTCTCGCCGATTACTTTCAGTCAGGATTGGACGCCTTCATCATGGGTGGTTTGCGTGGAATACCAGACCTTACCGATAAGCCGTACCTCATCACCGCTGAATTGAATGAATGGCAGCGGATTGACAAGCCCGGGCATTACCGGCTGTATGTCGTCTCGAATCGAGTAAGCAAGAAGGGAGGGCGAGCTACTTTCTTGGACAATGGCGGCCTGCCGGTGGTCTCGAATGTAATTGAATTTGACATTCTGCCTGCGGATCAAAAGTGGGCCAAGCAAAAGTTAAATGAAACAATCGCCGCTCTCTCAAGACCAGAAGGGAATCACCGCGCCGCGTGCAGAGCTCTGCGTTTTATCGGAACGCCTGCGGCGGTGAGTGAAATGCGCAAGCGATTTCGGGGTGACGATAACAAGTGTGAGTGGGAATACAAGTTTGGTTTGATAGGTTCGCCACATCGCCAGCTCGTGAGTCGCGACATGGAAGACTCGATCAGCTCCCGCGATCAACCCGTAACCTCACATTTTATAAGCACTCTTGCGCTGCTAGAGCTTACCAGGCGAGCGGCAGCGGCCCCGCCGTATCCCGCTGAAAATAAGGAACAGGTCAGTCAATGGCAGACTCAGATGGAGCGACGCCGAGGTGATTATAAAGAGCTGCGTCTGCATTACCTGCGGCAACTGGTGATGGCTATTCCGCATAAGGAAGGGCAAGCGCGTGCGACGAGCCTGCAAACGCTGCTGGATTATCGTTCGGAGCTAAACACCAATGATTTCTCGCAGTGGTCCACTCTGCTCGCCTCCATTCCAGAAGTGTTCAATCGGTTACCTCTTGATGACCAGCTTCATTTGTTGCAGTACCAATGGAGACCGATCGCGAGTGCCGCGATGCTTCCCGTCCTGCGCGAAATTCTCAAACAGCCCGACAACCAGAATGATGCTTATCAACAACGAGAACGACGCAGCATAGCCCTGCGCAGACTTTACGAGTTATCGCCCGTAGAAGGGCGGAAGCTCATTCTGGATGAGATTGAGCGCCTTCAACCGCGCGTTAATCGAGATGTGCTGCGGTCGTTGCCGGACGAAACCCTGCCTGAACTGGACGATCTGCTCGCTACTAATCTGGAAGAGACTCGCCGGCCCAACCGAAGCGGCGACGTGGAAATGATAAGTGACCTGATCGAACGCTATGCGACCGCCGCAATTCTGGCGCGAGTTCGAGCGGTCTACGAAAGTCCGGGAGTCGGAAAGTGGGCCTGCCGCATTCAAGCGTCAATGCTGACATACATTCTGCGAACCGATCCAACGACTGGAGGTGAGTTACTCAGCCAAGCGCTGGCTGCTCGAGGCAAGGACTTTACCAGGTGTTACGCATTAACTTTAACGGATGTATCCGGGCTCCACATGTCAGCGGAAGTGGAAGAGATTGCAAACGCCGCGCTGGAGGAAAGCGATCCTGAAATTGTGTCTCAGGCGGCCAGTGTGCTGGGACAGCATGGGTCTGCGGCCGCGGAAGAAAGGCTTTGGCAGCGTTTACAGAAATGGCACGATGAAATGCGGAGTCAAGCAGAAGCCCTAAGCAAACAGAAGCCAGGCGTACCCGCGCATGGGAGTTCTGATTTAGGTGGTCAGGCAACGATCGAACAGTCGCTGCGAAATGCGCTGAGTCATGGGAACGCCTGGCTCGCAGATCTCGAGAAGTTGAAGCGATTGCGCGCTCTTTGTCTGACGGATGACAGTCGCCGTGAAGTCGACAACATGATTCGTGGATGGAACCAACGAATTCACGTTGCCCTAAATTCCTTTGAAGATCAACCGTACTCGATCAGGGTTGCCCATTATCACCTCACTTCTCTGAAATCGCTGAACCAGAAGCTGCTGCAATTTCCACGAGGTACGCTCTTTACGTGGGGAACAACAAGCAGTGGAGACGATGACGCAAAGATGGAAGAAGTCTTCAAACCACTCAAGAGCTATCTTGAAGAGCGCGGAATGAAATTGGAACGCGGAACCAGTCAATAACCGAAAGGCTAAGCAGGCTCGAGTCCTCTTCGCCGCCTCACTTCTAAACGCATCGGAGCCATCATTGTCTTCAATGTTGCCATCTCCCCGTCGCCCCATCTCCCTGTCGCCCCATCTCTCTTCGCTTCACCCCGTACGGGTGCAATATTTATAGCCGGCGAGTTTCACAACCCCCCATCCGCCGTTCGGGTGAGCGGAACTTGACTTGAGAGGTGCCGGTCAGGATTCATTCCGCTCCCCCGAAACGGCGGTGATATTGGTAGTTCAAGGCTATAAAATAAATATCTCACACCTAAAGGAGTGAAAACCGTGAGACGAAGGGCCTCATAACAGTTCAGCCTGATCATCGTATCTATCGAGGAACTTTTGAAACTTCTCGAACAACTCGTCCAGCCGTCGTTGCCGCTTCTTATCGCGAGTGTGATTGGCCTCGGCGGCGACATGCCCCTGAATTTCCTCAATATCATCAAGGGATAAATCCAGTCGCAACCGCTTGCCTTCGACCACGGCATAGCGGCCAAACTCCTCGCCGATCATAGTTAATTCGCGGATGTCTTCCAGTTCCTTACTGCTAAAAGACACCGGTAATTTGGTTCCGTAGGGTATGCGCTTCCGATTCATGGCAGCCACAATAACATATGCTCGCGATGGTTCCGTCTCCTTCGAATGGCGTTACTATGTTGTGCGTGCGGGCGTTCAAGTCTATAAAAAGCACACACCTAACGGAGTGAAAAATCGTCAGGTGGACACTGGAAAACTTTGAGTCTCCAACATCCGTGGCTACTTTGAAAGCGATGATTAACCGAAGATGACAGCGACCTTCATCGGTATTGACCTTGCCTGGAGGAGCCAACGCAACCCTTCCGGTGCTGCGGTGCTGATCGGTAATCGTGGAGGAGAATTCCATGCAAATCAATCCTTATCTGAGCTTCAATGGAGAGTGCGAGGCGGCGTTTAAGTTCTACGAGCAGCTTCTGGGTGGCAAAATTACATTTATGCAGACGTGGGGTGATTCGCCCGTCGCTGGCCAGATGCCCGCAGAATCGCACCATCTGATCATGCATGCCACGCTGACCATCGGCGACCAAGTGTTGATGGGCGCCGATGCGCCGCCTGGTCGCTATGAACCACCAAAAGGCACTTACCTATCGCTCCAATTCAAGGATCAGGTTGAAGGAGAACGGATCTTTCAAGCGTTGGCGGAGAATGGTATGGTCCAGATGCCGTTTCAAAAAACCTTCTGGGCTGCCGGCTTTGGCATGTGCTTCGATCGATTCGGCACACCGTGGATGGTTAACTGCGAGGCTGCAGACGCTCAATGATGGACGTTATGGACCTCGTGGACGGGATAGACTGCTAATGGACGTGTGGATGGCGAGTAATGGACGTTATGGACCTCGTGGACGGGATGGACACAGGAGCCCTTCAGAATCTCATTACGATTTAACACCTTTCACACGAAGCTTCAGAACCACCTCGTCACGAATGAGATTGTCGGATGCTCCCGCATAGTTGATCCCAAAGTCTTTTCGGTTAATCGCAAAGGTGCTGTCGACGGTTATCGCGCCCGGATTCACGGCTATCGTTGCCGGGAAAGTTATCGATTTTGTCATTCCATGCAGTTTCAGGTTGCCGGTGACTGTATGCGTGCCGCCTTTGTCACCGCCGGGCCTTATTTCAGTGGACTCGAAAGTTGCCTGTGGGTATTTGGCTACGTCAAAGAAATCGGGCGTCTTCAAATGGGCCGTCAGATTTGGATCGTCTGCCGCCACCGAATCCATATCGATGGTGATAGTAACGCGGCTGTTTTCTGGTTGGCCCTGGTAATCAATGGCGCCTGAGAACTTTTCAAACGAGCCGTCATGACTACCCGTCACTTTGGAGCCGACAAACTGAATCTTCGAGTCAGCAGGAGTGATCGAATACGTTTCTCCGGCCGCGGACATGGTCGCCGCGGGTGCAGCTTCCCCGGTCACAGCTTTCGGTTTATCGTCCGCCGGATTTGCGCAGGCTGCCGCCAGCAGCGATAGCAGTCCAATAATCACCAGGCGATTCATATGGTTCTCTCCTGTAATCAGCATATTAAGAAGAAATTTTTTCGAGAAACCTTAACACGCCTCAAAGAAAACGAGCAAACCAGCCACGCCTCTTGATTCACGAGTGGGGGGGAATTAAAAGTGCGCGTCATATACTCCCGACGTAAGAAGCTGAAAAAACCAACACTAGCCACAGATGAACACGGATTGACACCGATCAGGAGTTAAATAGTGAGCGAAGGCCTTTACGCACGTTTTTTCTTCGGCACCTGGTCTGTTTTGATCAGTCTGATCCGTGTAAATCTGTGGCCAACTTCTTGCGCGAGAGAAGGATGGGTAAAGCTAATCTGACGGTATAGGTCGAACCTTGACACTGCGCCAACTCCCATCGACGGTATCTAGAGGCGTCGATGAGAACGCTCACTTTAATTGCACCCTTCACGATTACAAATCAAGATCCAATTAATGGAAACATGGGCGGGCAGGAAACCCGCCCCTGAAGTTCATTGATTTACTTCGATTTGTATTGGAACGCGATTCTCGTTTCTTCTTCCAATACCAATGGACGAACGAAGCGATAGGATTTACCTGCACGCGGTACGTCAATTCGCACCGGCAGAATACCCGCCACGCGGCGCTGAAGACTCAACACATTCTGCGACGGAGCATTCATTTGCGCCTCGCGGTTTTTACGCGCGAACTCCTCAATTCGCCGGCTCTCATGCGAATCGCCACGACCACCGGTCACTTGGACAGTCTCACTTGCCGCGGCCCCCTCAAGTGTGGTCCCCAAGCGAGCGGGATGAGAGTCATCGAGCTGCAGATCTAATTGAACCGTTTTAAAACCAGGCGAAGCAATGCTGACTCTTGCGGGCCCGGACGGAGCATCGGAAACGGCCCACAGTCCTTCACCGTCAGTTCTGGTAGTCAGACTTGCTCCAGTTTGAGTATTCATAACGGTCACCAAGGCATTCGCAACCACGGCGCCATTGGGATCAACAACAATTCCGCCTATTTGCCCAGCCACCAGTTTATCGAGCTCAACACCGACTTGGGCCCAAACGTTAGAATCCGACTCATCACCCTCGAAAACACCGGCGAGAACATTTTGCGCCGCCGCGGGAAAGAGCTCCGCCGCGAGTGCGTTGCCGGTGAATCGCCTCACCTCGAGCCGATCCGGCAAAGAGATCTCCCATGTTAGTAAGTTGACCGGAATGTCCAGTTTTGGAAGGCCCATCTCATAATCGCCCTTCTTTTCGAAACGGGTTCCTGAAAGCAGGTAAACAAATGAGACTGTGTAAGCTCCCGAAGGATTGAACCCGGCACGCAGCAGCGGGATACGACTGCCATCCGGGGCGACTACCGGCTTGACCCTTTCGCCTTCCACCTCAGCCGAGAGCAGCGTGGCGCCCGCCGGCAACTCGATTTTTACGAACGGTTGCGCATGATTCCGCACCCGCAGCATTACTTCAGTTAAAGATTTTCCTTCCACATTCATCAGCGTGGTGATGGTGGCGCGCTCAGCTAATGCTGAAAGCACCCGAGCGTCGGGAAACTGCGTCCACTCGAGCTGGAGTTTAGGCAAATCCCCGGCCCTCCGGTTATAACGAAACGCAGCCTGCAACGGAAAGCGCGCGAGCGATCGGGTAATAGCGCTGGCTTCACGCACATCCATGCGCCGCAACCCTCCACTCTCGGCCGGGGTTAACTCCATGGCGCCGATCCCTTCAACCAGCAACTCGCCGGTTTCGCGTTGCGCGCCGGCAAAGGCGAGCAGAGGCGCGTCCACTTTGGTATCGCGATTGGCGCGCTCGATCGCGATCAGGAACTGATGATTGCGCCGGGCAGGCTCGCGGACTCTCAGAATCAACACCCCGGCCTCGGTTTCGCTCGAATCAAGGGTGCTGCCAGACACCTCAGTCAGCTCGAAACCGGGCGGTAACGGCATCCGAAACTCGGCCGCTTCGCCCTGGATCACCGTGACGTCGCAAAGCGCGGTGATGCGCTGTTGCAAATCGCCAACTGAAACTACGGACTTGATGTCAGAAAGAAAACGCACCTCGCGCTGAGCCACCGGCGCCGCGATTTCTCTGGTAGTCCACCAAACACGGGCGGGCTTCCCGGGCTCGAGCGTAGCCTCGACGATGGTTCGACCGTTCGATGTCGTTCGGCTCGTTATCAAACCCGGCTCGATCCGCACATTCGCGTGGTTGCCCGCCAGGTCGAGAGTTAGCTGGGAGCTGCTTGCAGCCGGAACGGGTACAACAAGAGAAGCACGCCCCGCCTCGACCGTGAGAGCCGCAGCAACTTTGAGCGAAACCGAAAAGCGGCCAGGACCGTTGATGATTGCCGCGTGAGTCGCTCCTTCCTGAAGTAAAGGCAGCGGACTACCTGATTGCCGGGCCTCAAGAATCGTGAGACCAGTCGTCAGAGGAACTTTCGTCCATCCTTTATCGAGTACGGCGCCATCGAGCTCCACCGTGCCAATGAGGCGGTGATCTTCGACCCGTAGCTTGAAAACAGCGTGTGATAATACGAATGAAAGAGGCGGCGCATCGGGTGTTTTTGGCTTGCGCGCGGCGAGTTCACTGAGACGGTTGTACTCAGCCAGTGGCAGCGTAACTGTCCCCGATGGACCAGAGGACGGCAGGGAAGGGCCGATATTAGAATTCCTTTGGCCGTAAGTCGCAGTTGCCCAGATCAATATCAGAATCATCGATACTCTCATCGCGCACCTCGCTTTTTGTCGCGTTGGAAATCAAGCTCAACCAACGGGGTTTGGTTTTCACTGGTCAACTCCGAGACCAGAAAGATAGAAGGCCCAAAATGCGGGAAAGCAACGCGCAAAGGAAGATTACGCGCGGGCTTTGATCCGCGTTTGGTATCGCGAAGTTGCGAGATCAGTTGCCTGGTCGCATCAGTGCTCGCATCGTGTTGATCTACACCTTCGGGGTTGGGGACTTCCTTAGCTGAAGCGGAATTATTGCCTCGCAACGCAGTAGACTCCGGTGACCTGAAAGGCTCGACGCGGAAACTGCCAGATGTGCCCGGCGTCAGTGTTAATCGGAAGAGCGGCTCGTGATGCAACAGCCAGTGCGATTTCGAAATCGGCAAATCTACAGCCAGCAATGAGACTCGAGTATGCCCTTTATCTCCCCACGGCTCAGTGCGATCAAGGTAAGAAACCTCAACCACGAAGGCCGCGGCTTCTTCTCCGGTTCGGTTTTTTTCCAGCGGCAGCAGCAGTGAACCATCCGGAGCACGCCCCGGCCTGATCGGACGGCCGGCTACTGAAGCGCTCCAGAGCACAGCGGTGGCAGGCAGATTGAGTTTCAGGAAGTTGCGCTGGTTGTTGCGGACAGCGAACCGCGATTGCACTAACATCTTCCCGTCCGCACTGATGATCGCGTTGTATTGGGCCTCTTCGATATTCGCCGTCAGCACGGCCTGCGGGGTGTAACGCGCTACGTTGACCGAAAGCGAGCGGTGCGATTTTCCCTCCGCCGGCAAAAGCCGAAATGCCACCAGCAATGGTGATTGCCGGCTGGATATCAAACGGCCCAACTCAGAGGCCTCGGCTTCCTCCAGCCCATTTGCCTGCCGGTCTTTTATCTCGCCGGCGCCAAGCACCTCGACTGCTACGCCTCCAGTCTCACGCTCGGCCGCTGGAAGTCGTATCAGCGGCACGTCCAAGGTGCCGTTTCGAGGCAGTCGCAGTTCCCCACTTACGGTAAACCGGGTCGTGTTCTGCACCGGTTCAACAAAAGTAACCTTCAGTTGGCGCGAGTTCACGTCCCAGTCGGCGACCGTTGCTCCGGAAACCTGATTGACCGTGAACTGCTCCGGCAAGCCTACCTGGATTTCCCGAGCCAGACCCTGCACTACCTCGATTTGAACCTCAGCGGTGATTTGGGTTGCGTCTTCGCCCAATCCCACCAATTCGGTTACCGCTCCTCGCAGTCTAAGTGGTTGAGTGGAGCGTTCTTCGTCCACCTTGCGCCGCCAGGCAAATGTCAGCGGTTCGTTGCCGCTTCCATTCGCAATCCAACGACTGCCGGACGCAGTATCCGCATGTTCCAAAAGCAGACCGCCAGTGATGCGCACTTCAACACCCTGGCGAGTCAATTCCACCGTCGCGTGTGACACCGCGGAATTACTGACGGGGAGCTTGAGGATATCTGTGCCCGCCACCGTCGAAACCGGAGCGACGATCTTCAGCGTCAATACCGATCGCCCGGGCCGCGAGAGAAGTAGATCACCGGCGCTTGGGCCTTTTTCCTTTGGACGCGAGACCAGCGTAACTTCACGGCCGTCAAGGCGCGCCTCACGCACCATCAAACCTTCGGGCATCGCCAACCGCACCCAACCATCCTTAATCACATCCACGGTGAGCCGAGCTTCCCCGAATGCGATCTCGCCATCGACCTTCAGGTTATAGTCAATGCGAGTCAGTGTTGCCTCAACCGGAGGCGGGAGTGGTTCGGTATCTTCCGGATAGGCTGCGCGCCGCAAAGCTGTGTATTCGGCCACCGGGAGCACGACCCAGCCTGATGTTGTGGGTGTCGGGTTGGTTGCGTTCTGTGCCAGCGCGGCTGGACCGGCAAACACGAGAAAGAGAGTGAAGCCGAGGCCAATGAACGTGATCCTTGAAGTTTGAGCTTTGAACTTTGAGCTTTGTACTTTGTGCTTAGGGTTGTTGTACCTGAACATTGAGATGGTAAATAGACAAGCCAAGTACCAAGAACTAAATTCAAAGCTCCTGCTTAGTTGTTTCATGTCGATTCTCCTAAAAGGCATTACGCACTGACCCATGGAACGTGGGGTACCTTGCTGGCTTGCAGGCTGCTTTTGTTACTCTGCGCCTGGGGCCAGATACACTTCGAGGTTCACGGCTACATCGAAGCTCTGCCGGAGCGGGTTAATGCTTACCTTGGTTTCGAGTCGAGACCGGCGGTGGTCTCAAGTCTGTAATCTTGCTGCAATCAATGCGGGGGAGACCGCGCGGGGTGTCTTGCCGGGCCTAAGATGCCGAGAGTTTGAGTAAAGGTAGCCTGATGGGTAAGATACGTCTTCCCTCTAGATGTCGTTCTGTTGGTGACGGGACAGAAAATGACGAACTCTAGTCTTCGGGAAAGATTTAGCTTACCGGAAAGCAAATCCGAAGCGGTGTCTCGAATAATCACGGATACTCTGCACAATAACCGAATAAAATCGGACGACCCTGCTCGAACGTCCAAAAAGTACGCCAGCTATGTGCCCTATTGGGCGTAATTTTTATTTAGACGCAAGTTAGCTGGTAAGTTTAAGTCTAATAGATGCAACAACTTCTAATTTAGTCGCAAACGGCCCGAAAAGTACGGGGCGCAAATTCGTTGCTCGCAAATTGCTTGAGGAGGATCTCATCTTGTTATCCGCGACGATAGCCGTTTCGACGATAGTGGTATCGAAACTTCAGGTTGCAATCCTCACGAGCCTTCAGTACGGCTTGAAGTTTGCAGTGTCGTTGCAAGAGCAAAGCCAGGAAGGTACGCTCAAAACGGCATGGTCTTACCTAAACCGGGAAATTAAGGTCGAGAGCCTTGGGTTAACGATTTACCCGGTCAGTATATTGCTCGGTCTCATTGTGTTAGTAGTGACTGTGGTACTGGCCCGCTCAGTCAGCGCCCTGCTTCAACGCCGGACTACAACTTTCCTCCAACTTGATCCTGGTATCCGCTACACAATAGCGCGGCTCGTAAATTATTTCATCATCACTGTCGGAGTGTTAATTGCGCTCAAGCTCGCTTTCAAAATTGATCTCACAACGATTGCAGTGGTCTTTACCGCGCTCTCCGTGGGTATTGGTTTTGGCTTGCAGTACATTGCCGCCGATATTGCATCAGGGTTTATCCTGCTGTTCGAACGTCCGATCCGCATTGGCGATCGCATCACGATTGACCAGGATGAAGGCGACGTTGAGAGCATCAATCTGCGTACGACGATCGTTGTCACCAATGATCGCATTTCTGTGATCGTGCCCAATTCGCGATTAGTCAGCCAACGCGTAATCAATTGGTCTTACGGAGACCCACAGGCTCGGATCGCGATACCGGTCGGCGTGGCATATAACTCTGATGTCCAGTTGGTAACGAAAACTCTGATCGAGGCGGCAAAGGGCGTCGAGAATGTGCTGGATGATCCTGAGCCGCGAGTCCAATTCCTGCAGTTCGGAGATTTTTCGCTTGATTTCCGCCTGCTGGTTTGGTCTCGTCAGCCACGCCGTCATCGGCAGATCAAGAGCGACATCAACTACCGAATTGAGAGTCTCTTTCGAGAGCGTGGAATTGAGATACCTTATCCGGTGCAAGACCTCCGCGTGAGTGGACTTGCTTTCAAAGCTGATCAGGCAGCGAGCTTGCGATCAGATGACGCGATCGATAAAGGCTCGAAAGAGAAAGAAACCGACTGAAAACATTGCCAATTGCCGATTGCCGGTTAACCCCAGAATCAAGGAGCGCAACGGATTTCACAAAACGCAACAAAGCAGGTCGAGCGTGATGAAGTCTACGGGTAACGTCGGGTCACCTCGCAGATCCTCAGGCCACGCGCCATGGTAAGCCCGCGCTTATTAGGCTCAAGATCGACTCTCATCATTTTGCGACACTGAGTATTGTGAGCGCTGACTACGGTAAGCGGTTCCGTGGTTGAGTGGCACTTGTTTGGGTAGCGTGACCCGGATGACCGCACTCGCTACCGCGCAGTGGTACTGACCTCATGACGCTGGCAGCCGAGTTATGACACTGTCTAGTTATGGGGACTTCACGTCTTGCAGACTCCGCTGGTGGGACATGCTCGATCGAACCGATGAGTAATTGGAAATGGGGCGGATGGAAACCATTAAAATTAAAATGGTTGGCCCGGTCATTTTCCCAGCGCCGGTGAACCCTAACCTAATCGTGGAGTTTGGTGGAAGAAAGAAACTCCTCGGATTTTAGGCGAAAGCGAATCTCTGGAATTTGTTGCAGAAAGCCTTCCAGCGCGTTAGGCTTATCGCACTGAGTGAAGGCTCATTCAGTGAAGACATTGCTGGTTGCCGATTGGCAATTGGAATGGTTTTCGGGAGTTAGCGCAAATTTAACCGCGCCATGAGCCCTTCATAAATCGGCAACAACTCCAATTGGCAATCGGCAATTGGAAATCGACAATAATCTTATGCGATCCGCACGTTCATTAAATTCAGTCCGACCCATTACCGGCGACAAGCGCGAAGCAATCTTGCGCGCCGCCACTAAAGTTTTCGCGCACAACGGCTATTTCAATTCCAAGGTTGCTGACATCGCTTCTGAGGCGGGCGTGGCGGATGGCACCGTCTATCTCTACTTCAAAAGCAAGGAAGAGATTCTGCATTCGATCTTTGACCGCACGGTCGATGAGGCCATTGCGGAAGGGCGAAAACTGCTTGAAAGAATCGATCATCCTCATGAAAAACTGCGACAAATAGCGCTGCTGCACCTCGAAAGGCTGGGCGCGGATCGCGACCTGGCGGTGGTATTTCAGGTCGAGCTGCGCGGCTCGACCAAGTTCATGGAAGAGTTCTCTGCCGCCGGTTTCGCGGAATATCTCGATCTGATTCGCGCGACGATTGAAGAGGGCCAACGCGCGGGCGTATTTCGGGCGGACCTTAATGCCAGGGTGGGCGCCAAGATTTTTTTCGGCGCGCTCGACGAGATGGCTACCAACTGGATTCTCTCCAAACGCCGTTACAAATTGGCGCCCATGGCCGATCAGGTAATTGATATCTTTTTGAATGGGGTCAGCGTGAAGTGAACTCTGTTTCGCAAATCACCCAGCAACCGGTTGAAACACCCGACCGCACTCAGCGGAGCGCAGATCAACCGTCCACGCTGATTGAAGTCTTCCAGCGTATTGCGCGAATACACAAACGCCCCGACACGCTCAATTACAAACGCGATGGCCGCTGGCATGCGATCTCGTCGGACGAAATGCTCGCGCGGGCGCGTCACATTGCCGCCGGTCTTAATTCGCTCGGAGTTCAACATGGCGATCGCGTGACCATACTCTCCGAGAGCCGGCCCGAATGGACCCTTACCGATGCCGGCTGCATTTTCGCGGGCGCCATCGATGTTCCGATTTATCCCACGCTGACTCCACCGCAGGCTCGCTATATCCTCAATGACTCGGGCGCCTGTGTGCTCGTGTTGGCCAATCACACGAAATTTCTCGAACTGCGAGAAATTCTGAGCGAATGCCCTGCGATTGAGCACGTCGTTTTTTTCGACCGTGAGGGAGTGTCGCCGCAGGATGGGATCACGCTGGCCGAGCTGGAGGATCGCGGCCGGCATCTGTTGGAAAGACAACCAAACCTGGTCGACAATCTGGCGCAAAGAACCACGAAAGACGATCTCGCAACCATCATCTATACGTCGGGAACCACGGGCGAGCCCAAGGGCGTGATGCTAACCCACACCAACTTAGTCTCGAACCTGCTTGACGGGGCCGGCCAACTCACGTTTGGAGAAAAAGACATTGCGCTTTCGGTGCTGCCGCTTTCGCATATCTTTGAACGGCAAGCCATGTACATGTACCTGTATCAGGGCATGGCCGTTTATTTCGCCGAGTCGCTGGACAGGATTGGTGAAAATCTGCGCGAAGTAAGGCCTACGATTTTGGTCGGAGTGCCGCGGATTTTTGAGAAGATCTATGACCGCATCAAGGAGCGCGTTGCGGCTCGAGGTAAGCTTAATGTGGCGCTGCTTAATTGGGCGGTCTCGGTGGCGCAAAAATATGCGCGGCTGGTTGAACAACGCCTGAGAGTGCCGTGGGCCCTGGCGTGCCAGCATCGACTAGCCAGCCGGCTCGTCTTCTCGAAATGGCGGGAAGCCTTCGGGGGCCGCATCAGGGTGCTGGTCTCGGGAGGCGCTGCTTTGGCTGAGGATCTCGGTTACATCTATCTGGGCGCCGGCATTCCGATTGTTCAAGGTTACGGACTCACCGAGACATCGCCAGTGATTACGGCGGGCAGCCTGGATGACAATCGAATTGGCAGCGTCGGCAAACCTATACCCAATGTCGAGGTGCGCATCTCGGAGGATGGCGAAATCGAAACGCGCGGACCAAACGTCATGCGCGGCTATTACAAGAAGCCTGAAGAGACCCGGGCGGTGTTTACCGGTGACGGCTGGTTCAAGACTGGTGATATCGGCACGATCGACAGCGAAGGCTTTTTGCGCATTACGGATCGCAAGAAAGAGTTGTTTAAGACGTCCGGCGGAAAGTACATTGCGCCGCAACCGATCGAGCAGTTGATTAAGAACTCACGCTTTGTCAGTCAGGTGGTGCTGGTGGGCAATGAACGCAAATTCCCCGCAGCCTTGATCGTGCCTGACTGGCAGCAGATTGAATCCTACGTGCAATTGAAAGGGATCAATGCCTCCGGCAAAGCCGAGCTCTGCCGGCATCCACGGATTATCGATCTGTTCAAGCGCCAGATTGCCGCCCGCACTCCCGACCTGGCCCAGTACGAGCGAGTAAAGAAAATTGCTTTGCTGGAAAACGAGTTCACCATCGAAGGCGGAGAATTAACGCCGACGCTCAAAGTAAAACGACGCGTGATTGATAAAAAGTACCGGCAGGTAATCGATCGTCTCTATCAGGAAGGCGAGGGCGCCGGCAATTAGTTATGTAGGAACGCGGCCTGAGGGCAGCTCGGTTTTCAAGGCCGCCAGAATTCGTTCTGCTGCTTCGCGTCCAGCCTGTTTCAGGGCCTGCTCGATATAAGGCCAGCTGGCGCGCCCCGGAACCCTGGGAGTCATGATGACCGGGCCGGTGCCATAAGCCCGCTGGTAAGTTCGTCCGCTGGTGGCAAGTTTTGCCGTCGTTGGCGAATAGACAACGTACTCGACAAAAAGTTGATTTGGATCCCGTTCAACTCCTGCCGTCGCCGTGTCGGACCGCAAATGCATCCAGACAACGTAGGCTTCCTTCTCGGCCTTGGCTCGTTTAATGGCTTCGCCACGGTTCACGTCACGATGTGAGACGTCGACCTCGACTGCCGGAGCCTCGTCGAGCCGGCTGGCGCACGCCTGCAGCACTGTCTCAGAAAGATAAGAAGGTACGCCCTTGAACGCGTCAGGATGTTCGATGCCGACGATGAATCTCAGAGCCGGCTTCGTCTTTTCTGGGGGTTTTACCTCAGCCGGGAGAGCTTGAGGTGAAGGCGCGGGAGTTGCCGCCGTCTTTGGTAAACGCCGTCCCGATTGTGCCGTGGTCGGCTTCGGGAATGTTGCGAACGCCCAAGCCACGATTACAGCCAGACTGAAACTGAATGTAAGCGCTCGCTTCATAAGTAACGCACAGTTTAGTCCCATCCTGATAACTACACAACAAATGCTGCGCTCCGGGCTTTGATTCGGGTGCAATTTAAAGTGAGAGTTCGTAAGGACGCATCGAGACGCCGCCGACTTCTGAAGTTGTGAAAAAAGGAACTTAACTTTAGCCACAGATTAACGCGGATGACACGGATCAAAAACAAAACTACAAGGAGCTTCTTAACGATTTATTCGTTTTTGATCCGTGTCGTCCGCGTTAATCTGTGGCTAGTGTCTGACTTTCCATAGCTTCTTCCGGGGATTCGACTCGCACTTTTAATTGCACCCCTTTGATTCAAATCCGCAGATTGCACCGATCAAGAAGGAGGGTACTAGATAACCAGAACCAATGGCCGGAAGGAATCGTCAAACGGTGGACGAGATCGTTTTCAGCACTCCAGCCTTACATGCTATGTTCTGCTCTCTGTTTTTCTTTTGCTTCTTACGTTTTTGTTTTTAATCCGTGTAATCTGAGTAATCTGTGGATAGTATCTCATTAATCGTTACCAAAGTGCGGGATCAGGCGTTGGCGACGCGTTCGTTTGATCTCATGCCTGAAGCCAGCGGAACATTGTCGTCGAAAGACACCGCAGGCAGTCACGGTGTCTCGTATGTGCCCGGGCAGGTAGCCGTGCTGCAAGCGCCCGGGCAGCCGCCGGCTTATTTTGCGTTTGCCAGCGCGCCCGACGATCCCGAGCTGGAGGTGCTGGTCAAACAGAAGTTGGGTCCTAGCAGCGTCATCTTTGAGATGCAGCCGGGCGAGCGCATTCAACTCCTCGAAGTGGCCGGACATGGTTTTGAGTTGGACGAACAGAAGCACAAGGATCTGGTGTTTGTTGCAATGGGCACGGGCGTAGCCCCACTGCGTTCAGCGCTCCGGCACGTGCTCCGGCGGAAGGAGGACTTTGGCCAGTTGGTGGTCCTGTATGGAGCGCGGACCCCTGACGACTTCTGCTATCGGGATGAAACTGAGGACTGGGAAAACGCGGGGGTGGAATTGCGTCAGGTTATCTCCAGGCCTGATGGTCACGACTGGTCCGGCCCGACCGGTTATGTGCAGTCGCTGCTGGATCACGTGCTGCCGTCGCTTAAGTCACCCATAGCGTTGATTTGCGGATCGCAGGTGATGATGGAGCAAACTCGGGATCGGCTCAGTCGAATGGGCTTTGCGCCGAATGAGATATTGACGAATTACTGAATTTTTGGGCTTTGGACTTTGGGCTTTGGCTTTTGGGCTTTGAACTTTGGACTTTGGCTTTTGGGCTTTGAGCTTTGGACTTTGGGCTTTGAACTTTGGACTTTGGGCTTTGGGACTTGGTTTTGAATTTTGGACTTTGAACTTAGTATTCGGGACTCCGATGACCGAAGGGTCAAAGCACGAAGTACAGCTACAAAGGACAAAGAACAAAGTACAAAGTACAAAGTACAAAGAACAAAGTACAAAGTACAAAGAACAAAGCCCAGAGACTACGACCAAAGATTTCAGATTTCAGATTTCAGATTTCAGCCTCAGTGCCAGTCCCACAATGAAATAAAAAATCATCACTACCTCCGAGTCTCCCCAGTTGTAGTGCACCAGGCCGCTAACGAAAAAACCACATAAGCCGCCTAGCGCACCCAACACCACGCCGCGCTCCATCCAATTATCGAGTACGGGATCGCGCGCCAGCCGCCATAACATACGCGCGTAAACTCCCAGGAAAATCAGCCAGAGGATAAGTGCCGGCACTCCTCGTTCGAGCGCTATCTGCAGCGGATTTGAATGCATGTGGCCCCATGGCAAGCGCCCGCCATCGAAGAGGTTCCATTCCCGCCAACGCTTCTTAATCGAATCCATGCCGACCCCAATCAACAGGTGGCGCGGCTCGCTTACGAGCAAGCCGTATCCTTCACGCCACACTGTCTGCCGCCACGTCGTTGATAAGTCCCCTCGATCGAGAAAGCCGACGTTGCGCTTCTGCTGCAAGATAAAGAGACCGGTTAGTATCAAAGGTATCGCGACAATGCCTGCTGCCAGAATCATCCGCCGGCTCGCGCTGAGAAGAAGGATGACAGCCGTTGAGACGAGGAACGCGAGCCACGATGCGCGAGTGAAAGTCAAGATTAATGCGAATGCAAGCCCCACGATCGCCAAAAACAGCGCTCCGCCGAACCGGCTTCGCTTAATTGGCACACTTACGAACATTCCCACAGCCAGGGCAATAATGAGTTGAAGCGCTTCCGCGTAGCTGACGTACAAGCCAAACAGACCGGTAGCGCGCCAGTCTCGCCCTCTAGACCAACTTGATACCCCGAGTTGCTCTTCGGGAGTCGTTCCAGTCAGCAGGCGTCCTCGCGGAACAGTCAAAGTTGCCACCCACTCGGCGCGAAAAATCTTGACGCTCGCCGGGGATGAGCTTGAGGTAAGCGCGCTGGCCAACTCTTCCAGGTGGCGCGCTCGTTTGCCGTCAACTTCTAAAACTGTATCCCCGCTGCGAATCGGCATCGGCTGTGGTTCCGGCGGTGAAAAGCGAGATGGCCGCTCTCCACTCCAGGTAGCCAATGTCAAAGGACTGTTTTCAGCTACGATTCCCAGCTTGACTCCACGGCCGATCACCCGTTCTCCAGCCACGTAGAGCACCCCGAGCGCAGCTGAAAAGACCAGAACGAGCGCCAGCCACCGAGCTATGCGTCGCGAGGGTAGGTTCTGGGCAAAAAGGTAAATAATGGTAAATAAACTAGCCGCACGGAGTTTCCCGATAGAAATCATCGGCTCGTATGATAGAAACGCTGACACTCCGGTAAGGATGAAAAACCCAATCAAAGGATAGTCAATTGGGGTTCGGAAAACTCGAGGGCGCGGGTAAAAAGCGAAACGCGCCAGCCAGAAAAGCATTCCGAGAAGCCAGGCAGTCTGGGTTATGGCAATCGAATGTGGAGCAAACGCGGCAAAGAGAAAGAGACAGCCGATCGTGGCCCATTCCAGCCATTTGACAGGAGCACTGGTCGTTTCGGTGTACCGGGATCGATTGAATTCCTCTGGTTTCATGGATCGTACGGTCTCAACCGAGCCCTCTCTCAACTTAGAGTGCTAACCAACCTTTGGGACATTCGCGTGCGCAGGATGAAACCATTAGAATAGCCGCTCCACTATATTCCATCGAAAAGGATTTTCCATGTGCCGATTATTAACTGGTTCGTTGTTTGTTGTCGCGTGGTTGCTGATCTCGGTTCAAGTTCCTGCCCAAGTCCCCACTCAGTACCTCGAGCAAGCAGAGGCGCTCCTGAGCAACTCGCGGGTGAAAGCCGCTCATGAGTATATCGACAAGAACCACGCCGACATTTTGCGCGAATGGATTGCGATTACCGAAATCAATGCGCCGTCGGGGCACGAGCAGGAGCGCGCTCGCTACGTTGAAAGCCTGCTGCGCAAATACCGTTTGCAGGATATTCGCTACGACTCGGCCGGTAACCTTATCGCGGTGCGCAAAGGGACCGGAGGCGGACCGGTGGTAGTTTTCGACGCTCACCTGGATACGGTCTTTCAACCGGGACTAAAGATCAAAGCCACCGTGCCCGACGGAAGGGTTTACGCGCCGGGGGTCGGGGACGACACGCGCAACATCGAAGCACTGTTGGCGACGATTCGCGCACTTGATGCCGCCAACATCAGCACTCAAGGCGATCTGGTTTTCGTCTTTACGACTGAAGAAGAGACTAACATGAAAGGCGCCGAGTATTTTGTGAAAGATAACCAGGGCAAGATTGATTACTACATCGCACTCGATGGCGGTTATGAAGGATTTACTTATGCGGGCATCGGGATTAACTGGTACCGGCACCACTTCATCGGCCCAGGCGGACATACGCGCTCGCGCACGCCGCCTTATTCGGCCAGCTTGCCGGTGGCTCGCGCCATTTCTCGGATTTATGAATTGATAGTTCCAAACGATCCGCCTTCGCATTTGAATGTCGGGATGCTGAGTGGCTCGGAGGTGGTTAACGCGAAGGCCTCCGACGCCTGGTTCACCGTTGACTTGCGCTCTACCAGCAACGAGGTAATCGCTGATTTAGAGAAGCAGGTCGCGGCGATCTTGGAGGAAGAAGCTAAACGCGCCGGGATGCAAGTTAAGACTGACGTAATTTCCACCGCGCCACCGGCGGTCATTCCGGGAAATAGAGATTCTCATCTGGTGAAGATGGCGGAAGCGGTGCATCGCGCGATGGGCTTTAATCCGCCAATTACGCCTACGGGGTCTAATAACTCGAGTGCTGCCTTGTTAGCTGGGGTTCCTTCAATCTCCACCGGCGCGGGTCCTTGCAACGACGCACACGCGCTGACGGAAAACTGCGAGATCGAGCCGCTTTATAAGGGGATTAAGAAGGTGCTGCTGTTGGCCGTCGCGTTGGCTCAGCTCTGAAGCCGAAACGTTATCCACAGATTACGCCGATTACATGGGCCGGTGGCAGGAGAGACGGCCAGATTATCGGCACTCACAAGACCTACTGAGGCCGAACGGGTTTCTTGTCCGAGGGCAACGCGCGAGGAATGTCCCCATCGTCAACTACAGTTTGACTGTTTTGCGATTGAATTTTGGGCGGGCCAGGCCGCAGCACAGGAGGAAGTTTCGGTACCGGGATTTTGACGGTGGCGACTGATTCGATGCGACGCAGAATTGCGCCGCCGCGCCCGGCTACCCAAAGGTTCGCGCCTCCTTGATAAGCTATCGCAAACAGTGGCGTGCTGGTGATAGTCGACTGCGTTTCCCACGTTTGGCCCGCATCTTTGCTCTGAAGCACGACGCCCTGATCACCGGCCACCACCACATCATCCCGACCATCAACGTCGACGGCAAACAGATTAGTCGTCACGCCGCTCTCAACATCCTTCCAGCTTGCCCCGCCATCGTCGGTCCGCAGGATGATTCCTCGAGCCCCGACAGCATAGCCGCGCTGAAAATCGGCGAACGCGACGCAGTAGAGCCATTCCTTCAGATTCCGGTCAACTCGTTTCCACGTCTCGCCGCCATCCACGGTCCGCAGAATGGTCCCATGCGATCCCACCGCCACGCCATGCTTCTCGTCATTGAAACGGACGTCCTCAAGCCAATTAAAAGTATCGACCCGCTGGTAACGCCAACTTTCACCGCCATCATCCGTATGCAGAATAGTGCCGCGCGCTCCGACGGCCCATCCGTGGCTGTCGGATACGAAATCGACACCGAACAGATCCTCCTGAGCCTTCACCTCGACTTGCGACCAGCTAACGCCACCATTAACGCTGCGCAAGATGGTTCCTTTTTCTCCCACTGCCCAGCCGACCTGTTCGTTAATGAAATCGATCGAGTTGAGACGTGCGGTGGTTCCAGAGGGACGTATCGTCCAGTTCTTTCCGCCCGAGCTGGTGTAAAGAATTTTGCCGTGCGAGCCGACCGCCCAACCGCGCGAGCCGTCGAGAAAAAACACCTGAGCCAGATCGTCGCGCCCACCTTCGGTCAAACGCCGCCACGAGAAGCCGCCATCGTCAGTCCGCAGGATCAAACCGTCGGCGCCGGCGGCCCAGCCCAACGATTCGTCCGCAAAATAGACGGTAGCGAGGCGGGGATAGGTCCGGATGTTGACCGGCAGCCAGATTTTCCCTCCGTCACCGGTAGTAAGCACCACTCCGCCACTACCAACCGCCCACCCAAGCTTCTCATCCTGAAAAAAGACGGAATAGAGATCAGTCGTGATCAGAGACTCGATGGACCGCCAGGTGATTCCCGCATCATCGGTTTCCAGTATATTGCCCGCATAACCAACGATGATGGCTCGCCTGGCGGCGCTGAAGGCCACGCCGGTCAATACCGAGTTGGTGCCCCCACTTTGTGGTTTCCATTCGACGCCGCCATTACTGGTAACCAGAATGGTGCCCTTGGATCCGACCGCGATTCCCGTTTTGCTGTCAACGAACGCGACGCCGAAGAGGTGGGCGTTGGTCTGAGAGTTCTGGGCTCTCCAGGTAACACCGCCATCGGTAGTTGAGATGATGGCGCCAAAAGTTCCGACAGCCCATCCTTTCAATGGATCGTCGCCGGCGAAAGTCACCGAGAAGAGGTGGTCCTGCAACGGCGTGACTCTCAGGGTCCACTTGCGGCCACCGTTTTTGGTCGTCAGGATAACGCCGCGAGCGCCGGAAATAACTGCGCGTGATTTGTCCTTAACATAGATTCCATAGAGGGTGGTGTTGGTCTGAGACTTCTGCTCTTCCCATTCAAATCCACCATTATTTGTGCGCAATACTACGCCGTCGCCTCCGACGGCCCAGCCACGTCTCTTGTCGTTCGCAAATCTAATTGAGTTGATCGAGTTACCCTGGGGCAGCGGGTTCTGCCACTCCCAGATGCGTTCCGGAAACTGACCCAGTGAGCCAGCCGCTCCAAAAAGCAAAAACGCCATCAGAATGACGATACACAGCGAGGGCTTTGCGAACGAAGCCGCAAAAGATTTAAGACTGTGAGAAACAAGAATCACGATTCTAATTCGGATATGCCAACTCTCTCTTCCGCATCTCGCAAGATATCCTGGTCGACTCGTCCGAGGGATGCGATGCGGCGCGCGGCACGATCTACGGCCTCCTGGATAACGTGGCCCACATGCCCTCGCGTCCACTCCCAGTTCACCTGATGGCTGCTGGCGGCTTTGTCGAGACGCTCCCACCAATCGTGATTTGCTTTTCGTCGAAACCGTCCGGACATCGTCTCAACGACGTAGCGCGAATCAGTAAAAAGATTGACGCGACAAGGCTCGCGCAGGGCCTCGAGGCCCAGAGCGGCGGCAGCAATCTCAGCCTGTTGGTTGGTCGCACTGCCAAGATAGGCGCCGACCGAGCGCCAGATGCCTCGAAAGCCGAGCAACGCCACGGCGGCGGCTCGAGGCTGGTCTCGGCCATTGCCCAGACTGGAACCGTCGGAAAAAATTGTTACCTGTTTGAGGGACCGGCCCTTCCCAGGTTCATCCTTTTTGGGCGCTTTCACAATCTCTCGCGCTGCATGCTTTATGGTTGAGTCAATCCTGGTTAGCCTATCATGCGATGTCCAAAAATGCAGTTCGCCGCATGCGTTTACCGCACCCGGTCGCTCGCAGCGCGATCGATGGGTTAAAATCGGGGTTCGGAGAAGCCACATTGCGACGCCAGCAAAGCCAGATTGCGAGGATTCCAGGCCTCTGCACCCGAGGGGGGCGCAAAATTCTGCGGAGTCCTCGCGAATCGTTCCTCATCCTAAGAATGGCAGTTTGGGTGTTCATTCTCTCCATTCTGGTGAGGCTGCAACCGCTGCCTCGCGCTCTGCGAATGGTTGCCGCTAAAACGCAAGCTGGATCGCAAAGTTCCGATCAGGATACCGAGAAAGTATTAGGGCGGGCCATTGATCTGCTGCTGGGAACGGACCTACTAATCTTTAAGCCCGTGTGTTGGAAGAGGGCCGCAATTTTGCATCGTTATCTCGCCCTGAACGGAATTGCAACGCAGATCGTGTTTGGAGTTCGCAAGGGCACGGACGGCGCCATAGACGGCCACGCGTGGTTGGAATCGGACGGCAAGCCGGTGCTGGAGGTTACAGCTCCCGACTATATCGTCACCTATACTTTCCCATCCAAAGAACACTTCAATCTCGACCTTGGCACGATTACGGATTAGCCAACAGGATTTTGGCCAGGCGCCCTCGGTTGGCGGCGACAAACTTGTAGCCGAGCCAGAGGAATGGCCTCAACAAAGCGCTGTCGAGGAAGGCTGATAAAAGTGGCCGGCCAGAGTCTTGCACCAGTTCGATTATCGCGGCACTGCCCCCAGTCACTCTGCCTTTTGAGTTGACCCAATGCGCCTGGCGCTTGGACCACCGCAACACTTCATCCGGCAATTGCTCTCTTACTGATTGATAAGGAACTTCTGAAAAGGGTCGCCGCGCCAATCGTTTCATGAACCGCAAGGTCACTGCGCAAAAAACGCAGTCGCCATCCCAAAGTAGCACTCCCTCCCTTGCCAGTCCTTCGATTCGAACATTGGGAAACTCCTCCGGCACGGACCAGAAATCGCGCCACCAGTAAATGGGCCGATGCAGGAAGCGAATGTTTGTAAAGCGCTCAGCCAGCCTGTGCCAATCAACAAATACTACGTACATTGCCAATTGGTAAGGGAAAAAGATATTCAACAAGAACAGTGTGCTGAGGTGAAACACAATTCCCATGCCCAGGAACCACCAGCGTACACGTTTCCAGAACACCGCCAGCGGAAACAATAATTCCCAAACCAGGACCACTCCCACCATCACCGCTAAGTAATTTCCAAACGCCGGCAGAGAAAAGGCGAATCGAAAGTGAGTATCGTGCAGATTATCGAGCGAATGGATGATAGCCAGCGCGGGCAGGTTATCCTTGCTAAAGTAACCGAGTCCCGCGACGCGCAACTTGATCAAAGCTGAGCTGAAGTAAGTCCAAGCCACCAGAATCTGCATCAGCAAAATCGGATATCCATAGGCAAGTGCTCCCCTTTCCTTCCTCCTTGTTAAGCTGTCTACTGCGAAGCCGTCTCCACACGGAGAAAACGCCAGGACGATCAGACAGTAAACCCCCAGCATTTCATCATGGTTGAAATGTCCGAAGCTTCTCAACAGTCCTTCATAGAACAACACAAGCAAAGCCGAGGTCTTCGTGGTAAAAGGCGTTAAGTAACCGATCGCGCTCAGCGTAAGCGAAATCACCATGACCCACTTCAGCGCGGACATGCCACGCGCGGTAAGAAGCAGGTCGTAGAACTTCCAGGATAGAAGTTGCATGATCCCATTAGGCCGCAGGAGGGTGGCCGGGAGTTCGCCGAGATTTGAGAAAGAGGTACTGAGAACTGAGACTAGAAAGGCGCCGGTCACCGCAGCCCGCACCATCCCGAGCGCTGAGGCAGTTGTGGGAACAAGCCGTCTTAAAGTTCCACGCGCCACGATTCAATGAAGCGATCGTAATCGGAATAACGCTGACCCATCCACTTGTAAGTATCGAGTCGGATGGCCTTCAACCGGCGCGGCGACGAAGCCGGCAGACGTGAGTTGAAGATCCCACCCCAGGAGCGCAGCAATTCAGGCAGGCGCACTGCGGGCGGGAGTTTCGCGGCATCTCCCGTGGCAGCCAACAACGCGGCATTGGCCGGATGGGGAGAGCTGAGTCCAAAGGCCCGGTTATCAACAGTGGCCGCCACCAGTCCCCAATTTCGTCCTGATAAAGCGTCCGTAAGCTCGATGGCCCGAAGATCGATAACCTCTCCAGAGACTGTTTCGCCGCGCAACAGAAAGTACCGGTGCTCGCGCTGTAAGTCGCCGCCAGCCATCATGACGGTCCATGCCGCCACCGGATACACATTTCTCACGGTCAAAAATGCCCAGATCAGCGGCAGGAAAATGCCCATGGTTAGCAGTGTATAGCGGATGCGAAATTGCCGCTCGGACGATTGCGGGGGAGCCGCTGCTTCGTGAGTTGCCGGATCAGCCATGGTGAAGCGGTCTAATCGCGCTTGATTAACCTGTTGGATTCAAGTGTGCGTAAGAGTCTGTCGACGCTCGTCAACGCCTGCTCACGAGTGACGTCGTAGTGTTTCTGCATCTCAGAGACGATCTCTTCGACGGTGCGGCCGTTCTCCAGGCCTCGCCAAATGAGCGCCCCGGTTTCATTCAAGCGATAGTATTGTTTGGTGTTCAGGTCAACGAGTATGCCCTCGCCGTCTTCAAAATCAGTGAAGACAACGTCCTCAATCGGAACCGGTGTTGATGAATTCATGCCCTCTACCTCTGATTAGGTTGACCTGCGCAATCACTGAGTGGCGGCCCGTTGCTTTTGTAATCTGACGAGGTTCTGATAGGGCGCCTGTGCCCACTCTTCCGCCATCTTCCTTACTTGAACCGAGGCGTTAGCTCTTTTCAAGTTGCTATCGGGACGGAAGGGTTTGGACTGGCCCTTTGAATAAAGCCGGGCGGTTTTCCTAATGGCTTCCGCCTCCTCAACTGAAATCGAAACGCCGAAGAACTTGACTAATCGCAGCAATGTTTCTGGCGACAGCTCATCATAGTTGCACAGTAAGCTGTTTTCATCCAGGCTCGATGCCGCGGTCGAGTAAAAGCGTCCGAGCGCCCTCGCACAAAACTCTTCCGGACTCAGAGATGACAGATTGGCCTGCTTTATTCCCACGACTGCCGCCGAGACCGCGGGGTTGGATTCGATAGTCATCCATTCAGGAGTGTTTTCCAGATTTGAAACCATCACTTCAATCGGATCGCGATAAAGAAAAAGAGCAGGCACGTTTGGCCAAATTTTCCTGACGCGCGCGAATTGTAAAATGCTGGCCACACCAAACTTGATGATGTAATGGCGTTCGTTGCCAGTACGGCGTTGGCCAAGGAGTCTCACGGCGGCCCTGAGAAGTGCCGAGTACAGCAGTTCCTTTGCGCCGGTTTCATCCATCTCGGTAAAGAATCGGCTGATCAACTTATCCAAAACCGGAGCCTCAGCGACGACCACCGAATCTCTTATAGCCCGACACGCATTCGCCACCAGTGTTGACCCACACCGTGAGGAATGGAAGATAAAGCCCGAGGGCGCCAGGCCGTCGGTGACCTTTTCCAGTCGAATCAGCTCTTCGAGACCTGATACCAGCCGCGGTGTCGTGGGCTTTTCTTTCCTGACTCGGGCTACAGTCTGATGGAAAAACGGTTCTGAAAAAACCACACCCGTCATATCCATCCATTCGATCGCGGGATTGCCTTCCAACACCACGGCATCGACGGGCACCCACGACTCGAGTGCTTCGATTTCGAGCCGCGACGGCGCCGGTCGTTCATCTTCCCTAAGACCGAGGTTGCTCATTGTGGGGATGCTAATTGTTCAGCAAGACAGGAAGAGCACGGCTTTGCGCTCCAGCAGCGGCGGATGACTGTCGCCAAGGAAGCTTGCCCAGCGCATCGAGGCAAAACAGACACGGCGAGCCGGTATAGAGATCAGCCGCTTCACCTTGATTTGCAAGCATCTTCAAACGCAGTCGCCGAGCCTCCAACTGGGTGGCCGCGACACGTGACAAACGCGAATAAGCCGAGGCAAATCCCTCCACGTTCAAATCGGCAACGACATCGCCTTCGCCAACCGCTCCACGGAAACCTGAAAGATTGCAACAAAGCGAGAGGCGGCCCCGATAGTCAATGTTAGCGCTTACACCCGCGAGCGCCGAACAGGGTGGAGACACATCGACGTTGTAATATCCGACATCCATGCCAATTTTCATTTTGAAGATTCGCGAGAGGTTGGCGATTTCCTGCTCGGCCTGTCGCCGCTCTTCAAGGGAAAGGGCTGAACTGTCTTCTCCGGCCGTAGAAGTCGGCAGGATGTGCGCGAAGTTGAGCGATGCAGCCCCCATCCGCGCAGCAAAGATTGCAATCTGTTCGAGATTTGGAATCGTATCCCGCCGAATCGCGACCTTGATGGCAAAAGGAATTCCCTTTGCATGGCAGCGCGCAAAAGCCCGGGCCAGCCTGATGAAAGAACCTTCACCCCGCCAATAATCGTGTGTCTCGCGCGTGATCCCATCGAGACTGAGTCCGATACTCGCAATGGAGGCGCGATGGGCAACGACTGCCGGCCAGATTCGCTCAAAGTGCCAACCATTTGTTACAAAGGTGGTCAGCAAACCATTCCTTTCTCCAATTTCAAGAATCTGAGCGAATTGCGGATGAAGTGTTGGTTCGCCGCCGGTGAAGGTAAGACTGGTGATCTCCATTGCTTCCCGAGCTTGCTCGATTATCTTTTCCAGAAATTCAGGAGCGAGGAAAGTTGCGGGCGAGTGATACAGCGCGTCCTCATCTCGCAGACAGTAGCTGCAATGCAAGTTGCAGATATTGGTAAGCTCGATGCTCAGCCTGCGGGGACCGAAATCTGCGCCTGGAATCGGAGTCATTTCCATCATCTAGGTATTCACGTATCCAGCAAGCAAGTCAGCCGCACGGCTTTGAGCTTTGAGCACGTCTGTTCCGGCATGAAAGTCGAACGCCACGCAATCCCTGGCAAGGGCTGCCATTACCCTAAGGTGCTTGCCGGCTGTGGGCTTGTCGTAAGCGGCCCAGGGACAAAGGCGGATCAGCCGGGTCATTGCTTCAGCCGCCGTCAGCCTCATTACCCGGCTTTCAGCCACACCCGTGAGCATGGTGAAAAAGATCGTGCCCGGTCTGCAGCGTTGAATCTGACCTTGAGGAAACAGATCACGCGGCGTAACCCGTTCTTTCAAAAGGCCAGACGCGCGTGAAACCAACCCTGGCAGCTGAACTGCCTCAATTGTCTGCTCAGTCAAGGCAAAGAACCTTCGCAACGCATGTACTTCAATTCCATGCCGGCCCTGTTCCAATAAGACAGTGTCATCCGAGAGGTAGTTCCATCCGCGAGCTGCAAGCTGCAAGGTCAGCGTCGATTTACCGCTGCCTGATGAGCCTGCTATCAATACTGCCTTGTTGTGTCCCGGCGCCACGACTCCGGCACTGTGCAGCTCAAAGAGGCCGCACCTTCGTAGGGCAGCGGAGAAGGATTGCGAGATTATCTGGCTGAGAAATTTTGAGCCAACGTCATAGCGCTCTCTGATCCAAACATCGACGTAGCTCGGGCGTCCGGACCCAATGATAATTGAGGACCCATTGAAGGCCAGGTGAAAAGTCCGGCCATCGGTGTGACAAATGCCGCCCAGGGCTATTTCGAATGCAGTGAACCCTTCCGGCACGGGTGGAGGGCTCTCGCCGCATCTGATCTTTATCGTAACGTCCTGCGACGCCCTCCCATTCGTTGGAAGCAGATGCAAGAACCAGCCGTCGAAAAGAGTTGAAACGACCTGAGCGGACCATGCGTCCTGAGCCTCAATCAGCAAACGGCGACCGGCTATTGCATAAACCACACTAAACGCCGGACGTGCGAACAAAGAAGACTCCTCAAATGGCGATTGATACTTAGGCGGAACTGTTGGGCCCATAAATCTCATTGGCCCTAACTATCCGAGGACGCTTATTTGTCTGGCCGGTGGTCAGGCCCTGAAAGATAGTCGTCGCTTCAAGGATATCGACAGATGCCGAGATCTCCGGCTCGACAAATTTCTTCCTCAGATACTCCCACTCTTGTTTCGCTGGATGGAAGCGCCCGGTGAACGTCGTTAACCTCAGAATCTTTGGACAAAATCTACAGCTCCTCAGATGGATGACATAACGCTGGGCAGGATCTCGAAGTCAAACCGGGATGCTATGGAAGAACACCGCTGGTCGTGCCCTGGAAGAATTTCGTGGCCTCAGCAACTGAGATAGGAGCAGAAAGTTCCGGTTCGATAAACTTTTTCTTCCTGGGATCGATAGTTTCAGTTGAACCTGATTCCCGATCACAAGACTCAGCAAGATCATCGGTCTTTTTTGCGTCAGTTCTATGGGTCAACTCTGGCCCTCCCTAAAAAGGATTGTTCCGATCTCATGCCTGGCAGTGGAACCGAGCAAACCAGGAACCTTGCTCGCGTGCGCCGCCGCTGACGGATCCGGTATTTAACCACTCGCCCTTTCGGCGGCTACCAAAACCATTCGAAATGGTCTTCTTTCCGATCTTTGCAAATCAGCCCGGACATATAAGCGCACTTTTGGTGATAATCGCAGAACCGCATCCTCAATTGGCATCTTGTTGATGTCTACATCGACCAGATCGTCAGCGTCTGATTTGATCTCGAGCGGAATACCAAGCTCGCTGGCGATCTTGTAGAGTACCACCGACAGGACTTGCTTCTTAGCTTTTACAGTTAAGTTGTTCTGCTCGTAAACCACACGGATTGGCTGCTCTTCTTCCTCCTCGGGCTTTGCTGATTGGTCCAGTCCCTCTTCGGTGTGACCCTCAATGAGGATCGCTTCCGACCGGGTTGAGACTACTGCGTTGATCGGAGGTGCAGCATCATCATGGCCATAAAGGTAGATGCCGATAGGCTGAGCTAGTGCTCCGGGAAAGCGGTTTATTTCGTAATCGATGTAGACCACCGGCGCGAGTAGATTCATCGCCGGCTCCAAAGTGAGTCCTTTAAAGTCGGTAGTTACTTCTCGACTCTGCACCGAACTCCCGAGCTGCACGGGAATCTTCAGTTTTTTGGAAATCTCATTGGCGATATTTGAAAGACGTGCTTTTTCAGCTTTCAACGATAAGGTGATCAAGTCGGCGGTTGAAATTCGCAGCGAGAATTCGGGCGCCGACGCATTACGTTTGGGCTCCTGCTGCGCCGGTTTTTGTGCTGACGCTATGTCAAGCCCATGACCTCCCAGGCTAATTAAAATGGCGGCTGCAAACACGACGCATCGATGTTGTAGCTTCATAGAATCTCGGTCAAAGACACCTTAATGTTCAAACAATATCACTATTACAACCTGCATCTGAACGGGTTATCTGGCAGTGAGGATAACGGCCAGAAACTAACATGCGTCGCTGTTTCACGTCAATGTACGCCAGAACAATCAGAGCGCCAAGAAATTCTTGGTAAAAAGGGAGACGCTAGAAAAAGAAGTCGAAGAGGCGGGAAATTGAATTCTGCGGGGTTCTTTCATGGGAGCGTACATACCAAGATTACCGCTCAAATTCCAATGTATCCTGGGTTGACGAGAGAAACTATTCAGTCCGCCCGGGCTTGGATGTACGCCACAAACTATCGTCGTTTCCCCCGAAGGTAAAATCCTAAGGGTGTGGACGGGAGCCTACGTCGAGCAGGCGCGGCCTGAGGCGGAAGCTTATTTTGGGGTCCATTACCGAGCTTAACTTCGGCAGATACTGAGCCCACTTGGTCCCCTGCCTGTGTGGGGTCGGGCATAAAGAAATCGGGCTATTAGTGGAATGAGCAACTTACGAGGACAGTTCGGTCATTAAATGAAATTCTTGTCCGGCATAACGTGAGAATTTCCTACAGATTTCGGTCATAACTAGAAATTTTCTTCACCCTCTTTTTCATCGCTAGAATCCTAGCTCCGTTTAGGTCAGTTGGCACTTTGTTCTGTATTCTGATCAAGTCGCCACCATATCAATCCACCCAATTTTTCACTCTGCTCAGTCCTAACAAGAAAACCTCCCATGCCGAAGGTACAAGTTGGTTCCCTTTACTTTTGACCTTTGCTTGTAGCGTAAGTGATTACTAGCGAGGCTACGCCTCAGACCGACAAGTTGTATCCGTGATTTCGGGTGGCAATAGCTCCGGCTGATCTGAGTGCGATAGAATCGCGCTCTTTTATGGACCGCGATGCGGTCAGGTGGTCTTGTTCAGACCTAGTCAGCCGGAGCCACTATGAACTTATCACGGAATGT